>Ga0209902_100669_pt1 | contig 30283 bp, 26 predicted proteins | sample FECB27metaG_FD_188304 | JGI IMG/M metagenome (GOLD analysis project Ga0209902, IMG submission 188304) | Cyanobacterial communities from the Joint Genome Institute, California, USA - FECB-27 (SPAdes) (version 2) | ecosystem: Environmental > Aquatic > Thermal springs > Hot (42-90C) > Microbial mats...
TCTCACTTCTTCTTGTGCGACAGTGAACAGGAAGTGAGATTCCGGCTTTCGCCGGAATGACGTCGAGGACGTTCCACTATTTTCCGCCGGTAAACACACCCTCGGACAGTCCGAGCCACGCCGCCATCCGCTCCAGTTCGACCGCCAGCACTTCGCGTCCATGAGCAGGGGCATCCGGCTCGAAACCGATCCTGTGCACGATCAGCCGGCCGCGCTGTCGATCTGCCTTCAGGTCGACACGGCCGATCAGCCGGTCGTCGAGCAGGAAGGGCAGGTCGTAATAGCCGTGCATGCGCTTCTCGGCGGGGGTGTAGATGCCGATGCGATAATGGAAGTTCCACAGCCGTTCGGTGCGGGCGCGTTCCCAGATCAGCGGATCGAACGGGGCGAGCAACGCCGCACCCGTGATGCGCCGCGGCCAATGCGCGTCGCGATGGACGAAGACCGGCTTCGGCCATCCATCGACCCGGACGGGCCGCAATATGCCGTCTTCGACCAGTGCCGCGACGGCGGGCCTCGCCTCGTCGGGCTTCAGCCGGAAATAGTCGCGCAACTCGGCTTCCGATGCGATGCCGAGCGCCCGCGCCGAGCGTTCGATCAGCGCGCGCTGCGCCTCTGCCTCGCCCGGCGTCGGGATCGCAAGGATCGCCGGCGGGATGACCCGCTCGGTCAGGTCGTAAACGCGTTCGAAGCTGCCACGACGGGTGGCGGTGGTGACATGGCCCGCCCAGAACAACCATTCGAGAACGCGCTTGGAATCGCCCCATTCCCACCAGCCGGCGCGACTGCGGCCATGTTCGAAGTCCGAGATCGCCAGCGGCCCTTCGCTCCGGAAACGATCGAGCACCGCCATGGCCTCGGCTCGGCGCTCGGTCGCATAGGCGCGCAGCGCCGACCAGCCCGATCCGCCACGGTCGGCGCGGACCATCCGCCAGCGGAGCAGGGGATGGAGGTCGAGCGGCAGCAGCGACGCCTCATGTGCCCAATATTCGAACATCCGTCGCTCGCGTTTCGGGCCCCAGGCGGCGCGATCGAGCAGGGTGCGGTCGTAACCGCCCAGCCGCGAGAATGCGGGCAGATAATGCGCGCGCGACACCACGTTCACGCTGTCGATCTGGTGAAGGCCAAGCCGGTCGATCGTGCGACGCAGATGCCCCTGATTGACCGTCGCCGGCCGGGCCTGTCCAAAACCCTGTGCCGACAGCGCGATCCGTCGCGCCTGGGAGAGCGTGATGCGTTCCGTCACGTCCGCCCGATGCGCCGTGCCGCCCAGGCATAATCCTCTGCGGCCTTGCGATCCTTCGCGTCCTTGAACACCTTCTCCGGATCGGGCGCATCGCCGAGCGCGTGCAGCAATGTCCACAGCGCGAAGCGGCGGCCCGCATCGCGCTCGGTGCCCAACGCGACGCCCAGCCGCTCCATGCCGGCCGCGATCGCGTCGTCATTGAGCGTGTCGAGATCGGCGGTGCCGAAATAGAAGATCAGAAGCTCGTCGAAATCCATCGGCTTTCCATGCCCTGCATCGGGAGCAAACGGAATAGGGGCTGATGAACCGAGCTCTACCGACCACCACCTTTCAGCCGCACGACATGAACCACTGGTCCGCTGCTGATACCCGCGACCGGCCGGAAGACCGCCTCGATCCGTCCGCCGGCGATCAACCTTTCATATTGCGACAGCTCCACCCCGAAATTGCGCGGGTCCGCGCCATAGCGCCCATAATGGCTGAGGACGGCGTAATCGGCGCGGCATGTCGCCAGCAATGCCGGCTCGACATGACCCAGGTCGATCAGCGGCTTGCCGGAACGCAGCCCCTCCACCTTCGAATAGCGGATGCGGCCGGTCAGCGCCTGACGCACGTCGACGCAGCCCGCCGATCCCAGCGGGAACAGGAACCGCCATGGCCCCCGGATCAGATCGAAGGCGGCATCCTCCAGCAGGATCGCGCTGCCGGGCGCGACATGGACCTGCACCCAGGCAGAGGCCATCTGTCGGGTGTCGTTGCTTCGTTCAATCGCTTCGGCACGCGCCGTGCGCATCATTGGAATGGCGAGCAGCACCACGACGACGGGCATGAACAGGCCGAGCGGACGGATCTGGCCCAACCCGTGAATGCCGAAGGCCATCAGCAACGCCACAAAGGGAAGCAGAGGGACGAGCCAACGTTCCCACAACAGCGATTGCGAGCAGATGACTGCCAGAAACAGCAATGCGCCGGGCAGGACTGCGAAGGCGAACAGCCGGTTGCGCAGCGCCCAGAATGTGCCGAGCGCAGCGAACGCCAGTCCCGCAACGCCCAGAGAAACCCGAAGCGGACCAGCGATGTACCAGCTCATATTGGCACCGAATCCTCCCGCGGTCGCGCCCGGATGTAAAGGCCGGGCCTCTCCCGCCAGATTGCGCAGCACAGTCGGATAGTCGAGCAGCAGAAAGGGCGATGCGACCAACAAGGCGGCGATGGCCGCTACCCCGAATAGTGCGAGATATTCGAACTGGCGTCGAGGAGCCTTCCGCTCCTTGGCGGCACGAATGAGGCCGGCACAGACAGGCGAAAGCGCGATCACCGCACCTGGCCATTTTGTCGCGCAGGCGAGGCCGACGCAAAGACCGGCAAGCAGATAGGCACGCAAGCGGCCGGTCTGGGCAATGTCGATCGCGCATAAAATACACAACAGCATGAAGACACTGACATGCATGTCGGTGCGAATGATCTGCGAATATTCGATGTGGACCGCGTTGACCGCCAGTAATGCGGCCGCGATTAGCCCGAGCCGGGTGCCGCCAAGCCGTTTGCCGATAAGATAGGTGAGGAACACGCAGGCAACACCGCAGCCGACGATGAACAGGCGGCCGGGAAGGAGGACGACGCCGGGATCGGCGTATAGCGCGCCGACGAAAGCATCGCCGTCTGCGAAGCGCCCCGTCATCAGCCCGAACAACCCGACACCCAGGCTGATCAGTGCCAGGCAGTAGAGGGTGGTGGTGCCGGGATGCCCGAACCAGCCCGGATTGAGGCTCTGGTTTCTAAGCATCTCCAAGGCCGTCATCATGAACAACGGCTCATCCGGATCGTTGAGCGCGGGCAGGCCGAAGCCGACGCCGTTCAGTCGCAGCGAGAGCGCGACAGCAAGGATCAATAGCAGCAGTACACGTTCGAACCCGCTGATCATGCGAAGCACGAGGGCTGCCACGAACATCAGCGCCATCAAGCCACGCCCACCGATGTTCCGGACCCATCCCTTGTTCATGCGTCGCTCCCTGTGCGGGCCGGGCAGCCGGACTCCGTCATGCCTGATGTGGCGTGTTTTTGCCCAGTACAGGAGTGATGATGAAAACCGTGATACTCGCCGGCGGCCTTGGCAGCCGGCTTGGCGAAGAAACCGCCGTCCGGCCGAAGCCGATGGTCGAGGTCGGAGGAATGCCGATCCTCTGGCACATCATGAAGATCTATTCCGCGGCCGGGCTCAACGATTTCGTGATCTGCCTTGGTTACAAGGGATATCTGATCAAGGAGTATTTCGCGAACTACTTCCTCCACACCGCCGATGTCACCATCGACCTGCGTGGCGGCAACGGGATGGAAATCCATCATACCCGCAGCGAGCCATGGCGCATCACCCTGGTCGAGACCGGACCGTCGACCATGACGGGCGGGCGGCTTGCAGCGATCCGGCCCTATCTGGAGCCGGGCCAGCCATTCTGCTTCACCTATGGCGACGGCGTCGCCGATATCGACATCGCCGACCTCGTCCGCTTCCACAAGGCGCACGGGCTGCGCGCGACGATCACCTCGGTCTCGCCGCCCGGCCGTTTCGGCGCGCTGGAATTCGATGCCGGGCGCGTGGTGGATTTCCGCGAAAAGCCGGCGGGGGACGGCGGGCAGATCAACGGCGGCTTCTTCGTTGCCGATCCGTCGGTGCTCGATCTGGTCGACGGCCCGCAGACGGTTTGGGAAGCCGAGCCGCTCGAACGGCTCGCACGGGGCGGAGAGCTGATGGGATATCGTCATGACGGGTTCTGGCAGCCCATGGATACGCTTCGCGACAAGCTGTATCTCGACGATCTGTGGAACGGCGGAAACGCGCCGTGGAAGCGCTGGTGAACGGCGTGGAGACGTGGCGTGGCCGTCGCGTACTGGTGACCGGGGATACCGGCTTCAAGGGAAGCTGGCTGAGCCTGTGGCTGCATGCGCTGGGCGCGGAGGTGACCGGCTTCGCACTGCCGCCGCCGACGCGCCCCAGCCTGTTCGAAGCGGCCGGGATCGGCGAGTTGATCCACCATGTCGAAGGCGATGTCCGCGACGCCGCTGCGGTGCATGCCGTGGTCGAGGGCGCTAGGCCCGACGTCATCTTCCATCTCGCCGCGCAACCGCTGGTCCGGCTGTCCTACGAACAGCCTGTCGAGACCTATGCGACCAATGTCATGGGCACGGTGCATCTGCTGGAAGCGGCGCGCGCAGTGCCGGGCGTCGCCGCGGTCGTCTGCGTCACCAGCGACAAATGCTACGAGAACCGCGAATGGGTCTGGCCCTATCGCGAAAGCGATCCGATGGGCGGGCATGATCCGTACAGCAGCAGCAAGGGTTGCGCCGAACTGGTCGTCGCGGCCTGGCGCAGTTCCTATTTCCACGATTCCGGCCCGCTGATCGCTTCGGTGCGCGCCGGCAACGTGATCGGTGGCGGGGACTGGGCGGCCGAGCGGCTGGTGCCCGATCTGGTGCGCGCCTTCGAAGTGGAGCAGGCGCCGGTCATCCGTTCCCCCGACGCGGTACGGCCGTGGCAGCATGTGCTGGAAGCGCTGGGCGGCTATCTGCTGATCGCCGAGCGGTTGCTTGGCGGCGAGGCCCGATTTGCCGACGCCTGGAATTTCGGTCCGGCCGACGACGATGCCCGACCGGTCTCGTGGATCGTAGAGAAAATGCGCGCCGCATGGGGTGACGATGCCGCCGGCCCGTTGGCGGACGCAGCTCCGCGCCCGCACGAGGCGGGGCTGCTGCGCCTCGATTGCTCCAAGGCGCGCGCCGCGCTGGGCTGGCGCCCCGCGCTGACACTCGAACAGGCGCTCGACTGGATCGTGGCGTGGCACAAGGCGACGGGTACGGGCAGCGAGGCCCGTGCGGTCACCCTGTCTCAGATCGCGGACTATACTGCCGCCTCCAGCATCTTCGCGGAGCGCTCCGCCCCGGCGTGAGCCGGGGCGGAGGCGATCGTGATCATGTTGCCGAGCCGCAGCCCGATCGAGCGGCGGGGCAGGCGCAGTCCGCCGAGCTTCAACCCGACCGACCACGCCGCCTGGCGCATGAGGAAATCGATCGGGAAATGATTGACGCTGCGTTCGACGGCGACGTCGGCATAGCCGGCACGTTCGAGCATGCCCACCATGACGCGAGGATTGTAGAGTTCGGGATGCTGGAGACAGAAGGGCGGCCAGCGCACCCCCATCAGCGAACGTAGCAGCGATCGTTCATTGTGCGTGACGATCATCAGCGTGCCGCCGGGCCTCAGTTTCGCGCGAAGCTGCGCCAGCATCGCCATCGGGTCGAGCAGGTGGTCGAGCACATGCACCATCACCGCCAGTCCGATCGAGCGATCGGGGACGGCCGACAGGTCTTCCATGTCCGTCGACAATGTCGTGGGCTGGCCGGCCGCCGCGAAGCGCAGTGTCTCGTGCGTCGCCACATTCGGCTCGAACAGCCAGAAATGCCCGAATGCCGACGTCTCCGCAGCCTGGCTCACGATGTGACCGATATCGGGCCCGATCTCCAGATAGCCGCCGCGCAGCGTGCCTCTACGCGCTGCCAGGTCGAAATAGCCGCGCTGGGTCGCCGCGATCGCATCGCTGTCGACCAGATCCATATTAGGCGCCATCTGCGAATACAGGTCGGCGAGTTGCGCCTTGTCGAAAAAAGCGGGTGCGTAGAGCAGGCCACAGCCGACGCAGCGATGATAGGAGAAGAACAGCTTCTTCTTGAACAGCCCCGACCAGAAGGGGCGGAGCGCATCGAGCGTCATCGTCTCGGCGCGATCGCCGCTATGAACCTCTTCCCGTGCCTCGGTCGACCCGCACACCGGGCAATTGCGGGTTTCGAAATCGGATCGGGTCATGAACGCGGCCCCGTGGGTCTGAAGGTGAGCCGGCTGTGCCAGAAATAGCTGCCGACGATCAGGATTGCGGTGAAGCCGAGCTGGGCGATGACGGGCGGAAGGCCGCCGGCCTCGACGAGCAATGGCAGCGCCAGCCAGTTGGCGGCGTAGTTGATCAGGTAGAAGCTGGAAAAGGTGCCGAACTCGCGCGCGACATTGCCGCGCGTGCGGAACACGCCCAGCTTGTAGGTGGCGAAAGCGAAGCAAAGGCTGATCGCCTGGGCGATGCCGAGCGCGACCATATAATGCGTGCGCAGCAGCGGCACGCTCCACAGGAGCAGCGGATAGATGGCCAGGCCGAACGCGGTGTTGGCCGCCCCGGCCAGCACGAAGCGCAACGGGCGTTCGCCGCCCCGGGTGAGCGTTTCGCGCAGGGTCATGCCTCGTCCAGCAGGTCGATCATCATATTCTCGCGCAGCACCTCGCGCGGCAGGAAGGGTGAGAGATCCTCCAGCGCGGGTGAGGTGATGCGGCCGTCGGGATGCTGTTTCGCGCCGAGCTTGGGGGCGAAGGCGACATGTTCGTCGACGAAAATCTCGCAGAGCACCGGGCCGTCCTCCGCCAGCGCGGCTGCGATCGCGTCGGGCAGATCGTCCTGCGCGGTCGCGCGGTGATAGGCGAAGCCGAAGGCGCGGGCGACCTTGCCGAAATCGGGGAAGGTGACGTTGCTCTTCGGCCCACCGCCAACCTCGACACCGTTGAAGAAATTACGGTGCGTCTGGAAGATCGAGACATAGCCGTTGTTGTTGAGCAGGAAGACCTTCACCGGCAGGCTGTTGCCGGCAATCGTCTGCATCTCCTGCAGGTTCATCATGATGCTGCCGTCGCCGGCGATGCAGATGACACGCTGCTGACCGGCCGTCGCGGCGCACACGCCGATCGCGGCGGGCAGGTCGTAGCCCATCGTCGCGCAGCCCGAGTTGGTCCAGAGCCGCTGGCCACGCTTGATCTCCGCAACCTGGAAACTGACGACGCAGGCGCTGCCGTTGCCGGTGACGACGATATCGTCCTCGCCCAGCGCCCGGAACAGTGCGTCCATCGCGACATAGGGATGCAAGGCGGGGCCGTGATCGCGATATTCGGGCAGCATCGCCGGAAAGCGGCGCACGCGCTCGCGCGCCCAGGCGAGCCATTCCCCGTGCCGCACGGTCGGGCCGGCATAGTCGTGTGCGAGTAGCGCGGGGATCAGGTCCGCCAGGTCGGCGACCACCGGTGTGTCGGGCGTGACGTTGGGCTTGCTCAGTTCCAGCGGATCGATGTCGACCCAGATCTTGTGCGCGGCGCGCGCGAAGGTTTTCCAGTTGTAGCTGACCTGGCGGATGTTGAGACGGCTGCCGAGCACCAGCAGCAGGTCGGCGCTCTGCGTCACCATGTTGCCGCCGCGATCGCCCACTGTGCCGGGGCGCCCGGCATAGAGCGGATGATCGTTCCACAGTACGTCGTGCGCATTCCAGCCGGTAACGACCGGAACGCCCAGCCTGTCGATCAGCCGCAGAAAATCCGCGTGCGCGCCGCTCAGCCGCACGCCGCCGCCCGCGAACACCACGGGCCGTTCCGCCTTGCTCAGCCGATCGAGAATCTCGGCCGCCGCGGCGTCGAGATCGGTGCGCTTCCATGGCTCGTCCAGCTCGGCCGGGTCGAAGCCGGGCAGCAGATCGTCCGGATCGATCTGCGCGGCCTGCACGTCGAGGGGAATGTCGAGCCAGCACGGGCCCGGCCTGCCGCTGGTCGCGAGATAGAGCGCCTTTTCCAGATGATAGCGGATCGATCGGGGATCGGTGACCATCGTCGCATATTTGGTGATGGGACGGACCAGCGGCTCGATGTCGAGTTCCTGGTCACCATATTGGCGCAGCGGCAGGCCGGTCGATCGCACCGTCGTCTCGATCTTCACCTGGCCGGAGATCACCAGCATGCCGACGGAATCGACATAGGCGCCATAGACGCCGGTGATCGCGTTGGTGCCACCGGGACCGGAGGTCACGTTCACCACGGGCAAGCGGTTGGTCAGCCGGTAATAGGCCTCCGCCGCCATCGCCAGCGCCTGTTCGTGATGGGTGAACGTTGTCTCCAGTGCGGGATGCGTGCCCAGCGAATGATTGAGATGCATCGCGCCGCCGCCGGTCAGCATGAAGACATGGCGCACGCCATGTTCGGCCAGCCGGTCGGCCACCCAGGCCGACAGTTTCATCGTCTTGCTCATGGTTTCCATCCGTTCCAGATCGCCGTGCGGCGGATCGCTTCGTCGAGGTCGATTGTCGGGCGGACGCCCAGCTCGTCGCGGATCAGCGCGGTCGAGGGGACATAGCGTCCGGCATTCCAGCCGGGATCGGGCCTGCCAAGGATATCGACGCCGCCGCCGCCCAGGATAGCGGACACGCGCCGCGCCAGATCGGCGATCGAGACGGCTTCCTCCGATCCCATATTGTAGACCGCGCCACGTTCGCCGCCGATCAGCAGCGCCCAGAGCCAGGCGGTCAGATCCGCAGCATAGAGATAGGATCGCACGGCCTCGCCGGCGCCTTCGACGACGATCCGGCGGTCGGCGAGTGCATCGCGTATGAAGTTGCCCGCCGCGAAATGGATGTCGAGCGACAGCAATGGGCCGAGCAGCGCGAAGATGCGCGCATTGACGATGTGGAGGCCGAACTGGCGCGCATAGATGGTGCACAGCATCTCGGCGGCGCGCTTGCCCTCGCCATAGGCGGACCGCGGATCGCGCGGATCTGGGCCGCCATGCCAGTCTTCGCCGACATGAGTCACGTCCCAGGGCTGGGCGCCATAGACTGCGCCCGAGCTGAGGAACATGAAACGCGCCACCTTCCGGTCGACGGCGAGGTCGAGCGCGTGGCGGGTGCCTGCGACAATGGTGTCGAACATCCGGCGTGGATCGTCGCGGTTGAGTGCGGCACTGGCGTCGGTCGCGGCATGAATGACATGGCTGAACGCGCCGTCTGGTACGCGGAAATCGAAGATGTCGCCCGCCAGCAGGTCGAAATGATCCGCCAGATGCGGCGCCCTTGCCGAGAAACCCGCCGGATTCCGGCTGAGGATGGTGGCGCGGACGTCGAGGCCTAGCCGCAGGTTAGCCTCTCGCAGCGCCTCCAGCATCCAGCGGCCGATGAAGCCGGTGCCTCCGGTGATGAAGATGCGCGCGCCGGCCAGTCGCGGCCAGAGCGGCGCCAGCGTGACGTGGATCGCGTCGAGATCGCGTTCCAGGATCATGCCACAGCCATCGCACGCGCCAGGCCGAGCGAGGGACGGTGCGCGCGATGTGCGCGGATCACCACCGCCAGGCTGTCCAGCGCGAGCGCCCAGAGCAGCAGGACGATCAGCCCCGGCCGGATGAAATGCCCGATCGCCAGCCCGAAGCTGGGCGTCACCGGCCGGTCGCCGAGCCAGCTGTTCGACGAGATCTCGAGCACGGTCGAGAGCGGCCAGTCCGTCGGTATGCAGAGCAGATAGGCGCAGACGATCGCGATGATGGGGCCGGCGCCACGCCAGCGCTCCATGAAGACGAGGAACAGCAGGAAAGTCTGGGTGTAACCGCCGGGCGATTGCGTGACGAGATAGGCGGCGAACAACAGGATCGAGATGCGATGCAGCGGCAGCGCCCTGGGCTGCAGCCAGGCGCCGGCCAGGCAGAGCAGCGTGATCGCCTGGCTGGCGCGGATCACCATCGGCACGAGCATCTCGATCGTCTCCACCGTGCGCGACGGTACGAAGGTCAGGATCGGGATCTGCGACACACGGATCTGCAGGAGTGGCGCATAGCTGGTCGAATAATGGACCTCGTTCCAGACCTGTCCGCCCTGGAAGATCACCCAGTTGGCGGTATTCGACGCCAGCTCCATCGGCGAGCCGCCACCGGTGATCGCCAGCGTGATCAGGTAGAGGGCGACGGTCGCGATCCCCGCCGCTTCGAGCATGCGCCAGCGGCGCTTCACCGCCAGCGCGAGCACGGGCAGCAGCAGATAGGGTTTGAAGTTGATCGTGACTGCCATCGACAGCCATTGCCACCCGCGCGAACGGGTGATGCGACCATGCGCGATCGCGAAGAAGGCGAAAGCCACCAGGATCAGGTTGCCGCGCTCCAGCGTGAAGAGCAGTGGCAGGCCGAGCGCGAACGCGATCGTGCGCGGCAATGCGGTGCGCGGATCGGCGCGGCGGAAGCTGATCCAGACCAACGCGACGTCGATCAGGTAGAAGGCGATGATGGTCGCTCGCCCCAGCCAGTCGCAGTCGCGCGCGTGGAATGACGACTGAAGATAGCAGCCGGGCAGGCTGAACATGTCGAGGAATACGAAGGAAAGCGGCGGATAGATGCTCCGCCACACGTCATAGGCGCCGGGATGGTTCGCCCAATAGGCTGTGTTGAACCAGTCCATGAACGTGTCGTTGGTATCGAACACGAATGGCTGCGGCAGGAAGCCGTTGTCCGCGAAGCTGAGCGCGACCCGGACGAGCCCCGCGATCACTGCGAGCATCAGCATGAACTCGGGCAGCAGCGAGGCAAAGCCCGATGCGCGCAGGAGGCGGATCATGGGCGCGGCGCCGCCACTGGCTGGACGATGGTCCGCGCCGCCGGCCGTTCGCGGCCCGCCGGGAAGTTCAGCCTTTCCTCCTCGATGACCAGCGGCACGTTGCGCGTCCGCTCTGCCAGCATGCGCACCTGTTCGCCGATCAGTCCCAGGAACAGCAGCAGCACCGCGAACATCGCAAAGGCGATCGCGAAACCGAGCACCGGCAGGGCGGGGCCATCGAGCACGCGGATCGCGACCGCGGCGAGCGCCAGCAGCATGGCGACCGCCAGCGCATAGGCGGACAACAGGATCGGCAGCCGCAGGAGCGATTTGGCGGACCCGGCGATACCCGACAGCGCGAAGGACGCCAGCGATGCGAAATCATTCTTGGTCTCGCCAGCCGCGCGCTCCGGCCGGTCGAAGGGCACGACCGCCAGGCGAAACCCGCTTTCGATCACCATCCCGCGGAAAAAGGGCTCGGGCTCGTTCCAGGCGGCGAGCGCATCGACCACCGCACGGTCGAACAGGCCGAAACCGGTCGCGCCCGGCACCACCGCATAGTCTCCGAACCGGCGCAGGAACGCATAGCCCATGTCGCGTGTGACGCGCAGCGCGAACGAGGTGGGTTCGCTGCGCCGCTGGCCGAGCACGACCTGCGCGCCTGCGCGCCATTGGCGCATCAGTTCGCCGATCAGGGCAGGGGGGTCCTGGAAATCGGCGCACATGCCGATCACCGCGTCCCCCTCCGCCTGATAGATGGCATAGGTCGGCGAACGCATCTGACCGTAATTTCGGTTGTTGAGGATCACTCGGATACGCGGATCCTCCGCGCACAGCGCGCGCATCAGCACGCGGGTGCGATCGGTCGAGCCATTGTCGATCAGGATGATCTCGTGCGAGCGGGCATGGCGTTCGGCCTCCGCCGTCACTGCTGCGCAGATCTCACGGACATTCTCCTCCTCGTTGAAGCAGGGAATGACGATGGACAGTTCGGGTTTCGCCTCGGTCGGGCTCATCACTCAACGTCCGCCGGCTGGCGCCGCATGAGCCGGATGCCGGTGGCGGGCGCATAGACTTCGGTGAAGAGGGCCAGGACGATCAGCAGGATGAGCAGCGCGACCGCAGGCACGTTGTAATGACGCCCGGCGTCGAGATGCGGCGCCTCGACGACCTGTACGTCCGACGCCGTTTCGGAGGCCAGCGTCTCGACCGCGACCTCTTCGGACGACCGCGCATAGACTTCGTAGAGCGCCTGGGCGAAGCGATAGTCGCGGTAGAGGTCGAGATACTCGCCCGAGATTTCGGACAGACCTGCGACATTGGGTCCCGACGCGCCGAGGCTGGGCTGCGCCGTCCGGGCGATCTGCGCGCGCAACGATGCCACCTCGGACTGGGCGGCCTGAAGCTGCGGGTTCTCCGCGCCCTGAAAGCGCTGCAGCGTCTGCAGTTCGACCAGCTTGGCCTGAAGCCGCGCCTCCAGCCCGGTGCGCAGCGCCAGCGCGGAACCGAGTTGCGCTTCGGGCTCCGCCAGATTGTTGCGCCGGCGAAAGCCGTTGAGCGCCGCTTCCGCCTTCGCGACGCGGCCGCCGGCTTCCTTGAAGCGCTGGAGCACCAGCCCACGCTTGCGCGTGATGCGCTCATGGCCGAGCGCGACGATCCGGTCGCTGACCGCGCCGACATAGGCATTGGCCAGCGCCTGCGATCGTTCGGCGCTGTGCGTGCGGGCCTCGATCTCGATGATCCCGCCGGTCAGCGAATGGATGTCGACCTTTTTCGCCAATGCGATCCGCGCCTTGCCGACATCCGCATAATCGGCGCCCGGCCCGACCAGCTTCAACCGCCGGATCACGTCGTCGGTCACTTCGGCGCTGCGGCCGACCGCAAGATAGAAATCGATCGGTTGCTTGGCGCCGCCGAACAGCGAGGCGAAGCTTTGCAACTGGCCGCCCACCGCATTGAGCATAGATCCCAGCCCGACGCTGTTATTGTCCTGCGGCGTCACCTTGGCGCGCGCAACATAGGGTTGGGGAAACAGGCAGAGCAGCGCCAGGATCGCCGCCGCCACGGCATAGCCGATCCGGCGGCGACGATCGTCGGCGATCAGCGCCGTTATCCGATCGACCCGGCTCATTCGGCGAGCGCCTTGATCGAGGCGGCGCCGACCAGTCCGCCGAACAGGCTGCTGGTGATGTCGCGCAGCCGCGCCCAGAACTCACCGCGATCCGCGTCGACCGGCACATAGATCAGGTCGCCGGGCAGCGCGCGTTCGTTCATCACGCGGCGGCCATGCGGCGCATGGACGGTGCCGTTGGCGCGGACGACGAACACTTCGCTCTTGTCGCCCAGCTTCTGCACGCCGCCGGCAGAGCGGACGAAATCGCCGATGGTGGCGTCGGGACGATAGGCAAAGGAGGCCGGGCTGGGCACTGCGCCGAACACGCCAACCGTCACCGGCCGGGGCGGGACGTAGATGGTGTCGTTATTCTCGAGGATCAGGTCTTCGGGCAACGCCGCCGCGCCGACGGGCAGGTCGAAGACCAGCCGTCCGTCCGGTTCTCGCGCGCGCAACTGATCGACCACCGCACGCACCTGCGCCAGATTGGCGGGCTGGGTCAGCTGGGCACGATTGGCCGAGACCACCGGCTGGGTGGTGAGGAGCAGTTCGAGATCCTTGATCGCGCGATCGAAGCTGACGCGCTGCTGTTGCCTGACGCTCTCTCGCGTGATGACGCTGGCATAGGGGAAGGCGGCGTTGGTCAGTCCGCCGGCCTGGGTGACGATATCCGACATGCGCGTGCCGGGCGCGAAATAATAGCGGCCGGGGCGGGCCACTTCCCCGCTGATCGTCACCAGCACCGATTGCTGCTGGAGCGGCCGGGCGATGCCGACATTGGAAAGCACGCGAACGATATCGCCGCGGCTGGCCTTGCGCGCGCCGGCCTCTGCCGCCGAAAGCTGTTGCCAGCCGGTGTCGCGCTGGCCGAGCGAGTCCAGCACCATCAGCCGGCTGCCGTCCGCCACGGTGTTGACGCCGCCGGCATAAAGCACGGCGTCGTTCAGCGTCTCGCCGGGGCCGACCTCGAAGATCGCTTCGCGGTTGACGCTGCCGATCACGCCGACCTGCGCGCCGGCGGGCGCGATATAGATGACGTCGCCATTCTGCAGCGCGGCGTCGCCGCTCTTGTCGCCCTTGAGGAGCAGATCGTAGAGATCGAAGTCGGAAACGAGCTGGCCGTTGCGGCGGAGCTGCAGCGAGCGGAAGCTGCCCCCGGCCGACGGCCCGCCCGCCGCGAACACCGCGTTGACCAGGGTGGAGAGGCTGCTGACCGTATAGGAACCGGGCGTCGCCGCGAAGCCGGTGACATAGACGGTGATGCCGCGCAGCCGGCCGATCGTCACCTCCAGGTCGAAACCGCGATACTGGCGGGCGACCTGCTGCGCGATCTTGCCCTGCACCTCGCCATAGCGGACGCCGCCGACGGTGATCGCGCCGACGCGCGGCACGAAGATGCGCCCCTCGCTGTCGATCACAAGCCGCAGGTTCGATGCCTGTACCGAACCGGTCAGGCCAAGGATCAGTTCGTCGCCGGGATTGAGCCGATAATCGGCCGGAATGGTCGTTGTGGGCGGCGCGGTGAAGTCGCGCGCGCCCGGCACCAACAGATCGGCACCGAAACGGCGCAGCGGCTTCCCGACGATGTCGGAGACGAAGCTCTCGAATTCGCTTGCCGGCGCCGGATCGGCGGCCGGTCCGGGCCGGGGCGCGGGGGGCTCCTGCCGTTCCGGAGCGGTCGGCGTCGCCGGGCTCTCGATGATGGCGGGCTGAAACGGCGCGCTCGGTTCGGTCGCGGGCAGGGCGACCTGCCCGGCGGCTGCACTGCGGGCCGTACCGGCACCGCCGCTGCTACCTTGCTGCGCGCCGCTGGCCACCGGAGACGCGAATTGCGCTTCGCTGCCGACGGGCAGCAGCAGGAGCGCGCAGCCGAGCAGGAGGCGGTATCGGATGGAGGGGGGCGTGACCGTCATGCCGGGCAAAGATCCAGTTTGTTGAGGCGCATGTCGGCGCCGAGCAGAATATCGGAAGCCAGCGCCCAGAGCCGTTCGTCGGACGCGGCGAGTAGTCCGACCTTGCCGTCGCCGACGCGATAGGGGCTGCCGTCCCAGCGCGTTGCGTGCCCACCCGCCTCCGTGAGGAAGAGGACGCCCGCCGCATGGTCCCAGGGAAGCGTCCGCTGGAAAAAGGCGATGTCGTTCTGCCCGAAGCAGAGCCGCGGATAATGTTCCGCGGCGCAGCGCGGGATCGCGACCAGATCGAGATGCTGGGCGGCCCGCGCATGGATATGCGCGCGCAGGTCGGGATCGAGAAACTGCGTCGCCAACGCCGCGACGGCCGGATTGCGGCCGGTTCCATGCGCGCGCACCGGCGCGCCGTCGCACGTCGCGCCGCCACCGCGTTCGGCGTGGCACAACCGCCCACTCACCGGATCGAGCAGCCAGGCGGAAAGAGGGGCGCCATCCTCCACCAGAGCGACCATCAGGCCGAACGGCCTGCGTCCGGCGGCGAAGTTCGCCGTGCCGTCGAGCGGATCGACCAGCCACACCAGGCCCTTGCCGATGTCGCGCAACAGCCGCAAGTCATTGGCGACGGCCTCCTCACCGACGATGCGGGCACCCAGGCCGAGCGCGTCCAGCCCTTCGTACAGGCGCTGCTCCGATGCGCGATCGACGCTGGTGACGATCTCGCCCGGGGTTTTCTCGGTGATTTCGTGTGCGGCGAGCATGCGGAAACGCGGCATGACCAAAGTCGCAGCGACATCGCGCATCAGCGCCGACACGGCATCGCGCGGCGTGGAAAAGGAAGGCATGGAAATCACGGCACCGTTTCGGGAGCGGGGAAGATGGGCGGCGCAAAGGCCGCCCATGGTGCGATATGGATCAGGCCGCCACGCTGGAGAGCGTTGCGCGTGGGGCGCTGCGCTCCTGCATCATGCGGATGCGCGACAGATCCTCGTCGCCGATCGCGCCATAATGATCGCGCTTGTTCTCCAGCCAGGCGAGCTCGAACGCGATCGCGTTGGCGATGCCTGCGTCGAATTTCGCAGTGTCGACCGCGCTGCCGTCGAAGACCACCTTGCGCGTTTCGAACCGGTCGAGCCGGATCCGGCGGATCTCGCGCAATGCGGGCAGCGCCTCGGGCGCGACCGATCCGCCGACGACCAGTTCCAGATCGGCATCGGCGCAGACGCGTGCGACCTTGAGCACCGCGTCGGTGATCTGGCGCTCGTTGATCGCCTTGCGCGGCAGTCCGCGTGACAGGGTGAAATCGACGCGGCCGAAGACGATGCCGTCGACGCCTGCCTTGGCGATCGGCAGCATCTCGTCGAGATTGCGCAGCGTCGCCTCGGTTTCGAGGTTGAACAGGAATTCGGTTTCCTGGCCGGTGCCGCCATGCGTCTTGGTCTTCGCCTCGACGAACTTGGTGAGCGCATAGGGCGTCTCGACCATCGGGGCGATGATGTAGTCGACGCCGTAGAGCTTCGACGCCTGAAGGTCCGAAATGGCTTCGCAGCCACCGATCTTCAGCGCGACCTTCAGGTCGGCGCGATGCGCCAGTTCGAGCAGCCGGAGAAATTCGTCGGGGCGTGTGCCCTCGGCTTCGAACTCCGCCTTCACTGCGACGACGCCGTAGCGGTCGCGGCCCTTCTTCAGCATGTCGAGCATACGACGTTCAATGGGGTTCAAGGCTAGCCTCCTGGCGATACGCGGTTACAGACCAACACTATGACGGCACCCTCCGCTCGATCCCGCAATCGCGCTTGACCTTTTCCCGACGGCGCCCTCCGATGCGTGTCTGCCGACGTGCCGGGGGGCTTTACGCGGCGCGCGTCGAACGGCTAAGGAACCGGCCCCATGCCCAGGCTCGATGCACGCATGCGTTCCCTTCGCCTTGTCGCTCCGGTCGCGATCGCCCTTGCCGGCGGTGGCGGGACTGCCGCCGCGAACGCAATGCAAGGCAATGAAATAAAATCGGAAAATCTACCGTCTGGCGATAGCGACGCCTTTCGCCGGCGCATGATGTCATGGTCGGCATCGCCACTCCCGCAGTCGAACGACTCCAGCCCCCGGCCGGAGCCGGATGCGTCGCGTGCGACCGATCTGCCGCGTCTGTCATCGGGTTTCGGCGTTCGCACCGATCCGTTGCGCGGCACGTTCGCCCGGCATGCCGGCGTCGATATCCCGGCGCCGCTCGGCACGCCCGTGCTGGCCTCGGCCGAGGGCATGATCCGCTTCGCCGGCAGCGCTGGCGGCTATGGCAATATGGTCGAGATCGAACATCCGAACGGGATCCGGACGCGTTATGCGCATCTCTCCCGAATCCTGGTGGGGGAGCGCTCGACGGTCGCCCGCGGCCAGATCATCGCGCTGATGGGATCGACCGGCCGCTCGACGGGCAGCCACCTCCATTTCGAGATGCGGGCGAACGGTACGGCGATCGATCCTTTGCCGCATCTGGGGGAGGAGGAGGTTACGACGCGCGCCGTACGCATCGCGCCGCTTCAGCCCTTCCAGTCGGCATTCGCGCGAGCTAGGGCCGCGGCGGCGCCGGATGAAGACGCCACACGCCGTTGAGCGCGCCTCACAGGTCTGCGCCGACCCTCTGCAGCAGCCGCTCGGCTACCGATTTGCGGATGGGCATACCCTTGCGCATCTTCAGCCAGGTGTTGACGCTGATTCCGAAGGTTTCCATCACGCACTCCGCCGTCTGGGCGCGGAGGCGGCGGTTCAGCTTTTCCACCATCGACGGGTGGACATAGCTGAGCCGCGGATTGTCGGTATGGATGATGCCGGTTCCACCCGTGGAAATGGGGGTGGGAAGGGCTGTGCCCGACGGGGCGAAAACGCGTCTGGCGATCGGGCCGTCGGATCGCGCGGCTTGTACTGCTGGGGTCATCGAAACTCGCTCCTCAACTTTTTCGCTCTTCTGGTCTTCGGGCGACGCGCACCGTCGGTTTCGGACGCGGATATCCCGCCCGAAGCGCAACGGTCCGATCCGGCCGTCCGAATATGTCGTACCTTGCCCGTTTTCGGGTCTGTCAGCTTCCGTGGGCGGCGGCCGCTGCATCGGCGGATGACGATGACGGCTTGGATTCCGGCCCGTAAGTCTTGGTCAGATAGGCAATGATCTGTTCGCTTTCCTGATCGGTGAGCTGCGCGCCATTCATAACCATGCGCTGCACGGTGGTGCGCCAGTCGTCCGCGGACAGCCGCTGCACGGTCACCGTGTTGAGTTCATGGCAGGTGTGGCAACGCTGCTCGAACAGGTTCTTGCCGGGGGCTTCGCCTGGGTTCTGCGCCTTCAGCCCTGTCGAAACCAGCCCGGTCGCGAGCCCTGCGATAATCACCGCCGCAAGAATGCCCGTACGCTTTACAGTCGACATCACTCACTCCTAACGCTTTTTCGGGCAGATCATGGCGCGCCCAACTTTAAGCGGACTTGAACGAAACTAGGCTGCATCTGCCGCCGGTGCGCGCGTGATCATGCCGGACAGGACGACCGCCAGCAATCCGGAGAGGACACCGGCCAGCAGGCCGAACCCGAGCAGCACCCCGGTGGACGTGACCGGCGGAAGGCCGGAAGCGAAGAATGTCGTCATTCCGATGAAATAGCAGACGACCAGGCTCGCAAAGGGCAGGAATTGCGCGAGCAGGGCCGCGAAAACGATCACGAACACGCCGACGAGCAGCGCGACATCCGCGCCGAGCGAAGCCGCCGCGCCGCCGATGATCGCCGCGCCGACAAAGCCCAGAACGACGCCGAGTATTGCGCTGACAAAGGTCGGCGCCGCGGTTTTCGCATTCATCCCGCCCGCGACGAACGCGATCCAGCCGATGAACATCGACCAGACCGGAATGCCCAATCGCGCGCAGATCACGCTGGAGACGGCGGCGACGAGCGCGGTAACCGCAAGAGCGACGATGTTCTTCATGATGCCTGGCCCCCTGTTCCTTGAAGACATGGCCGCAGCCGGGACCGTCCCGACCGCGGCCTTCAGTTGCGTCAGAACTTCACGCGGATGCCCGCGTTGATCGTGCGGCCCAGCACGAAGCCGACAAAGTTGTCGAAGCCCTGCGCCGTATTCTCGAACGGCGGATAGGTATCGAACAGGTTGGAGACCTGGACGTAGATGCTCGGCTCGCCGGGCAGGCTGTCGCCGAACTTGTACGTCAGGTTCAGGTCGACCGTGGTGTACGATCCGACCTTGTCGCCGCCGCCGTTCGGGATGCCGCCGGTCGACGTGACCGGGTTCAGCGCAGTGCTGCCCCAGAAGGTGAAGCCGCCGGTGTAGTTGGCGAAGACCGAGGCGGAGACCGGGCCGACGTCGACGTTCAGGTCGGCGCGCAGATCGGTGCGGATCGACGGGAAGGTGCCGTTGAAGCGGTTGCGGTTGAGCACGCTGAACACGGGCTCACCCGGCGCCGCCGTCTGGTCGAACTTGGTCTTGTAGGTGCCGGCGATACCGCCGCGGATCGAGCCCCAGTCGAAGCTGTGGCGATAATGGACGTCGAAATCGATGCCTTCGACATAGACGGTGTAGACATTGTAGTTGCGGAAATCGAGGCCGAAGTAGATCGGGCCCGAGCTCAGCGGCGACCGCTGGCGACGACCGCCACGATAAGCCTCGATCTCGGCCGCCGTGGCGCCGTTGGGATAGATCTTCAGCAGGTCGTGGAACGCGTCGGAGTTGATCACGATCGACAGCGGCGGCGATCCGCTCGTGCCCTCCAGCGTGGTGTGCCAATAGGTCAGGTTGGCGGTCAGGCCGGGCAGGAAGCGCGGCGCGAAATCGGCGCCGATCGCCCAGGTCTTGCCCTCGGCGGGCTTCACGTCGGGGTTCGCGCCGTCGAGCCGCATGCCCGCAATGGTCGCGGTGCCGAGGATACAGGTGGTCTGTCCGGGCGTGTTGCAGCCCGGGATGGCGCGCGCTTCGGGATATTTGTCGAGCGGAACGTTGAGCGTGCCGTTTTGCGGGCCGAAGAAGGTGTCGACGCTGCGGCCGTCGATGCCGCTCAGCACGTCGGGTCCGTAGGTCGAGAATTGCGGCGCCACGAACGAGGTTGCGTAGTTGGCGCGGATCTTCAGGCCCTCGACGACTTCCCAGGTCGCCGCGAATTTCGGGTTCTTGATGCCGCCGAAATCGCTGTAATCGTCGTACCGGCCCGAGACGTTCAGGTCGATGCGGCGGGCGAAGGGCACTTCCATTTCCGGCGAGATCACCGGGATGAGCACTTCGGCATAACCGGATTTCACCGTGCGCTCGTAACGGAACGCGTTGTAGCTCGATCCGGTGCTGGACGGGCCGGTGTTGTTCGGTTCGACCACTTCGGTGTCGATCTTGTACTTCACGATATCGCCGCCGAGCGCGATCTTCACCGAACCGGCGGGCAGTTCGAACAGCGAACCATCGAGCTTCAGGTTATATTGCTGGATCACCTGGCGCGCGGCCTGGTAATTCCGGCTGTCGAGCAGGCGGGCCAGCACCTCCGGCGAAGTGCGGTTGGTCGCGCGCGGATTCCACACGTCGACCGCATTGGCGGTGGTCAGCGGAACGTTGGTCACCAGCACGTTGGTGTTGGGGATGGACGGCTGGGTGAGGACGCCATTGGCGTTGGTCGTGCCGTTGAGCGCCAGCAGCAGGCAGCTCTGACAGAGCGAGCCAGTGATCGTCGTCTTGGCGGTGTTGACGCCGGCCATGACGAAGCCGGTCAGCCGCCAGTCGTCGCTCAGCTTATATTCGGCGTTGAAATAGCCGTAGAAGGTCTCGCTGGTGCCCTTTGCGCGTGCGCCCTCGGGAAACAGTTCGTTCGCGTCGAACCGGATCGTGCCGGCTGTCGCATTGGTGCCGGTCGGCGCCACGAAGAACGGGTTGATCTGACCCCCACGCCCGCTGCCCGGGCCGAACACCTGCGCGGTGATGAGCTGCGAGGCAGGGGTGGCGCCGGTGCTCGACGCGATCGTGACGGAGTTGCGCTGAACGTTGGAACGGGTGGAGAAGACGAAATCGGCATTGAGCGACAGTCGATCGCCGACCTGCTGGTCGAGCTTCACCATCAGCGAATGCCTGCGCTCCTTCGGGATCAGGTCGGTATAGCTCGCCTGTTCGCACGGAGCGTTGGCCTGGGCGTTCGAGATGCCGGTCGAGTAAGGCGCCAGATAGATGAGCGAGCTGCCGGTCGGCTGGAAGCTGGCCGGCGAGCAGTTGAAGTTTGCGAAGTTGGCGCCGCCGCGTGCGCGCTGGTCGGGCAGGGTGAGCGGGCGATCCGCGCCCAGCAGGTTGCCGCGATCGGAATAGCTGTAGAAGATCGCACCGCCGCCATTGTCCCAGCGATGGCCGAGCGCGAGATTGGCGCTCCAGTTCTTGTAATCGTCGCCGAAACCATATTGCGCATTGGCCTCCAGACCCTCGAACCGGCGACGGGTGATGAAGTTGAGCACGCCGGCGACGGCGTCCGAGCCGTAGATCGACGATGCGCCCTCGGCCAGCACCTCGACGCGCTCGATCGCGTTGGTCGGGATGAAGTTCGGATCGGGCAGGTTGCGGATGATGCCGGTCAGCGGGAAGCGGTGGCCGTCGATCACGACGAGCGTACTGGAGCTGTTGGAACCGCCCAGGCCGTGGATCTGCGGCACCGATGCGCCCGCGGAATCGTTGGCGGCGAAACCGCCCTGTCCGGCGGCGTTGCCGCCCCAGATCGCGGGAACCGTCTTCAGAAGCTGCTGGACCGTCTGGACGGCATTGTCCTCGATCGCGTCGCGACCGACGCTGATCAGGTTCGAGCCGACGGCGGGCGCGCCGCGGATGCTCGATCCGGTGACGATGATGTCGGGGGCGGCGCTATCGGCCTGGCTGGCCTCTGCATCGTCCTCCGCCTGCGGTGCCGCGGCCGGAGCCTGTTGCGCATGGGCGGGATAGGACCAGCCCAACACGAGCGCGAGCAGTCCGGCGGATTTCAGATAGTCCTTGCGATGAAACTTGTAGGTCATGTTCATCCCCTCCGTCTGTATTTTGTTTTTGAATAAAGCCGGATCGCTTGTTCTGTTTTTCGACAAAGCTTCGCCTTTTGGCGAAACGGGGTTTCGCCAACGCATTTTCAACGGTTACTTCGACTCAAATTCTACTGGTCGACCGGATCCTGTCAGGGCACGCCCTGTCGCAATCTTCGTCGAGTGGTATTCACTGTCTGCCTGGAGCGCTTCGGACGATGGCGCCGATGTGATGAGAGCATCGTCATTCTCCTATCGCCACGCGATCGGCGGAATTGAACGAGACGGAGAGCACCGCATCCTCGGTGCCGATATTGCGGGCGTTGTGCAGTATGCCCTCGGGGATGACGACGGTGTCGCCAGCCTTCATCTCATACTCCTTATCGCCCACGCGATGCATGATGTGCCCACGCACGACGTGCAGCACTTCGTCGCAGTTCGGATGCCAGTGCACCGGATTCTGCTTGCCGGGCGAGATGGTCGCCTGGCCGAGCGTGACCTTCGTCGAATTGCCGATCGCGCGCGAGGCGTACCATTCCAGGCTGCCCCAGGGCTGCGGTTCGACCTTTACGTCGCCGCGCGGCAGCACGATCATCTGCGGGCCGGGCGGGGGCGCCATGCCCATGCGCGACGCAGTCGGAATGGTCGACGTCGCGCCGGCTTGCGGCACCTGTTCCTTGGCGGCCCAGAGGATCGCGTTGAGCAGGACGGTGCGCACCTGGGGGTGATCGAGCGACGCGAGATAATGGCCGCCCGCGAACGCGAAGGAGCGTCCGCCGCCGGCGCGCTCGCGCGTCCATGCGATCACGCGGTCCTTCGACGGTTCCTGATAGAGCGCGCCGGCCTTGCCGAACTGGACATGCGCCCGGCCGCTCAGCACCGGCGTGACCTTGCCGAAATCGATCGCCGAATAATATTCGTCGAGATAATCGAAATTGCCGACGCCGCTGGTGATCGGATGGTCCTTCGCGACGACGGTGACGGGGGCCGCCTCCATGGCATAATCGCTGCCGGAGGCACGGACAGCACCCAGCAGGTCGACGATCTGCGTCGCGCTCGCCTTGTCAGGGACGGTGAAGGCCTGGTGCATCGCGACAAAACCGACGCCACGCGCCGCGAGCTTGGTCAGTTGCGCCTGGACCGCGGGATCCTGCGCCGGATTGACGCTCTTGCCGTCGGCGCCGGGGACAGGTCCAAAATAGAGAACGACCACGCTCGCATCGTCGATCTCGGCAAGGTTCTTGGGAAAACCGACCGGGAAGGTCTTCACGACCGGCTTGAGCTTCGCGAAATCGGGCGAGGCCTTGATCAGCCGCTCCAGCTTGAGCACGCCGTCCGGGAAATCATGTTCGCCCGTCGCCATGCCCTGCTTCTTTCCGCCGATCAGCACGATCGTCGGTTGCGCGGCCAGCGGCGTCGCGAGCGCGGCGAGGCCGACTGCCATCGCCCAGCGGATCATCCCGGTGCGGCGGCGCATCGTCATGATTTCCTCCGCAGCGGCAGGCTCGAGAATTTGCGGACCTGTTCGGTGATCGCGATCTCCGCGGGCAGGCGCTCCATCGAGGTCGCGCCATAGAAGCCGTCGACATTGGGGCATGCCTCCAGCACGACCTCGACATCGGCCGGGGAAGAGATCGGGCCGCCATGGCAGAGCACGATCACGTCGGACCGTTCGCCGCGGGCCGCATCGATGATCTCGTTCACCAGCTCCGACGCCTTTTCCAGGCTCATCGAGGTCTTGGCGCCGATCTGCCCGCCGGTGGTGAGCCCCATATGCGCGACGATGATGTCAGCGCCGGCGCGGGTCATCTGCTTCGCCTGTTCGATGTCGAACACATAAGGCGTCGTCAGCAGGTCCGCGGCGTTGGCTGCGGCGATCAGGTCGATCTCCTTGCTGTAGCTCATGCCCGTTTCCTCCAGGCTGAGCCGGAAGGATCCGTCGATCAGGCCGACGGTCGGGAAGTTCTGCACGCCGGCAAAGCCCATCTCGGTGATCTCGCGCAGGAAGCGGTCGGTCAGCAGGAAGGGGTCGGTGCCGTTGACGCCCGCGAGCACCGGCGTCTTCTCGACGATCGAGAGCACTTCCTTGCCCATGTCGAGAACGATGTCGTTCGCATTGCCATAGGCGAGCAGGCCGCTCAGCGATCCGCGCCCCGCCATGCGGAAGCGGCCGGAATTGTAGATGATCAGCAGGTCGGCGCCGCCCTGTTCGGCGCATTTCGCGGAAATGCCAGTGCCGGCACCGCTTCCGACGATCGGCATGCCCGATGCGATCTTCTCACGAAACCGACTTACAATATCCTGACGTTTCCAGCGCATAGAGCCTCCAAAGAAAGGGGTAAGACGACGATCAGCGCATCATCTTCTGATATTCGGCGACAATCGCTTCCGCGAAGGCCGGATCGTTGATGTGGTGGGGGTAGCGGACGATCCGGCGCGTCGGTCCCTGGACCACGGCGGTCTCGAGCTCGGCGAACAGTGCCGCGTCCGCCTCCGGATCGTGGAAGGGGCCGCCGGGCTTGTCGATGGCCGAGACGCCCCCCTCGGGAAGAAGGATCGTGAAGCCGGCATCGGGATGGGCATTGAGCTTGCGCGCGATCCAGCGCGCGCAGGCGATATTCTCCTCCACCGTCGTCCGCATCAGCGTGACGCTGCTGTTATGGACATAGAGGTTGCGATCGCGGAACTGCGCGGGAACGCTGTCCAGCGGGCCGAAATTGACCATGTCCATGGCGCCGACCGACATCACATAGGGCATGCGCCGTTCGAGCATCACGTCGAAGCGGGCAGGGCCGCAGGCGAAGACGCCACCGACGACCTCGTCCGCGACTTCGGTGGTGGTGATGTCGAGAACGCCGTCGAGCATGTCGCTGCCCGCCAGTTCCTCCATCGCGCGTCCGCCGACGCCGGTCGCGTGGAAGACGAGCGTGTCGAAGCCCATCGGCTCCAATATCTCGCGCACGCTGGTGACGCAGGGGGTGGTGACGCCGAACATGGTGATGCCCAGCGCGCGCTGACCCTCGTCGTCCACCTTTTCGAGCTTGGCCATGCCCGCGATCGCTGCGGCGGCGTTGCGATAGATCTGCCGCGAGACGCGGTTGAGACCGGCGACATCGACGACCGAGAACATCATGGTGATGTCGCTGGTGCCGATATAGCTGCTGGTGTCGCCACTCGCGACGGTCGAGACCATCAGCTTGGGAAAGCCGATCGGCAGGCCGCGCATGGCGGAGGCGATCATCGAGGTGCCGCCGGTGCCACCGAGCCCGATCGCGCCGGAACAACGGCCGGACCGATAGGCGTCGATCATGAAGCTGCGCAGCGCCCGGCTCATCGCCGTGACGGCAGTGCCGCGATCGGTGTGGCCCAGAACTGCGCCGACGCCTTCGGGATGATATGCCGCCACGGTCGCACGATCGATGCCCGGCTCGTCCATCGGCGGGTTCAGCGTGCCGACATCGATCAGGACGGCGGGAACGCCCTCGCCGCGGAGCGCTTTCGCCAGAAAGTCGGCTTCCTCGAACTTGGTGTCGAGCGTGGCGAAAACATAAACTGGCGCCAGATTGCTCATCGCGTTCCTCCCCTGACCCGTCTGTGCAGGCTCGATCCGAACGATGCATGGACCGTGCCAAATCCAATCTCGGAAGCGGACGGCCAAGCTTGCGGCCTTTTCCGCACGAACCGGTTGTCACTTTTGTTACCCTGTGACAACATGGTCGTCAAAGGTGACAACGCCCGAGAGGATGTTCCAGGCGATGCATAGTCTTGTCCGCGAACTTGCGAAGACCGCCAAGCACAAGGGCTCGCCCGTGCTCGCCGTATCGGCGGGCTCCGGACAGATCGCGGAATATGTGGTGGAGGCGGGTGCGGACCTGTTGCTGGCGCTGAATGCCGGGCTCTATCGCAGCCTGGGTCACGGCTCGCTCGCATCGCTGCTCGCCTATGGCAATGCCAATGAACAGACCGAGGAACTGCTGAGGCGGCATATCCTGCCAAATGCGGGTGGGCTGCCGGTCGTCGCCGGCGTGATGGCCAGCGATCCGACGATCGATGTCGATGCGCGGCTTTCGCATCTGCGTCGCATGGGGGTTCACGGCGTTACCAACTGGCCCACGGTCGGCTTCATCGACGGCAAGATCCGCGCCGCCTTCGAAGAGGAGGGCTATGGCCTGTCGACCGAGATCGACCTGCTCAGCCGTGCGCGCAGGCAGGGCATGGCGACCTTCGCCTTCGTCCTCAATGTCGAGGATATCCGCAAATTCTCCGCGGTGGGCGTAGACGCGTTCATCATCAATGCCGGCCTGACCCCGCTGCAGTTCGCGATCGGCGATCGCCGCGACCGGCTTCAGGATTCGCTCATCAATATCAATCGCATGCTGGCCGCGCTGGAAGGCGCGTCGTCGCGCCCGCTCTGCCTCATCTATGGCGGGCCGTTCACCGACGTTGAGGATTTCGCGACGCTGTTCCGCCAGGTGAAGGCGGACGGTATCGCCGGCGGCTCGGTGTTCGAACGGCTTCCGGTGCAGGCGATCACATCCAATTTCGTCCGCCGCTGCAAGACGTTGCGGCTGGTCGATCCCGACCTGGAGGAACCCGGCCGGCGCGAGATGTTGGGGCGTTCGGCGGCATTTCACGATCTGGTCACGACGATCGAGCGCGTCGCGCGCTTCGACGCGAACGTCGTGATCGAAGGGGAAACGGGCGTCGGCAAGGAACTGGCGGCCAGCCTGATCCACGAGCTGAGCCCGCGATCGAAACAGCCCTTCATCACGCTCAACTGCGGCGCCATTCCTTCCGGCCTGCTCGAAAGCGAATTGTTCGGGCACGAACGCGGCGCATTCACCGGCGCCGATCGCCGCCGCATCGGCAAGTTCGAACTCGCCAATCGCGGCACGCTGCTGCTCGACGAGATCGCCGATCTCAGTCCCGCGGCGCAGGTTGCCCTGCTGCGCGTGCTGCAACAGCGCGAGGTGGTGCGCGTCGGCGCCGACAATCCCATCCCGCTCAACGTGCGCGTGATCGCCGCGACCAACCGCTCGCTCGCCGAACTGGTCGCCGAAGGGAAATTCCGGTCCGACCTCTATTATCGCCTGAGCACCGTGACCCTGAGCATCCCGCCGCTGCGCGAACGGCTTGAGGACCTGTCGGTGCTGACCAGCGATTTTCTGCGCAAGACCGCGGCCGAACTGGGCATGCCCGCGCTGGCGATCGACGAGCGCTTCGAAGAGGAGATGCGGCATCATAGCTGGCCGGGGAACATCCGCGAGCTCCGCCAGATCATCTCGCGTGCGGCGATCCTGGAGGATGGGCCGGTACTTCGCGGCACCCATTTCCAGCCGGACGGCGGGCGCCGGCCCGTGGTGTCCGGCAATGCCTTGTCACGGCGCGTCACCATAGAGGACATCCATCGCGCGATCGAACGGGCAGGGGGGAACAAGAGCGTCGCCGCAGCCGCGCTGAAGATCAGCCGAAAAACGCTCTATGCCAAGCTGGAAGGCAGCCGCTAGGACGCGCAACCCTCACTGTCACCCGGGTGTTCCCCTGTATCCAGGGTAACACAGGTAACGCCACCTCATCACCGCAAACGCGCCGTCAAGGGCGTATCGTCACCCCTTCGAGATTTGGCACAGTCCGTGCATCGCAATGATTCGCACCCGCAGAGACGGGAACGGATCGGTACCGCAGGGGAGAGTGTCGGATGAAGCTGAAGACAGCGCTGTTGTTTGCCGCATTTTCGGCCGTCTCGACCGCAAGTCCCGCTCAGGTCGCAAAGCCTTCCGTCGACAAGCTGACCAATCACAACGATCCGCAGCGAACCGGCTGGAATCCTGTCGAACGGCGCCTGACGCCGGCATCGGTGGCGGGCGGCAAATTCGGCGCGCTCTGGTCCTCTCCCCAGCTCGACAGCTTCAACGGCACGCCGCCGCGCCTGTTCGCAGCACCGCTCTACATGAAGTCGGTGCGGATGACGGGCGGCGAACATGCCGGAAAGACCTTCTCCGTCACCTATGCCGTCACCACGACCGGCTATGCCTATGCGATCAGCACAGCCGCGTCGGGCGGCGTCGCGCCGGGCACCATATTGTGGCGCAAGCGGCTGACCGAAACGCCGTGCGGCAAGGGGACGCTGGCCAATCTCGCCACGCCGGTGATCGATCCGAAGACCAACCGGCTTTACGTCACGAGCTGCAGCGATCCGAAATGGCAGGTCCACGCGCTGGATATCCGCAGCGGCGAGGAAGTGTCAGGCTGGCCGGTCGATTTCGACGCTGCAACGATGAACCAGCCGGGGCTGAACCGGAACGGCACGACCAAGTGGATCGCGGAGACCGACGACAAGAAGACGTTTTCGTCGGACGGCAAGCGGGCGGTCTGCCGGACGCCTTGCTACACGCAGCGTGGCGGGCTCGGGCTGAGCCAGGACGGCGACCGGCTGTACCTGACTTTCGGCCCCGACGGCGTGGGCTGGCTGGTCGCGGTGGACACCCGCGCCGCCAAGGTGGCCACTGCCTTCACCTCGATCCAGACCAACCAGCAGGAACAGGGCGGCATGTGGGCTTCGGGCGGCCCCGCGATCGACAAGCAGGGGCGCATCCATGTCTCGACGGGCGCGAACCTGATCCCGGGCCGTCTCTATGGTCTGTCGGGCGTCTGCCCGGAATGCGACAATGCCTGGGGACAGACGATCATGCAGTTCGTCGACGACCGGCAAAAGGGGCTGACGCTCAAGGGCACCTATACCCCCTATAATTACTGCCAGGCATCCAAGACCGATATCGATATCGGCAGCAGCGGGGTGATCGCGTTCGACCTGCCCAAGGGCAGCAGCACGACGACCAATCTGTTGTCGCTGGGCGGCGGGAAGCAGGGCAATATCTACCTGCTCGATCGTGATCACATGCCCGGCGGCCTGACCAAGCGCCAGCCCTGCACCGAAGATCCGTCGCAGGATACGTCGCTGCTGGCGCCGGAGCCGCAGCCCGAATTCGGCAAACGTGGGCCGATCAACCTGTTCAAGCCGTTCTCCGACGATCTCGGCGCGTTCGACCAGGCGAAGAGCCGCAGCACCGCCGCCTATTTCCGCGACGCGCGCGGCAACAGCTATGTCTATGTCAGCGGCAGCAAGAAGATCGGCGAGAATCTGACGACCGATGCGCCTCCGGGCCTCGCCCGCGTCAAGGTGGTCACCGAAAAGGGCAAGCCGGCATTCCTGCGCATCGACGGCATGGAAGAGACGCAGACCTTCAAGAATCCCGGCAATCCGGTGGTCACCAGCAATGGCGGTCGCGACGGGATCGTCTGGGTGCTTGACAACAATGCGCCGCGCACGGCCAATCTCTACGGCGCGGGCGCGCCCAAGCCGGTGCTCTACGCATTCGACGCGCTGACCTTCAAGCTGCTGTGGAAGACCGGCGACGGAGAGCTCTTCACGTCCGGCAAATACAACGAGCCGACGATCGCCGACGGCATCGCGCTGGTTGGCACGGATCGCATCCAGGCGTTCGGCCTGCGCGCGAAATGATATGACCGCCGCCGGCGGAAGGAAATTCACAAGGGAGGATGGAGAAATGGCTATGCACCGCAGGACGGTCCTGACATCGGCGGCTCTCGCCGCACTTGCGATCGGAGCGACCTTCGCGCCGCTCAGCGCGCAGAATGCCAAGCCCGCGGCGGTGCCGCCCGGCTTCACCTCGCTCTTCGACGGCAAGACGCTCAAGGGCTGGCGCGGCGATCCGGCCTATTGGTCGGTCCGCGATGGCGCGATCACCGGCGCTTCGGATCAGCCGATCCCGTACAACACCTATCTAATCCTCGATAAACCCTATGCCAATTTCGAGATTCGCTTCAAATATCGTTTCCTGACCGAAGCGGGCAATTCCGGGCTCCAGTTCCGCAGTTCGCAGCTTGCCGGCAACCACATCATGGTCGGCATGCAGGCCAACGTGACGCCGATCACCAAGTCGCCCGAGCGTTTCGCGATGCTCTATGAGGAACTGGGCGAGCGCCAGGAGATGGTGCTGCTCGGCCAGAAGGCGGAAGTCACGCGCGTCCAGGCGGCCGGCGGCGGGCAGGGCCGGATCGTGCGCACCGTGACCGGCATGATCAATTCGCGCGACGAGATATTGAAGGCGGTCCGCCCGGCCGGCGAATGGAACGAGGACGTGCTGATCGTCTATGGCAACCGCTTCTATCACGCGGTCAACGGCTATCTCGCCTTCGACGCGACCGACAGCGATCCGATGGGCGCGCGCGACGGCCTGCTGGGCTGGCAGCTCCACAAAGGCCCGGCGAGCACCGTCCAGTTCAAGGATATCGTGATCAAGCCGCTCACCTCGGCGCCCAACATCACCGGCCGTTTCATCACCAAGCCGAGCGCCGCGCCCGAGCCCAGCCGGACGTACAAGGATTCGACCAAGGTGAACCTGCCCGACACGGCGATGCCGAACTGACGTGATGGGGTGGACGACCCCTGCACAACATAGGTGTGCGATGATGTGGTCGTTGAGCCACGTCTAGGAGTCGATCCATGCAGCAGGAAGTTATGACCGTCGGTGTTGATCTGGCGAAGAACG
>Ga0209902_100670_pt1 | contig 30238 bp, 22 predicted proteins | sample FECB27metaG_FD_188304 | JGI IMG/M metagenome (GOLD analysis project Ga0209902, IMG submission 188304) | Cyanobacterial communities from the Joint Genome Institute, California, USA - FECB-27 (SPAdes) (version 2) | ecosystem: Environmental > Aquatic > Thermal springs > Hot (42-90C) > Microbial mats...
TAGACGATGCTAGCCTGTGGACTGGTTAACGCCGACGTTGCCAGGATGAAGCAAGGAAGTAAACGAAACTCAAAGTGATAAGCAATGAATATTGTTGAGTAGCTTTGAGTAGGATTTATATAACGGTAGTAGCACTTGTGGCAGTATTAAGCGGGTTATACCGTCATAGTACCCGGATGGTACAAAGTGCGATGCAGGATATCTTTGGAATCACGATGTCTTTGGGTACGGTCAACAAACTTAGACTTGAAGCCAGCGATGCAGTCGAGGAGGCAGTATTGGAAGCAAAAACATACGTGCAGAACTCGAACATCGTGGGAGCGGATGAAACAAGCTTTTCCCAAGGAAACATTGATGGGTGTAATTCCAAAAACAGTCAAGCTTGGCTGTGGGTTGCAGTTACCCACAGCCAAGCTGGTAGTAATTTTGTGCAAAGGATGTTGAGCGTTGTCACTTCCCTCAAGTCCCAACGTCGAAATGTCTTGGAATTTATGACTCAAGCCGTTAGTGCCAAACGCCAGGGTCAACCAACTCCTACTTTACTTCCGCAAGTTCCTGCGGCTTCTGTTGCTGTCAAAAATGCTGCTTAAAACGCACTAAGTTATTAGGTAAAAGTTAGTTTTTTTTGCGAAACAAGCCTCTGAGTAATATTTTCAGACGACACATGGCGGCAAGATGCGCTTTGGCTATTTTACCCCTATATGGATGCTGCACTGGCATTGAGCCGAGATGACTGCGAGTGCGATTCGTTCTGGAGAAACCCATTGGGAGGATTCCAGGCTTTAGTCTGAACTTCCCCCCTATCAAAAAGAGCTAACTCTTACCCAGAGCGACTTTCAAGGTTTTTTGAATCGCTCTTACTGGGTACAAATTGTCAAAGGGTCTTGCGGAGCGAGTTTGAGGCGTTGACCCCCCTTTTTTAGCTTACCACAGATGTACCCTTAAATGCAGACTTTACATGGGTACGGTATTTCAAGTATAAACGCTCGTAATCATTGTGTGCCAAAGCTTAGAGGTCTGTATAGTACATTTGCACCCGGGGAAGTTCAGTTTAGTAGAGTAACTCCATCAGGGGTCATTAGTCGGTGTGAGGAAATCATCAAAAATTGGCTCAAAGGTATTGGCTTAGAACTGAAACCAGAAAAGACTCGTGTAGCACATACGCTGCACCCACACTTAAGTGAAGATGGTCAAGCCGGATTTGATTTTCTTGGACACCATATTCAGCATAAAAAAGTGGGTAAATACCGAGACAATAAAAATAGTCTTGGGCAAAGTCTTGGTTTCATTACCCTCATTACCCCATCAGTGAAAGCAATTGAGTCTCATAAAAAAGATATGAAAAGCATCATCACAAAACATAGGTCTGGTTCCCAGGCGGAACTAATCAAAGACCTTAACCCTGTTATTAAGGGATGGGCTACATATTACAGAGTTTCAGACGCCGGAACTAATGGGGATTTCGCCCGGTTAGATAGAATAACCTATCTTCGATTAAGAAGATGGGCTAAAAGACAAACCGGAAGCACTAATAAAGGTCATCAGAAATATTGGAAAACCATCGCTGACAACCATTGGGTATTCACCACGCGACCAGACAGTAACGGTTTAAAGTTACTAACACATATCGAATTTCACTCAAGTGTAAACGATTATGTTAAAGTCCGGGGTGATAAAAGTCCATATGATGGTGACACTATTTACTGGAGTTTAAGGTTAAGCAATCATCCTGATTTACCTACTACTAAAAGAAATCTTCTTAAACAACAAAAAGGTAAATGCATGGGATGTGGCTTACATTTTAATGAAGGTGATTTATTGGAAATAGACCACATTAATCCCATTTCTTGCGGAGGTAAAAAGGAATGGAAAAATCTCCAATTACTACATCGCCATTGCCATGATGTTAAAACTGCCACTGATGGCAGCCTGAAGTCCCGTAATGACAAAAGGGAAACACATTGAGTAGCCGTGTGTAGTGAAAAATTACAAGCACGGTTTCGGATGGGAGGGGTGGAACAGTAATGTTCCCCTCGACCCTATCAAACGGAAATCGAACGATTGAAAGTTCCGTTTAACTACCTTCGTGAAGTGGAGCCGAAATTTCTATGCCGCATATTGACCTGCCGAAATCGTCTGTTTCCAACCATAATCCGTCTTTCGACAGAGCGATTTGCGCGCTTAGTTGTCTGATTCTAAAAGCTTGCCGAGGGCTTCAACTGACTGACGCCAGCCGCTTTCCATTCCGCTTGCGACCATGCCGTCACGGTCTTCTTGGCTCATCGCGGTGCTATGTGTATGAATCTCAGTCGTATGTTCGTCAATTGCTAGAAAGGAGGCTTTTTCCAGCATGACATGTCCGCGTTCCGGCATACCCAAGAATTCAAACGTCTGCACGATTCGTCTATTTTTAGCGACTTCATGAAAACAGCCAGTAAACTCATACTCATTGCCGTCTTCTGATTGCTCAGCAATGTGCCAGCTCCCACCGTCTCTACAATCAAAGTGATACACTTTCATCGGATTACCGCGACACCACCAGCTCGCAAAGAGCTCCTCTTTGGTATACGCTTCAAATACCTTTTCTAGCGGAGCGTTGATTGTGACGATGCCCAGGATATTTTGTGAATTTTCTGGGACTGTTACTTTTAGATGTGCCATACTGTTATGCTGCTATTGTGTTACTGATCTTCTAGTAATTTTTCCAACGCATCAAAACGGGCACTCCAGATCTTTTCATACTCGCTGAGATGGGCTGCGGCTACTTTGATAGTGTCTGATGTAACATGAATAACTTTCTCCTTGCCACTTCGACGCTTGGTAATGAGTCCTGCTTTCTCGAGCACACTGATATGCTTCGCAATAGCAGCCATTGACATATCATATGGTTTTGCTAATTCGCTGATGGTGTATTCTTCTCTCGATACACGCTTAAGGATGTCTCGCCGTGTAGCATCGGCGAGAGCACCAAAAATCCTATCAAGAGCAACATTTGATTCAACCATATGGTTGAATGATATCCGAGGATACATACTGTGTCAAGTATCCTGAACATCTGATGTCTGATATTGGATATGACTGGTTCGCCAAGACCGTGATTTTGTGAGGTCGGATCAAAAATCAGCGATCGCTAATAATTATCTTCAGTAGGGATAATATATTTATTACTTTATATTAAGCACAAATACATAGAAGGCTTCTACCTGCCCTGTGATGATGGCAAAAAAGGGTAAGATTCCTTTTAAGTAATGTTTTCAGATAGGGAATGCCTACCTTTCATGACAAAAAATATATGTGCAACTCTTGATTGAAATCAAGACTCCCACGAAAAAACCGAAAAAACAAGAATTAAGTCTAGAGCAAAAAGAGAAAAATAAAGAACTGGCGTCCGAACGAATCTTTGTTGAACATATAATCCGTTTCGTTAAGATATTTAGAGTTGCCTCTGAAAGATTTCGATTAAATCCACGTAAATATGAACAGAGCGATCGCGGGAATATCTCTTCCCCTGTTTGGTGAAACAGAGAAGTAAAAAGCTGAAATCTATATAGGATAAGCTTTAACAGTTACCAGTTATCAGTTATCAGTTATCAGTTATCAGTTTCATCCGAAAGGGCGAAACACCACACCAAGAGCACAGAAAGCGTTGGTGTCAGTACAACCACACCATAGCAGGCGTCACTGTTCACTGTGTACTGTTCACTGTTTTAAGAGCCTCTATTTCCGTTGTATGCAAGGTTCTCGGCTCAATGCCCTTGAGACACATCAGAAACAGGAGCTAGGAGCATCTCCCCTAGCTTTCAACCACACTCAGCTTTTTGATGACAACTATTTTTTATGACAACACTAATCTGTCACTGTACATCTTAGGAGATAGGGAACTCATAACTCTTATGAAATTATTTGTTTGATGCTGTCTTTAATTGCTTCTCAGGCTTATTATCTGGAGCATTGGGGATTAATCTTTCTAGTCCACGAGCAATGATTGGCAGGAATAAGATAACTGCTGTCACACCAATCAAATTAAAGATAATTTGAGCATTAGCAATCTGGCGACCCACATTTTCACCAGAAATTGCTAGGACAAGTTGCGCCAAGAGTGGGGCAAAGATGATTCCCAAAATGGCACTAATTAAATTAAACAGAAAATGAAACACACCTGTCCGCAAAGCTGGACGACCACGCCCAATTGTAGCGACTAGAGTATCAGCGCAGGTGCCAACTTCTGCACCCAGCATGATAGCGATACCAGCAGGAAGTGAAACCAAGCCAGAACCCGCCAAGGTAATGACAATGGCGACTGTTGCAGAGGAAGATTGAATGACAACTGTAAAAATTGCTCCAACAATGGCACCTAAAAGTGGATTGTTACCCAGGGTTCGCATCAAATCAATAAAGGGCTGGTAGTTTCTAAACGGCTTCATTGCTTCATCAATGGCTTCCAAACCATAGAACATTAAGCCGAACCCCAGCAGAATCAGACCGATATTTTTCTGAGTGCCTGTTTTGCCCAAAAATAGCACCAACAGCCCTAGGAACATCAAAATAGGAACGTATTGTTCTATATCAAGAGAGATGATTTGAGCGCCTACTGCTGTCCCAATGTTAGAACCTAAAACCACGCCCAGGGACTGGACAAATGTCAGAACGCCTGCACTCACCATTGCAATCACCAAAATGATAGTAACTGATGATGATTCCAGAAGAGTAGTGGCAACAATTCCAGTCCCTACGCCTGCAAAGCGGTTGGTGGTGAACTTGCTCAGAAGATTTTTCATCCGGTCGGTTCCGATGTCTTCTAATCCTTCAGACAACCGGGTTACGCCATAGATAAACAAGACTAGACCAGCTATTGCACCCATAGCCATTTGGAAAAAGTTTATGACCCCCTTTTTCTCTTTTGATGCTTGTTCCGAACCGCTGGGTGCAGGGGGAGCTTGAGCAATTTCAACTTTGATGTCCCCTTGTGTACGTTCAGCCTGAACCGTTTGGGCATTGACGCTAAACTCTACAGATGATGAACCCAAAAATGGAAGTTCAGAGTTCAATATAGAGGGATAAAAAATCAAAGTTATGACGAAAAAGGCGATACTCAACAATTTAAGTATCTTTTTACTGAATATTTTTGCAATAAACACAATAACTCCTCAAAATAAACGGATGTTGCTATCGTTTAAACTTGTCAAACATACGTTGCTGTAAATAAATTTTGCATAAACACATACACATATATATCTGCTTTAAGTAATAAAGATGCTATCACTTTGATTTTTATTTTCAAAAATACTTTTCTTAATATTTTCTAAACTCATTTTTTCCCTAGGTTAAAAAATGACTAATTTAAAGTTAAATTTTATTTAAATAAAAAAGAAAAAACTTTACTTCCTTCCTATTGGAACATTACCTAATTTCTAGGTAGGCTTGAGCGTAGGTAAACCTAATAAGCGATTCAAAATTAAAAAATAAAAAATGTAAAATACAATACTGGCAAACAACCTGGCAACTGAGAGTATACAAATTCAATATAAACAGCTTAATTAAGCTGTTTATATTGCTGTGTTCATTCCAGTAAAAAATATGTAACTTAAATAACGCCATCAATTGACTGAGGTAAAGTTATTTTTTGTTTAAAAAAGTTTAACAAAAAGAACTCAGGAGTCAGGAGCCAGAATTCAGCTTGGGTATTCTGTGCGAGTGGTGAACCAGTAGTGCAGGAGGGTCTCCCGACCTAGGTATCTGGTGAACCCGAAGGGCGGATGAGTCAGGCTTCGACTTCGCTCAGCCTTACCCCGAGCGAAGCCGAGGGGTAAGGGGTTTAAATAACGACAGTTAACACGGTGTCCACAATTGGTTGGGGTCTGAATCCCCATTCAATTGATTCTGAATCCTGAATTCTGAATTCTTCTTCAACAATGATTTAAAAGATTTAACTCGCCTATAGATATCCCTCCTAAGATACAAGAAAATACAATTTAATTTATAGAAAAAATCTTAACTTATAACTATAAAAATTATTAATTTTGGTTGCATATAAGACATTATGGTTGCACGTACAGGTAGTTTATATACAGGGTTATAAAAATTTTATTTGATAGGTTGCATCGCCAGACTTTGTTGGTTTTCTGCAAGGCGACTACGAATCTTACCTCTACCAAGACCCGACATATAGGAGTCCGGTTTGATTTATGAAAAAAATTAAGTATTGTAGGGTGTGTTAGACCCAACGTCGTAACGCACCAAACCCTTATAAATGGTGCCGTACTCTCGCGCTAACACAACGCCAGTTGCTACAACGGAGGGAACCTCCAAGGGCGCACTGGCTCCCCTACGCGTCTTTTCAAAAATCAAATAGTAATCCTATAGAAGCTAACTCTTGGCAAGATTAGAATTTTAGCCAGTGGCTTTAAGTTATCAATTGCAGCAGCCGTTGCAGCCAAGTGCTGAAGTACTCTAAGAAGAATACCAACAAAACTAGGAATGGCTAATGGATAATAGCTAATAGCTAGAGGAAGAAAGATATGGCGGGAAAACGCTTCTACTTTTTCCATTATCTGAGTTATTTTTTTCAGCAACCGAAAGATCAACAGCAACAGCAACGGCAAAGGAGTAGACGGCGGAAAATTTTCCCCTTGCTTGCCTACCTCCTGCTGACGCTTGTGACAACATCTATAGTTTTTATTGTTTCACCTGTCCTGAGACAATCTCAAGCGGCTGATTTTCCAGTTCAACATTTGTCTAGGGCAAAAGAACATTTAAAAGATTTAGCACAACAGGGTAAAGCACTGTTTGAAGCGGGACGGTTAGTAGAAGCGCAAGAGGTTTTGCAAAGTGTATCTCAACAGTATCAGGCGCTGGGAGACAAACTCTATCAGGCAATGACCCTCAGTAATCTTGCTTTGGTTTACCAGCAGCGTGGAATGTTTACTGAAGCCACTCAGGCAATCAATAACAGTTTACAACTGCTGGGGACTCAGGGTTCAAAACAACACTTGCAAATTCTTGCTCAGACGCTGGAAATTCAAGGTAACCTGCAATTGGAGCAAGGACAGGCACAACAGGCATTAAAAAGCTGGCAACGAACTGAAGCGATGTATACTCAGATAGGCGATCGCGATCGCACTGGGATCACTCGCAGTCGCATTAATCAAGCACAGGCATTGCAGGTTCTGGGATTCTACCGTCGTGCTTTGACGTTATTGACTGAGGTAGGTCAGAATTTACAATCTCAACCAGATTCTTTGACTAAAGCTGTAGAATTGCGATCGCTTGGAGATGCACTTCAGTTAACCGGAGATTTAGAACAATCCCGTCAAGTTCTGCAAAAAAGCCTGGAAAGTGCCCAAAGGTTGCAATCTCCTCAAGAAATCAGTGCGAGCCTGCTGAGTTTGGGCAATACTGCCAGAATCCAGCAAGATAATCAGAATGCGATCGCCTTCTATCAACAGGCGATCGCCAAAACTCCTTCACCACTCACTAAGGTTCAAGCGCAAATCAATCTTCTCAGTGTGCTATTGACTACACAGGAGTGGTCAACTGCACAACCCCTTTTAGCGCAAATTCCAACTGAGCTAGATAGTTTGCCGGTCTCTCAAGTAGCAGTTTATGCTAAAATTCATTTTGCTCAGAGCTTGATCAAACAAAAGAATAGAGAGTGTGTAGGGCAGTGCCGTGCCCCTAGGAATGGGGAAGCTCCGACAACCGACACCCGGCATTCAACACCTGAAAAAATTGCTCAAATCCTTGCCACAGCAGTGAAACAAGCGAAAGCACTCGGCGATGGGCGAGCTGAATCTTACGCGATAGGAACCCTCGGAAGGCTGTATGAGCAGGAGAAACAATGGTCGTATGCCCAGGAGCTTACACAGCAAGCACTTGTGTTGGCTCAAGCCGTAAATGCGCCGGATATCACCTACAACTGGCATTGGCAGCTGGGACGCTTGCGAAAACAGCAGGGAGATATTCCTGGGGCAATTGCAGCGTATGATGCTGCTGTAGATGAATTGCGATCTCTAAGAAGTGACCTTGTAGCAGTTAATCGAGATGTGCAGTTTTCATTTAAGGAAAGTGTAGAACCTGTTTACCGCGAATCAGTGGCATTGCTTTTGCAATCACAGGGAGGAAAACTGAGCGAAGAAACATTAGATAAAGCTAGACAAAGAATTGAAGCACTCCAGTTAGCACAATTGGATAACTTCTTTCGAGAAGCCTGCTTAAATGTGACAAAGGTTGTATTAGACGAAGTCGTAGATCAGGATAATCCCACTGCTGCCATTATTTATCCGATTATTCTACTAGACCAATTACAAGTCATTGTCAAAGTTCCCAAGCAACCTCTCGGGCATTACTCGGTGAATAAATCCCAGACTGAAGTAGAAGATATTTTGGGGCAACTGCGGCAGTACTTGACCGAACCTGACAGAATGGAGGAAGTCCAATCCCTCTCTGAGCAAGTCTATAGTTGGCTGATTCAACCAATTGAGCCTGAGTTACAACGTAGCAATGTTAATACTTTAGTATTTGTACTAGATGGTGCATTGCGAAGTGTACCAATGGCAGCACTGTATGACGGTAAGCAATATCTGATTGAGAAATATGCTGTTGCCTTGAATTTGGGACTGCAATTGCAGAAACCCAAGCCTTTAGCACAGGAAAAGTTGCAGGTTCTTGCCGGGGGATTGGTGCAACCGCCAGTCAAATTTCAACGATTTCCGCCCTTACCGGAAATCAAATCTGAGTTTAACTTGATTGCCAAGGCAGGGGTATCAACTACAAAACTTTTAGATCAGGATTTCACTAGTAAAGCACTGTTTGGAAAGATAAACTCTATTCCGTTTAATGTCGTTCACCTGGCAACGCATGGACAGTTTAGTTCTCGTCCTGAGGATACATTTGTTTTGGCGACAGATGGTCCAATTAATGTGACTGACTTTGATTTGCTTTTGCGCCGTCGAGATGAAACGCGCCCAGAAGCCGTAGAACTTCTTGTCTTGAGTGCTTGTCAGACAGCAGCGGGAGACAATCGGGCAACCCTGGGTTTGGCGGGGGTTGCTGTGCGTGCAGGTGCAAGGAGCACACTGGCAAGTCTTTGGAATGTGGGCGATCGCTCTACTGCAATTTTAATTGGTGAGTTCTATCGTGAGTTGGTTTCTTCCAAAGTCACAAAGGCGGAAGCACTGCGTCGCGCTCAAGTGACGCTTTTACAAAAGTATCCAAACTACAGCCGTCCGGGTTATTGGGCTGCTTATGTTCTCGTTGGTAATTGGTTGTAACGGATTTTTTACAGCTATTCCAAATATTAAGTAATTTTACAACTTCCGCTTGAGGAAAGGGTACCCTGCATAGACCTCAGTAGCGCACGTATGGATAGGTGTGACACCTAGATGCTGAGGACAACATGAGTTGCCAAAACAGTAATGTCGAAGAGTCTTCAGTTTAGGTTGTCACGATTCAGGCTTAAGGTCTGAATTTTCTAACTACTAAACAACACTAAAAGGAAAAGAAAAATGTCTCTTATTGAAATCGGTCCTCTGCCCTCTAACGGCACCCCTGTTACCCGCTATAACAGTGTAACTCCAGCAGACCCTACTGATATCTTTGGGATCAACCTCACAAGTACTAGTAACATTAACCTAGCTTTGACGAACATCAGCGCTGGTGATGATGCCGATCTAAGACTTTTTCGAGACACCAACGGTAATGGTGAGTTAGATAGGGGGGTTGATCAGCAAGTTCCTGGTGGTATTTCTAACCGGGGAAGCAACCTAGATGACTCAATTAATGTTGCCGATCAACCTGCAGGTATGTATTTTGCAGAAGTTAGTCGCTTTGGAAGCAGTTCAGGCAGTGTCTCTTACCGTTTATCCGCGTCTACTGCCGATCCCAGCAACCTGATTGCAATTGAACACCAACTTGGAAATTTGTCACCAACGCAAGATCTTACTTTTACTGGTCAAGTTGGTAACACTGACACTTCTGATATTTATGCCTTCTCTCTCGGATTCTCTGTTGATACCAACATTAGCCTGACTGGACTCAGTTCTGATGCTGATATCCGAGTGATGCGAGACACTAACGGAAATCGCATCTTTGACTCGAACGATGAAATCGTGAGATCTGTTAACGGGAGTACCACCCCAGACAGTATCAATTTAGATGATGCTGGTAACTACTTCCTCCAAGTTTATCAATACAGCGGCGATACAAACTACACCCTGACCTTCGACAACTACACCACCTCTACTGTTTAATCATCGGTTCAGACCTGTAATGGCAAAAAGCGAACAGACTGATAAGTAATTGAAAGCATTGCGCTGCAATGCTTTCAATAATCTACAAATGATACAAGCGGCTGCGCCATACTTGGGCGTATGCCGCTTCAATCCAAGACTAATGCATTTTTTTGCTATTTGCACACGATTGTATAAATAGTTCAACATCAGATTTATCCAGATATGACCGCAGTTCTACCAATTGGTAATCGCGTACTCGCGGGAGAATGGATTTTACCGCAGCCAAGTTAAAGGCGCTACCTCACCAAATTTGGTTGCTCAACAGACGGATCTACTGAAAATTTCCCCTGAACTGGCATTTTTGACCAAAAGTCGAGCTGCGATCGCCTCGGAAAACCAGCTTTACCGCGCACAGTTGAGGGGTTCTACTACAGGAGTAACCTTTACCTCAGAGCAACAGTTGCGTTTGCAAAGTCGCCAGTTGGAATTACGATCACGCTTACAGGTTGCTGAACTAGAAATAGGACAGACACAAGAGCAATTGCATCAAACCCAGGTACAGTTAGCTAGTGCCAAACAAACGCTAGGTATTAATCAAGACATTCTCAGTCGTTTGGAGTCGGTAGCGAAAGAGGGAGCTATTTCTAAGGTACAGGTTCTCAAACAGCAGCAGGATGTTGAAAGCAAACAGGGGGAAATTAACAGACTTATTAAAGAAGAGATGCGATTAAAATTAGCGATCGCCCAAGCAAAAGAAAAACTGAGCAATACCACTGCACTTTCTACTGAAGAGTTGTTGGCTCGCATTACGACTAACGACAAAAGCATAGCCGAAATCGACAGCCAGTTAACCAAGGTGATTGTGGATAACCAAAAGCGTATCTATGAGATAAATAGTCAGATAAGTCAAATCGATAGTGAGTTAAGTAAGGCGAAAACAACCCTGAAATATCAGAAAATTTCCTCTCCCTTTGATGGAACCATTTTTGAGCTGAAAGCTAAAACATCAGGGTTTGTGGTTAACTCTAGTGAACCAATTCTCAAAATCGTTCCCAACGATAACCTAATTGCCAAAGTCTATATTACTAACCGGGATATCGGCTTTGTTAAAGAAGGACAGAAAGTCGATGTGCGAATTGATTCCTTCCCCTTTCAACAATATGGCGATATCAAAGGCGAACTCCTGACGATTGGTTCTGATGCATTACCTCCAGACGAAGTTTATCCTTACTACCGTTTTCCGGCGAAAGTCCCCTTGGATAGACAGACATTGCTGATTAATAATCGTCAACTGCCATTGCAATCGGGGATGTCAATCAATGCGAATATCAAATTGCGTAAGCGTACCGTTATGAGTCTTTTCACAAATTTCTTGGTGAAAAAAGCTGAAAGTTTAAAGTATATTCGCTATTGAAGTGGATTTCGTCTTCTGTCTTCTTTGGCAAATATCGCTTTCTTGTGCCTTTTTGTAGAGATCGATGGCGCTTTGCGCCCGTTGGAGACGATCCTCCGGAGGATCTGCCCAAAGGGCAATTACAATCTCACAATAATCTCCTCTTTCAGAGATCTCTCAGTTAAGATTTTTTATACATTTTTGGATAAAAATGTATAAAAAAATTATTGTATTACTAATAAAAAATATAACAAAATATGCAATTATCAGAATAACCATGTTAAATTTACATTCACTAAATAATTTTTTTATGAGGATATTTATCATTGCCACAGTCTAGAGTGAAATATTGATTTTGCGTATAAATTCAGTGGCAATCAAAACAATGACTTCCACTGTTTAACAAAACTTGTTTCTGTGGCTCTCTTATTAGCATTACCCGATTTTTTGGAAAATTATGGCGTGTGTTGAACGTGAAGATTCAGCACAGGATTTTATTTGCCAATTCTGATTGCAATGTTTTAGTAAAAAAGCAACAGCATGAGTGGTATTACGTCACTTTTGTTCACTAAATGCTGTAAATTTAAAGGAGTGCGATATCTCAGATGAATACTCGTTGGCGCTGGTTCTTACAGCTAAGGATTACATATTGTGGTGCGTTGGGCACAGCCGTAGCGCAGATATTCGCATTCTCTGTCAATTCCACTCTCGCTCAAGAACTCAAACCTATAGCCGATGATAGTCTCGGTGCTGAAAGTTCTGTGGTGACACCAATCAACACGCAAGTTGACAGGATTGATGGTGGAGCAATTCGCGGAACAAACCTTTTTCACAGTTTTTCACAATTTCACATAGGTGAAGGACGAGAAGCCTACTTCGCCAACCCATCTGGAATACAGAACATTCTGAGTCGGGTAACGGGGAGTGACGCCTCCAAGATTTTCGGGAAACTCGGAGTATTAGGTAATGCCAACTTGTTTCTAATTAATCCCAATGGGATTATTTTTGAACGTAATGCTAGCCTAGATGTCAAGGGTTCATTTGTAGCAACAACTGCCAATGCTATTCAATTTAGTAATTTAGGCTTGTTCAGCGCCACTAATGCAGAAACTCCCTTACCTTTGCTGACGGTTAATCCGTCTGCTTTGTTATTCAACCAAATTGCTACTGCACCGATTCAAAATAACTCAACTGCACCAGCAGGATTAAACCCAACGGGCACTGAGGCATTAGGTTTGCGTGTTCCAGATGGTCAAAGTCTACTACTAGTAGGTGGCAACATTAACATAGATGGCGGAAGTTTAAATGCTTTCGGTGGACGAGTTGAGTTAGGAGGAGTGGCAGGTCAGGGAACTGTAGGACTAAATTTTATTAAGAATAATTTAAGTTTGAGTTTTCCCGATAGTGTTAAACGAGCTGACGTGTTGCTTACTAACCTTGCTAATGTTAATGTGCTTGCTGACAATGGTGGTAGTATTGCCGTTAATTCCTATAATTTAAAGCTTACACAAAGAAGCAGTTTGCGAGCAGGGATAGCATCAAGGTTAGGTTTAGTAGGTAGTAAGGCAGAAAATATTGAAATTCATGCACAGGGAGTAGTGAATCTTGATGAAAGCTTCATTCTTAATCTCGTGCAATCGCAGGCAAGTGGACAAGCAGGAAACGTTAGCATTAATGCCAACTCAGTTTTGCTTACTAATGGTGCTCGATTGGCTTCTGCCACTCTGGGACGGGGGGATGCAGGAAATGTCATAATTAATGCCGGCGATACTGTCTCCTTATTCAATGGAGGTGCTATCTTCAGTAGTGTGGAAAAAAGTGCTATTGGAAACGGAGGCAATATTGATATCACTACTGCAAAGCTTTCGATTACCGATGGTGCCCAACTGATTGCCATTACCTCTGGACAGGGAAATGCAGGAAATATTCAAATTAGGGCAAATGATTCTATCAACATTTCAGGTATACGCAGCAAATTAGTCACATCTACTAATTCCATAGCAGGGACAGGAGGCAGTATTACCTTAGATGCCCATAACCTTCGCCTAGCAGATAAAGCAGTTTTAGATGCACGCACTGGTAATAATAGCAACGGTGCTAGCATTACAGTCAATGTGAATTCCTTAGAAGTAATTAACGGTGGTGAAATCCTCACCAGCAATTTAGGTGGTGGACGTGCAGGAGACATTAAAGTTAATGCTTCCCAAATTCGTTTAGATAATCAGGGGGAGTTTACCGCTGAATCTATATTTAATAATGGTGGCAATATCACGTTGCAAGTAGGAAAATTACTGCTTCTACGTCGTGGTAGTCTTATCTCTACTAACGCCATAGGTAGTACACCGCACCGAGTTGGAAACGGAGGTAACATCACTGTCAATGCTTCTGAGGGCTTTATCGTTGCCGTCCCCAATGAAAATAGCGACATTATTGCTAATGCATATAACGGCAATGGTGGGAAAATTACTATCAACGCTGCTGGTATTTTTGGTATTGCCCCACTGAGCCGTCAAGAGCTTGAGAGATTAAGACCCAAAGATTTGGCGCCACATCTATTACCAACTAATGACATTACCGCCATTTCGCAAACGAACCCTTCTTTAAGCGGCACAATTGAACTAACTATACCCGATGTTGACCCCAATCGAGGATTAGTGGAACTGCCCGTAAATCTGGTTGACGCCTCACAGCAAATTGCTCAAAGTTGTACTCCCAGAGATGGACAAACCAGTAGATTTGTTGCCACAGGACGTGGCGGACTGCCTTTGAGTCCGAGCGAACCATTGCGTTCTCGTGCAGTGATCACTCAATGGGTGACGCTGGATGAGCAGACTGGGAATCAGAAAGACGCCGAAGCAAAACCAATGGCATTATCTGAGCGCCCTGCTGATAATCGAGAGCCAATTGTGGAAGCCAATGGGTGGGTTGTGGATAAGGAGGGCGATATTTACCTAGTTGCCCAAGTCCCTAACGCCACGTCATCTTTCCAAACAACCACTGCTTCTTGTCGTACTGCCAATTAAAACCGCAAAATTTCTCTATCATACCCATCCGGCGTAGGCTCAATTTCCCAAACCAAACCTTCCCCAGGTTCCAACACCACATCAACATAAAGCTGCGCGATCGCCTCTTTTGCAGTATCCTCATTATTAATAAAAGGTTGCAAATCCTCGGTTAAAAGTCTAAGTTTAAATCCAGCTGGAATCATTTCATTTGGATTTGCATTTCGTAACTCAAAACGCCAGATGCGGTCTTCTAAGTTACCTCTGGGAAATACGTGTAATTCGTAGGGATTGCCAGCCAACGTCAAGCGTCGAGACAAGTAGATGCTTGATTGTTGGGGTTCCCGACTTCGCACACCACGAGAAGCTAATTGCATTGAGGTCATTCCCCAGCCTAGTTCTTGTGCTAAATGAGACACTCCTGCTTGCAACCACTGCTGAATAGACCACTGTTCTGATAACCCCTGTCGTCGCTCGTACAGCCGTTGTCGCCAGCCGCCATGTTCCAGTAATGCTCCCCAAAGTTCAAATGGGATTGCCACACGGGGAAAGACGACTGCAGGATTGCCTAGCCGTTGCAGTAAGTTCTCTGCCTGTGGTAAAGGTAACTTTGGTAAAGGAGCAACGGACTCACGTAAAATTTCCTCCGGACAGAGTTCACGGGCAATCCACAGAACATTGATGTCTTGTATCAGGTCATTCTCATCCAAACAGTAGGTGCGATCGCTTGCATCATACACCCCTTTTGTTTTCAATTGTCGATGGGTGATGTAGCCGCAAATTGTCACCCAACCACCATTTGGATTCACGTGTACTGCTACGTAGTAATCAGCTACCCAACTAGGAATATCCACCCATTCCTGCGGTACGCGCAATTCTTCCAGGTCGATTGCTGTTGTCGGAATTAATACTAAGCGGATTCCCTCAGAAGCAATAGCAGTCCCATTAACAAATTCCCAAAAGCTTGGCAATGCTCCTTGTGAAGTCCAAACTCTTGCACTCTTAACTTGTTCTTCTCTCAACCAAGGTAAAAATGCATCGAGGCACATTTGGTTAAGACGGGCTTGCCAGTTCGCGCCCGATGTTGAAAAAGATGGTAATTCCCGTGTTTGAGACGATGGCGGAATTTCCAGGGAGAGCTTGTCTGGAATGAGGGCAGATGCAGGTGAATCAAAAGTCATTTGAGGGACTCCACGGAAGACGACAGAACGGGATGGCGATAGTGAACAAGTAGCCATTCTTCTAAAGAATTGCTCATGCTGTCGATTACGTTAGATGTTAGGGAAGTATGCAGTTTTTGCTGACTCCACTGCGTCAACGCAAGTAGTAAAGTCCGTTTGAGTTTAGTTAACTGGCGAGAAACTGTGTATTGTTTTACTCCTAGCTGTTGAGCAATCTGCTGCTGGGTCAATTCTTGCTTGTAGTAGGCTTCCAGGAGTGCTTGCTCTTTGGTATCTAATTTTGCCAGTGCATTGCTTAAAACTACATTGATTTCACTACTCCGCGCTGCTATGGTTTCTGCTTCTTCTTGGGCGATAATTTCATTCAATAGCGATTCTTGAAAATTTCCCGTCAAACGGTCGAGCAATTCGCCCGTCTCTTGTCCTGGTATAGGGGTATCAATTGAAACTGAGGTTGGATATTGAAAGGAACGCACGGCTTTAGCACAGGCAAGTAGCCAGCTTTCCAAACTTTCTGGAGTAGAAACAGGACTGGGACAACTCAGTTGGCTCAGCCGTTCGGTGTTGTAAAGCTGCGCGATCGCCTGCAATCTCGCCTGATCTGGTTTCACCAGTTTGTGAGCAGTTGCAGCATCAGTAGGCGTATAGAGTTGGAGGAAACACCTCCAGGCTAGAACATAACGCGCAATAGTTTCTGAGTTATACCCTGCCTGTCGCAGAGACTCCACCAGTCGCTTTTGACTGAGTTTGTGCAGCAATCCCCACTCGGTACACATATCGACTTCTTGATGCTTGCGTAATACATCTTTTATGAGGTTGCTAAAGGCATATTCAGCATAAATTTTCAAATTTGAACTCAACTGGGGGTTGAAGCCTCTGAGAACTTTGTCTATACGAGCGATCGCAGTTTGGAAAAAGTCTGCCACAGAATGTTGACCCGGCGTATTCATCTTCATTTTTTTTGCAACCCAGTAGCAGACTTCTTGCAAATACGCTGTAATGTGGGCGGCGGCGAGTGGACTTGCCTGAATTTGCCAGATGCGATGCCAGTAAATTGCCCAAAAGGTTTCGGACTCCTCCTCCAAAGACCGCTCTACACAATTGTGCATACTGCGCCGCAGCTTGGGATCGGTAACCCAACGACTGAAAGCATCTGCATCAAATTGCACAAACGTGGAAAAGATTTCAACAATACCCTGCCTTGAGCGCATAGAACTTTTTGTTTTGCAGAAATAGCGAGTGACTCTAGACTAATAAACATCTTTGTCACTTAAGTTTATTTGAAGAAAATTGTCTTTATACTTATTATGAAAAACCCAGGAAAACTAGAATAGTACACTTAGGAGTACTTTGAAGAAGGAGTCAGAAGACAGAAGACAGAAGTCAGAATTCAGAATCGATGGGTTGGGGATTGGGACCGGCAACCAATTGTTGACCACCTTTTCTACGATTTTGCTGGGGGACTGTACCCAATACTCGTCACCCAGTCGCCCAGGATTCATACTGAATCCTGGCAACTGACGAATGATTCTTTCTTGTTGAAGTAAGAGTAGAAATGCCATCCATAAGACAAATGAGGGGCATTGGTGAATCAAAAGTATGATTTAGGCGTTTACGAAATAGAACAATATTTCCATTTTCCACTAAGGCACCACCTCGTCCAGGTTGTTGGGAGTACTGTTCGTTTGAAAAGCAAAGTAATCTAACAATTTCAGTTCCTGTGATTGGAACTGCATAAAAAATGAAGATACTCGTATATAGAGACTGTAAGTGGTAATACACTTACTTTCTCTTAAGTATAAATTCCACAATTTTATCCTTAGTATCTACCATTGACTTTTAGCCTAGTTACAAACATTGGAAAAATAATTTCTCTATTGAAGCGAAGAAAGTGACTAAATTGGTGGTTTTGAGATTTGGAAAAGGGAGCTTTGAAGCTGGGTTTGAGGTAACACTCCAGATTGGTGAGGAGAACAGCCGCCCTCACAGTGAAGTCACAGGTGAACTTCCGCCAAACATAGAATTGCCACTAGACTTTAATCGTTGGCAAGCAATTTACCGTAGCTTGGATTTTTCCGGTCGTCCGATTGGGCTACCAAAACCAACAACGCAAATTTTCAGAGTTGAGGAGTGTGTACAAGCAGCTAAACAATTAGGCGATCGCCTTAACTGTTGGCTCGGATCTGAATCCTTTCGACCCATGCGCGAGAAATGGCTGGAAAAACTGCTAACATCTGATGCAATTCGGGTAATTTTGCAGACTCAAGAGTATCAACTTCAGAAGCTTCCTTGGCATCTTTGGGAGCTAGTGGAGCGCTACCCAAATGCAGAAATTGGCTTAAGTGCTCCTACTTATGAACAGGTTCGTCTTCCCTCAAGAGCAACTGCCACAGTCAAAATTTTGGCATTATTAGGGGATAGTACTGGTATAGATATATCAGCAGACCGTGCGCTCCTAGAGCAACTGCCTGACGCAAAAATTGACTTTCTGGTGGAGCCAGCCCGTGAAGACTTAACAGATAATCTCTGGCAGCAAAATTGGGACATTCTTTTTTTTGCAGGACATAGTTCAACTCAAAGTGCAGGGGAAACAGGTCAGATTTACATTAACCAAACTGAGAGTTTGACAATTAGCCAATTAAAGTATGCTTTGAAGCAGGCAGTAGAGCGCGGCTTAAAGTTGGCAATTTTCAACTCCTGTGATGGGTTAGGACTGGCACGAGAATTTGCTCCTTTGCAGATTCCGCAGTTGATTGTCATGCGTGAACCAGTACCAGATCGTGTGGCGCAGACATTTCTCAAACATTTCTTACAAGCGTATGCTAGAGGTAAATCGCTTTATCTGGCAGTTCGCCAGGCAAGGGAACGGCTGCAAGGGCTGGAGGGGCAATTTCCCTGTGCAACTTGGCTACCTGTGATTTACCAGAATCTGGCAGAGGTCCCACCGAGTTGGCGGGAGTTAGTAGGGAGAGAGGGAGACAGGGAGATAGGGAGACAGGGAGGGGGGGAAAGATTACGTTTATACCCAAAAAACGAAGCTAAGAACTCAAAACTTCATCTTCTTTGGCTGATCTGCGCGAGTCTAGCAATCACTGGTTTAGTCATGGGCGTACGATATTGGGGAATGCTTCAGCCATTCGAGTTACAAGCATTTGATCAACTGCAGCGGCTACGCCCAGACGAGAAGCCTGATTCTCGCTTGTTAGTTGTGACGATTACTGAAGAAGATGTGCAATCACAGCCTCAAGAGGAACGCCGAGGTTCCCTCTCAGATGAATCGCTCTTGAAATTGTTGGAGAAATTGCAGGCATATCAACCGCAAGCGATCGGATTGGATATCTATCGTGATTATGCCGTGAGGCGAGACTTACCAGCCCTAGCAGCGCTGATGCAAAACAGCGCTAGCGCAGATCCGACCCAGGAGGGCCGCTTGATTGCAGTTTGCCAAGTTAGCGATACCCAGCCCAGGCGACCTGGCATCCCACCCCCACCTGAAATACCGCAAGAACGCTTGGGCTTTAGTGATGTGGCAGTTGACCCCGATAGCATTGTCCGTCGCCATCTGCTAGCATTGACACCTCCACCCTCTTCACCTTGCAAAGCATCATACGCCTTGAGCGTACAACTAGCACTGCGCTACTTGGCTGCTCGAAATATTTCCCTGGAATTTACGACCGATGGTGCCTGGAAACTGGGTAAGACCTCCTTTAAGCCACTAGAAGCACATACAAGTGGATACCAAGGTATTGATGCTTCGGGACACCAAATTATGTTGAATTACCGCTCCCATCGTTCGCTACAGGAATTTGTGCCGCAGGTGACGCTAACAGAGGTACTCGCAGGTAAAGTCAACTCTAGTGGAGTTAAAGACCGGATTGTTCTCATTGGTACAGTAGCTGAAAGCTTCCAAGACTACTCATCCACACCCTACTCCACAAACGAAGGTGGGATGCAGAAAATACCGGGTGTCATCCTGCAAGCACAAATGATTAGTCAATTGCTGAGTGCGGCGCTTGATGGACGACCACTCCTATGGGCTTGGTCTGTATGGCAGGAAACAATCTGGGTTTGGGGATGGTCGTTAACAGGTGGTTTACTAACTTGGTACATCAGACGACCACTTTATTTAGGGATTGCGGCTGGAGTTGCGATCGCCTGCCTCTACGGGGTATGCCTCGTTATTTTCATTCAGTGGGGCGCTTGGATTCCACTTGTTCCTTCTGCGATCGCCCTAATCGGTAGTGGTAGCATCATAGTTGCCTACCGAATAAGGGAATGACCAAGCTCCTCAAAAATTTATTTTTTAAAACAAGTTTTACTAACACTTAAAAGCAGGAGTGACAAATGAAACCATTTCTTCAGCGACTAGTGTCAATAACTGCTTTCACCCTAGTTTTCATAAGCTGCCTCAGCAGTCCGATAGCACTACAGGCAAAACCAACAATAACTCGCTCCGCGCCAATTCGCTTCAACCCACCCCCTCCGCCACCTGATCGCGGCGCACCAGGGAACCGAGGGGAAGGAGCTTCACGGGGAGAGTGTGCGGCGCTTGATTTACCTTTAACCGCTCTGGTGCCAAGCTATAAACAGCGCTTGAGCAACAGCCAAGAGCAAGGTAGTACAATGACCAAGGTGTGGGGTTTAACCAGTGTAGAACAGCCCAGCTTTTGGTTCTATGTTCCCTATCACCAATCTAACCTTCAGGCGATCGAGTTTGTTTTGCAAACCGATAAAAACAAAACAATCTATCGCACACCCGTCTCAGTACCGCAAGCACCCGGAATTGTTCGCGTGCAACTACAAAACACCACGACTCCTCTAGAGACTAACAAGCAGTATCACTGGTTCTTCAAAGTCAGTGTCGTATGTGACCCCAAGCAACCACCGACATTAGATTATGTAGAAGGCTGGGTGCAACGGGTAAATTTGGATGCAGCACTACGCAATCAGCTCAAACAACCCTCGCCACAGCAACAAGTAGCAATTTACGCTCTTGAAGGCATTTGGTATGATGCCCTGACAACCTTAGCAGAACTCCGCCTTGCAAGCCCTCAAGATCCACAACTGGCTGAAGACTGGAAGAGCCTACTGAAAGTGATTGGGCTAGAAAAAGTGGCTACACAACCCCTCATTCAGTCAACAAGATAAAACCAGCCCTGTCGAGGTAACAAATTATTGAATATGTGCGAGTGCGGTTGTTACCCCTTTAGTTGCGAAAAACCCGCAATAGAGAAAGATGTCGCTACATTAGATGATATATAAAGAAAAATCGCTTTTTACAGCTTATTAACGCGCTACTCACACAAAACCATGAGTACAAATGCCATTCTCTCAGAGAATCCCTTACTAAAAGGCTCTGGCTTGCCTCCCTTTGGGGAGATGAAACCAGAGCATGTCGTGCCAGCATTCAACCAACTCCTGGCAGAACTAGATAAGGAACTTGCTACTATAGAAGCTCATGTAGAGCCTACTTGGAGCGGTTTAGTAGAACCTCTAGAAACGCTGACCCAACGCTTAAATTGGAGTTGGGGCGTAGTCAGCCATCTGATGGGTGTGAAAAATAGCCCTGAACTTCGCGAAGCCTACGAAAACGTACAGCCGCTCGTGGTCCAGTTTTCCAACAAGCTCAGCCAAAGCCAACCAATTTACAATGCTTTTAAAGCACTCCGTGCAAGTGATACTTGGGCAACATTAGACTCGGCTCAACAACGCATCGTAGAATCTGCTATCCGAGATGCAGAACTTTCTGGTGTTGGCTTGCAAGGTGAAGCACGGGAACGCTTTAACGCCATTCAGATGGAGTTGGCAGAACTGTCTACCAAGTTTTCCAACCACGTGCTAGATGCGACTAAAGCCTTTAGCATGACACTGACAGCCAAAGAAGAAATTGACGGTTTACCCCCCAGCTTGCTCAGTTTAGCAGCACAAGCGGCACGGGCTGCGGGAGAAGAAAACGCCACACCAGAAAATGGTCCTTGGCGCATCACGTTGGACTTCCCCAGTTACGCTCCTTTCATGCAGCACAGTACCCGACGTGACTTGCGAGAAAAATTATACAAAGCCTTTCTCACCCGTGCTTCATCGGGCGAGTTGGATAACAACCCGTTAATTGAACGCATTTTGGAGTTGCGTCAAGAACTGGCTCAATTACTCGGCTTTAAAACATATGCAGAATTGAGCTTAGCCAGTAAAATGGCTAAGAGTGTGGAGGCAGTAGAGTCCCTGTTGGAAGAACTGCGCTCTAGCAGTTATGATGCTGCTGTCAAGGAATTGGAAGAACTCAAAGCTTTTGCTGCATCGAAAGGAGCACCAGAAGCAAACGATTTGCAGCACTGGGACATCAGTTTTTGGGCAGAACGTCAACGAGAAGAAAAATTTGCCTTCACTGCTGAAGAATTACGCCCTTATTTCCCACTTCCTCAAGTGCTGGATGGTTTGTTTGGACTAGTGCAGCGCCTGTTTGGCGTAAATATCACTCCTGCTGATGGTCAAGCCCCAGTTTGGCATGAGGATGTGCGTTACTTCCAAATTGCGGACGAAACGGATAACCCAATTGCCTACTTCTACCTAGATCCCTACAGCCGTCCGGCGGAAAAGCGCGGCGGTGCTTGGATGGACATCTGTATCAACCGTGGCAAAGTTACAGAAAATGGGGTAACGACTACCCGCTTACCTGTGGCGTATTTGGTGTGCAACCAAACTCCCCCAGTAGATGGTAAGCCTAGCCTGATGACTTTCTCTGAAGTAGAAACTTTGTTCCACGAGTTTGGTCATGGCTTGCATCATATGCTGACCAAGGTAGACTACAGCAGTGCAGCAGGCATTAACAATGTTGAGTGGGATGCTGTGGAATTGCCCAGCCAGTTTATGGAAAACTGGTGCTACGACAGACCAACTTTGTTTGGTATGGCGAAGCATTACGAAACTGGCGAACCTTTGCCAGAACATTATTTCCAAAAACTACTGGCAGCAAAAAATTACATGAGTGGCAGTGCCACGCTGCGGCAAATTCACTTTAGCATTGTTGACATAGAACTGCACCACCGCTATCGTCCTGGTAGTGGGGAAACTCCAAAAGATGTGCGATCGCGCATTGCCAAGACCACAACTGTTTTACCACCACTTCCAGAAGATTCGTTTTTGTGTGCATTTGGGCACATATTTTCTGGCGGATATTCGGCAGGTTACTACAGCTACAAATGGGCTGAAGTCTTAAGTGCTGACGCGTTTGCAGCTTTTGAAGAAGCTGGTTTAGACAACGAGGAAGCTATAAAAGCTACAGGAAAGCGTTATCGCGATACGGTGCTAGCTCTTGGTGGTAGCAAGCATCCAATGGAAGTGTTTAAGTCGTTCCGGGGTCGCGAACCCAGTACTGAACCCTTGCTCAGACATAATGGCTTAGCAGTAGCAGCTTAACTGGGGAGATGAGGGAGATGAGGAAGATGAGGAGCCAGCGCCCTTCGGGTATGTCCTTCGGACACGCTGCGCGAACGCAGTCGCCTGCGGAGGGAGACCCTCCTGCAGCGCTGGCTCACCGTGCGGGGGTTCCCCCCGCCCGTGCGACTGGCGTGAAGATGAGGAAGATGAGGGAGTATTTTCTCCCCCGACTCCTCCATCTCCCCCTACTCTCCTTACTTACCTTGCTGTTAAGCTTGCCTTTAGCGACTTACGCACAAACTTCTAACCCGCGTATCACAAAGCAAATAATACAAACCGATAACCGCAGCAAGCAGAATAGGGGTTTTCAAGTAAACATCCCCAAAAAAGGTCTACCAGGACGCCGGGAAAATGGCGGTACACGCAGAGAAAGTTGTATGTCCGGGGAATTACCACTGTTGGCGTTACTGCTACCGCCTACTAATATCGGGTTAACAACCGCCGCTTATCCCCGGTTTTTTTGGTACACGCCCAAAAACACAGCGCAAAAAGTAAATTTCACTCTTCATAAGGTAGATGAGACTGGTCAGCGAACTTTAGTTTACAACACGACTTTTCAACCGAGTCGCGAATCTGGTGTAACTAGTCTCGCCTTACCCAGTCAAACAATTCCACCTTTGGAAATTAATCAATTATATCAATTCTCTGTGTCCTTAATCTGCACTCAGGATACTTCGCCCAATTCTGTCATCACTGTATACGGTTGGGTGCAGCGGGTTGACGTCAGTAACAATCTTGAGTCCACTCTTAAGCAGTTGAGCCCTAAGGAGCGAATTTCAGTCTATGCTCAACAAGGTCTGTGGTTTGACCTGGTTTCAACTCTAGCTGATTTACGTGCTTGCAACCCCTCTGATCCCACCCTACTGGCTACCTGGGTGAGTGTGGTGAAACAGACAGCTTTATTTAAAGCAGAGGCGATTGCAAGGGAAAGCACTGCCCAAAGGGCAATCGCCCAACAGCCCCTTTTGCAAAAGTGTTCTTCACAATCCGCCCCAGCCTCCACCTCGAAATAACACAAAAATAGCAACAACAAATTTTAAATTTTTCTAAAAAAATATCTTATCACTTCTTTGCAATACTTAACCTAGTCATTAATTAAAAATAGTAAACATAGATTAAAACTAATAAATTTAATAATCATTCGTTAAGTTCATCAGTCAAAATTGAGGGTAAGCTGAAATCAAGGAAGCCTAGTTGAAAATTTAGGTAACTAGGTGCAAATAAACTTAAATGTCGGTTGTCATTTGTCATTTTTTTCATCAGTATATTAATGACTCATGACTCATGACCAATGGCTAGTTCCCAAAGCAACCTGAACAACAAGACGTAAGATGATAGAAAAAATTTTGCTAGCTGTCTCTGGATTGGGGCATGCAGAAGAAATGCTCAAAACTTTGACAGAAGTGCCATCAATCCAACGGTCAAAAGTTACAGTTTTGCACGTTGTTCCCGACCAAGTTTCTGCTGAAGCTATGACAACTAAATGGGAAGAAGGCGGCAAAATTCTCGCGAATGCGATCCAGTATTTGAACTTAGATCCCAGCAAAGTTTCTTCGATTTTGCGGCAAGGTGACCCTAAACGTGTTGTTTGTGAGGTAGCTGACGAAATCGATGCTGACTTGATTATTATGGGTTCACGCGGACTCAAGCGGTTGCAATCGATTTTGTCGAATTCAGTCAGTCAGTACGTTTTCCAATTATCTTCTCGCCCCATGTTGCTGGTTAAAGATGACATTTATGTCAAAAAAGTTAACCGCATTATGGTGGCAATGGATAGCTCTGATGCTGCGAAAAATTGCTTGAATTTGGCTTTATTCCTGCTGCGAGATATTAAGGGAGGGGAGTTAATTCTGGCTAATGTTAATACAGATATACGCAGTAAAGAATCTGACACAACACAAATTAGTCCAGAACAAAGCCCTGTTTTAGCTGCAGCTTTTTTAGAAGCTAAAAAATATGGTGTACAAGCTCGTTGTGTCAGCAGCAGTGGTAAACCAGGTGAAGAAATTTGTCGCTTGGCAGATGAGTGGAACGTAGATTTATTATTACTTGGTTCTCCAGATCGGCGTCCTTCAATTGCCAAGAATTTGGTAGATATAGATCGACTTTTGGGAGCTTCTTTATCTGACTATGTTCGAGTTAATGCCACCTGTCCAGTATTGTTGGCAAGGACGGTAAGTTAGGTACTGCGGTTGATAAACAAAACCCCTACATTTGTTGTGTAGGGGTTTTTATTTAACGGACAAAACAGGTCTTAACTAATCTTTTTTCCCTTCGCGGCTAGCAGTTTGAATGTAAAGAATGATTAAAAAAACAGCGGGAACCAAAACGAACAAAATGCTCGCCACGAACCCCAGTTCATTAACTTGCATGGAAAGAAAGCCTCTCTATAATATCCAGTCAACAACTTTAGGATACCACTATCACGGCTTCAACGAGTTATTTATTACGGGTTCAAAATCTAAGTTAAATATCTTTTTTGACCCTTGACTTTTAACTCTTGATTATTTACCGTTAAGGCTTTGTTACCACGCTAACTGGACCATTAACTAAGGTTTGACAAGCAAGACGGCAATTTTCTGGCTTTTTCTTCAATAATCGATTTTCTACATCTGTGCGGGGCGAGAGATTTTCCATTCCTTCGACGACTTCGACAACGCAGCAGCCACACTGACCGTAGCCTCCACAATTCATCATCTTGCCAAACAGTTTATATATATCGATGTTGTTTTGCAGGGCTTTCTCCCGCAGATTCGCACCATTTGCCGCCACGACTTCTTGATTTTCTTTAACGAAAGTGATATTTCCCATACCTGATACCTCGTTCACTGTAAGCCTGACTGTAAAGGCTAAGTTTTGACCTGACTTAAGAAAATATATTACTTATTATATTATTTTCTTGCGTAATGTTAAGAAGTATTAATTTTTAACCAAGACTATTCTGCAAACAAGAGGACAGGGGAAGCAACTCAGATTCCCGACTTCTTAAAGAAGTCGGGAATCTTGTTGTTCACGTAAGCGCAGAGCGTGCCGCAGGCATACGCGTAGCGTGCCCGTAGGGCTTATGATTTAGGATTACTGAATTAAGTGTTTTCACTGAAAAAGGAATGATTGTTTGTAGCTATTAAGTATTCTCACTGAAGCCAAACAAATAAAAATACGTTTACAAAGGACAAACAATGACTTCATCAATTTACTGAATCCAATAGTTTCATATTGATCTGTCATTTTTTCAGCTTTAGGGAAACCTTAAATTTACCAGTCTTCATCATTAGGAATGATTAGGGGAATGAAATGTCTAACAGCTTTTTCGCAACTTTTTAGTTTGATTGGTCAATCGTAACCATCTTATATTTCTAATGAATAGAAACAAAATAGTTAATGCTACTGCTAGTCTTAAAGTTAAATATGCGCGGTGTATCTATTTGGGTTTAGGAATAACCTTGGCTACCGCCATTATGCAGACTACAACAGCTATTTTTATGAATTCCGCACTTGCTGTAGATGGTATTCTAGAGGTTTCTCCTATTCAAAAAATGAATTCGACATCTGCTGCAGATGGTGTTCTAGACATTTCTCCACTGCAAAAGTTAACTACTAAAGCAGATCTAAATGAAATCGCTGTTGGGTCTGTCTTATATTCCAACATGATACCAGAAGAAGATAAAGAATTTATCAAACCTAAAATCTCATCTGCTAAGCAACTCACACCAACCAAGCGAATTGCTCAAACAGATTCTTCCGGTGTTGTTGGCGATACCTTAGGAGAGATTAATAAGTTACGTCAACAGCTTCTGATTGATCCCATCCTCATAGAAGGCAGACCTATAGGTCGAGCAGCGCCTGCTTCGAGTGCTGGGACTCCCACAGCTTATGGTGCAAGTTGGGGTCAAGCATATGTGGGTGTTGGAGGATATTTACCTTTTGATGGGGATGATATCGATGGTTCCGCATCTGTTGGTTTTGGTTTGGGAGACGCGGTTGAATCCATAGGTGCTGAAATCAATGTGAACGTTACTAGCTTAGGCGGTCAAAATTTTGACTTTGGTCAAAGTGGGGGTATTGGTATAAAACTACATAAATACTTTACTGATGGTACAGCAGTCGCTGTTGGCTGGTCAAATCCCGTAAAATGGGGAGAAGTCAACAATGCAAAAGACACCTTTTATGGTGTCGTGACTAAGTCATTTTATTTAAAACCCAATAATCAATTACCTTTGACTGTTTCTCTGGGTGTTGGCACTGGCAGTTTTCGTTCTAAAGGGGCTATCGAAGCAGGTGAAAATTCTGTGAATTTTTTCGGTAGTGTAGGTTTACGAGTTGCTCCTCAAGTCTCTGTAGTCAGTAGCTGGACTGGAAATAGTCTTAACGTAGGTGCTTCCTTTACTCCTTTGCGAGAAACCCCCATAGTCTTCAATGCTATTTTCACAGACGTAACTGACAATCTTGATGGAGGTACTGGCTTAAGCTTGAGTGCAGGCTATGTTTTTCAGTTCTAACTTCTGAGTTTTGTGTAAATTAAAAAGTTAATGCAGCGGCAATGAAGAAGCAAAAATCTCGCCTCAGTTTGGCTTTTTTACTCTTGTTTGCAGGTTATCTTATGAGCACTACACCCTTAAAGGTCTACGCTGGTCAGAATGGTGTTAACGGAACTAGCGTAGAATCATCGACTTTCACTGGCGATACTTTTAATCGTACAAATCAGTCTGCACCTACTCAACTCGTACCTGGTACAAATGTATCAGTTGAGGTAAATGGTACAATTAGTATTCCACAGAAAGTTCAACAAAGTTTGAATAATGTGGCTACCAGAATAATAGACCAAAGTGGCTGTGGTGACCGAATTAGCACTGGTTTTTGTGTTGAAACTCCAAGAAGTACTGTGGTCGTCATCCTAGTGCGGGGAGTTGCTGCTAGTACAGCAATTAGTCAGGTACAGACTTCTTTATCTAGTTCAGGAGTTCCGCAATCTCTAATTACAGGGCTTGTGAATAACGTAGCAGGTTTATTAAAAGGCTTTGATTATGCAGCAACGCCCGGTGTAACTGTTGCTGGATTACAACCAGTACAGCTAATCGCTAATAATCAGCTTGCTCTAAGTGGAGAAAAATACAATCTAGATGTCAGTCAATTGAATGCCTCTATTAAACTTTACAATGACATTGTTCTTACAAGCAACACAGTGCTAGTGAACAATGTAGCAAGTTTATTAGAAGGTTTTGATTCGCAAGCAACGCTAGGAACTGGATTACAACTAATACGGCTTCTTGTAGATGTTAGTCAATTGAATGCTGCTATCGAGGCTTACAATCGTATTGTTATTAAAAGCGATGCTGAAACTCTTAAAAAGCTCTCCAATAACTTGGAATTTGTAGAAATCGGTCGTGTTCTCAAAGAACTGAGAGCTTCTCTTAGAGCTAGCTAGTAAGAATCTATCGCTGACTTATAAATTCAAGTAGGGTGGGCGATGCCCATCCTACTTAATTGTTTTATATTCCCACGATATTAGCGACGCGATTAATCACCGATTTCAAAGGGCGGAAGCCCCTAAATTCTATTTATGGGGATGAAGCCCGACGTGCAAGAAGATTGCACGCCAAACTTGTCCCTAACTCTCGTTTCCTTTGAAACCCATTTCTGGGTAAGGTTTGCCTCGAAGACTGTTTAAAGTCGGCTGACTCCAAACGACACTGGTTTAACTCCCGTACATCCTGTTTAATCGTTTGGTTCCAGAGCTACAAACTGGCAAGCATTTGTAGGTGGGACTTTTAGCACTTCCTTTAAACGTAGTCCAGTAAAGGACTGCCATCTGGTCAAGTTGCGTTAACTGCAGAGCCAACGAATTTATTCGTGGGGTTTGCACTCAACTAGGAGTCCCTGACGTCCACCAATTTTATCTGAAACCAACGGCTGCTTGCCAAACGAAAGCCAGCAACAAGAAGAACACAGGAATGAGTGGTAGAACATCTACCAGCGGGTCGAAGATTTGGTAAGCTTCAGGTAGTTTTGCTAATAACAATGCTGCTTCCATATTTATTAAATCCACCTATCCAACACAGCTTTCACAAGTATCGTGAACCTTTTCTACGTCCAATAGGAACGTAGTTTCCTGACATCGCTACCAGGAGTTCCTGCTTCTTCGGATGTTCCAGACATTCGCATGAATCGAGTGCCGAGTAACAATTACCTCCACAGGCAGCACCACCGTAGTTCGTACGGTTGTACAAAAACATCTATCAAAAAGATTGATAAATATAATATCAGAATCGTGAAGTACCCGCCACCGATTCGGAGTACCGAATGAGCGTGGGAGCTTCCAGTTTCATAGGTCAGTGCCACGTTAGGGATTCCTATTGCTAAGAATTCGGAACCAAATCCGATGATGGTCTTACCTGTCCTCCGGAGGTTTGGGACTCGCCCCTTACTCCCGTACACCCGTGTGTACCCTGGCAGCAACCCGCCTCCCGCAGGTTGTTTGATTTTTGTTTTGAGGCTGATCCGTTACAGAAATCCTACTCAGAATTAGTCAAAGCTTATCAAAGCTATACAACAAAGTCTGAGTTTCGTTTACTTCCTGCTTCATTCTGGCAACGTCGGCGTTAACCAGTCCACAGGCGCGAGCACTGTCTAACTGACAGCTATTAAAAAATTGCTTTCGAGGGGCTACTAACGATCCTCTGTCTGTGGAGCTTGCACTTCGCCTGTGGCACGTTTATCAAACGCCAGTCGTTTGCTGGAAGGGTTATCCTCTGACGGCACGGTTGTTAACCGTTAATATATTGCCGATCCTAGCATCTTTTAGCTATACCTACTCAAAATTGACTATCTTTGATGAGGCTTGAATAGCTTTTAGGTTACAGTTCCATACCCTGCTACGTAAATCCTAGACAAGTCTAGACATTCTACTTCTTTCTTCTCGGGGAGCATGGGAGCGGTTATCCCTCAGAAAGCATTCACGCCAAAGCCCTGCGCGATAGGTTTATGGCTGCATTTAAG
>Ga0209902_100672_pt1 | contig 30072 bp, 24 predicted proteins | sample FECB27metaG_FD_188304 | JGI IMG/M metagenome (GOLD analysis project Ga0209902, IMG submission 188304) | Cyanobacterial communities from the Joint Genome Institute, California, USA - FECB-27 (SPAdes) (version 2) | ecosystem: Environmental > Aquatic > Thermal springs > Hot (42-90C) > Microbial mats...
GCCGCGGCGCGGGCCGGGCCTTGCCGCGCCGGCCGGCGCGCAGGCGCGGCGCCACGCTGCCGTCGCGGTCGAAGCCGCAGGCGAAGATGGCCTCGCGCGCGAGCGGACGGCAGGCCAGGCCCTCGACCTGCGGCGTGTCGACCAGGATGCCGACGTCGGCGCGGCGGTCGAGCATGGCCTTCTTCACCATCAGGCTCAGGTCGTCGAGCACGAACACGCGGATGCGCGGATGCGAGGCCTTGAGCTCGGCCAGCACCGGTCCGAGCAGCAGCGAGGCCAGCAGGAAGGGCACGGCCACCGTGACCGAGCCCTCGGGGCCCTGCGGCAGCCGCTGGATGCGCTCGCGCACCGCGTCGGCATCGGACAGCAGGCGCCGCGCGTCCTCGTAGAGCTGCAGGCCCGCGGGCGTGGGCGTGACGCCCGCGTGCGAGCGGTCGAACAGCTGCGCGCCGAGCTCGGCCTCGAGCTTCTTGATCTGCGCCGTGAGCGCCGGCTGCGCGATGTAGAGCGTGCCCGCCGCGCGCGAGAGGCTGCCGGCCTCGAGCACGGCGATGAAGTAGCGCAGGGTGCGCAGGTCCACGGTGCGGGCCTCGCCTCAGCGCCCGAGCAGCATGCGCACCGCCTCGGGCAGGCTGCGCGCCTCGGGCAGGAAGTGGTCGAGGGTGGCGCCGAGGATCACGGCGCAGGCGACCGCGCCCAGCAGCGGCTTCCAGGTCAGCCGCACCGCGGCCAGGAGCCAGCCCTCGCGCGCCACGCGCACCGCGGCGCGCGCCGAGACGTACGAGAACGCCACCTCGATCGCCACGGCCAGCAGCGCGTCCCAGCTGAAATACAGCAGCACCAGCGAACCGGCGCCGAGCACGACCGCGATGCAGACCAGGAAGATCGCGACCACCGGCACGACCACCACGGCGCCTTCGTCGGCACCGCCGGCGACCTCGAGCGCGCCGCTGGCGGCATCGGACAGCAGGCCGCCGTCCGCCCTGGCACCCGAGCGCGCGAGCGCGCTGCCCGCGTCGAAGGCCAGCTCGCCGGCATCGGCCGCGTCGACCGCGTCACCGAGGTCGGCGCGCCCCTCCACCAGCCGCTGCGCCCACCAGCGCAGCACCAGCAGGTAGCCGAGGTAGCCCACGCCCAGGGTCATGAAGTAGCGCACCGCCAGCGACTGCACGCCCAGCAGGTGCATCTGCAGCGCCGAGGCGCCCCACATCAGCAGCAGCGTGAAGCTGCCGATCAGGATGCCATGCGTGCGCAGGCTGTGGTGGCGGTGCAGGTCGCGCTCGACCTGCGTCTCCCAAAGGCGCACCGAGCGCCAGTTGGAGAGGACCTTCATCGGTCGTGGTCGTCGGTCTCGGGTGCGAAGGGCACGCGCTGGGCCACCGCGCACATCAGCTCGTAGCCCACGGTGCCCGCGGCCCGCGCCACCTCGTCGATGGGCAGCACCGCATCGTTGACGGCCGAGCGGCCCCACAGCGTGACCTCGCTGCCGAATTTGGCGTCAGGCACGGGCGTGAGGTCGACCGTGATCATGTCCATGCTGACGCGCCCGACCATGCGCGTGCGCACGCCGTTGACCAGCACCGGGGTGCCGGTGTCGCAGTGGCGCGGATAGCCGTCGGCATAGCCGACCGCCGCGATGCCGATGTGGAGCGGCGCATCGGCCGTGAAGCGCGAGCCGTAGCCGATGGTGTCGCCGGGCTGCAGGGTCTGCACGCCGATCAGCCTGGTCGACAGCGTCATGGTGGGCTGCAGCTGCCAGTGGGCGGCATCGTTGGCCGGGAAGTCGGGGGCGCTGCCGTACAGCACGATGCCGGGGCGCACCCAGTCGGCGCGCGTGCTGTCGGCATGGCGCAGGGTGGCGGCGCTGTTGGCGATCGAACGCTCGCCGGGCAGGTCGCGCGCGGCGCGCTCGAAGGCCTCGACCTGGTGCGCGATGCCGCGCTCGCCGTCGGCGTCGCTGAAGTGGGTCATCAGCGAGATCTCGTCGACCTGGGTCAGCGCGTTGAGGCGGGTCCAGGCGGCCGCGAAGCGCTCGGGCGTGAAGCCCAGGCGATTCATGCCCGAGTTCATCTTGAGGAATACGCGGTGCGGCTGCAGGGTCTTGTGGGCCGCGAGCATGTCGATCTGCTCGTCGCAATGCACCGTGTGCCAGAGATCGAGCCGCGAGCACAGCTCGAGGTCGCGCGCCTCGAACACGCCCTCGAGCAGCAGCACCGGGCCGCGCCAGCCCAGCGCGCGCACGCGCTGCGCCTCGGCCAGGTCGAGCAGCGCGAAGCCGTCGGCGCCGCGCAGCCCCTCGTAGACGCGCTCGATGCCGTGGCCATAGGCATTGGCCTTGACCACCGCCCAGACGCGGGAATCGAGCGCATTGCGGCGCACGCGCTCGAGGTTGTGGCGCAAGGCGGCGGTATGAACCGTGGCGAGAATGGGGCGGGGCATGGCGAAGGGTCTTTGAAAACGATTTGCAGACCACGTTTTAGCATCTTCGGGAATGGGGTCGAATACGCAGAAGCTGCCTGCAGGGCCTGTCGTACCCCCATGCTATAACCGCCCACTCGCCTTCCACGCGACACTTTTTCACTACTGCCAGCGACCCCCCTGGCCAGCCAGCCCATCGATGAAGCGCGGTTTCTACACGATCATGTCGGCCCAGTTCTTTTCGTCGCTGGCCGACCAAGCGCTCTTCGTCGTTGCGGTCGATCTCATGCGAAACGCCGGCGCGCCCGAATGGCAGCGCGCGGCGCTGGTGCCGATCTTCGCCGTCTTCTACGTGGTGCTCGCGCCGCTGGTGGGCGCCTTCGCCGATGCGCTGCCCAAGGGGCGGGTGATGTTCGTCAGCAACGCCATCAAGGTGTTCGGCTGCCTGATGATGCTGTTCGGCTCGCACCCGCTCTTGTCCTATTCGATCGTCGGGCTGGGCGCGGCCGCCTATTCGCCGGCCAAGTACGGCATCCTCACCGAGCTGCTGCCGGCCTCGCAGCTGGTCAAGGCCAACGGCTGGATCGAGGGCCTGACGATCGCCTCGATCCTGCTGGGCATCGTGCTCGGCGGCTCGCTGGTGGGCCACGCGGTCTCGAGCAAGCTGCTGGCCTTCGACATGCCCTTCATCGACACCGGCATCGATTCGCCGGCCGAGGCCGCGCTCTCGGTGCTGATCGTGGTCTACATGGTCGCGGCCTGGTTCAACACGCGCATTCCGCACACCGGCGTCGAGATGCGGCCGATGCGCTCCAATCCCGAGCACAGCCTGGCGCGCAACCTGGTCGGCCTGCTGCCCGACTTCTGGCACTGCAATGCCCGCCTGTGGCGCGACCGCCTGGGCCAGATCTCGCTGGCCACCACCACGCTGTTCTGGGGCGCGGGCGGCAACCTCAAGTACATCGTGCTGGCCTGGGCCTCGCTGGCGCTGGGCTACAACACCACGCAGGCCTCGATCCTCACGGGCGTGGTGACCATCGGCACCGCCGTGGGCGCCATCGTGGCCTCGATGCGCATGCGGCTGGACATGGCCACCCGCGTGATCCCCATGGGCATCGCGATGGGGCTGATGGTGATCTGCATGAACTTCATCGGCAACGTGTGGCTCGCGGTGCCCTTCCTCATCATCCTGGGCGGCCTCGGCGGCTTCCTGGTGGTGCCGATGAACGCGCTGCTGCAGCACCGCGGCCACAACCTGATGGGCGCCGGCCGCTCGATCGCGGTGCAGAACTTCAACGAGCAGGCCTGCATCCTGCTGCTCGGCGGCTTCTACAGCGTGTGCACCGGCCTGGGCCTGTCGGCCTACGGCGCGATCAGCGCCTTCGGCTTCGTGGTGGCGGGCTGCATGTGGATCATCAAGCGCTGGCACGAGAACAACCTCAAGAAGTACCCCGAAGAGGTCGAGCACCTCCTGGCCATCGCGCGCAGCGACAAGCACCACTGAGGGCCCGGCTATGCTCGGCGGTTTGCCCGCCCGATGCCCGCCCTCGCCCTGATCTTCAATGCCTTCGTCTGGGGGCTGTCGTGGTTTCCGTTCCGCCACATCGAAGGCCATGGCCTGCATCCGGTGTGGACCACCTGCCTGATCTATCTCGCGATCGCCACCGTGGTGGGCCTGCTGCGCCGCGGCGCCTGGGCCGGCTTCGCGGCCCATCCGATGCTGGTGCTGCTCGGCCTCGCGGCCGGCTTCACCAACGTGGGCTTCAACTGGGCCGTGACGCAGGGCGACGTGGTGCGCGTGGTGCTGCTGTTCTACCTGATGCCGCTGTGGAGCGTGCTGCTGGGCTGGGCCGTGCTGGGCGAGCGGCCCACGGGCGGATCGCTGGCGCGCGTGGCACTGGCGCTGGCCGGCGTGGCGGTGGTGCTCAAGACGCCGGGCACCGACTGGCCCGTGCCCTCGAGCCTGCCCGACTGGCTCGGCGTGGCGGCGGGCTTCGGCTTCGCGGTCACCAACATCGTGCTGCGCCAGCTGCGCGCGGCGCCCGGCGAATCGCGCGCGCTCGCGATGTTCTGCGGCTGCGCGGTGGTGGCGGGCACGGCCGCGCTGACCGGCACCGCGCTCGGCGCCTTCGCGCCGCCGACCGCCGCCTCGCCGGGCTGGATCGGCTGGGCCGCGCTGCTGGGCTTCGGCTTCGTGATCGCCAACGTCTGCCTGCAGTACGGCGCCGCGCGGCTGGCGGCCAGCGCGACGGCGGTGATCATGCTGTCGGAGGTGCTGTTCGCGAGCGTGTCGTCGGTGGCGCTGGGCGCGGCCACGATGAACTCGCGCATCCTCGCGGGCGGCGCGCTGATCGTGGCGGCCGCGGTCTGGTCCTCGTTTGCGCGAACGCCCGCCGCGAGCGAAGATCGCGCTCCTTCGACCCCTTGAGGAAATCCCCATGACCAGCGTCTACGACTTCGAGGCCAGACAGATCGACGGCCAGCCCGTGAGCCTCGCCGCCTACAAGGGCAAGGTGCTGCTCATCGTCAACACCGCGAGCAAGTGCGGCTTCACGCCGCAGTTCGCGGGCCTCGAGGAACTGCACGAGAAGTACGCCGGCCAGGGCCTCGCGGTGCTGGGCTTCCCGTCCAACCAGTTCGGCGGCCAGGACCCGGGCACCAACGAGGAGATCGGCGCCTTCTGCATGAAGAACTACGGCGTGAGCTTCCAGATGATGGAGAAGATCGACGTCAACGGCAGCGGCGCCGCGCCGCTGTACCAGTGGCTGGTGAAGGAGAAGCCGGGCCTGTTGGGCAGCACCGCCATCAAGTGGAACTTCACCAAGTTCCTGGTCGGACGCGACGGCCAGGTGCGCAAGCGCTATGCGCCGCTCGACACGCCGGCCTCGCTCGCGCGCGACATCGAGGCGGCGCTCGCCGCCTCCGCCTGACGCTCAGTACCTGAAGCTCGCGGTCGTCGAGCCGCTGCCGACCGTGACGGCCTGGCTCTTCGACTCGCCGCCCTGGGTGGTCGCGACCACCGTGTAGCGGCCCGCGGGAATGTCGACCAGGCACACCGGCCCCGAGGCGCGCAGCGAGAGCGCGGCGGCGCCGTCCGCGCCCTTGATCTCGACCTGCAGGTCGGCCAGGTAGGCGCCGTCGGCGCGCGCGAACAGCAGCGCCAGCGGGTGTTCCTTCATCGCGGCGCGCATGGCCTTCGACTCGTCGGAGCCGATGCCGCCGCAGACGTAGCGCGTGGCGCCCTCGCCCTTCCAGGCGGGCATGGCGGACTGGGCCTGGGCGGCCGTGAAGGCGCCGGCCCCGAGCGACAGAAGAGCGGCCGCGAGCGCGGCACGGGGGGAAGAAAAGCGGGACATGGGTGTACTCCTTGGCGCTGCCGAAGAGCCGGAATGATGCGCCGGCGTCACGGCCGGCACACGTCGGACCAAGGCGCGGCACGGTGTGCGGCGGCGGCGCGGGTGTTCGGGGGCGGCTTTGGGTGAACCTTCTTCGCAAGAAATGCCAGATAATCAAGAATAGTTCTCATTCTTTCTGGCCTGCGCTTCGACCCCGTCAAGTTCGATCAGGCAACGACGGACACCGCGGGTCATGGTCGCAAGCTACTACGCCGAACTGCTGGGCTTCTTCTCGCGCTCGCTGCGCGACCGCGACGCGGCCGCCGACGTGGTGCAGGAAAGCTACGCGCGCGTGCTCGCGATGCAGCAGCGCAGCGCCGTGCTCGACCTGCGCGCCCTCCTCTACCGCACCGGCAAGAACATCGTGATCGACACGGCCCGGCATCGCCAGGCCGAGCTGCGCATGCTGCAGACCCTGGCTTGCATCTGCAGCGACCAGGCGCCTTCGAGCGAACGCGCGCTCGACGCGCGGCTGCAGCTCGAGCGCCTGGTGGCACGGCTGCAGGCGATGCCCCGGCGGCGCAGCGAGGCCTTCGTGCTGGTGCGCATCTACGGCTGCAGCCACGCGGAGGCCGCCGCGCACATGGGCGTGAGCGTGGCGGCGATCGAGAAGCACGTGGTGCGCGCGGTCTGCGACTGCCTGCGGCTGCAGGGCGACGCGGCCTTCGTGCTGGCATGAAGGACGCCCTGTCCACCCCCGCCGGCAGCCTCGACGGCGCCCTGCCTGCGCGCCGCCGGCCGGCCGAGGGTTCCGCGCGCAAGCTGTTCGAGCACGCGCTGCTGCTGGTCGCGCGCCAGCACGGCGGCGCGCCTGAGACCGCCGCCGCCGCGCAGGCCGAACTCACCCAGTGGCGCCAGGCCAACGCGCTGCACGAGGCGGCGGCGCAGGCCGCGCTGCGCGCCTGGAGCGCCACCGAGGCCAGCACGCTGCGCGAGACGGTGGCACGGCCCGCCGCCGGTTCGGCTCCCCATGCGCGGCGCACGCGGCGCCAGATCCTCGCGGCCTTCGGCGGCCTCGGCGCGACCGTGCTGGTGGCCGGCGGCGCGCGCTGGTTCTGGCGCCAGCCGGTGATGGAACTCGCGCTGCGCACCTCGCGCGGCCAGCGCATCGCGCATCCGCTGCCCGACGGCAGCCGGCTCGACCTGGCCGCCCGCACCGCGGTCGAGGTCGCCTATTTCCGCGACCGCCGCGAAGTGCGGCTCGCGGGCGGTGAGATCCGCTGCGAGGTCGCGCACGATCCGGCGCGGCCCTTCTTCGTGAGCACCGAATGGGGCCGGGTGCGCGTGCTCGGCACGGTGTTCAGCGTGAGCGCGCGCGACGGCCGCATGCACGTGGCGGTGGCGCAGGGCCGGGTCGCGGTCTGGGTCGGCCAGGGGCCTGACGACGGCCGCGCGCCCGACATCGAACTGGGCGCCGGCAACGCGGTGAACGTGGGCGCGCAGGGCCTGGGCCCGCGCGCGGCGGTGCGCCCGGGCGACGTGGGCGCCTGGCGCCAGGGCTGGCTGGCCTTCGACGACACGCCGCTGCCCGAGGCGGTGGCGCGCTGGAACGACTACCTCGACCGCCCGATGGAGCTGGCCGACGAGCCCGCGCTGCGCGGCCTGCGGCTGACCGGCAGCTTCCCGCTGCGCGACCCCGCCACCTTCCTGGCCAGCCTGCCGAGCGTGCTGCCGGTGCGCGTGGAGCGCACGGGCAGCGGCGCGGCGCTGATCCGGCCGCGGCGCTGAAGCCGGCCGCCATCTCTGCCAAAGAGGGCGGACCGCAGCGAAAAAAATTTGTCCGGTCTTTGCCGCCCCGTACGTCTTCCCTGCGCAAACCCCGCACAAAGGACGTAATTTCCATGGCTCCCAGGCTTCCCGCCACCTTCGCCCGCCCGCTTCCCTGCGCCATGCTGGCGCTCGCGCTCGCAGCCACCCTGGCCGCGGGAGGCGCCCGGGCCCAGCCCTCGAGCGCCGCCGCGGTGCTGTCGGCCGAACACCGGCTGGCGCTGCCCGCGCAGCCGCTGGGCCAGACGCTCAATGCGCTGGCGCGCGAATGGAACGTGGCGATCTCGGTCGATGCCGCGCTCGCGGCCGGGCTCACGGCCCCGGCGCTGCAGGGCGCGCAGACGCTGCGCCAGGCGCTCGATCGCGCGCTCGCTGGCACCGGCCTCTCGGCCATCGCCACCGGCGGCGCCATCGTGGTCCAGCGCGCCGGCCAGGCCACGGGCAGCATGCCGCCGATCATCGTGGAGGCGCAGCGCGAGACGGCCACCGGCCCGGTCGCGGGCTACGCGGCACGCCTCTCGCAGACCGCCACCAAGACCGACACCCCGCTGGTGGAGGTGCCACAGTCGATCTCGGTGGTCGGCCGCGAAGAGATGGAGGCGCGCGGCGCGCAGGACGTGATGGCCGCGATCGCCTACACGCCCGGCGTGTCGGTCAGCGTCTACGGCCCCGACAACCGCGGCTGGGAGGACATCACGCTGCGCGGCTTCAACACCTACAACAGCACCTACCGCGACGGCCTCGCGCAGACGCCGTTCAACGTCACCTATCCGCTGACCGAGCCCTATGCGCTCGAGCGCGTGGAGGTGCTGCGCGGCCCGTCGTCGATGGCCTTCGGCCGCGGCGACGCGGGCGGCATCATCCACCGCGTGAGCAAGCAGCCCACGGGCGGGCGCATCCGCGAACTCGAGCTGCAGTACGGCAGCTTCGACCGCAAGCAGTTGGCCTTCGACCTCGGCGACGCCTTCGGCCCGAACGGCACGCTGAGCTACCGCCTGGTGGGCGTCTCGCTCGACAGCAACGACCAGGACCGCTACCCCGACGGCAAGCGCATCAACCGCACGCGCTCCTACATCGCGCCCTCGCTGCGCTGGCAGCCCGACGCACGCACCTCGTTCACCGTGTTCGGCGAGTTCCTGAAGGACAGCTCGGGCGAGGACCCCTACTTCATCAACGCCAACGGCCGCTACACCAACCTCAAGATGGGCGACCGCAGCTACAGCGGCATCAAGCAGGAGCAGGCCTCCGCCGGCTACCGGCTCGAGACCCTGCTGGGCGAGGACTGGACGCTGCGCCAGAACTTCCGCTACGGCCACCTGCGGCTCGACCGCCGCGTGGTCTGGGCCGATTCGGCCGCCGAGGACCAGCGCACCATCTACCGCCTCGCGCGCAGCTGGAACGATCCGATGTCGCAGGCCGGGCTCGACACCCAGCTGCAGGGCAAGCTGCGCGCCGGCGCGACCGAGCACACGCTGCTGCTGGGCCTGGACTGGAACGACCAGAAGGGCCGCGCACGCCAGTTCCGCGGACCGGCGCCCGACCTGGACCTGTACTTCCCGATCTACGACCAGTTCATCCCGGTGCCCGACGAGCCGCTCAACAACTACACGCAGCGCATCCGCCAGGTCGGCCTCTATGCGCAGGACCAGATCAGGTTCGGCGACGGCTGGACGCTGACGCTCGGCGGGCGCAAGGACCACGTGCGCTCTATCACCGAGGACTGGCTCGAAAGCAAGGTCACGGAGCAGCGCGACTCGGTGTTCAGCGGCCGCGCCGGCATCACCTACTTGTTTCGCAGCGGCTGGGCGCCCTATCTGAGCTACACCGAGTCGTTCCTGCCGAACGCCGGGCTCGACGCGCAGAACAACCCCTACCGGTCGAGCCGCGGCAAGCAGGTCGAGGCCGGCGTGAAGTACCAGCCCGCGGACTCGCGCCTGCTGTTCACCGCCGCCGTCTACGACCTGCGCAAGAACAACGTGGTCTCGTACGACCCCGTCACCTTCGAAGGCCGGCAGATCGGCAAGGTACGCTCGCGCGGTATCGAGCTCGAGGCCAAGGGCGAGCTGATGCCGGGCCTGAACTTCACGGCCTCGTTCACGCGGCTGCAGAACCGGGTGCTGCAGAGCGCCGACGGCGACGAGATCGGCAAGACCCTGCCGCTGGTGCCGAACCAGACGGCCGCGCTCTGGCTCGACTACACGCTGGGCAACGGCCTGGGCTTCGGCGCCGGCGCGCGCTACATCGGCAAGCGCGCGGGCGACGAGCACAACACGAACTTCGAGCGCGGCGTGGCGGTGGCCGACGCTACCGTGCATTACGAGCGCGGCCCGTGGCGGCTGGCGCTCAACGTCAGCAACCTGTTCAACCGCAAGTACTTCTCGGGCTGCTACCACGGCGAGTGCTACCGCGGCAACGAGCGCGCCGTGACGATGACCGCGCGCTACCGCTGGGACTGAGCGCCGGGACCCGCTACAGTCGGCGGCTCCCGCACTTCCAAGCCGCCGTCCTGGCGCCGTTCACGCCATGCGCCATCGCGCCACTCCGCTGATCCTCCTGGCCCTGGCGGCCGTTCTCGCCGGCTGCGCGACCCGCACCGCGCCGCGCGTGACCATGCTCGGCGACGGCGTGCTGCGTTCGCCGAGCCCCGAGGAGGCCGAGGCCTACTGCCGCAACTTCGGCGCGCCGCTGCGCTTCGTGCCGCCGACCAAGGGCCGCGCGCCGCAGGGCGAGGTCACCTACCGCTGCGATTGAGGGCTCAGCCGGCCGGCTGCAGCGCCGCGTCGAGCAGCTCGACCCAGTGGCGCACCGGCAGCTCGCCGCTGCCGCTCTGCAGGTGCGTGATGCAGCCGATGTTGGCCGACGCGATCGCCACCGGCTGCAGCTGCTTGAGGTGGCCCAGCTTGCGGTCGCGCAGCGGATAGGCGAGCTCGGGCTGCAGCACCGAGTAGGTGCCGGCCGAACCGCAGCACAGGTGCGATTCGTTCATCGCCACGCGCACGTCGAAGCCCAAGGCACGCAGATGGGTCTCGATGCCGCCGCGCAGCTTCTGGCCGTGCTGCAGGGTGCAGGGCGGGTGGTAGGCGATGGTGCCGGGCGTCGCGCGCACGCGGGCTTTGAGCGCCGGCACCAGGTCGGGCAGCAGTTCGCCGAGGTCGCGCGTGAGCTCGCTGATGCGCGCGGCCTTCAGCGCGTAGGCCGGGTCGTTGCGCAGCACGTGGCCGTACTCGCGCACGGTGACGCCGCAGCCCGAGGCGTTCATCACGATGGCCTCGACCTCGTCGCGTTCGACCAGCGGCCACCAGGCATCGATGTTGGCGCGCATCTGCGCCTTGCCGCCCTCCTGGTCGTTGAGGTGGAACTTCACCGCGCCGCAGCAGCCGGCCTCGGGCGCGAGCACAGCCTGGATGCCGCCCGCGTCGAGCACGCGTGCGGTGGCGGTGTTGATGTTCGGCATCATCGACGGCTGCACGCAGCCCGCGAGCATCAGCACCTTGCGCGCATGCGTGGCCGTGGGCCAGGCACCGGCCGCCTGCTTCGCGGGCACCTTGGCCTTCAGTGCCTCGGGCAGCAGGCCGCGCACCGACTGGCCCAGCTTCATCGCGGGGCCGAACAGCGGCGAGGGCAGGCCTTCCTTGAGCACCCAGCGCGTGGCCGATTCCATCGCGGGGCGCGGCACCTTCTCGTCGACGATGCGCCGGCCGATGTCGACCAGGTGGCCGTACTGCACGCCGCTCGGGCAGGTGCTCTCGCAGTTGCGGCAGGTCAGGCAGCGGTCGAGGTGCAGCTGCGTGCTGCGCGTGGGCGCCTGGCCCTCGAGCACCTGCTTGATCAGGTAGATGCGCCCGCGCGGGCCGTCGAGCTCGTCGCCGAGCAGCTGGTAGGTCGGGCAGGTGGCGGTGCAGAAGCCGCAGTGCACGCACTTGCGCAGGATGGCCTCGGCCTCGCGGCCGTCGTCGGTGCCGCGGAATTCGGGAGCGAGCTCGGTTTGCATCGTGGGGTCGGTTCTTGTCGTTGTCTCGTGAAACTCGCCGGCCTCAGGGGCCGGAGGACGCGTCGTTCTTGCGCCGCGGGCGGATCGCGCCGAGCAGCTGGCGCAGGTGGGCCGAACGCCGCACGTCCTCGATGAAGGGCGGCAGCGACAGCGCCAGCAGCAACGCTGCCAGCGGCACCACGCAGACGAAGCCGACGTAGGTGAAGCCGGCCGCGCCGACGATGCCGCCCGTGACGAACATGCCGACCAGCCCCGCGAACAGCCGCAGCCGCGCGGCGTTGTGGCGCACCGGTCCCGCCAGGGTTTCGCCGGGCTTCGCGCGGCGGTTCCAGTACAGCAGCTTGCCGAGCTCGATGCCGAGGTCGGTGAGGTTGCCGGTCATGTGGGTGGTGCGGATGCGGCCGCCCGAGGTCTTGGAGCCCACCGCGTTCTGCAGCCCCATGATGAAGGACAGCAGCAGCACCGTGAGCGGCACCGCGAAGGGCGTGTGCCAGGTCAGCGTGATCGCGCCCATCAGGCCGAAGGGCAGCATCAGCGCCGACTCGAGCAGCAGCGGCAGCGCATAGACGCTGCGCAGGTGGTGCTGGCGCGCCCAGTTGACCAGCAGCGCCGAGACCGCCGCGCCCGCCACGAAGGCGAGGATCGCGCCCAGCGCATTGAGCAGCAGGGTCGCGTTGCCGAGCACCAGGCCGTCGGCCACCTGCGAGGTGAAGCCGGTCATGTGCGAGGTGTACATGTGCAGCACCAGGAAGCCGCCCGCATTGACGGCGCCGGCGTTGAACGCGAGCAGCAGGCCCAGCATGTGGTTGGTCGAGGGCGCGCGATGGCGGCCGGTGAGAAAGCGCAGGCGCCGCATGGGGTCGTTCAGTCGAAGGCGTGGAGCCGGCCGCGGTCGAACACGGCGTGCGGATCGAACTCGCGCATCAGCGCGCGGTGGATGCGCTCGACGGCGGGCTCGAGCCGGTCGAAGCGCGGTGCCGCGGCCTCGTGAGCTTCGCCGTGCACGGGCAGGCGGAACAGCGTCGCATGCCCGCCCGCCGCGCGCGCGGCCTCGCGGATGCGCGCGGCCGCGGCCGGCGTGGGCGGCGCCTTGTACCAGCGCTGGCCGCCATGCCACTCGACCAGCGGCGCGCCGAAGGCCTCGAGCCCCAGCACCGGCGCGGTCTGCGGCACCGACAGGCGCCACAGCGCATCGGGTCCGGCCGCGGTGTCGAACCAGGGCAGGCTCTGCTCGCGCAGCGACTGCCAGTCGGCCGCGGCGCGCTCCTTGTCCTTGCGTTCGCCGCCGAGGTGCGTGCAGGCGGCCTCGACCGCCGCCACCGCGCCGCGCAGCCGCAGGTAGAGCGCGCCGGCGCCCGCGTACTCGAACCAGCAGCTCGCGTTGAGCGGCAGCGGCCGCCCGCCCCATTCGTTGAGCAGCCGCAGCGCATCGGCCTGGTCGCAGGCGAACTCCAGCGTGGCCTCGGCCGGCGGCACCGGCAGCACCTTGAGGCTGACCTCGGCGATCAGGCCCAGCGTGCCGAGCGAGCCCGCGAGCACGCGCGAGACGTCGTAGCCCGCCACGTTCTTCATCACCTGGCCACCGAAGCTCAACACCTCGCCGCGGCCGTTGACCAGCATGGCGCCGAGCACGTAGTCGCGCACATTGCCCACGCTGGCGCGCGACGGGCCCGCGAGGCCCGCGGCGACCATGCCGCCGACGGTGGCACCCGCCGCGAAGTGCGGCGGCTCGAAGGCCAGGCACTGGCCTTTCTCGGCCAGCGCCGCCTCCAGCTCGGCCAGCGGCGTGCCCGTGCGCACGGTCACGACCAGCTCGCTGGGCTCGTAGCTCGCGATGCCCGCGAGCAGGCGCGTGTCGAGCAGCTCGCCGCGCGGCGCCTCACCGTAGAAGTCCTTGCTGCCGCCGCCGCGGATGCGCAGCACGGTGCCGTCGGCGGCCGCGGCGCGGATGCGTTCGACGGCCTGGCCCAATGCGTGATCGATGCCGCTCATCAGAACCTCGGCAGCTCGGGATGCGGCAGCCGGCCGCCGCGCACCACCTGCTTGCCGTACTCGGCGCAGCGCTGCAGCGTGGGGATCACCTTGCCGGGGTTCAGCATCCCCTCGGGATCGAAGGCGCGCTTGACGCCGAACATCTGCTCGTTCTCGGCGGCCGTGAACTGCACGCACATGCTGTTGAGCTTCTCCACGCCCACGCCGTGCTCGCCCGAGACGGTGCCGCCCATCGCGACGCTGGTCTCGAGGATGTCGGCGCCGAACAGCTCGCAGCGGTGCAGCTCGTCGGGGTCGTTGGCATCGAACAGCACCAGCGGATGCAGGTTGCCGTCGCCCGCGTGGAACACGTTGCAGCAGCGCAGGCCGTATTTCTGCTCCATCGCCTGGATCGCGAGCAGGATGTCGGCCAGCCGCTTGCGCGGGATGGTGGAGTCGAGGCACATGTAGTCGGGGCTGATGCGGCCCGAGGCCGGGAAGGCGTTCTTGCGCCCGCTCCAGAAGCGCATGCGCTCGTCCTCGCTGTTGCTGACCGCGATGGCGGTGGCACCGCAGCCGCGCAGCACGGCCGTCATGCGGCCGATCTCCTCCTCCACCTCCTCGGGCGTGCCGTCGGATTCGCACAGCAGGATGGCGGCCGCGTCGAGGTCGTAGCCCGCGTGCACGAAGTCCTCGACGGCGGCGGTCATGGGCTTGTCCATCATCTCGAGCCCCGCGGGGATGATGCCCGCCGCGATCACCGCGGCCACCGCGTCGCCGGCTTTGCGCACGTCGTCGAAGCTGGCCATGATGCAGCGCGCCAGCTGCGGCTTGGGCACCAGCTTCACCGTGACCTCGGTGGTGACGGCGAGCATGCCCTCGCTGCCGATCACCAGCGCCAGCAGGTCGAGGCCGGCGGCATCGAGCGCCTCGCTGCCGAACGCCACCGGCTCGCCCTCGGCCGTGAAGCCGCGCACCTGGAGCACGTTGTGCAGCGTGAGGCCGTACTTGAGGCAGTGCACGCCGCCCGAGTTCTCGGCCACGTTGCCGCCGATCGAGCAGGCGATCTGGCTCGAGGGATCGGGCGCGTAGTAGAGGTTGTAGGGCGCGGCGGCCTCGCTGATGGCGAGGTTGCGCACGCCGCACTGCACGAGCGCGGTGCGCGCGACCGGGTCGATCTTCAGGATGCGGTTGAACTTGGCGAGCGACAAGGTCACGCCCATCTCGTGCGGCATGGCGCCGCCCGACAGCCCCGTGCCCGAGCCGCGCGCCACCACCGGCACGCCCAGCCCGTGGCAGGTGCGCAGCACGGCGGCCACCTGGTCCTCGGTCTCGGGCAGCGCCACCACCAGCGGCCGCTGGCGGTAGGCCGTGAGGCCGTCGCACTCGTAGGGCGTGGTGTCCTCGGCATGCCAGATCAGCGCATGCGCCGGCAGGTGGGCCTGCAGCGCGCGCACGACCTGCGACTGGCGTTCTGTCTTCTGGAGCGACGCATGCTGCGTCGGGCTCGGGGGCGCGTTCATGGGCGAAGTCTCTTCTCGGTGTTCTTCTGCGGATGGCTGGCGGGGGCCGGCCCCCCACTCTAAGGAAATGCGCGGCCTCCGGGTTGAAGGATTTTTGCGGCGGACTTGAGGAATCTTCGCCGCGCCACGCGGGCCCGAACCGTGTTCAGCGCAGCGCCTGCACCAGCCAGTCGGCGAAGGCCGCGCACTCCCAGCGCTCGAGCGCGCCCGGCTGCCAGCACAGCGTATGGCGGTGCGGCGAGCGCACGGCATGCTCCGACAGCGCCACCAGCCGGCCCGATTCGAACCAGGCCGCGCCCATCTTCTGGCGCACCAGCGCCACGCCGAAGCCGCTGGCGGCCGCGTCGTAGACCAGGCCCAGGTCGTTGAACTGCGAGCCCAGCTGCGGTTCGGGCTGGTCGATGCCGCAGCTCGCGAACCAGGTGCCCCAGGGCTCGAGCGGGCTGCGGATCAGCCGCGCGGCCGCGATCTCGGCCGCGGTGCGGAAACCGTGGAACGGGCCGAACTCGTTGAGGTAGCTCGGGCTGCAGGCCGGCACCACCAGTTCCTCGAGCAGCGGGCGGTGCTCGCAGTCGGCGTAGTTGCCGCCGCCGTAGCGCACCTCGAGGTCGGCCGGCTCCGCGGTCACGTCGAGCAGCGGGATCGACACCTGCAGCACCAGATCGATGTCGGGATAGATGTTGCGGAACAGCTCGAGCCGCGGCATGAGGAACTGGCGGCTGAAGGTCGGCGTGACCGCGAGCCGCAGCCGCGTGGCGGCGCGCTGGCCCGCCGCCGCGTTCGCGCCGCCCGCATGCGCCTGCAGCGCGGCCAGGCCGGTGCGCACGTTGGCGAGATAGGCCGCGCCGTCGGCCGTGAGGCTGAAGTCGCCGCGGCCGAACAGCTTGAAGCCCACGTGCGACTCGAGCTGGCGGATGCGGTGGCTGACCGCGCTGGCGGTCACGCAGAGCTCGTCGGCCGCGCGGCCCGCATGGCGCAGCCGCGCCAGCGCCTCGAAGGTCACGAGGCACTGGATCGGCGGGATGTGCTGCAGGGCCATGCGGCGAAGGCTCGCGCTCAGTCCTCGAAGAAATGGACCGGCAGGCCGGGCACGTCCGCGCGCGTCGACAGCACCATGCCCGAGGCGGGCTTCTGCGCCAGTTCGGCCTCGGGCCGGCCCTTGCGCGCGGTGGTGACGAACAGCGTGCGCAGGTCGTCGCCGCCGAAGCAGGGCATGGTCGGGCATTGCACCGGCAGCGCGAAGGCGGCCACGACCTCGCCCGAGGGCGCGAGGCGCAGCAGCTGCGCGCCCTCGAACATCGCGACCCAGTAGTGGCCCTCGGCATCGACCGTGGCGCCGTCGGGCCGCCCGCCATAGGCCAGCGCCGAGCCGGGCACCCAGCCCTCGGGCTTGGCGTCGAACCGCTTGAAGACGCGGCCGTGCGAGAGCGTGTTGTGCGCGGCATCCCAGTCCCAGGCGCGCACCGCGTGGGCCGGCGTGTCGGCCCAGTAGAGCGTGCGCGCGTCGGGCGAGAACGCGAGGCCGTTGGCCGTGGTCACGCCCTCGGCCATCTGCGAGAGCATCGGCGACTGGCCGTCGTCGCGGCGCGCGTCGAGGCAGTAGAGCGCGGCATTGGCGCGGTCCTTCGCCTCGTTGATGCTGCCGGCCCAGAAGCGGCCCAGCGCGTCGCACTTGCCGTCGTTGAAGCGCATGGTGGCCGCGTCGTGCTCCACGCGCGCGATCGCGGTCAGCGCGCCGCCCCATTCACGCGCGCGGTAGATGCCGTCGCGCAGCGCGATCACCAGGCCGCCGCTGCGCGCGGGCGCCATGCAGCCGGGTTCGGTCGGCAGGTCCCAGCGCTCGACCGCGCCGCCGGCGCCGATCTCGCCACGCGTGCGCAGCACCGCGCGGCCGGGAATGTCGAGCCAGTACAGGGAACGTTCCTGCGGGTGCCAGAACGGCGATTCGCCGAGGGCGCTGAGGCTGTTGTCCAGGGGGGTCCACATGACGGGGATTGTGCCCCCGCGCCACGGTCCGCCGCTGTCGGACCGCACCGGGCCGCGTCGGGCCGAGGACAAAAAAAAGCCCGCTCGCACCGGAGTGCTTGCGGGCTGAACATCCAAAGGAGACTCTCGCTGAAAAAAAATGGGCTTCAGGAAACCTTGGAAGGACCTTGGAAGAACCTTGGAAAAAAAGGGTGGTGGTCTGGTGGTGGACCGCGGGTCCCTTCCTCTGGAGCGAGGAACCCGCGGTGTCCTTGTCGCGTGTCGGAACTTGTCCGATCAGCGGTTGTAGGCGGTTTCGCCGTGCGACGAGATGTCGAGGCCTTCGCGCTCTTCCTCTTCGGTCACACGCAGGCCGAGCACCAGGTCGGCGATCTTGAAGGCGATGAACGCCACGACGCCGGACCAGACGATGGTGAACAGCACGCTCTTGATCTGGATCCAGACCTGGGCGCCCATCGAGAAGGTGTCGGGGGTCAGGCCGCCGGTGCCGCCGAGGCCCTGGGCCGCGAACACGCCGGTCAGGATGGCACCCAGGATACCGCCCACGCCGTGGACACCGAACACGTCGAACGCGTCGTCGGCACCGAGCATGCGCTTGAGACCGCCCACGCCCCAGAGGCAGACCAGGCCGGCCAGCAGGCCCAGCACGATCGAACCCATCGGGCCGACGAAGCCGGCGGCGGGCGTCACTGCGACGAGGCCGGCGACGGCGCCCGAGGCGGCACCCAGCATCGAGGCCTTGCCCTTGTGCAGGCTCTCGCCCAGGATCCAGGACAGCGCGGCGGCGGCGGTGGCGAGCACCGTGTTCACGAAGGCCAGGCCCGCGGCGGCGTTGGCGGCACCCGCCGAGCCGGCGTTGAAGCCGAACCAGCCGACCCACAGCAGCGAGGCGCCGACCATGGTGAGCGTGAGCGAGTGCGGCGTGAAGGCTTCCTTGCCGTAGCCGACGCGCTTGCCGATCATGTAGGCACCGACCAGGCCGGCCACACCGGCGTTGATGTGCACCACGGTGCCGCCCGCGAAGTCGAGCGCGCCGTCCTTGCCGAGCAGGCCGCCGCCCCAGACGATGTGGGCCATCGGCACGTAGGCGAAGGTGAACCACAGCACCGAGAACAGCAGCACGGCCGAGAACTTGGCGCGTTCGGCGAAGGCGCCGACGATCAGCGCCACGGTGATGGCGGCGAAGGTGCCCTGGAACGCGACGAACACGTACTCGGGGATCGTCGTGAGCGCACCGAAGGTCTCCTGCGACACGCCCTTGAGGAAGATCTTGTCGAAGGTACCGACGAAGCTTCCTTCACCCGTGAAGGCGAGGCTGTAGCCGTAGATGGCCCACAGGATGCTGATCAGCGAGAAGATCACGAAGACCTGCATCAGCACCGACAGCATGTTCTTCGAGCGACCCAGGCCGCCGTAGAACAGCGCGAGGCCGGGGATGGTCATCAGGATCACGAGCAGCGTGGAGGTCAGCATCCAGGCGGTGTCGCCCGAATCGACCTTGGGTGCCGGTGCCGCGGCCGGTGCGGCGGGAGCGGCAGCAGCCGGTGCGGCTGCGGCGGCGGGTGCCGCGGCCGGTGCCGAGGCCTCGGCGGCCGGTGCCGAAGCGGCGGCGGCGGGCGCGGGCGTCTGTGCGAAGCCGGTGGTGCCGGCGGCAAGCACGCTCAAGCCGAGCGCGAGGGAGACAAGCAGTTTTTTCATGGACGTTGTTCTTTCGGGCCTGGACTCGATCAAAGGGCTTCGCGGCCCGTTTCGCCGGTGCGGATGCGCACGACCTGCTCGAGGTTGTAGACAAAGATCTTGCCGTCGCCGATCTTGCCGGTGCGCGCGGCGCCTTCGACGGCTTCGATCACGCGCTCGACGAGGTCATCCGAGACGGCCGCCTCGATCTTGACCTTGGGCAGGAAGTCGACGACGTACTCCGCGCCGCGGTAGAGCTCGGTGTGGCCCTTCTGGCGGCCGAAACCCTTGACCTCGGTGACGGTGATCCCCTGCACGCCGATGGCCGAGAGGGCTTCGCGCACTTCGTCGAGCTTGAACGGTTTGATGATGGCTGTGACCAGCTTCATGAGTTGCTCCTTTGGATGGAAAGAATTCGCGCGGCAGCATGGGCCGCGCCTCGTTGTGTTGCGTGCTTACAGCGTCTTCGTCAGCGTGAGGATGAAGCGCGGCTTGTTGGGCGAGTAGACCTGCTGCACGGTGTAGAAGCCGAAGTCGTACAGCGGACCGGCCGCGACGTTGAACGCGTCCTTCTTGTTCGCGCCCTGCACCGAGCCGGTGAGCGTGAGACCGCCGCCGAAGTCGTAGGTGGCGCCCACGTTGTAGTCGACGTAGTTCTTCGCGGCCGTGTTGTGGCGGATGTCGCTGGAGAAGCGGGTGAAGCCCACGGCGGCCTTGAGCGTGACCTTCGGCACGATCTCCTTGCTGTAGCTCAGGTTCAGGTAGCCGGTGTTGCGGCCCTTGAGGCCCGAGCCGTTCTTGTTGCCGGCGTAGCCGAAGTAGTCCTTCGACACCGTGTGCGAGTACTTGGCCGTGAACGAGCCGAAGGTTTCGTTGGCATAGGTGGCCGCGCCGTAGAGCTCGGTGGTGTTGCCGAGGGAGTTGCCCGGGTAGATGTAGGTGAGCGCACCGACGTCCATGTCCAGCGGGCCGGCCTTGAACTTGTAGCCGCCGTACAGGTCGACCTCGACGCTGTTGCCCTTGAGCCAGTTGACGCTGGAGTTCCAGTTGCCGACATAGAAGCCGCTCTCGCCGAAGGCGTAGTCGAAGCCGCCCTGGATGGCGGGCTTCACGCCGCGGGTCTTGGCGAAGTCGTCCCGGCCGATCATGTCCTGGTCCTGGCCGCGGAACTTGTAGTTCGTGGTCAGCGAGATGTTGGCCGTGATCGGAGAAGCAGCGGGTGCCGCTGCAGGCGCCGCCGCAGCGTCTGGGGTGGCCTGCGCCAGGGCGGCGCCCGACGTGGTCAATGCGGTGGCCAGGACGATCAGGGCCTGGGCGGCGGAACGGTGCGTCATCGGGAACTCCTCGCAAGTAGTGTTGTGGAACCTGATGACCCTCAAAGCAGGGAGCGTGCCAAAGTGCACATCCCCCGGTGACCGGTTGAAGCGCGCCCAAGGAAGCCAGCCAAAAATGGTTACAAGCGCAAGGCTTTGTGCCTTGCACCGAAAAAAGAACAAGACGCCCGCGACGACCGGAATCGGGCGCACCAATATAGGGAGGAAGCAGAGAATGAGTCTGTCTTTGGTGCAAAGCCGCGCCTTGCTCGGGCTGGAAGCGGCCAGTGTCACGGTCGAGGTGCATCTGGCCAACGGCCTGCCGAGCTTCACGCTGGTCGGGCTGGCCGAGACCGAGGTCAAGGAAGCGCGCGAGCGCGTGCGCTCGGCCATTCAGAACGCCGGGCTGGAGTTCCCGCACAACAAGCGCATCACCGTCAACCTGGCGCCGGCCGACCTGCCCAAGGACTCGGGCCGCTTCGACCTGCCGATGGCGCTGGGCATCCTCGCGGCCAGCGGCCAGATCGATGGCGCGCGGCTCGCGGGGCACGAGTTCGCGGGCGAGCTCTCGCTGTCGGGCGAGCTGCGGCCGGTGCGCGGCGCGCTCGCGATGGCGCTCGCGCTGCACACGCGCGGCATCGCCACCCGGCTGGTGCTGCCCGCGCCCAGCGCCGACGAGGCCGCGCTGGTGCCCGGCGGCGAGGTCTACGGCGCCAGGCACCTGCTCGACGTGGTGCGGCGCTTCCTGCCGGCCGATGCGCAGGCGGGCCTGGAGGCGGACGACGAGGGCTGGTCGCGCGCCCATGCGTCCACGCAAGCCCATGCCCCCGCCTATGCCGACATGGCCGACGTGAAGGGCCATGCCGGCGCCAAGCGCGCGCTCGAGATCGCCGCGGCCGGCGGCCACAGCCTGCTGATGATGGGCGAGCCGGGCTCGGGCAAGTCGATGCTGGGCCAGCGCTTCGCGGGCCTGCTGCCGCCGATGCGCATCGATGAAGCCCTCGAGAGCGCCGCCATCGCGAGCCTCGGCGGCCGCTTCTCGACCGAGCGCTGGATGCACCGGCCGACCGCGTCGCCGCACCACACCTCGAGCGCGGTGGCGCTGGTGGGCGGCGGTTCGCCGCCGCGGCCCGGCGAGATCTCGATGGCGCACCACGGCGTGCTGTTCCTCGACGAATTCCCCGAGTTCTCGCGCGCCGCGCTCGAGGCGCTGCGCGAGCCGCTCGAGACCGGCACCATCACCATCGCGCGGGCCGCGCGGCGGGCGGATTTTCCGGCGCGCTTCCAGCTCATTGCCGCGATGAATCCCTGCCCTTGCGGTTTTCTGGGCGCGCCCACGAAAGCCTGCCGCTGCACGCCCGACCAGGTGGCGCGCTACCAGCGCAAGCTCAGCGGCCCGCTCCTGGATCGCATCGACCTGCACATCGAAGTGCCCGCGGTGTCGGCGCAGCAACTGCTCGATGCGCCCGCGGGCGAAACCACCGCCGCCATCCGCGCGCGCGCAGCCGTCGCGCGCGAGCGCGCGATCGAACGCCAGGGCCGACCCAACCAGGCGCTGCAGGGCGCCGACATCGATCGCCATGCGTCGCTCGGCGACGAGGCGCGCCGCTTCATGCACACGGCCGCCGCCCGGCTTGGCTGGTCGGCACGCAGCACGCACCGTGCGCTCAAGGTGGCGCGCACCATCGCCGATCTCGCGGGGGCGCCGGTCATCGAGACCGCGCATGTGGCCGAGGCGGTGCAGTACCGGCGGGCGCTGCAGAAGGGCCTGTAGCGCGCGGCACATCGCTTAGAGTGCGGCGCAATCCCGCTCACGCCAGGCCCGCCATGACCGACCGCGCCCTCCTCGTCATCGACATGCAGAAAGGCATGCAGGAGCCCCGCGCGGGCCGCCGCAACAACCCGGGCGCGGAAGCCCAGGTGCAACGCTTGCTCATGCACTGGCGCACCACCGGCCGCCCCGTGGTCCATGTGCGCCACATGTCGCGCTTCGCCGAGTCGGTGTTCTTCCCGGGCCAGCCGGGCGCTGAATTCCAGGACGCGCTGGCACCGCTGCCTATCGAGCATGTGGTCGAGAAGAACGTGACCGATGCCTTCGCGCACACGGGCCTCGAGCGCTGGCTGCGCGTGCGCGGCATCGAGGCGCTCGTGGTGGTCGGCGTGGCCACCAACATGTCGGTCGAGGCCACGGCGCGCACCGCGAGCTGCCTCGGCTTCGCGGTCACGGTGGTGTCCGATGCCAGCTTCGCCTTCGACCGCGCGGGCATCGATGGCGCCACTTTCGGCGCGGAGCAGGTCCATGCGATGGCGATGGCCAACCTGCAGGGCGAGTACGCCCAGGTGGTGACGACGGCCAGCCTGCTCGGCTGACCGCCGCCTTCGCCCCTTACTTGAACTCGTGGCTCACCACCGGCGCTGACTTGCTGTCCTGCACCGTCACGCGCTGCCGGTAGACCTCGAGGTCGCCGTTGCGCACCTCGATGTTGTAGATGCCGGGACGCAGCGACAGCGACTTGAGCGGCGGGCTCACGCCGCGGTCGGCGCCGTCGACGAAGACCTGGCCCCAGGGCCGGATGTTGAGCGTGACGCGGCCCATGCCGGCCGCGGCGCCCGGCACGGGCGGAACCGCCGTGCCGCCCGCAACCGGAGGCACGACACCCGGCGCTCCCGGCACGCCGGGCGTGCCCGGCGGCACGGTGCCCGCCACCACGGGCTGCGTGGAGGCCGGCTGCGCGAGCCGGTTGAGTTCGGCGATGGCATTGCGCGCGTCGCGCGCATGCGGGCCGCGGCGGTAGCGGCGCAGGTAGGCCTCATAACCCTCCCGCGTGTTCTCGGCCTGCGCGAGGTTCCAGTCCTCGGCCTCGCTGATCGCCAGCGCGGGTTCGGGCGGCGGGCTCGCGGGCGTCACGGGCACGTTGTCGAGCGGGCTCAGCGCGCCGTTGCTGCCCGGCGCGGTGGCCGGCGGCACGGCGGTCGGCGAGTTGCCGCCGGTGGGCGCGGCCGCGACGCCGGCACCGCCATCGGCCGACGGCGGCTGCGAGGCGGCGGGCACCGTGGCCGAGGCCGGCGCAGCGGGCGGCATCACGGCGGGCGGCGAGGCGGGGTTCGACATCGGCGCACCCGGCGGCGGCACCGGCGGGGCCATCGCGGTGCTGGTGGGCGGCGGCGACTGCGTGATGCGCAGGCCGATCCAGCTGCCGACCGCGACCAGCGCCACCAGCAGCACGCCGACCAAGCCCCAGCGCGGCAGCGAGGATTTCTTCGCGGGCCGGCGCGCGGCTGGCGCGCGGGCCGGCGGCGCGACCGGCGGCGGCGGCTCGAAGGGCGCGGGCGCGGAGACCGGCGCATACGACTCGGGCAACGCGACGGGCACCACGGGCGCCGCTGCCGGCGCAGGCACCGCGGCAACGCCCGCCGCGTGCACCGGCGCCGCGAGCCCGCCCACGTAGATGTCGCCAAGCTTGCTGAGCCCGAGTTCGGCCGCGAAGGCCGCCACGGTCTGCGTGCGGTCCTTGCTGTGCACGGCCAGCGTGTGGTCGACCGCGGCGCAGAAGGCCGGGCTCAGGTCGGGCCGGTTCAGGCTCGCGAGCGGCACGTAGGCATCCTGCACGCTGCGCACCACGGCCGAGGGCGGCGGGTGGCCGGTGACGGCGCGGTAGAGCACCGCGCCCAGCGCGTAGAGATCGGTCCAGGCGCCCTGCAGCAGCGTGTTGTCGTCGGCGTACTGCTCGATCGGCGAGTAGCCCGACTTCACCATCACCGCCACCTCGTCGACCAGGTCGGCGATCGACTTGCGCGCGGCGCCGAAGTCGAGCAGCACCGGCAGGCCATCCTGCTGGATGAAGATGTTGTCGGGCGCGATGTCGCGGTGGAAGCAGCCGCTGCGATGCAGCGTCTCGAGCGCACCGAGCAGCGGCCCGAGCATGCCGAGCAGCCAGGCTTCGGAGATGGTGCCGGGCTCCTCGTCGGCCAGCCGGCGCAGGGTGCGGCCCTTGTAGAGCTGGATCGCCATGTAGGCGGTCGAGTTCGATTCCCAGAAGCGATGCACGCGCACCAGCGCCGGGTGGCTGAACTGCGCGAGCGTGCGCGCCTCGTTGATGAAGCTGCGCAGCCCGGCCTGGAAGGTGGCCGTGAGCCGATCCGAACGCACGTGCACACTGTCGTCGCCGATGCGCCGCGCGAGCATCGAGGGCATGTACTCCTTGATCGCGACCTCGCGCTGCAGCGAGTGGTCGTAGGCCCGGTAGACGATGCCGAAGCCGCCTTCGCCGATCACCTCGAGCAGCTCGAACTCGTCGAGCCGGTGGCCGATGGCCAGCGGGTGGGGCCGCTCCTGCGGGTCGGTGCCCACCGGAGGGCCGGTGCGTCCTTCCGTCGTCATTCTTGTTCCTCCTCATGCATCGGGACTCTCACGCCCATGGCACGTGCCCCTGGGAAAAAAGCTTCGAGAACAGCGGCGTGTTGAGCCCGCCGCCATGCGCCGCGGTCCGCAGCGGCGAGCCGTCGGCCTGGTTGGTCCACCAGTAGCTCGTGCTTCCGAACGCGTCGAAGCACAGTGGAAGCTCCGGCCAGCCCAGCCGCTGCTGGGCACCCTCGCCCGCCGACGTAGGCCCGAGGATCGAAAGAATGTCGTCCGAGCCGCCGCTGGCCGGCTGGAAGCCGCCATGGCCCGCGGCCAGCACCTGCGCGTCGAACTGCTCGGGCGCCACGCCATGGCGGATCGCCTGCAGCATCGCGTTGCCGCAGCGCCAGTACCAGGCGGCCGCGCCCTCGAGCACCGCGGGCCGGTAGGCGCGCGCATCCACCTGCAGGCTCACGCACACCGGGTAGTAGCGGCCCACGCGGTCGCAGCTCGGCGCGATGCAACCGAACTGCACGGCGTTCACGCCCTGCGTGGCGGGGATCGCGAAGTTCCACACCGGCGCCACCGCGTAGTGGCGCGTCATGGCATCAGGCCAGCGCTTGAAGGCGCCCAGGCCGTTCTGCATCCAGCGGTCCCACCAGGCCTGCAGCTCGCGCGACATGCGCCGGTGCAGGAAGTCGCCGGCCGCGGGCAGCTTGCCGTACCAGCCGACCTGCTCGTCGCCGGGCACCCAGGCCGGCTGCGCCGCCGCGCCGGGGTTCGTCACGAGCGCCCCGGGCACGAGAAGCCGCTCATCTGCGACAGCCGCAGCGGGTTGTAGACGCTGTTGGCGGTCACGTTGAGCACCACCTTGCGGCCCTGCAGGTCGAAGCTGGCATTGAACGACTCGCTCGAGCCGCCCGGCGAGATCGAGGCCTTGTCGAACAGCCGGTGCAGCGCCCACGGGCCCTCGGTGACGATGCCGCCGGCCGGCGTGCCGCTCGAGGTCGTGACCTGCAGCCGCACCTGGTTGCTGTTGCGCGGACCGGGCCACTTGACGGTGGTGGGCGCCTGCGGGCCGTGCGCGTAGCGCACCGTCTGGCCGTCGATGTCCAGCGTCATCTGCGTGAGGCCGGCGTCCATGTCCTCGGGCCGGATGTCGATCGAGAACGAAGGCGTGCGCCCGCCCGCCATGCCCGAGAAGAACACGTCGCGGATCGCCTGCGCCTTCTGGAACGCATCGAGATAGGACGAGCGGCCCGAGGCGCTGCCGTCGACGCCGCGCTTCCAGGTCCACGGGTTGCTCGAGGTGTCGACCTGCGTCATGAGGTTCTTCTGGAAGAAGTCGTCCATCATCCCGCCCGGCGCGAACAGGTTGGCGAAATCGCCCGCGGCCACGTCGCGGCTGGAGCCGCGCGAGAACGGATAGCGGCCCGCGATCGCCTGGTTGCAGAAGTTGCCGATGGTGGCGGCCGCGTTCTGGCCGATGTTCTGGCGCGTGACCGCGGCGGCCTTCGACGAGGCGGTGGCCGAGAGGTCGTTGAGCATGCCCTGGAACGGCACCGGCATGCGGCCGGCCTCGGCCTGCACCTTGGTCACGGCGTCGCTGGTCGGCGGGATGTTGCCGCTGCGCAGCGCGGTGTCGGTGGCCGTCAGGTAGTTGTAGAGCTCGTTGATCAGCGCGGCGGTGGCATCGATCGGTGCCTGCCCGCCCTGCTTGGGCGCGGTCACCATGCGGCGCAGCGGCTCGAAGTGGTTGTCCACCAGCGACTCGGGCCGGTCGGGCACGGTGTTGCGGCGCTGGCTGCCGTCGGGCTGGCCGATCAGCTGCTCGATGCGCTCGCGCGTGGTCTGCACGCGGTTCTGCGCCTGGTCGAGCAGGCTGCGCGCGGCCTCGTCGTGGTTGCGCAGCAGGTCGGTCTCGCGCGCGGCGCCGCGGATGATGCGCGACATCGGCGACTCCGAGGTCGAGAGCACGCGCGTCATCTGGATGCTCTGCAGCAGCGAGCGGCTGTCGGCCAGCCGGATGTCGGCCAGGTAGTCGTCCCAGACCCGGATGTAGTCGGTGAGATAGAGCCGGCGCACCTCGCGCAGCAGCAGCTCGCGCGAGGTGATGTCGGTGATGCCGGGCGCGCGGATCTGCAGCACCCAGCGGTCCTCCTGCTCGAGCGCGAGCGTGGTCTCGGCGATGCGCTTGTCGAAGATGTCCCAGTAGCCGCGGTAGGTGAACAGCGTGGGGATGCCATCGGTCAGCGGCTTGCCGCTGGCGCGCCGCACCACCAGCGCCGATTCGGCGCCGCCGGCCTCGGCGATGGTGAAGGCATTGGGCTGGCTGGTCTGCAGCAGGATGCGGCGCAGCCGCGCATACGAGCGCTGCGCCAGCGGCACGCCCGCGAGGCGCTCGCGCGTCTCGGTGATCAGGCGCTCGTCCTTGGCGAACGGCGAGCTCACGACGCGGCCGCCGAACAGCGCCTTCAGGTGCGACTCGAGGTTGGTGCGCTGCTCGCGCGTGAGCGCGGCGCCGACCTTGCGGTCCACGTCGGTCAAGAGCCAGGCCTGCAGGAAGTCGGCGTCGTAACGCTCGGCGTCGTACAGCATCAGGTAGGCCTTGAGCGCCTCGTAGCTGTACTCGGGGTTGTTCTTCGAGGCCTCGCGCAGCGACTGCTCCACGCGCTGCGCCGCCTGCGGCAGCAGCACGCTCTCGAGCGCGCGCTGGTAGACGCCATCGGTCGCGGCCTGCAGCTTCTCGCCCTGGTAGAGGCCGAAACGGTAGCCCAGCGGCGGATCGCCGATGTCGAACTTCTCCGACTTCGGCAGGTCGCGCAGCCGGTCGAGGATCAAGAGCGAACTCGCGAGGTCGCCGCTCGAGTCGACCACGGTCGGCAGCTCGCCGCGCGCCGCGGCGCGGTTGAAGGACTTCGCGTTGCCGTCGACCTCGGCCACGTACTCCTTGTTGTTGTGCCAGCTGTTGACGCAGGCGCCCAGCAGCGCCACCAGCAGCACGCCGATCACGCTGTAGCCCACCAGGTCGGCCGCGCGCTTGCGCCGGTACCAGCGCAGGTTGGTGCCGGCCACGCCCGCGTCGCGGAAGATCACCTGCTGCAGCAGCTCCTTGAGGAAGTAGCTCTTGCCCGGGCCCGGCGGCGGCGCCGGCGGCGCGTTGACCTGCAGGTAGCGCTTGATCGCGCCCATCACGCGATCGAAGGCCGTGCCCTCCTGCGTGCCGCTGGTGAAGTAGACGCCGCGCAGCATCGGCGCGGTCTCGAACTTCGACGGGTTGAAGACGTCGGCCAGGAAGGTGCCGAGGATGTCCTCGAAGCTCGCGAACTGCTGCGGCAGCAGGTAGGCCTGCGCGCGGCGCATCGGGTCGGGCTCGGCGGCCAGCAGCTCGGGCAGGCGCTCGTCGAGCCGCTGATGCAGCAGCCGGTACTCCTGCTGGAAACGCTCGCGCAGGTCGCTGCCCTCGAGCGTGGTGGCGGTGCCGGCGCGCTGGTCGCCCTTGGCGGGTTTGGCGCTGGCGGCGCTCGCGTCGATCGGGAAGGTGAAGCCCCAGACCTGCGCGCGCTCGGCGCGGCTCAGGCCGCCGAAGTACTCGTTGAAGCCGGCCAGCAGGTCGGCCTTGGTCACCATCACGTAGACCGGGAAGTTGATGCCCAGGTCGTTGCGCAGCTCGAGCAGCCGCTTGCGCAGCGCCATCGCGTGGCGCGCGCGCTGCGCATCGTCGGCCAACGGCAGGTCGGCGATGCTGATGGTGAGGATCGCGCCGTTGATCGGCTGGCGCGGACGGAACTTCTTGAGCAGCTCGAGGAAGCCCTTCCACTCGCCTTCGTCGGTCTCGCGGTTGCTCTCGTGCGTGGTGTAGCGCCCGGCCGTGTCGATCAGCACCGCGTCGTTGGTGAACCACCAGTCGCAGTTGCGCGTGCCGCCGATGCCGCGCACCGCGGCCTTGCCGAGCTGGTCGGCGAGCGGGAAGTCGAGGTCGGAGTTGACCAGCGCCGTGGTCTTGCCCGAGCCCGGCGCGCCGATGAAGATGTACCAGGGCAGCTGGTAGAGGTACTGGCGGTCGAAGATCGAGAAGCGGCCCGCGGCCTTGCCCTCCTCGCCCGGCCCGAAGCGCATGTTGCGCAGGATCGAGGTGGCGTCGTTGAAGCCGGTCTGCAGCTCCTTGATCTCGGGCGCCTCCTCGGGCTTGGCCTCCTTCTCCTTCTTCGAGGGCGTGCGCAGCTGGTTCAGCAGCTGCGCGTTGAGGCGGCGCTCGCGCCACTTGCGGTAGGCCACGCGCACCAGCCAGATCGCGAACATCAGCGCGATCACGACGATGCGCACGAACTCGCTCTCGAGCGGGCGGTAGCGGCCGACCGCGATCACCGGGCCGATGATCCAGATCAGGAAGGCCAGCGCGACCAGGCCGAAGAAGACCCAGAGGTCGCGGCTGATCAGGAAACGGAAGAACGCGCGCAGCATCTCAGCGTCCTCCCTGCGGTGCCACCGGCGCGACCAGCAAGGTCACTTCCACACGGCGGTTGCGCGCACGGTTGGCCGGCGAGTCGTTCGGCACGATCGGGTCGGCATCGCCGCGGCCCTCGGCGCGCAGCCGGTCGGGGCGTGTCATGCGCGCGCCGATCATCTTGCGCACCGAGTCGGCCCGCGCCTGCGACAGGTGCCAGTTCGACGGGAAGCGCACGCTGCGGATCGGCTGGTCGTCGGAGTAGCCGTTGATCAGCACGCTGCCATCGACCGCGTTGAGCGCCTCGGCCACGCGGTTGAGCACCGGCACGTAGCGGTCGAGCACCTTGTCGGCGCCCGAGGCGAACAGGCCGTCGCCGCGCAGGATCACCACGCTGCGGTCGGCCTCGTCGCGCACGCTGACCAGGCCCTCGCGGATCTCGGCCTCGAGGAAGCGCTGCAGCCGCGGCTGCGGCGCGGGCTGCGCCACCGCGCGCTGCGTCTGCGGCAGGCGCACCGCGTTGATCGCGGAGAAGGCGCCGTCGGAGGTGCCGCCGAGGTTGAAGGTCAGGAGCGCGAAGGCGATCATCAGCAGCACCGCTGCCACCGCGCCCACGGCCCACACCGGCAACCAGTTGCGCGTGCGGCGCACCGGCGCGCTGGTGTCCTGCCAGTGCGGCGACAGCGGCTGCGCGATCTCGCCGCGTGTCTGGCGGATGATCTGCAGCAGGCGCTGCTTGAGGGTCTCGAGCTGCGAGCGGCCGTTGTCGATGACACGGAAGCGCCCCTCGAAGCCCATCGCGAGGCAGAAGTAGATCAGCTCGATCAGCTGCAGGTGCTGCTGCGGGTTCTGCACCAGGCGCGAGAGCAGCTGGAAGAACTTCTCGCCGCCCCAGGTCTCGTTGTGGAACATCACCAGCAGGCTCTGCGAGGACCAGATGCTGCCGCCCCAGGGCGTGAGCGCGGCCGCCTCGTCGACGGCGGTGCACAGGCAGTAGCGCGCGCCGATGATGACCTCGGGCGAGATGCCGCTGTGCTGCGCGCGCGTCTCGAAGCGGCGCACCTCGTCGACCAGGTGCTCGCGCAGCTGCGCGGGCGAGTCGTGGTGGCCGGTGGCGCGGATCTGCGGGATCAGGTCGAGCAGCGGGTTGGCCGCGGCCACCAGCGGGTTGTTGCCGGCCAGCGCGGTGTCGCCCGCATGCGGGCGCCGCGTGTCGTGGAAGGCGGTGAAGGCCTGTGGCTG
>Ga0209902_100673_pt1 | contig 30043 bp, 34 predicted proteins | sample FECB27metaG_FD_188304 | JGI IMG/M metagenome (GOLD analysis project Ga0209902, IMG submission 188304) | Cyanobacterial communities from the Joint Genome Institute, California, USA - FECB-27 (SPAdes) (version 2) | ecosystem: Environmental > Aquatic > Thermal springs > Hot (42-90C) > Microbial mats...
GGCATGTCCGGGCCCGTGTCTTGGATAGCGAGAGCGGGGGGGCAAAAGGTCACTATCCGAACTACAAAACGGGCACCCGAAAAAAAGGTTCCGACGAAATCGCAGTTTTTTTTGAGATTCTTTTGGCGTCAAAAAACGCAGCGATATCAGTCCCGTTCGCCCGCCGTTTCGGCGACGATGGCGATCTCGATCGAAAATCGCCCCTGCGCGGGGTCGCGCTCCAGCGGCGAGCGGAGCTGACGGGACAGTCCTTCGAGCACGCGTCCGAACCTGTTCTCCATCCTCAGTATGAGGTCCGGCGTTTCCACCAGCGCCGGGGAAACGACGGTCAGGCGGGCCTGCAAGGGCGACGATGCGACCAGGCGGATGCGGATCGCGGCGCGCGGATCGGTGAGCAGCGACAATTCGATCAGTTCGGTCAACAGGAAGGCCACCGGCACGGCGACGTCCTGATTGGCATAGCAGGGGCAGATATCCACCGCGATCGGCGGCACGGGATCGCCTTCGCGCACCGAGCCCCGGATATTCTGCGCCAGTTCGCCGACCAGCGACCGCAGGCTGACTCCGCGATTCTCCTCCAGTTCCGCATAATGGTTGCGATGCACGACCGCGAGCGCGTCGACGCGCCGCTGGATCGAGGCATAGGCGCGCACGACATCGTCCTGGGTCTGCCCGCGGGCATGAAGGTTGATCAGGCTGGCCACGACCTGCAGGTTGTTCTTGACGCGGTGATGGACCTCGCGGGTCAATCGGGTCTGCCGCGCGAGGCCGGCCGCGAGTTCGGCCTCGTGGGTCGAGATCCGCTCGGTGATCATGCGGAACGTCTCGCCCAATTGGCGGAGTTCCTGCGCGGATGTTTCCATGCCGCTCAGCGGTTCGACGACCTCGCCGGGCGTGTAGCTGGATACGGCGCGCTGCAACCGCCGCAGCGGACGGATGAGCATCCGGTTCACCACCACCCAGCCGATCAGCGCCGCCGCAGCCCACATGACCAGCGGCAGCAGGATCGAAAGGATCTCGACCGAGCTGAACGGCGTGCGCGCCATGCTGATCTCGGCGTTCAGGCCGGTGGTGCCGATGGGGGCGTTCATCGTCTCGTAGCCGGCGAGGCTGCCGGACCTGGTGGGCGCGGTCAGGGGAAGCACCTTGTCGCTGCCGACCAGCGAGAGGCCGTAGGGAACGGGCGAGCTTTCCGACGCGATCGCGATACCCATGTCACGGTCCGAATAGCGGAGGATGCCCACGGCATTGCCGTCCGGCCCGGGCACCAGGATATCGAGCGCGCTGTCTCCCAGCGAATAGCCGGCGGGCGATTCGGGATCGAGGACGAGCGTGCTGGGCCGCACCGGCGCGAATCCCGGCGAAGCGCACCATGGCGCGGACATCGCGCCGAACAGCGCGAATTGCGGCATCCGTCCCGATTGGGCGGCCAGGATCTCACCGAAGCGCGCGCAGCGGTCCGGATCGTCGGGATAGGTGAGGGCGGCGCGCATCGTCACGCGGGCGAGCGAGGTGTCCGATGCCCATGACGATGCCAGCTGGCGCGCATTCTCCGTCAACGCGATGCGCATCTGCGCGCGCCGCTCGAGATCGGCGGTGCGGCTGGACTGCAGCGTGGCGAAGAACGCGATCAGCCCGAGCGGCAACAGCGCCAGGCTGAGAATCATGAAAACGCGAAAGCCCGTCGAACGATTGACGAGCGAAAACCTACCCGGCCGCCGGCCAGGCGTCTCGCCGTCCTGATTCAGAGTCGACACATGCGATCAGCCAAGCTTGCCCAGCAGATCGAGCATTTCCTGAGGCACCGATTCATCGATGGTTTTCTGGTAGATCGAACGCAAAGCCTCGCCAACGACAGGATTCCTGTCACTGGACGCCTTGTCCTTCGACTTACCCTTTTTCGCCGGTTCGCGAGGCGCGCCCGTCTTGTCCGATTTATTGCCTACCGCCACCGGTGATCCATTCCCCCTGCAGATCTCGATCAACAAAATGAACGCCGCCGAGGCGGCAAAATACCCGGTCCGGCATCGCCGGTCGGGCATCGGTATATTTTACGACCCGCGCATGAAACAAAAAAACGCTTCGATAGTTCCATGCTCGACGCGGAAGGTTCGTTTTTTTCGCGTGAGGGGGCCGGGGGTTGCCAAGCCCAGTCCGTCAAATCACAAGGTCAGTACCTACAGGAGCTTCCCATCGATGTCGCTTGGACAACAGCTTGCGCCGCATCTTCCTTTCCTTCGCCGCTATGCACGCGCACTGACCGGCAGCCAGAACCACGGTGACGCCTATGTTCGCGCCGCGCTGGAGGCGATCGTCGACGCCCCCGATCAGTTCCCGCGCGATGTCGATCCCCGGCTCGGACTGTACCGGACGTTTCAGGCGATCTGGAGTTCCGCCAATCTCGACGAGCTGGAGATAGTGGCCGATCGCGGCCCCGACGTTCCGGAATCCATCGCGCAGGCGCGCCTGGCCACGGTGACGCCGCTGTCCCGCCAGGCATTGCTGCTGACCTCGATGGAGGGATTCTCGAACGAGGATGCCGCCTATCTGATCGAATCCACGCCCGCCGACGTCGAAGCGCTGGTTGCCGAGGCACTGGCCGAGATCGAGCGCCAGACGCGTGCCGCCGTTCTGATCATCGAGGACGAGCCGATCATCGCGATGGATATCGAGACGATCGTTCGCGACCTCGGCCATGACGTGACCGGCGTCGCCGTGACCCGCGACGAAGCCGTCGCCCAGGCGCGCGCGCGCCGCCCCGGACTGGTGCTGGCCGACATCCAGCTTGCCGACGACAGCAGCGGCATCGATGCGGTCAAGGATATCCTGGCCGAGTTCAGCGTGCCGGTGATCTTCATTACGGCGTTCCCGGAACGGCTGCTGACCGGCGAGCGGCCCGAGCCGACCTTCCTGATCACCAAGCCTTTCCAGCGCTCGACCGTGAAGGCGGCGATCGCACAGGCATTGTTCTTCGACGCGGCGACGGTTCCGGCCTGATCCGCGGCCCCGGGTTCCCACCGTTCCGGATTCGGAACTGTGGGGGCTCCGCAACGTTCATGCACTTGAGCGACACTGCGAAAGGGCGGGCCCATGGCCGAAGAAGAACAGCATATCTCGACCGAGAAGGCGCGAGCCGGCGCAACGCCGCATATGACGCGCTATATTCTGGCGTTCTCGTTGACGGCGGTAATCGTCATCTTCGCCTTCATCCTCCTCGTGCGTTGACGGTCAGAGGTGTTTTCGGGTGGCCGCGAGGGCGGCGCGATGCTAGGCACCGGTGGACCGCGGCCGGCGACCGGCTTCGGAGCGGGTAGGCAAATGACGAATGATAACAGGCAGAAGGCCGTAGAGGACGATGCCGAAATCTCGGACGAGGAGGATACTCCGCCGGCCGAGCACATCTCGCTGAGTGACGACGATTTCAAGACCGAACTGGCGCGGGTGATCCCGCACCTGCGTGCGTTCGGACGTTCGCTTTCGGGCAATGCCGACCTGGCCGACGACCTGGTTCAGGAAACGCTGATGAAGGCATGGGCGGCGCGCAAGCGCTTCCTGGCCGGCACCAACATGCGTGCCTGGACCTTCATCATCCTGCGCAACCTGTATCTGTCGCAGATGCGGCGCGCGCGCTTCAAGGGTGAGTGGGACGATCTGACCGCCGACCGCATTCTGGCGGCTCCGGCCAGCCAGGACCGGCATGTCGAACTTGCAGATATGCAGCGCGCATTGCTGATGCTGCCCCAGCCGCAGCGCGAGGCGCTGATCCTGGTCGGGGCAGGCGGTTTCGCCTATGAAGAGGCGGCCGAGATCTGCGGCGTCGCCGTCGGCACGATCAAGAGCCGCGTCGCGCGCGGTCGCGTCGCGCTCGAACAGCTGATGACCGACAATTCGCTGGCGCCGCGCAGCGAATATGAAGGCGAGACCGGCCGCACCGCGCTGGAAACGATCATGGGACAGGTGGACGAGCTCAGCAAGGATCGCTGAGCCGTCGTCCTTGGCTACCGCATTCATGATGTGCTCCGACCGTGTCATCGCCGCATCTGCGGGGTGGCACGGTACGGCTCATGTCGACGATATCGGATGGTCGCCGCTTGCAGCGCCGCAGCCTTAGCCCATCTTCTCCAGCAGTTCCGCGAAGTCGGGGGGCATCTGGTTCAGCCGTCCGCGAAATGCCGCGCGCAAGGCGTTGCCCACGCCGTCCGAAGGCTTGGGCATATCGACAAGCCCCTGGCGGGCGTAGCTCGCATCTGATCGGGGTGTGCGCGAATCCATGAACGAATAACGCAGTTTAGCCAGCAAGGTTTCGCAACGATTGTCTTTCGCTGTCCTGGCCCGCTAAAGCGCCCGCATGAACCCCAGTGAAGCGATATCGGATGCGCTGACGCGCGCAGCGGGGCACGCGCCGTTCCTGCGCCAGGCTATGGAGCGCAACACCGATCTGGCCGACCTGCTGGCCGCCGGCGATCTTGCCGGCGCGATGGCGCTGGCCGCGCGCCGGTCGGAGGGCGCCGACAGCGTCGCGGCCGGTCTCCGGCGCGAGCGCGCCGCGCTGGCGCTGGTGCTGGCGGTGGGCGATCTCGCGGGCCTGCTGAGCATGGAAGCGGTGACGCAGGCGCTGTCCGACCTGGCCGATCGCGCGCTCGATCGCGCCATCGCCGCAGCTATCGAAGAGCGGACGCCCGGCGAGCCGCCGCGCGGTTTCGCCGCGCTTGCACTGGGCAAACATGGCAGCCGCGAGCTCAACTATTCGTCGGACATCGATCCGATCCTGATCTTCGACCCCGAGACATTGCCGCGACGCGCGCGCGAGGAGCCGGTGGAGGCCGCGGTCCGCATTGCCCGGCGCGTCGTCGAACTGCTCCAGGCGCGCGACGGCGATGGCTATGTCTTTCGCGTCGACCTGCGTCTGCGGCCCTCGCCGGAAGCGACGCCGCTCGCTTTGCCGGTGAATGCCGCGATCTCGCATTATGAATCGAGCGCGCTGCCATGGGAGCGCGCGGCGTTCATCCGCTCGCGCGCGGCCGCGGGCGATATCGCGCTGGGCGAATCCTTCCTGGCCGCGATCCGCCCCTTCGTGTGGCGTCGCGGGCTCGATTATGGCGCCATCGCGCAGATCCGCGGCATTTCGCGCCGGATCCGCGACCATCATTCGCAGGGTCAGAAATTCGGCCCAGGCTACGATCTCAAGCGCGGACGCGGCGGTATCCGGGAAATCGAGTTCTTCGCGCAGATCCATCAGCTGATCTACGGCGGACGGGACGAGGCCTTGCGCGCGCCGGCGACGCTCGATGCGCTCGCCGCACTGAAGGCGGCGGGGCGGATCGAACCCGATGTCGAGGATGCGCTGGCGCATTCCTATCGCCTGTATCGCACCATCGAGCACCGGCTGCAGATGGTCGACGATCAGCAGACGCACAGCCTGCCGCGCGATCCGGCCGCGCTCGACAATGTGGCTCGGCTGCACGGCCTGGCCGATGGCGCCGCGCTGATCGACCTGCTCGAAGGACCGGTCGAGACCGTCGGGCGGATCTATGACGGCCTGGACGCGCCGGAGGAGGGGAGCGATGCGGTTTCGCGCGATCCCGACCGGTTGCGCGATCAACTCGCGACCGCGGGTTTCGCCGATCCGCAGGCCGCGCTGTCGAGGATCGAGCGCTGGCGCGACGGATCGCTCCGCGCGCTGCGCACCGATACCGCACGCGCCGCGCTGGAAGACGTGCTGCCGGGGCTGGTGACCGCGATCGGCGGGGCGCCGGATCCCAATGGTGCGATCAACCGGCTGGACGACATGATCGCCGGGCTGCCGAGCGCGATCAATCTGTTCCGGCTGCTCGGCGCGCGGCCGGCGCTGGCGCGGTTGTTGGGCGAGATATTGAGTCATGCGCCGGCGCTCGCCGACCTGCTCGGCCGGCGTCCCGAACTGCTCGACGGGCTGATCGACGCGACCGCGCTCGAACCGCAGCCCTCGGTCGAGATACTCGCGGCGGAGTTCGGCCATTGCGAGCGCGATGCCGATTATCAGCAATTGCTCGATGCCGTGCGGCAGAAGGTGAACGAGCGCCGGTTCGCGCTGGGCGCGCAGATCGTCGCGGGCGCGGGCGATCCGGTCGAGGTGGGGCGCGGATATTGCCGCGTGGCGGAAGCGGCGATCGAGACCTTGGCGGGCGCGACCGTCGCCGCGTTCGAAGCGGCGCACGGCCGGGTGCCCGACAGCGAACTGGTCATTCTGGGGCTCGGCCGGCTGGGCGGCGGATCGCTGACCCACGCATCCGATCTAGACCTGATCTATGTCTTCACCGGCGATCATGCCGCCGAATCCACAGGCACCAAGCCGCTCGGCGCCGTCCAATATTACAACCGGCTGTGCCAGCGGATCAGTGCTGCTCTGTCGGTGCCGACCGCGTCCGGCCCGCTTTACGAGGTGGATACGCGTCTGAGACCCTCCGGCGCACAGGGGCCGCTTGCGGTCTCTCTGGCGGGGTTCGAGAAATATCAGCGCGAAAGCGCCTGGACCTGGGAGCATATGGCGCTCACCCGCGCGCGGCCCGTGTTCGGATCGGCCACCGGGCGGGCTGCGATCGACGAGATCGTCCATTCAGTGCTGACCAGCCCGCGCGACGCCGACAAGCTTCTGGCCGACGCGGTTTCGATGCGCGCGGAGATGGCGAAGCACAAGCCGGCGGCCGGCCCGCTGGACGTGAAGCTGATCGATGGTGGCCTGGTCGACCTGGAATTCTGCGTGCATGTCGCGCAGCTTCGTTATGGCGAGGGCCTCGATACCAGGCTCCGTCGCGCCATCGTCGCATTGAACCGTGCCGGGCATCTGCCGGGCGGGCTGGATGATGCCCAGATGCTGCTCACCCGTATGCTCGTCACGCTCCGGCTGGTGTCGCCCGGTTGCGACGAACCGTCGCCGACCGCACGGATGCTGGTCGCCAGGGCATGCGGCGCGAAGGATTGGGACGAACTGATGGCGGCCTATGCGGCAGCGCGCGAGACGATCGGGCAATGCTGGCAAAGCGTGGTTGCCGAAGCCGAGGAGAAACGATGATGGCGAACGAAGGCGATTTGGCACCGGACGTGACGCTGACCATGACGGACGGTACGACGCGCAAACTGTCCGATTGGCGCGGCAAGGCGCTCGTCCTCTACTTCTACCCCAAGGACGATACGCCCGGCTGCACCACCGAGGCGCAGGCGTTCACCGCTGCGATCGGCGATTTCGCGGCGGCCGGCGCCGCGGTGGTCGGCGTCTCGAAGGACAAGCCCGCCAAGCATGCCAAGTTCATCGGCAAATATGATCTGAAGGTCGAGCTGGCGAGCGACGTCGACGATTCGGTGTGCGAGGCGTTCGGCACCTGGATCGAGAAGAGCCTGTACGGCCGCAAATATATGGGCATCGACCGGGCGACCTTCCTGATCGACAAGGATGGCCGCATCGCGCGCGTGTGGCGCAAGGTGAAGGTTGCCGGCCATGCCGACGAGGTGCTGAAGGCCGCGCAGGCGCTCTGATCGCCGTGCAGAGCGTCGCCCGGGCGATCCGTGCGGTCCTGCTGACCGCCGATCCGGCCGCGAAGGTCGGGATCGCGCGCAAGGTCGCGCGGGATTGGCGGCTGGGCCGGTTGGCGCATGTCTTCGATGAATCGATGCCCGATGGACCGGCGCGACCGGACAGACCGGAATTGTTGCCGCCAAACCGCATGCCGAAGCGCGGGCGCGGCGGATCCGAACGCGGGCGCGTCGCGATGCTGCACGCATTGGCGCATATCGAATATGCGGCGATCGATCTCGCCTTCGACATGGCGGGCCGGTTCGGTGCGCGCTTCCCGCGCGATTTTATCGACGACTGGCTGAGCGTCGGCGCGGACGAGGCGATGCATTTCGCGCTGCTCGATCGGCGGTTGCGCGCGCTGGGCAGCGGATATGGCGCGTTGCCTGCGCATGACGGGCTCTGGGAAGCGGCGACCGAGACATCGCACGATGCGCTTGCACGGCTCGCGGTCGTGCCGATGGTGCTCGAGGCACGGGGCCTGGACGTCACCGAGGACATGGTTCGCCGCTTTCGTGATTCGGGCGACGAGCCCTCGGCGCGCATCCTGCAGCGCATCTATTCGGACGAGATCCGGCATGTCGGCGCCGGGACGAAATGGTTCCGTCGCATCTGCCAGGACGACGATTCGAACCCGGTGGATATGTGGAAGATGCTGGTAAATCGCCATTTCCGCGGCACGCTGAAGCCTCCGTTCAACGACTCGGCGCGGGCGACAGCCGGTTTAACGCAAGACTATTACCGCTGACTTGTCGGCGGCGGCCGGGTGCAGCACACAGGCTGCGCACAACGGGCGGGGCAAAATCCCGGTGCAGCTATGGTTCAAGACACGCTGGTCGCAATCGGCGTTTCGACCGTCGATCTTTGGGGGCACAAAGAGCGTGGGTATGATTTTGAACAACGTGATTACTGTACTTGGGTTCCGCAGCGGTGCTGCTTTCCTTCAAAAATCGGCCCTGGGCCTGATGGTTGCGATGCCGTTGATGGCAGCCGCGCCCGCCCAGGCTTCGGATGCGCCGGCGGAGACCGTGCTGGCTGCCGTTTCCGTCAAGACCGCAGAGACCGCCGCCGCCGCAACCGGCGGCGTTTTTGAAAAGGCGACCAAGGAGGATCGCGAGGCCGATCCCCAGTTCCGCTCGCTCTTCCTGTCCTGGAAGAAGCTCGATCAGGTCGGCACGGCGGGTGCGGGATTCGTGTCCGTTCCATCGCAAAAGCCGGTCTCGCAGCTCGCCTTCACCAGCAATTTCGGTTTCCGTTCCGATCCGTTCCGCGGCAGCCGCGCCATGCATGCCGGCGTCGACATTCCCGGTCCGCTCGGAACGCCGGTCTATGCCACGGCCGATGGCGTCGTCGGCCGCGCCCAGCGCCTCGGCGGCTATGGCAATTTCGTCGAGATCGAGCATGGCCAGGGCATCGAGACCCGCTACGGCCACCTTTCGTCGATCCTCGTCCAGCCCAATGCCCGCGTGAAGCGCGGCCAGCTGATCGGCCTGATGGGCTCGACCGGCCGCTCCACGGGCAGCCACCTCCATTACGAAGTTCGTCTCGACGGCCGCGCCGTCAACCCGATGCCTTTCCTCCAGTCGTCCGACTATGTCGTCGCGATGCAGGAGCGCACGGGCACCCAGATCGCCATGGGCGGTCCGGAAAAGGAATAGGAGAGGAGAGGGGCCCGCGCTTGTCGTAGGGCCCCCACCTCCCTATCTCGGTTCCATGAGCGAACCGAACCCCATCGACTTCACCGAATCGGCCGCCGCGCGCGTCGCGGCGATCGCCGCACGACAGGGCAAGCCCGCCATATTGCGCCTTGCGGTCGAGGGCGGCGGCTGTTCGGGCTTCCAGTATCGCTTCGGCCTGGCCGATACGGTCGATGCGGACGATGTCAGCGTGAGCCGTGGCGACGCCAGGCTCGTGGTCGATCCGATCAGCCTGGATCTCGTGCGCGGTGCCGCCGTGGATTACGTCGAATCGCTCGGCGGGTCGGCTTTCAAGGTCGCCAATCCCAATGCCGCGTCCGGCTGCGGCTGCGGTTCGAGCTTCTCGATCTAGCTTCCACGGTCCGGCTGGGTTAGGCCGGGCGCATGAAGATCGCGACCTACAACGTCAACGGCATCAAGGCGCGCCTGCCGCGCCTGATCGAATGGCTCGAAGAGACCAAGCCCGATGTGGCATGTCTCCAGGAGCTCAAATCCTCCGACGAGACGTTCCCGGAACGCGATGTGCGCGATGCCGGCTACGGCGCGATCTGGCATGGGCAAAAGGGCTTCAACGGCGTCGCCATCCTCGCGCGAGGGGTCGATCCGGTCGAAGTGCAGCGCGGACTGGCGGGTGAGCCCGAGGACGAGCATAGCCGCTATATCGAGGCCGATGTGTTCGGCGTGCGGGTCGCATCGATCTACCTGCCCAACGGCAATCCCCAGCCCGGCCCCAAATTCGATTACAAGCTGCGCTGGATGACGCGGCTGCAGGATCGCGCGCGCGCGATCCTGGCCGAGGAAGTGCCCGCGGTGCTGGCGGGCGATTATAATGTCATTCCCACCGACGAGGACGTCTTCTCGGTGCGCGCCATGGCCGATGATGCGCTGATGCAGCCCGAAAGCCGTGCGGCGTTCCGCGCGCTTTGTTTCCAGGGCTGGACCGACGCGATCCGGACGCGCCATCCCGTCGGCCCGATCTGGACCTTCTGGGATTATCAGGCGGGCGCCTGGCAGCGCGACGCGGGCTTCCGCATCGATCACCTGATGTTGAGCCCGCAGGCGGCCGACCGGCTGACCGACGCCAATGTCGATAAATCCTATCGCGGCCGCGAAAAGGCCAGCGACCATGCGCCGACCTGGGCGGTGCTGGCGGACTAGGTATCGGCATTCGCCACGCTGCGCTTCGCGTGGAGTAGGCGGAGGACATTGACTAAATTCACCCGGATAATATGTCCGGGCCATGGATCTGAGCTGTACCGCCTTCGCGGGCGATCTCCGCATCGCCGCCGGCTCTCCCGAAGAGGTTCGCGCTGCGTTGCGCGCCGTAGACCCGGCATCCGCGGGTCCGTTGCTGGTGTTCGATGACGAAACCGGGCGCCAGATCGATCTCGACATGCGCACCGAACAGCTGGCGCGCGCGCGCGGACGGCCCAGGCTGGGCGTGACTGCTGGCGAAGTGACCTTGCTGCCGCGTCATTGGGAATGGCTGCGGGTTCAGCCGGGCGGCGCGTCGACCACCATCCGCCGGCTGGTCGAGGCCGCGCTCAGGCGCCCGGCGGATCCGCGTCAGGCGAAGGATGCGGCCTATCATTTCATGACCGCGATCGCGGGCGACAAGCCCGGCTATGAGGATGCGATCCGCGCGCTCTATGCCGCCGATCGCGCGCGGTTCGAGATGTTGACCGAAACATGGCCCGCCGACATCCGCGACCACGCCCGCTCGCTCGCCGATGGGGCGTTCGGCTGAAAGGCCGCGTGGCCGTTCAGATCATCCCGCCATTGGCGCGCAATATCTGGCCGTTGATCCAGCCGCCGTCCGGGCCGGCGAGAAAGGCGACGGCCGCCGCGATATCCTCCGGCGTGCCGAGCCGTTCCAGCGGATTCATCTTCGCCAGGCGCTCGACCAGCTCGGGCGATTTGCCGTCGAGGAACAGATCGGTCGCGGTCGGCCCCGGCGCCACCGCGTTCACAGTGATTTCGCGACCGCGCAGCTCTTTGGAGAGGATACGGGTCAGCGTCTCGACCGCCGCCTTGGTGGCCGCATAGATGCCGTAGCTTTCGAGGTTGAGCCCGACGACGCTGGTCGAGAAATTCACGATCCGGCCGCCATCGCGCAACCGCTTCGCCGCCTGGCGCATCGTATTGAGGCTGCCTTTAAGATTGATCGCGATCTGCCGGTCGAACAGCGCGTCGTCGCTCTCGGCGATCGGCGCGAGCTGCATGATCCCCGCATTGTTGACGAGGATGTCGATGCCGCCGAACGCCGCCTCGGCCGCGTCGAACATGCGCGCTACGGCGCCTGCATCGGACACGTCCGCCTGTACAGCCATGGCGCGACCGCCATCCGCTTCGATCGCTGCGACCACTGCGTCGGCGGCGGCGGCATTGCCGGCGAAATTGACGATGACGGCGCAGCCATCGGCGGCGAGCCGGCGGGCGATCGCGGCGCCGATTCCGCGCGACGCGCCGGTGACGATCGCGACGGAGCCGGCTGTTGCGGTGGACTGGTCGTTCATGGGGGGCTTCCTCGGCTTTTCGATGGTCGGCGTTCAATTATAGGCGATCAGGCGGCCGAGTGCCGCAACCGAAAGCCAGAGCAGCAGCGATGCCATCGCACTGATCCGAGCGATCATGCCCGGCTCGTCGCTCCGGCCGCGCCGCATCCAGCGAAAGGCTAGCGCGTTGAGCAACGCGAAGCCGATCAGGACAAGTTTACGCCAGAATGTGTCGGATCGCGCGAGCGCCGTCGCATCGGCGGCGAACAGGATCGGGCCGCTCAGCGTTAGCAGGATCAGCCCGGCAATCGCCAGCGGCGTCAGCGCGCGCATCAGCGGATCGAGCGGCAGCGCGCGGAAGGCACCGGCGATGCGCAGGTCGACCACGCCGATCCCGCCCAGCAGCAGCACCAGCCCGAGCAGATGGACGAGATTGGCGAGCGGATAGGCCCAGGCCGATCCGCGCGCGAACCCGCCAAGCTGCGACGCCTCGAGCGCGGCTGCGAACGACTCGATCAGCGGAGCTCGACCGTCTTGCCGTCGACGATGACGCGCTCGATCCGCATTTCGGCGGTGCCGTCCTTGCGCGGATAGCCGACCAGCGTGACGGCCTTTCGCGGGGCCAGCATCTCTCGGGTCAGGCCACGAGCCTCCATGCGCGACACGGGCGCCAGCACCACGTCCCAGGTCCGCTTCTGCCACACCACTTTCGCCGCGCCGTGCGGATTGCCCCAGGTGACGGCGCTGAGCGGCGCCTTCACCGTCAGCGTCCTGGTATCGTCGTAGGAACTCCAGCCATGGTGAGCGAGTGCTGCGGCCGGAATGGCCGCGACAAGCATGGCGAGCGTCGATCTGATGAGCATAAGGCCTCCTTCCGCGAAACCCCGCGAACGCAGGCTATCGCGGAAGGAGACGTAAAGCGAGAGGGCGCGATCAGCGCGGGCGCGGCCGGCCCGGATTGACGGGCACGCCATTGCTGTGACGGATGCCGTTGCGGACCTGCTCGATCGCCCGGTCGACCGAGCGGATCGCATCGACGCGATAGCCGCCTTTGTTCGAATCGGCGCGCTGCAGCGACGCGCGCGCCTGTTGCAGCGCGGTGAGCGCGTCGCACATGTTGCGGTTGCCGGCGCATGGCTGCGCGCTCGCGGCGCTCGTGGCGAACGGCGCGACCATCAGGCCGCCGAGCAGGGCGATCTTGGCGATACGGGTCATGGGGCATCCTCCTGTTCCGAATCGTCCGCGATGCGGACACCAGGATCGTGCCGCTTTCGGTGCAGCCACGCAACGAGAGGGTGGAGCGATCAGCCCGCGAAGCGGACTTCGACCGGCGCCAGCCCGTCCACCATGCCCCGCACCGTCTCGCCCCGACGGATCGGTCCGACGCCCGATGGCGTGCCGGTGAAGATCAGATCGCCGGGCGCCAGCGCGACATAGGTCGACAGTTCCGCGATGATCTCCGCCACGCTCCAGATCATGTGCGACAGATCGCCCGACTGGCGGGTTTCGCCGTCGATCGTCAGGGCGATGGCGCCGCTGGCGGGTGGCGCGCCCAGCGTGAGTGCGGCGATCGGCGCGGACTGGTCGAAACCCTTGGCCATGTCCCATGGGCGGCCGGCTTTCTTCGCGATGGCCTGCATGTCGCGGCGGGTCAGGTCCAGCCCGACGGAATGACCGAAGATCAGCGCTTCGGCATCGGCCGGCGCGATATCGGTGCCGCCCGCGCCCAGCGCCACGACCAGTTCCACCTCGTGATGCAGATCCTCGGTGCGCACGGGAAAGGGCAGCGTCTCTCCGCTCGTGACCACGGCGTCGGCGGGCTTGGTGAAGAAGAAGGGGCTCTGTCGATCCGGGTCGGATCCCATCTCACGTGCGTGATCGGCATAATTCTGTCCGACGCAGAAGATTCGGCGCACCGGAAAGCGATCGGTGCTGTCGGCGATCGCGATCGTCGGGGTCTCGATGCTGGGCAGTTTCATCAGTCGGTTCCCCCGTTTCAAAGCGCCTTTTCGTAGACGACATATTCCTTGTTGATCTTGCTCTCGATCGCGTCGGCGATGGCGCGCATCCCCTGATTGTCGTCGAGGATCCAGCCGATCTCGCCGCGCGTGGATCCGTAACGGACGATCGCATCGCGGCGGATGAATTCGATCATCATGAAGGCGAGCTGGCTGGCGAGGCGGCTGGACTGGAGGCGCTTGACCACGCCCATCAGCGGCACGCGCATCGTCCGCGCCTTGGGTTTGCGCAGCCACCAGAGCAGCTTCGCCCAGCCGAACGGCAGGAGCGATCCGCCCAGCGGCTTCAGCACCTCGTTCAGATCGGGCAGCACCAGCATGAAGGCGACGGGCTCGCCATCGACTTCGGCGACCCGGATCAGATCCTCGAACACGATCGGTTTCAGCTTCTTGCCGACATAGGCGATCTCGGAATCGGTCAGCGGCACGAAACCCCAATTGTCCGACCACGCATCGTTCAAGATCCCCAGGATCAAAGCGGCTTCCTGCGCGAAGCGGCTCTTGTCGACCTCGCGGATGCGGATGCGCGGATTGCGATCGCCCGACGCCACGATGCGCTGGATCAGCTCCGGGAACGGCTTCACGATGCCGAGGTCATAGGTGTGGAGCGACTTGGCGTGCGTGTAGCCGGCAGCCTCCACCCATGGGCGATAGGCCGGGCTGTTATGCCCCATCATCACCGTCGGCGGATGATCGAAGCCGCTGATCAGCAGGCCAGGCTCGTCCCAGATCGACAGGCTGAGCGGGCCGAGCGAACGCGTCATGCCCTTGTCGCGCAGCCATTGTTCGGCGCGCGCGATCAGCGCCTGGAAGACCGCTTCGTCCTCGGCCTCCATCATGCCCCAATTGCCCGTGCCCGGCCCCATGCCCTGTTCGGCCGGCTGCGCAATCGCGAGATGGTCTAGGTGCGCGGAGATCCGGCCGACCGCCCGTCCGCCACGCTCGGCAAGGAAAAGCTGGGCCTCGCCATGTTCGAACCAGGGATTCTTGCCCGGGGTGATCAGCCCGTATACCTCGTCCTTCAGCGGCGGCACCCAGTTCGGATCGTTCGCATAGAGGCGAAATGGCAGGTCGACGAACGCCTTCCGGTCGGCCTTGGACTCGACGGGGCGGATGGTGATGGGATCGGTCATGCGCGCCTCATGCCGCAAGTGTCGCGCCGGCGAAAGCCGTGCGCTGGAATCGAAGATGCCGGCTTTCGCCGGCATCCTGTGGGTTGGTCATTTCCTGTCGCGTTGGCGCGGATGGCCGGTCGCCACGCCGCCGGAAAGCTCGGCGACATAGGGATAAAGTTCGGCGACTTCGGCGGTGTAGCCCAGGTTGAAGACCGTCGGGCTCTTCTTGCGCTCGCCGATCTTGGCGTAATGGGTGCCGAACAGCTTGTCCCACCAATAGTTGGTGATGCCGAAATTGCCGTTCTCGTCATGGAAGTGGTGCGCCATGTGCCGCTGCTTGATCATCGCGATCCAGGCGTTGCGCGGCTTGTACGAGAGATGCTGGATGCAGTGGAAGAACTCGTTGACGCAGGTCGTGATCATGCCGGCGCCGAACGCGATCGCCGCGGCGCCGGTGCCGCCGATCATATAGCCCAGCGGAATCGTCGCGATCGCCACGGTCGGCACGACGTTGAATGGCGACCCGAACAGCACTTCCAGATTGTTGGGATCCTGGTGATGATCGTAATGGATGCGCTTCCAGGTGGGGGCGAGCCATTTGTGCTTCCACATCCACTGGCTGTGCAGCACCCAGCGATGCAGCACGTACCAGGCGAGCGGGAAGACGAAGACGGCCAGCGCGATCGACGCCAGCGTCTGGGTGACCGGCGCGGGATTCCACAGCCACACGCCACCGGCGGCAGCCGCCAGCGCCAGATACAGCAGGATGGCCGGATATTGGAAATAGGCGATCACCAGCTCGCGCAGGGTCATGCGGTCGAGATGGTGGGTCTTCTGCCAGAACCCCGTTTTTGCGGTGTCTGTCTTCACGGCGTTCGTCCTCGATGTGTCATGCCGGGCGGGTTCGAAAACGCATATGCCCGCATATCAGATGCATGGCTCTGCCGCGTCAATGCGGCATAATTGCGGCGCGGAAAGGGAGGTGGCGTGGTCGCTACTCCTCGGTTCTGATCAGCACCGTTTCGCCGATCAGCAGGAACAGCAGGAACGGCCCCCATGCCGCCAGGAACGGCGGATAGGCGCCGAGATTGCCCATTGCGAGGCCGAAATTGTCGGCAACGAAATAGGCGAAGCCCAGCGCCATGCCGATCACGGCGCGCAGGAACAGGCGGCCGGATCGGGCCAGCCCGAATGCGGCCACAGCACCCAGCAGCGGCATCAGGATCGACGACATCGGGCCTGCGATCTTGTGCCAGAGATTGGCCTTGAGCGATTTGGTCGGCCGGCCCGCGGCATCGAGATCCTCGATCGCGCTGTCCAGCGCCATGAAGGACAATCCGTCGGGATCGACGCTCGACAGGCTGAACTGGTCGGGGCGTATGTCCTGACCCAGCGTGACGGTGCCGACCGCGCGGCTGACGCCCGTCGGCACGTCGAAGCGAACCGCCTTGTCGAGCCGCCATGCCGATCCGGTGAAAGTGGCCAGCGGCGCCTTCAATATGTCGCGCAGCGCGTCATTCTCTCGATTGTAGATGGTGACGTCGCCCAGCCGCGTCGCATTGCCGCGACCGCGCACTTCGCCGGCATGGATCAGATTGTTGCCGTCGCGCACCCAGATATTGGCCTGGAGCGCACGATCCGGCGGCAGCGGCGCATAGTCGACCGCCTGCCAGCGATCGAGCGTCGATGTGGCGCGCGCGACGATGCGATCGTTGAAGGCGAAGGTGATGGCGGCGACCATCAGGCTCGTCAGGATCAGCGGCGCGAGCACCTGATGCGCGGAAAGCCCCGAGGACTTCATCGCGATGACTTCGCTGTTCTGGTTCAGCGTGGCGAGCGTGATCAGCGTGCCGAGCAGCACCGAGAATGGCAGGAAACGCTGGATGATCTGCGGCACGCGCAGCGAAACATAGGTCCAGAGTTCGGCATTGCCGTTGCCCGGCTGCGCCAGGATCTTGCCCGATTCGCCCAGCAGGTCGAGCGCCTGGAGGACGAGCACCAGCGCCGCGAGGACCGCGAAGCTGCGCAGCAGGAACATGCGGCCCATATAGATGGACACGGTTCGCGACGGGAAGAACTGGGTCTGCATCGATCAGTTCTCCATGCGGCGGCGATTGCGGAACAGGCGCTTGACCGCCGCGCCGATCTTGGCCGCGACGCGTTCGAGCGCGCCGATCGGCTGCCCGCCGGGAACATGCGCGATGACATGGTACATCCAGCCGATCAGCCCCGCGAACAGCAGGAACGGCACCCATAGGGCGATCAGCGGATCGACCCGGCCCAGCGACCCCATGCCTTCGGCATATTCGTTGATCTTGTGATAGGTGACCACCATCACGATCGACAGGAAGACGCCGAGCGCCGACGACGATCGCTTGGGCGGCACGGCCAGCGCCACGGCGAGCAGCGGCAGCAACAGCATCATCGCCACTTCGACCAGGCGGAAATGGAAATTCGCGCGGGTTTCGTTGCGCAGCGTCTCCGAGGTGCGCGAATCGCGGCCGACCTGGACGAGTTCGGGAATGGTCAGTTCCCGATCCGCGCCGCCGCGTCCGCGGAAGGACTCGATCTTGGGCAGGTCGATCGGCAGGTCGTGTGCGCTGAAACTCAACACGCGCGGTGTCTTGAAGGTGGGCGCGTCATGGACGAGCACGCCCTGGGTCAGGCGCAGGATGATCGTGTCGGGATCGTCGGTGGCCATGAACTGGCCGGTCTTGGCAGTGGCGGTGACCGACTGGCCGTTCTTGCTTTCGGCGCGCACGAAGATGCCGGAGAGATTGCGGCCCTCGTTGCGGCTCTGTTCGATCCTGAGCGTCAGCCGTCCGCCCAATTTGGTGAACTCGCCCACTTTGATCGATGCGCCGAGCGCGCCGGAACGCAACTCGAACCGCAGCCCTTCATAGGCGTAGCGCGCATAGGGCTGGATATAGCCGACGATGGCCAGGTTCACGAGCGCGAGCCCGATCGCGTACATGTAGGGGACGCGCAGCAGCCGGCCATAGCTCATGCCCACCGCGCGGAACACGTCGAGTTCCGACGTTGTCGCGATCTTGCGGAATGCCAGCAGGATACCGAGCATCAGCCCGATCGGGATGCCCAGCGACAGATATTCGGGAATCAGATTCGCCAGCATCTGCCACACGACGCTGACCGGCCCGCCCTCCGATGCGACGAAGTCGAACAGCCGCAGCATCTTGTCGAGCACCAGCAGCATGGCGTCGATCACCAGCGTGCCGAAAAGGGGCAACGCGATCAGCCTGGCGAGGTAACGGTCGGTCGAGGTGAGCATTTTCAGATTTCAGACGCCTCGTGACCATGATTTGGCCGCAAACGCAGCCGATCTTGTGATCGTAACAGGGGCTAGACCGGACCAGCCACACCCGTGCGGTGTGGGTATAGCTTCCAGGAGTAACGAGGTCATGTTCAAAGTTTCAGCTGCCGCCGCTCTGGCCCTTGGTACGGCCATGCTGCCGTTCGCCATGCCTGCGGCGGCCGCGCCGATCGGCCCTTTCGCCGCGGCGTGCGCCAATGGTGGCCCCTCCGTGATCGCGCGTGTGAGCGGGCTGAAATCCCGCACCGGCGTGGTGCGCGTGCAGCTTTATGCGAACAATCCCGCCACATTCCTCGAGAAGAAGGCGTATCTCCAGCGGATCGACGTGCCGGCGCGCGCGGCGGCGATGGATATCTGCGTGCCCGTGCCCAAGGCCGGCCGCTATGCGATCTCGGTGCGTCATGACGTCAATGGCGACGGCAAGTCCGATCGCGGCGATGGCGGCGGCTTTTCCGGCAATCCCGATGTTTCGCTGATGGACCTGCTGGCGAAGCGCAAGCCGAGCCTCGCGCGGGTGGCGTTCAGCGTCGCCGACGGAACGCAGGTCGTCCCGATCACCCTGCGCTATGTGCAGGGCCTCTCCTTCCGGCCGATCGCGGCATAGGAGAGTCATGGCCTGCGTCGCGCTCCTCTCCAATCCACGCTCAACGGGCAACCGCTCGTTGCTACCGCGCGTGAGGAGCTATTGCGCAGGCCGGCCCGACATTTTCCACTACGAAGTCGAGGATGTCAGCCAGATCGGCGAGGCGCTTCGCTCGATCGCCCGGGTGAAGCCGAAGATCCTCGTCATCAACGGCGGCGACGGCACGGTTCAGGCGGCGCTGACCGAACTTTATCATGGCGGGCATTTCGGTGATTCGCCGCCCCCGGTCGCGGTGCTGCCCAACGGCAAGACCAATCTGATCGCGCTCGACCTGGGCGCGGTCGGCGATCCGCTGCACGCGCTGGAACGAGTGGTCGAGCTTTCGAAGTCCGATCTGTCCGATCATATCGTCGCGCGCGAACTGATCGCGCTGTCCGACGGGCATGCCGGCAGCCGGCCGACGCTCGGCATGTTCCTGGGTGGTGCCGGACTGGCCGACACGATCCTGTATTGCCGGACCAAGATCTATCCGCTCGGCCTGCCCAACGGCGTCAGCCATGTGCTGACCGCGATCGCCGTCATGATGTCGATGCTGTTCGGCATCAGCACCCGGTTCCTGCCGCCCCGGCCCAATCCGGTGCGCGTCTCGCTGGTGCGAGACGGTCAGTTTCAGGGGCGTTTCTCGCTGCTGATCGTGACGACGCTCGAAAAGATGCTGCTCGCCAGCCGCACCGACGGCACCGGCGGACAGCCGGGCCGGATGAAGTTCATGGCGGTGGATGTCGGCTTCCCGTCGTTGATGCGCGCCCTGTTCGCGGCCGTTTCGGGCCGGTTGGGGCGTCAGGCGATGAGCGGCGTCCATTTCGAGCGCGGCGATGTCGTCCGGATCGAAGGTATCGGGTCGAGCGTGATCCTGGACGGAGAGACGTTCCGCGCCGAGGTCGACCATCCTATCGTGCTGACCTCCACCCCGCCGGTGCCTTTCCTTCGCCTCGCGGCGTGACCGACCTTTCCCGATTGATCGAGGCCGAGCTTGGCGTGCCGGTCGATCCGCGCGTCTCGGCGATGGCGGCTGCGATCGCAGAACGCTATCCGGACGCGGCCCGGGCCGTGCTGTTCTACGGTTCGTGCCTGCGCACCGCCGAGCTCGACGGGCAGATGCTCGATTTCTACCTGATCGTCTCGGACTATCGCGCGGCTTATGGCCGGCGCTGGCTGGCGACGGCAAATCGGCTGGTGCCGCCTAATGTCTTTCCGTTCGAGCATGACGGGCTGGCCGCGAAATATGCGGTGCTCAGCGAAGCGGATTTCCACATGCTGTGCGGACCGGAAGCGAGCACCGTTTCGGTCTGGGCGCGATTCGCGCAGCCGTCGCGGTTGATCTGGACCGCCGATGACGAAGCGGCGGTTCGGGTGCGCGCGGCCGTGGCCAGGGCGCCGCGGACGCTGTTGTCGTTGACGCCCGAAACGGCCGATCCCGATCCGCTCGACCGCTGGCGGCGCGGCTTCACTCTGACGTACGGCGCGGAATTGCGCGCCGAGCGTGGCGGGCGGCCCGGCGCGATCGTCGATTTCGATCCGGATCGCTATCGCCGTTTCGGCGAAGCGATGGTCGTGCCAGCGGCAACCGCCGGATTGGACCGGAAATGGCGCGGCCTGCGCCGGAACGGCAAGCTGCTGACGCTGGTCCGGCTGGCCAAGGCCAGCCTCACCTTTGCGGGCGGGATCGATTATCTTGCGTGGAAAGTGAACCGCCACGCCGGCACGCGCATCGAGATTCGCCCCTGGCAGCGCCGCTTTCCGATCCTCGGCGCGATTATTCTGCTGCCTCGGCTTCTGGCGCGCGGCGCGATCCGCTGAGGGCGGTCTCGACCGCCGCCTGAAGCGCGCCGATGGTATAGGGTTTGCGCAGCACGTCATGCCCGCAAAATGCGGCGGCGTCCTCGACATCGGCATAGCCCGTCACGAAAAGCACCGCGAGCTGCGGATATAGCGGTCCGATCTCCGCGATCAGTTCCGGTCCGGTCATGCCCGGCATGATCACGTCGGTGACGACGATGTCGACCCGCGCGCCCGACGCGAGCAGCGTCCTGGCCTCTTCCCCGCTTGCGGCGCGCAGCGTTTCGAAACCCAGTTCGTCCAGCGCGCTCGACGTCGCGATCAGCACGCGCGGATCGTCCTCGACGACCAGCGCGACGTGATTGGAGAGGCGCCGCGCGCTGTCCATCTCCACCGGCGCTTCGTCGGGCGCGGGCGCATCCGCATCATGGACGTGGTGGCGCGGCAGGTAGAGCGACACTGTGGTTCCGACGCCCGGTTCCGATTCGATCGCGATCTCGCCGCCCGACTGGCGGACGAAACCAAAGATCTGGCTGAGCCCCAGCCCCGTTCCCTTGCCGACGGGCTTGGTGGTGAAAAAGGGTTCGAAGACCCGGTCCAGCACTTCGGGCGTCATGCCGGCGCCGGTGTCGGACACCTCGATCCGGGCATAGTCGCCCGGCGGCGATTCGCCGATCTCGTCGGCGGCGAGCACCACGTTCGACGTCCGGATCGTCAGGCGGCCGTCATGCTCCATGGCGTCGCGGGCATTGACGGCGAGATTCAGGATCGCGTTCTCCAACTGGTGGCGGTCGACCCAGATTGGCCAGAGATCGGGGACGGTCGCGAACTCGATGCGGATCCGTTCGCCCAGCGTGCGATCCATCAGATCGGACATGCCCGTGACCAGCGCGTCGGGCGAAACCGACTGCGGCAGCAAGGGTTCTGCCCGTGCGAAGGCAAGCAGACGCCGGGTCAGCGCTGCGGCGCGGTTCGCGCCTTCCATCGCATTGTCGATATGCCGCTCGGCATCGACGGCATGATTGTGGAGCTTGCGTTTCGCCAGCTCCAGCCCGCCGACCACGACCGCCAGCATATTGTTGAAGTCGTGGGCGATCCCGCCGGTCAATTGTCCGACTGCCTCCATCTTCTGGATCTGGCGGAGCTGCGCTTCGGCATGCGCGCGTTCCGCGGCTTCGGTCAGCAGATGCTGGTTGGCCAGCCGCAGTTCGGCGGTGCGTTCGTTGACGGCGGTCTCCAACGCCTCCGCGCGCAGCGTCTCGACATCGGCGCGCCGGCGTGCGCGGCGGCGCTGGCCGATCACCTCGATCGTCGTCCAGCCAAGCGCGATCAGCGCGGCGACGAGCAGCAGGCCGAGCACGGCAAGGGTGGCGGTCAAGCGGTTCGCCTGTTGCAGGAAACCCTGGGCATCGCCCGCGCGCGTCGCCAGCACGGCTTCCTCGTTGCGGACGATCTCACGGAAGATCGCCTTGGTCCGCGCGATGCTGTCGGTCTTTCCCGCCGCGAAATAGGCCGAAAGCGCCTGGACCTTCTGATCGTAATTGAGGTGGAGCGCGGCTGCCTCCAGCTCTTCGCTGCGCGTGCGATACAGTGCGCGCAGCGCGTCGACGAGCGCGGCCTGCTCGGGATTGTCCCGCGTCAGGCGCGAAAGCCGGGCGATCATGACGCCGGTGCGGCGCCATTCGTCGTAGAATTGGCGTGCGATCTTCTTGTCGCTGGCGATGACGGCGCGGCCGAGAACGGCCTCCGCATTCGCCATCTGACCCTCGATGCCGCGCACCGCGATCATCACTTCGAAACTATGTTCCTGCTGCGCCAGCGCCGCGTCGCGCTGATTGCTGGACACGCCAAGCATGACGATCAGTCCCGAAAGACCCGCGACGACCAAGGCCGTCGCGATCCATCCGAGCCAGCGCTTCCAGCCGGAGCGCGGTCCGTCTTCGTTGCCGGATTCCAGGTCTTCCGCCGCCGCCATCGGCGATCAGTCTAGCAAAGCCGTTGAAATGGGGAAAGGCGGGCGACGGAGCGGGTCAGCCGATGATCCCGACGGTTCGGCCCGCCGCGGCGAACATGCCGAGGATCTGATCGACCTGCTCGCTGGTATGTTCGGCGCAGAGCGAGCAACGCAGCAGCGTCATGTTCGCGGGTGTCGCGGGTGGGCGGGCCAGATTGACGTAGAGTCCCTCGGTCAGCAGCGCTTCCCACATGGCGGCGCCCTTTTCCAGATCGGGCATGATCACAGCGATGATCGCCGATTGCGGTTCCTCGGTGCCGAGCGTGAAGCCCAGCGCTTTCAGCCCGGCATGCAGCTTGCGCGAATTCTCCCACAAATGTGCGCGCTTGTTCGATCCGTGCATCAGCTTGCGGATCGAGGTCGCCGCGGTCGCGACGACGCTAGGCGGCAGCGACGCGGTGAAGACATAGGGGCGGCAGACGAGGCGGAGAATCTCGAACTTGGGATGGTTCGAGACGCAGAAGCCGCCGACGGTGCCGACGCTTTTCGAGAAGGTGCCGATGACGAAGTCGACATCGTCGAGCACGCCCTGATCCTCGGCGACGCCGCGACCATTGGGGCCGATAAAGCCCATCGAATGCGCCTCGTCGACCAGCACCATGGCGCCCGCCGCCTTGGAGACCGCGATCATCTCCTTGAGCGGAGCGACGTCTCCGAGCATCGAATAGACGCCTTCGAGCACGACCAGCTTGCCGGCCTCTGCGGGCAGGCGCTTCAGGCGCTTTTCCAGCGCGTCGATATCGTTGTGGCGAAAGGGGACGATCTGGGCATTGCCCATCGCACAGCCGTCATAGATCGACGCATGGCTGTCGATGTCGAGGATGATGTAATCCTCCTTGCCGGCGATGGTCGAGATGATGCCCAGATTGGCCTGATATCCGGTCGAGAACACCATGGCATGATCCATGGCGTAGAAGTCCTTCAGCGCATCCTCGACTTCCCGGTGCCCGGCATAGGTGCCGTTGAGCACGCGGCTGCCCGTCGTGCCCGATCCGAATTCGTCGAGCGCCTTCTTGCCGGCGGCGATGACGTCGTCGTCGAACGTCATGCCCATATAGTTGTAGGTGCCGAGCAATATGGTCTCGCGCCCGTTGCAGATCGCGACGGTCGGCGATTTCACTTCCTCCATGACGAGGCTGAAGGGATCCTTGACGCCGGTCGCGAGCAGCGCCTCGCGCTGCTGGATCAGCGGGTCGAACTTCGAAAAGAGATCGGTCATCGGGCTATCCCGTTGTCATCGTCGTTGCCGCGACGGCGGCAATGACGGTCGCGTGAGATCGATGGCGGGGACTCAAGCCTTCAGCTTGCCCACCGCATCGACGAGCTGGCCGACATTCTCGATCTCGGCCTGCATGTTCATGGTGATGACGATGTCGAACTCGTCCTCCACCGCCGCGACGAAATCCATCACGGTCAGGCTGTCCCATTCGAGATCGCCGGCGAAGGTGGTGGCTTCGGTCAGGTCGACGCCCTTCTTGTTGAAGGGCGCGATCTGCGCCGAAACGATATCGAAAATCTGCTGTCTGTCGCTCATCGCAAATCCTTAAACGCGCATGTCGGAAATGCCAATGGATTGCGGCGGAAAGGCGGCATTTCCGTCGCTTGTAAAGGGCAATGCCGCCATGCATAGTCTGCGCCATGGGGGACGATCGCGCAGATGGAGAGGGAAGGGCGAAGCCGCCCTATTCGCCCAACGCGATCCATCTGGTCCGCACGGCGCAGCAACTGACGCTGCAATTGAGCCAGATGGCGGACCAGAAGGCTTCGATCCTGATGGGCGCTACCTTCGTCGTCTTCACCATCTCGGTGGGGCAGGCGCGCAATGGCGGTTTTTCGATTCCGCTGATGCTGCTCGCCTTCTTCTCGTTCGTCTCGGCGATGCTCGCGGTCTTCGCGGTGCTGCCCTCGGTCGGCAGCCGGCCCAAGGGGGAACCGAACCTGCTGTTCTTCGGCATCTTCACCCGGATGGACGAAGGGGAATTCGCGGATCGCGTGCTGGAGCAACTCCATGACGACGAGCGGATCTACCGCACGATGCTGCGCGACATCCATCAGAACGGACAGGTGCTGCAGGCCAAGAAATACCGTTATCTGGGCCTGGCCTATCGCACCTTCCTGGTCGGCCTGACGGTGACGTTCGTCAGCTTTCTGGTGGTCATGTATCTGGGCTGGAAGGCGATTTAACCGTCACCACGTCATTCCCGCGAAAGCGGGAATGACGGGAGCGGCTTATTCCTCCACCCCCGCCAGGCTCTTCAGATATTTCTCCGACTCATTGGCCTTCAGCCGCACCCAGAGCGGCTTGTGGTCCGAGATCTGCCAGGTCCGCCATTCCTTCTCGTAATAAGCGGGCAGCTTGGCCGCATCGAGTGCCTTGCCCTCCTTCGTCGCGGCGGCGTGTGCCTTGTAATCGTCGAAATCCTCCGGACGGAAGATGCTCTCGTAAATCTCGAATATGCCCGCATTGCGCGCGGTCGGGCCGCCGCCGTCGATATAGTCGAGCACCGACGGATCGGCGAGGAAGGCGATCTGGTCGTAATATTTGGTGCGGTCGAGATTGCTCGGCGCGTCGAGCTTTTTCGGCGTGGCGAAGCCATGCGCCTTCAGCGCCTTCATCGTCTCGTGCTCGGGATGGACGATGTTGAAATCGCCGAGCAGGATCATCGACCGGCCGCCCTTCTTGGCATTCAGTTTCGCGAGATCGGCGAGATATTTGGCGATGCGGTCGATCTCCTGGATGCGTTCCTGGAGCGCCGCGCCCGACGTCTCGCCATAATAGATGTGCACCGTGCAGATATCGAATTTGAACCAGCCCGACTGGAAACGCGCCATGAACGGGGTGCGGCGGAATTGCTTGCCCTTGTACAGCGCCTCGTCGCTGCCGGTCGTCGCGCCGGTCACCAGCATGTTGCTCGGCAGGACGATCTCGCCCGCGATCTTCTGGAACCAGACCTTGCGCTTGTCGAAGGCGTAGAGCAGCCGTTCGCCATTGCCGCCGAGTTTGCTGTGGGTGACGTCGGTGGCGATGAAATCCCAGTTCGGACCCAGGATATCCATGATCCGGTACCAGTCGTCGAGCTCGTTGACCTCCTGCACGGCGACGAAGTCGAAGCGCGAGATGATCTCGGCGATGTAGAAGAAGCTTTCGGGCAGGCGCTTGCCATGACCCCATCCCTCGGTCTTGCCGAGATCGCGGATGTTCCAGGTAGCGAGCAGCAGGTTGCGTTCGCTGTCCTTGTCGGGAATGTCGCGGTCGAGCTGGGCGATCAGCCGCTGGAGATGGGCGACGACGCGGGCGCGGTCCGCGGCGGGGATGCGGGGCTTCAGCAGGCTGTATTGCGGCATGACTCGTCCTTCTCGTCGCGGAAGGGGATATGCGGAATCATAGCCCGGGCGGATCGGACGTCCAGAAGAGACGTCTCGATTTCGGTGGGGTTCAGCCCATCCAGCCGGCGCGGCGATACCAGGCGGCGGTCGCCTTCAGTCCGCCGCGCGTGTTGACATGCGGTTCCCACAGCGCCGCCGGCGGACGTTTCGACGCGTCGACGGTCCAGTCGGGATGGCAGAAATAATCGACCCGGTCGGGGGTCAGTTTCGCGCGGGACCTGCGGAACAGCTTGTCGAGCCGGGCGGCGAGTTTCAGCAGCGGCTTGGGGGTGGCGAACGTCGCGACCTGACGGTCGACCGCCCAGCCGATCGCGCGCGCGAAGCCCTGATGCGTCCAGCCGTCCGGATTTCCGTCGTCGGGTTCGTAAATCTCCGCGATCGACGTGCGATCGGCGGCGAGCGCGAGCAGCAGCCGGGCCAGGTCGCTCACCTCGATCACCGACAGGCGCCCGCCGGGCGGCAGCAGCATCAGCCCGCGCCGCGCCATGCGGAACAGGTCGAGCATCTCGGTATCGCCGGGGCCGTAGATGGCGGGGGGGCGGACCATCGTCCAGTCGAGCCCGCTCGCGGCAAGCGCCTGTTCGGCGCGTTCCTTAGACCAGCCATAGTCGGACAGATGCGGCTCGCGCGCGGCGAGCGACGAGACATGGATGAAGCGGCGCACGCCGGCGGCCTTTGCGACATTCGCCACCGCCAGCGTGCCGCCGACATTGCAGGCCTCGAATGCCGCGCGGTTCGCGCCGTTGACCATGCCTGCGACATGGATCACCGCATCGGCGCCCGCGACCAGCGCGTCGAGCGCGGCGGCGTTTTCCAGATCCCCCGCAATCCAGGTCACGCCGGCGCGCGCCTCTTGCGGCTTGCGCGCCAGTGCCCGGATCTGGTGACCCTGATCGAGCGCCAGCCGCAACAGCGTCCGGCCGACAAAGCCGGTCGCGCCGGTGATGGCAAGCGTGCTCAGAGCAGCACCATATGGTCGCAATGGATCATCGCGGTGCGCGGCGCATAGCCCAGGATCGCCGCGAGGCGATCAGAGCGCTGGCCGACGATGCGGGCCGCATCGTCCGCGTCATATTCGGCCAGGCCGCGCGCGAACGCACGGCCGTCGGGGCCGACCACGTCGATCACGTCGCCGCGCCGGAACGCGCCCGACACCGCGGTGGCGCCCGCGGGCAGCAGGCTCTTGCCCCGCGCGAGCGCGGCGGCGGCGCCGGCATCGACCTGGACATTGCCGGTCACGCGCAGCCGACCGGCCAGCCATGCCTTGCGCGCGCGCCTGGCACGTTCGGGCAGGAACACCGTGCCATGGCCGGTCTCGACGAAGCGCGACAGCGCATGGTCGTGATGGCCCGACGCGATGGCGAGCGTGGTGCCCGCCGAATTGGCGATCTGCGCGGCCTGAAGCTTCGAGATCATGCCGCCCGATCCCATGCCCGATGCGGTGCCGCCATCGGCCATGGCCAGGATCTCGGCATCGATCCGTTCGACCCGCTCGACGAAGCGCGCCTGCGGGTCGCGCTGCGGATTGGCGGTGTAGAGCCCGTCGATGTCGGACAGCAGGATCACGCCCTGCGCGCCCGCGGCCTGGCCGACGCGCGCAGCGAGCCGGTCATTGTCGCCAAAGCGGATTTCCTCGGTCGCGACCGAGTCATTCTCGTTGATGACGGGCACGACGCGCAGCGACAGCAGCCGGTCGAGCGTGGCGCTGGCGTTGAGATAGCGGCGCCGATCCTCGAGATCGTCCAGCGTCAGCAGCATCTGCGCCGCGACCAGCCCATGGCTGGCGAGCAGGTCGGACCATGCCTGGGATAGCGCGATCTGCCCGGTCGCGGCGGCTGCCTGCGCATCCTCCAGGCTGGCGCGGCCACCCTTGGGCAGCTTCAGCCGGCGCGCGCCCAGCGCGATCGCGCCCGACGAGACGATCGCGACCTGCTGGCCGGCGGCGTGCGCGGCGGCGATGTCGGCGACGAGCGTCGCCAGCCAGTCGCGGCGGATCGCGCCATCGGGATCGACGAGCAATGCGGACCCGACCTTGACGATCAGGCGCGGACAGGCGGCGGGCGACAGCGGATTGTCGCGCCGGGCGGTGCTCAGACCGGCGACCATTCCCCGTCTCCCCCGTCATCCTCCTCGCGCGCCGCGGCTTCGGGCGGGTCGATCGCCGCGATCAGCCGGTCGAGCACCGCATCCAGCCCCTGTCCGCTGGCGCCCGACATCGCGAATACTTCGGCGCCGCTCTCCTCCGCCAGTTCGGCGGCGAGCGCCTCCGTCAGTTCGTCGTCGAGCGTATCGACCTTGTTGAGCGCGACGATCTCGGTCTTGTCGACGAGGCCGGCGCCGTAATTCTCCAGCTCGTCGCGCACCGTGCGATAGGCGGCGGCCGGATCGGGGCCGTTGGCGTCGACCAGATGGAGCAGCACCTGGCAGCGCTCGATATGGCCCAGGAACCGGTCGCCGATGCCCGCGCCCTCGGCCGCGCCCTCGATCAGGCCGGGGATGTCGGCAACGACGAACTCGCGGTCGCGATGGCGCACAACGCCCAGTTGCGGACGGGTGGTGGTGAACGGATAATCGCCGACCTTGGCCTTGGTATTGGTCACCGCGTTGATGAAGGTCGACTTGCCGGCATTGGGCAGGCCGACCAGCCCCGCATCGGCGAGCAGCTTCAGCCGCAGCCAAACCCACATTTCCTCGCCCGGCCAGCCCGTGCCGTGCTGGCGCGGCGCGCGGTTGGTGGAGGTCTTGTAGCTGGCATTGCCGCGTCCGCCGTCGCCGCCGCGCAGGAAGACGACCTGTTCGCCGGCCTTGGTGAAGTCGGCGAGCACTTCTTCCCTGTCTTCGGACAGGACCTGGGTGCCGATCGGCACGCGGATCACCAGATCGTTGCCGCCGCCGCCGGTGCGGTTGGAACCGGCGCCGCCTTTGCCGCGCGGCGCCCGGAAATGCTGGGTGTAGCGGAAATCGATCAGCGTGTTGAGGCCGGGTACGGCCTCGAACATGATGTCGCCGCCCTTGCCGCCGTCACCGCCGTCGGGGCCGCCATATTCGACATATTTCTCGCGCCGGAAGCTGACGGCGCCGGGGCCGCCCGTTCCGGAACGGATGAAGATCTTTGCTTGGTCCAGGAAATGCATCGCGTGCGCCTAGCCCAATTCCGCTCGAAAGGGGAGGGGGCAGGTTGCGCGTTGTCCTGGGCTCGCCCGCCGTCAGGGCTTGTTCTCCATCGACGCACGCAATTGCGCCGCCGCGATCTCGCGCGCCTTCTCGCGCGGCAGGCCCAGCGCACTGGCCATCGGCCCGCCCAGCAGCGCGTCGCCAAGAGCGGTCAGGACAAGCGACAGCGTCTGTTCGTGCAGCGGCATCGCGCCGTCGTGGCCCTCGCCCAGTTCGTCGACCAGCCGGTGGATCGCCTCCAGGATCGGATCCAGCGCATCCTCGTTGCCCGACAGCAGCATCCAGCTTGCCAGCGCGCCGGCGCCGCCCTTGTCGAACGCGTCGAAGGTCATGTCGACCACCTCGCGCGGATCATGGTCGCCCGCGCGCGAACGCAGCACCGCCGCGCCGATCTCCGCCGTGACGGATCCGGCGAGCGATTCGATCAACGCCTTCTGCAGCCCCGCGGCGGAGCCGAAATGATGGAGCAGATTGGCATGGGTCCGCCCGATGCGGCCGGCCACCGCCTTCAGCGTCACCGCCTGCGGCCCGGCCTCGATCAGCAGTTCGCGCGCGGCATTGAGCGCGGCGGCGCGGCTGTGCTCGGGGCTCAATCTCTTCTTCACTATTGACATCTATGTCAGTAAGTCTCAATTGGAGGTTCAAGGAGCTTTCGACATGACCCGCGACAAGACACCCACGGATCTGACGATCACCCCGCGCGACCGCCGTTTTGGACGCGGCATGACGCAAGCAAGGTGGTGGATGCGCAGCGATCCGATTGCAACGGCTTTCTATAACGCGCTTTCGGTCACCTTTCCGCGCGGAGAGGCATTCTTCGTCGAAAGCGTCCGTGCATTCC
>Ga0209902_100674_pt1 | contig 29971 bp, 27 predicted proteins | sample FECB27metaG_FD_188304 | JGI IMG/M metagenome (GOLD analysis project Ga0209902, IMG submission 188304) | Cyanobacterial communities from the Joint Genome Institute, California, USA - FECB-27 (SPAdes) (version 2) | ecosystem: Environmental > Aquatic > Thermal springs > Hot (42-90C) > Microbial mats...
GCGTCCCGCCCGCTTCAAGCGCCGGGACCAAAACCTCCGACGCCCACCGCCCACCGCCCACCGCCCATCGCCCACCGCCCACTGCCCATCCCGACGGCCATCGTCCACCCGAGCCCACCCCCTCCTTGCGATCCTGGATCATTGCATCCAACGTGGCCGGTGCCGCCGAATCCCCGACCGGCGGCCGGCGAGGGCGCTCTCAGGTGGTCCCTCGCCGCGATGATCCCCCCTGGAGCAGCCCGTGGCGCAGCAGATCGAGTTCACCACCCGGCCGGAGATCGACGGTACCTTCGGCGTCGTCGCCACCACCCACTGGATCGCCACGGCCGTCGGCATGGCCATGCTCGAGCGCGGCGGCAACGCCTTCGACGCGGCGGTCGCCTGCGCGTTCACGCTCCAGGTGGTCGAGCCGCACCTGAACGGGCCGGGCGGCGACGCGCCGTTCATCCTGCACGACGCCCGCCGCTGCGTGGAGGAGGTGATCTGCGGCCAAGGTCCGGCGCCGGCGGCGGCGACGGTGGAGGCCTTTCGCGCCCTCGATCTCGACCTCATCCCGGGCACCGGCCTGCTCGCGCCCTGCATCCCCGGCTCGTTCGACGCGCTGATGCTGCTTTTGTCCGACTACGGCACGATGCGGCTGCGCGACGTGCTGGAGCCGGCGATCTTCTACGCCCGCGAGGGCTATCCGCTGGTGGCGCGCATCACCGCGACGATCGCCGCCGTCCAGGACCTCTTCCGCAACGACTGGCCGACGTCGGCGGCGGTGTATCTCAAGGACGGCAAGCCGCCGGCGCCCGGGACGCTGTTCCGCAATCCCGGCATGGCCGATACCTACGAGCGCATCCTGACCGAGGCAGAATCGGCCGGCGGTGGCCGCGCGGTGCAGATCGAGGCGGCGCGGAAAACCTGGTCGGAAGGCTTCGTCGCCGAGGCGATCGACCGCTTCTGCCGGACGCAGGAGGTGCTCGACGTCACCGGCCGCCGCCACCGCGGCTTTCTCACGGGGCAGGACCTCGCCGGCTGGCGGGCGAGCGTCGAGGCACCCGTCGGCTACGACTACGGCCGCTACCGGGTGCTGAAGGCGACGACGTGGACTCAGGGGCTTGCGACGCTGCAGCAGCTCGCGCTGCTGAAGGGCTTCGCCCTCGACGGGCTGTCGCCGACCGACCCGGACTTCGTCCACCTGCAGATCGAGTGCGCGAAGCTCGCCTTCGCCGACCGCGACGTCTTCTACGGCGATCCCCTCTTCTCCGACGTGCCGATCGAGGCCCTCTTGTCGGACGCCTATGCGAGCGACCGCCGTGCGCTCGTCGGCGCGACGGCGTCGCTCGACCAGCGGCCGGGTACGATCGCAGGCTTCGGTCGTTCCTTCGGCGACGTCGCCACCGGCGGGCGCACGGCGGTGTCCGCCCACGGCGCCGGCGAGCCGACCGTCGGCCGCCTCGGCGAGACGAAGGGGGACACCGTCCACTTCGACATCGTCGACCGCGCCGGCAACATGATCTCCGGCACGCCGTCGGGCGGCTGGCTGCAGTCCTCGCCGATCATTCCCGAGCTCGGCTTCTGCCTCGGCTCGCGCATGCAGATGTTCGTGCTCGACCCCGAGCACCCGGCCGGCCTTGCGCCCGGCAAGCGGCCACGTTCGACGCTGTCGCCGACGCTGGCCCTGCGCGACGGCGTGCCCTATCTCGCGTGGGGGTCGCCGGGCGGTGATCAGCAGGACCAGTGGGTGCCACAGATGCTGCTGCGCCACGCCCACTGCGGTCTCGACCTGCAGCAGGCGATCGACGCGCCGGCCTGGCATACCGAGCACTTCCCGTCGTCGTTCTGGCCGCGGCTGGCGCGGCCGGGCGTCGTCGTCGTCGAGGAACGGATGCCGAAGGCGACGGTGGACGAACTGAAGCGGCGCGGCCACGTCGTCGAGGTCGGCGACGCCTGGTCGGAGGGGCGGCTGACCGCGGCGGCGCGCGACGGCGTGCGCCGGCTCGCCGCCGCCAATCCGCGCGGCATGCAGGCCTACGCCGCCGGGCGCTGAGGCGGGAACACGCGAGAACGCCGGCTCACGGCGCGGACGCACAGGGAGAGCGGAAGTGGGGGCGAAGCGATGAGCGCCAGGGAGATGGGGGAAGGGGCGGCGACCTCGGCGCAGCAGCAGGCCTACATCTACCTGCGCGACCAAATCCAGCAGGGCCACCTGAAGGGCGGCGCGCGGGTGAAGCCGGAGGACGTGGCGCACGTGCTCGGCATCAGCCGCATGCCGGTGCGCGAGGCGATCCGCCAGCTCGACACCGAGGGGCTGCTGACGATCCGCCCCAACCGCGGCGCCATCGTCACGGTGCTGACGGCCGACCGGCTGGTCGAGCTGTTCGAGATGCGCGCCGTGCTCGAGGGCCTGTGCGCCCGCTGGGCGAGCCAGCTGCTCGACGAGGACGGCTTCGACGAACTGACGCTGCTGCTCAACCGGATGACGCGCGCCTCCACCGACGTCGACCAGTGGATCGAGCGCCACGAGGCCTTCCACGACTTCATCTGCTTGAAGAGCGGCCGGCCCTATGTCGCGGCCGAGGTGCGCAAGCTGCGCGCCGCGGCCGAGCCGTACCTGCGGATCTCGCAGACGCGCGAGACGGCGATGGCGGACTCCCAGCGCCAACACACCGAGGTGCTCGAGGCGCTCAGGAGCGGCGATCCCGAGCGGGCGGAGACAGTGATGCGCCGCCACGTCGACAGCACGGCGTCGGACCTGATCGCCGGTCTCGACGCCTAAGGGCCACCCGCGCCGTCGGCCGCGGCCTCTTCGCCCGGTTGCAGCGGCTTGATCAGGTCGGCGGAATAGGGACGGAAGCCGAAGCGGTCGTAGGCGCGCTCGGCTTCAGTGTTGCTGCTCTGCACGCTGACCATCAGTGTTTTCAAGCCCCGCGCGACGGCGATCCGCTCCGCTTCCGACAGCAGCGCCCGGGCGATGCCGCGCCCGCGTTCGGCCGCCTCGACATAGAGCACCGCCACGTAGGCGTAGGGCTGCTCCTCGGCGCGCACATAGGCCGGCCCGGCCTCGAAGGTGAGCGCCAGGTGGCCGACGACGCGGCCGTCGCTCTCCGCGACGACCGTCACGCCGCCGGTGCGGGCGATCCGCTCCTCCGTCTCGGCGAGCGACGCCTCGCCGCCGGCCCGGTCGGTCCGGCGGTTGGGGCTGACGGCATGCTCGTGGACGTTCAGCGCGAAATGGTGGTCGACGAGGGTGGGGCGATCGTCGTCGCGGGCCGGGCGGAGGGTGACGGGACGCGTGTCGGGCGGCATGGGGACCGGCTGCTTTGAACGCTCGGGGCGGTGCCGGAGGATCGCCGGGCGGCTCCAGTATCGCCGCCGGGGGCCGTCGTCCTCAAGCGGCCGCCGCGACCCCGCTTGCAGCGCCGTGCGCGTCCAGCCGCTCGCGCGTCGCCCGCGGCAACTGGCGGGCGGATTTGATCCGCGGCATCGCCAGTTCGGCGATGCCGGCCTGCTCGGCGCCGTAGAGCGCCTCGAACGCCGCGAAATTGTCGAAGCGGCGGCGGGTGACGTGGTCGACGAAGGTCTCGGCCGGCACCCCCTCGGCGAGCACCAGCGCATGATCGGCGAGCTCGACGTGGAAATAGGTGAAGCGCGGCGCCGGGGCCGGGGCGCGGGTGATCGTCGTGTCGTTGACGAGCGCACTCGCCTGTACGAGCAGGCCGTCGACGAAGAGCGCGTGGTCTGGCGAGACGAACAGATCGCGGACGGGCAGGTCGCCGCCGAGGGCGCCGCGGGCGATGCGGATCGGGTAGGCGTGCAGGGGATCGGCGAAGACGGCGACGATGGTCTGCCGGCCGATCCAGCGCACCGGCCGCGTCGTGCCGTCGGCGGTGGTCACGAGGTCGCCGATCACCAGCGTCTCGACGGCGCGGCTGCCGTCCGGCGTGGCGATTTGGGTGCCCTCGAGGAAGCAGACGGGGAAGGGGGTGACGGAGACGGTAAGGGTCGCCCCGACCTCCTGCTCCGAATTGGTGAACAGGAAGAACTGTTCTCCGCGGACGCCGACCCAGCCGCCGGCGACGTGCCCCACGTACTCGTAGCTCAACGAGCCGTTGACGGTGATCCGCTCCCCGATCTCGAACGTCGCGTCGACGGTCACGTCGATGGTGACGGTGGCGTGAAATGTTTGGCCGACGGTGTTGCCCAGCACCGTGTAGGTGTCTGTGTCCTCATCGTAGCTGAGCTCAATGGAGACGGTCGCGTCGAACTCGGCGGCCATGGGTGTCCTCGTCGGGTGCCGGGCGCAGCACGCGCGCCTTCCCCGGTTACGGACCCGGGCGGATAATCATTCGGCGGTGCGAAGGCTTCTCAGTCGGCTGTGCGAAGCCCTGAGCCCGCGACGGCGGCGCGGGCGCTCACGTGTAGCAGAAGCGGAAGCCGTCCGCGTCGCTTTCGAGCCGCCCCGCCGTGCGGCCGGGAAAGTGCGCCGTCAGCAGCACCGTGTCGGTGTCGGCCGTGTCCGCGATAATCTCGCGGCGGGTGCGGGTGCTCTCCGCCGGGTCGGCGTCGGCGGAGCAGTGCCAGTGCGGCCGGCCGAACTGCACCGGGTGGTGCAGCGCGTCGCCGGTGAGCAGCGCGCGGCGGCCGCCGGCGGCGATGGCGAGCCCGCTGTGGCCGATGCAGTGGCCGGGCAGCGGCAAAAGCGTCAGGCCACCGTCGAGGCCCGCCTCGCTCGGCAGCGCGGTGTCGAACAGCGTCGCCCGACCGCTCTCCACCAGTGGCATCACGCACTCCTTGAAGGCGAGGCGGGACGCCGGCGGGCCGTTGCCGGAGGCCTCGATCTTGAGCCGGTTCGCGAAGTCCTCGGCGCCGAACAGATAGCGGGCGTTCGGGAAGGTCGGAACGAAGCGGCCGTCGTCGTCGCGGACGTTCCAGCCGACGTGGTCGACGTGCAGGTGGGTGCAGAAGACGAAGTCGATGTCCTCCGGCCGGAGACCGAGGGCGGCGAGGTTGGCGAGATAGGGCGTCTCGAGCTGGTGGAACGGCGAGGCGGTGCCGCGGTCGCGCCGGTCGCCGCAGCAGGTATCGACCAGCACCGTGCAGGTCGGCGTGCGCACGACGTAGGAATGGACGCCGATCAGCAGCTTCCTCGCCGCCCAGTCGACGCCGTCGTCGCCGAGGCGGTGGCGCTCGCTCTCGAGCTCCGCCCAGTCGAGGTCGGCGATCAGCCAGTTCGGGTCGAGCGGGAAGAAGTCGAGCTCAACGATCTTCTCGACCGTGATGGCGCCGAAGCGCTGGGGTGTCATCGTGGGGTGGGACATCGGCGGCCTCACGGGGTGGCGGGAAGCGTGCCTTCCGCTCCGGCGCCGCAGACGAGCACGCAGACGCGGGCCCCCGGCGGTACGGCGATGCGGCCGGCCCGGAGTGCGGCCACCGCGGCGGCGCCGCTGAGGTCGGCGGCGATGCCGAACTCGAACCACAGCCAGCGCGCCGCCTCGAGCATCTCGTCGTCCTCGACCAGCACGATCTCGTCGACGGTGTGCCGGACGACCTCGTAGACCGGCGTCTCCGTCTTGCCGCAGCCCATCGTGGCGACGCGGGTCGTCACCTGCGGCAGGCGGACGACGCCGCCGGCGGCGAGGCAGGCCTTCAGCGTCGGCGAGCCGGTCGGCTCGATGCCGACGATGCGCGTCTTCGGCGACAGCGCCCGGAACGCCACCGACAGCCCAGCGATCAGGCCGCCGCCGCCGATCGCCACCAGCACGAGGTCGAGGTCCGGCGCATCCTCGAGGATCTCGAGGCCGACGGTGCCCTGGCCGGCGACGACGGCGGGATCGCCGAAGGGGTGGAAATAGGCGGCGCCGGTCTCCTCGGCGAAGGCGAGGGCGGCGACGTTCGCCTCGTCCCAGACACGGCCCACGGTGCGCACCGTGGCGCCCCAGGCGGCGAGCTTCTCGACCTTCTCGGCCGCGACCGTAGTCGGCACGAAGACGGTGGCGTGCACGCCGGCGATGGCCGCGGCCCGCGCCGTGGCGAGGCCGTGGTTGCCGCCGGACGCGGTGACGATGCCGTGCGCCAGCGTCTCCGGCGGCGTCGTCAGCAGCTTGTTGGTGGCGCCGCGCGCTTTGAACGAGCCCGAGGCCTGCAGGTTCTCGAGCTTGAAGAGGAGGGTGCCGTCGATCAGCGGCGCCCGCATCGCGGTGGCCGCCAGCATCGGCGTGCGGCGCACGTAGGGGGCTATGCGCCCGTGCGCGGCGCGGATGTCGTCGAGGTTGATCATCATCCGCGCCGCACCCGCCTCACTTCGTCGCCAGCCGATAGAACACCAGATCCCAATAGGGACCCATGACGAAGTTTTCCACGTCCTTCTGCATCGCCACCTGGAACGTCGGCTCGAACATCACGACGTAGGGGCCGTCGTCGAGCACGGCCTTCTGCAGCGTCACATAGTCCTGCTCGCGCTTGGCGGTGTCGCGCTCGCGGCTCGCCTCGTCGGTCAGCTTCGACAGTTCCGGAATGAACCAGCTGTTGCGCCAGGCCACCGTGCGGGCCTTCGAGTCCGCCGAATTGTCGAGGTTCCGGCAGAAGGTCTCGGCATTCGAGTGCGGGTCGAGATAGTCGGGCGACCACTGGATCAGCAGCATCTGGTGCTGGCGGGCGCGGTAGCGCGTCCACACCTGCTTCTGCTCCGCCGAGAGGATCGAGATGTCGACGCCGGCCTGCGCCATCGTCGACTGGATGGACTGGGCGATGTTGGTCCAGGGGGCGGAGTTGAAGGCGTCCATCTCGATCTTGAAGCCGTCGGGATAGCCGGCCTCGGCCAGGAGCGCCTTCGCCTTGGCGACGTCGAGCGTGTAGGGGTTGTCGGGGATCGACGACCAGAACGCCGACGGCAGGAAGCTCTGGTGGACCTTGAACTGGCCGCGCAGGAAGCTGCCGGCCATGCCGTCATAGTCGACCAGCCACTTCAGCGCCTCGCGCACCTTCGGGTTCTTCAGCCGCTCGTCGCTCTGGTTGAGGGCGACGTAGAAGGTGTCGGCCGAGCCCTGCGAGGTGATCTTGACGTCGGCGTTGCCGGAAAGACCCGCGAGCTGGTCGGCGGTGAGGTTGCGGGCGATGTCGATGTCGCCCTTCTCCAGCAGCAGGCGCTGGGCGGCCGCCTCGGGGACGTGGCGGACGACGACGCGGGCGAGCTTCGGGGCGCCGAGGTGGAAGGCGGGATTGGCCTCCAGCACGACGCTTTCGTTCGGCGTCCACGACTTCAGGGCATAGGCGCCGGACGCGGCCGAGTTCGACTTCAGCCAGGCGTTGCCGAGGTCGCCGTCGGTCTCGTGCTCCATCGCCACCTTCTTGTTGATGACGGAGCCGATGGTCGACGAGACCACGTTGAGGACCAGGGACGGGGCGAAATCGGCGTCGAGGGTGAAGACGAAGGTCGACGGATCCTGCGCCTTAACGAGGTCCTTCACGTTGTCCTTGGTCCAGCCGAACTGGGTGAGCAGGAAGCTCGGCGTCTTGTCGAGGAGGACGACGCGCTGCAGCGAGAAGGCGACGTCCTCGGCCGTCACCGGGTCGCCGTTCTGGAAGGTCAGGCCGGGACGCAGCTTGAACGTGAAGGTCTTGCCGTCCTCGCTGATCGTCCAGCTTTCGGCGACACCGCCGACGAGCTTGCTGACGTCTTCCGCCTCGAAGCGGACCAGGCGGTCGTAGACGTTGGTGATGATCTCGCCGCCACTCGCCTCATAGGCCTCGCCCGGATCGAGCGAGATGATGTCGTCGATGTTCTTGGCGATGACGAGGGTGCTGGATGGGGTCGCCGCAGCGATCGGCAAACTGGGAAGCAGCCAGGCGACGAGCAACGTCGCGGCAAGACCTAGGCGTCCGGTCATGGTGGCCTCCGAAATTCGGCCCGCGCCGTGCTTGGGAGGGCCGGCGCGGCTATTTCGCGAGAACTTCCGGGCTTTGGCAAGTAGAATGGATACGTGGATACAAAAATTGTGCCCGCCGGCGGTGGTTTGCTCGTCCTGATGGGTGGCCGGCCCGGCGGCAGCCCTTCACGCGGGTGCCGCGACAGTCCCGGTGCGGGGGGTCTGCATCTCCCGGAAGGCCGCGATCAGCTCCGCCGAGTAGGGGTGTGCGGCGGTGCCGGCGCGCAGCGCGTCGGCCGGCAGAACTTCGACGAGCTCGCCGCCGCGCATCACCCCGACGCGATCGCACATGTGCGCGACGACGGCGAGATCGTGGCTGACGAGCAGGAAGCTCAGGCCGCGCTCGCGCCTGAGCCGGGCGAGCAGGTTGAGGATCTCCGCCTGGATCGACACGTCGAGCGCCGAGGTCGGCTCGTCGAGGAGCAGGATCGGCGGCTCGAGCACCAGCGCGCGGGCGATGGCGACGCGCTGCCGCTGGCCGCCGGACAGCTGGTGGGGAAAGCGCGTGCGGTGCTCCGTACCAAGCCCGACCGCCGCGAGCCCGTCGCCGACCCGGCGCTCGACGTCGCCGATGCCGTGGATGAGCAAGGGCTCGGCGACGATGCGGCCGATGCTGTGGCGCGGATGCAGGGCGCCGTAGGGGTCCTGGAAGACGAACTGCATGCGGCGCCGGTCGGCGCGCGTGCGGCGCTGGCCGAGGCGGCTGCCGGCGACGCGCACCTCGCCGGTGACCTCCGGCACCAGCCCGACGATGGCGCGCAGGATCGTCGACTTGCCCGAGCCGGACTCGCCGACGAGCCCGAAGCTCTCCCCGTCGGCGACCTCGAAGCTGACGTCGCGGACGGCGCGGACGGCGCCACCGCGCGCGGCGAAGGTGACGCCGAGGCCGGCGACCTCGAGGGCCGGGGGGCGCGCCGTCATCGCGGTCCTGCCGAGTCGCGCGCGAGCACCGGCAGCTCCGCCATCGGCCGGTCGAGGCGCGGCGAGGCGGCGAGCAGGCCGCGCGTGTAGGGGTGGGTGGCGCGCTCCAGGGCGTGCCCCTGCAATTCCTCGACGACCCGGCCGTGGTGCATGACGAGGACGCGATCGCAGAAGCGGCCGACGAGGTCGAGGTTGTGGCTGACGAGGATCAGCCCCATGCCGCGCCGGGTGACGAGATCGTCGAGGGTCGTCAGCACGCGCGCCGCGACCGTGACGTCGAGGGCGGAGGTCGGCTCGTCGGCGACGAGCACGTCGGGCTCCGGCGCCAGCATCATCGCGATCATGACGCGCTGGCCCATGCCGCCGGAGATCTCGTGCGGATAGCGCCGGTAGACGGACTCGGGATCGTCGATGCGGACCGCCTCGAGGCTCGCGAGCGTCCGGCGGCGGGCCTCGGCGCGGGAAATGCGGTGGTGGGCGCGGAAGGTCTCCTCGATCTGCGTGCCGACGCGCAGCACCGGGTTCAGCGAGTAGCGCGCGTCCTGCAGGATCATGCCGGCGCGCTTGCCGCGGATGTCGCGCCAGCCGCGCGGCGTCAGACCGAGGACGCTGCGCCCGCCGATCGAAAGCCGCTCCGCCTCGATGCGCGCCGACGCCGGCACGAGCCCGAGGAGGGCGCGGCAGACGGTCGACTTCCCCGACCCGGACTCGCCGACGATACCGAGCCGCTCGCGGCCGAGGGCGAAGGAGACGCCGCGCACGGCCTGCAGTCCGCCGGGAAAGACGACCCGCAGGTTCGCCGCCTCGACCACCGGCGGCGCGCTCACGACGCCCTCGGGTCGAGCACGTCGCGCAGACCGTCGCCGAGCAGGTTGAAGGCGAGGCTGACGAGGAAGATCGCGGCGCCGGGGATCGTCGCCACCCACCACTGGTCGAGGATGAACTCGCGGCCGGTCGCCACCATCGCGCCCCACTCCGGCGTCGGCGGCTGGGCGCCGAGGCCGAGGAAGCCGAGGCCGGCGGCCGTCAGGATGATGCCGGCCATGTCGAGCGTCAGGCGCACGACCACCGAGGAGACGCAGAGCGGCGCGATGTAGCGCACGAGGATGCGCCCCGAGGAGGCGCCCTGGACGATCGCCGCCTGGACGAACTCGGCCTTGCGGATCGTCAGCGTCTCGGCACGGGCGATGCGGGCGAAGGGCGGCCAGGAGGTGAGCGCAATGGCGATCACGGCGTTCTCGATGCCCGGCCCGAGCGCCGCGACGAAGGCGAGCGCCAGCACGAGCCGCGGGAACGCCAGCGCCGCGTCGGTCAGCCGGGTCAGCAGGGCGCCAAACAGGCCGCCGAAATAGCCGGAGACGATGCCGACGGCGAGGCCGACGGGAACCACGATGATGCTGACGAGGACGACGATCATCAGCGTGATACGGGCGCCGTAGAGGATGCGGGCGTAGATGTCGCGGCCGAGCTCGTCGGTGCCGAGCCAGTGGGCGGCGCTCGGCGGTTGCAGCCGTGCCGCGAGGTCCGGGGTGATCGGCGACTGGCCGAAGGCGAAGACGGGGGCAAACACCGCGGCGACGACCAGCAGCAGGATCAGGATGCCGCCGGCGGCGGCGAGCGGGTTGGCCGCGAGGCCCCGCAGCACGTGCCGCCACGCGCCGATGCGCACCGTCATCGCCGTCTCCGCGCCCGCCGGCGCCTGCAGGTCGCCGACGCTCATCGCCGCGTCCTCGGGTCGAGAAGCCCGTAGGCGGCCTCGGCGGCGGCGTTGAGCAGGACATAGATGATGCCGATGACCAGAACGCCGCCGAGCACCGCGTTCATGTCGGAGTTGAACAGGCCGCGGGTGACGTAGAGGCCGATGCCGGGCCAGGCGAAGACCGTCTCGGTCAGCACCGCGCCCTCCAGCATCGCGCCGTAGGAGAGTGCCAGCACCGTGACCAGCGGCACGAGGACGTTGCGGAAGGCGTGCCCCCAGACGATGCGCGTTTCCGAAAGCCCCTTCGCCCGGGCCGTCACCACATAGTCCTGGGAGAGCTCCTGCAGCATGAAGCCGCGCGTCATGCGGGCGATGTAGGCGAGCGTGACGAAGCCGAGCACGCAGGCCGGCAGGGCGAGGTGGGCGAGGGCGTCGCGGAAGGCCTCGAGGTCGCCGGCGATCAGGGTGTCGACCAGCAGCAGCCCGGTGACGGAAGGGACGATGCCCTCGAAGGCGGGGTCGAAGCGGCCGGGCCCGGCGACCCAGCCGAGCTTGGCGTAGAACAGCAGCAGGCCGACCAGCCCGAGCCAGAAGATCGGCACCGAGTAGCCGATGAGGCCGAGCACGCGGAAGACGTGGTCGAGGAGGCGCCCGCGGTGGGTCGCGGCGACGACCCCCATCGGAATGCCGAGGAAGACGCCGATCAGCATCGCCGCGGTGGCGAGCTCGAACGTCGCCGGGAACACCCGCGCGATGTCGTCGACGACCGGCCGCGAGGTCATCGTCGAGACGCCGAGATCGCCGGTGGAAAGCGCCCGCAGGTAGAGGAGATATTGCTCGACGATCGGGCGGTCGATGCCCATCGCCGCGCGTGTGCGCTCGTAGACCTCGACGCTGGCACGGTCGCCGACCACCGCCAGCACCGGATCGATCGGAACGAGCCGGCCGATCGCGAAGGTCGCGGCGGTGAGGCCGAGGAGCGGCAGCGCGATGGCCGCGACGACGGCCAGCACGCGCCCGAAGGCGCCGACGCTTCGCCGGAGGGTGGCCGCCGCGACAGTCGACGGCGCCTCCGGCTGCCTCATCGCGCCACCGCCCACCCTTGTCCCGAATTCGAGGTCGGCAACGCCCGCGCCGGCCGCGCGCCGGTGGGCGCGTGGCCGGCCGGCGGCATCACATCAGCCCTTCGCGGCGGACGTGGTCGAGGGTCTCGTCGAGGGCGACGGCGACGACGCGCAGGATCTCCTCGATGTCGGCCTTCTCGACGATCAGCGGCGGCGCGATGGTCAGCGCGTCGCCGAGCGCGCGCAGGATGACGCCGTGCTCCTGGCAGCGGCGCTCGAGCACCAGGCCGACATTGGCGGCCGGCGGGAAGCCCTGCTTGGTCGCCTTGTCCTTGACGATCTCCAGCGCCGCGACGAGGCCGAGGCCGCGCGTCTCGCCGACGAGCGGGTGGTCGCCGAGCGCGGCGACGCCGTCCTGCAGCACCGGCGCCATCCGGCGCACGCGGGTGACGATGTCGAGGTCGTCGTAGATCGCCAGCGTCTCCAGCGCCACGGCGGCGCACACCGGGTGGCCGGAATAGGTGAAGCCGTGGCCGAACACGCCGATCTTGCTGCTCTCCGACAGGCAGGCCTGCCAGATCGGCTCGGAGATCATCACCGCCGAGATCGGCAGGTAGCCCGACGACAGCCCCTTCGCCATCGTCATGATGTCGGGCTTCAGGTTGAAGGTGTTGCAGCCGAACAGGTCACCCAGCCGGCCGAAGCCGCAGATCACCTCGTCGACGACGAACAGCACGTCGTATTTCTTCAGGACGGCCTGCACCTTGTCGAAGTAGGTGGCCGGCGGGACGATGACACCGCCCGAGCCCATCACCGGCTCGGCGAAGAAGGCGGCGACGGTCTCCGGGCCCTCGGCCAGGATGAGCTTCTCGAGGTTGTCGGCAAGCCTCGTGGCGAACGCCTCCTCGCTCTCGCCCGGCTTGCCGAAGCGCCAGTAGTGCGGGCAGTCGGTGTGCAGCACGCGGGCGATCGGCAGGTCGAAGTCGGTGTGGTTGCGGGCAAGCCCGGTGAGGCTGCCCGACGCGATGGTGACGCCGTGATAGCCGCCGATGCGGCCGATGATCTTCTTCTTCTCCGGCCGGCCGATGGCGTTGTTGTAGTACCAGACGAGCTTCATGGCCGAATCGGCGGCTTCCGAGCCCGAGTTGGCGAAGAACACCTTCGACATCGGCGACGGCGCCAGCGCGAGCAGCTTCTCGGCGAGCTCGATGCCGGGCTCGTGGCTCTTGAAGCGGAACATGTGGTAGCTCGACAGCTTCGCCATCTGGTCGGCGGCCGCCTTGACGAGGCGCTCCTGGCCGAAGCCGAGCGAGATCGACCACAGGCCCGAGACGCCCTCGATATAGGCGCGGCCTGTGTCGTCGTAGACGCGCACGCCCTGGCCGTGGTCGATGACGAGTGGTCCCTCGCGGTCGTGGCGCACGAGGTCGGTCATCGGGTGCAGAACGCTGCGCCGGTCTCGCGACTCCAGCGAATTCGGCACGGCGAGAAGGTCCGACAGAGCCATCACAGATTATCCGCACATGGGGGTGGCGCCGCATTCGCGATTGCGTCGCGGGGCCGGGTGACCATAATCTGATACGTGGATACAAATATCAAGTCTGCCGATCCTCCCCCCTTCGGCGACCTTCGTATCCCGGGCGGGACCCGCGTGGAGACGGCGACGTCGATGGGCGGGTCCCGCCGCTCCCATCCCCATCACCGGAGGTCCTCTTGCCCACCGACACCCGTTCGAGCACGTCGCGCCCCGCCCAGCCCTTGGCCGGGCGCGTCGCCATCGTCACCGGCGGGGCCCGCGGCATCGGCCGCGCCGCCGCCGAGCGCCTCATCGCCGACGGCGCCGCCGTGGCGCTGTGGGACCGCGACGCCGACCGCCTCGCCGCGACGGTGACGGAACTCGCGAGCCTCGGCCGGGTGGCGGCGGTTGTCTACGAGCAGTCCTCGCTCGCCTCGGTCGAGGCCGCCGTGGCGGCGACGCTCGGCGAGTTCGACCGCATCGACGCCCTCGTCAACAATGCCGCCATCGTGGGCCCGACGGTGCCAGTGTGGGAATACCCGCCGGACGCGTGGGACGCGGTGGTGAAGGTCAACCTGACCGGGGTGTTCTACTGCTGCCGGTCGGTGATCCCGGTGATGCTCGCCGCCGGCCGCGGCCGCATCGTCAACGTCGCCTCCGTCGCCGGCAAGGAGGGCAACCCGAACCTCGGCTGCTACAGCGCCGTCAAGGCGGGCGTCATCGCGCTGACCAAGGTGCTCGGCAAGGAACTCGCGACGAAGGGCGTGCTCGTCAACGCCGTGACGCCGACGGTGACGGAGACGGAGTTGATGCACGCCGTCACGCCGGAGATGAACGAGGCCTTCCTGGCGAAGATCCCGATGCAGCGCTTCTGCAAGCCCGAGGAGGTCGGCGCGATGATCGCCTTCCTCGTCGGCGACGACTGCTCCTTCACCACCGGCTCCGTCTTCGACCTGTCCGGCGGCCGCACGACCTACTGACGGACGACGGCGGGCCGCGGCCCCGCCTCAGGGCTCGCGGTAGCCGGCGATGCGCAGGTCGACGGCGCCGCTGCCGGGCGGCAGCACCACCGCACCGTCGCGTGTCGAGCCGCGCGGCACGAAATCGAAGACGATCTCCGTCTCGGTCGGCGCGCCGGAGCCTTCGGCGCGGATCACCACCGTCACCTCCGCCGCGGTTCGGCCCCCGGTGTTGTGGACGCGGAAGGTCACCACGCGCGAGGGGGCGCCGGTCTCCGACGGCCGCACGGCCTCGTGCATCGTGGCGACGGACAGCTGCGGCGGCGTGTCGGCGTTGGTCAGCGCCTCGAAGGCGAGCCCGCCGATCAGGCCCAGCGCCGCCAGCGCGCCGACGGTGGCACCGATCACCTCGCTGACGGGGATCCGCGCCTCGTCGCCCGTGTGGCGCTGCGGTTGGTCCTGGCGTGCCATGGCTCAGATCACCAGCCGGGCGGTGGCCGCCCCGAGAGAGGCGGGAAAGGCGAGGATCGTCGTCAGCATCAGCACCTCACCGATCCCGTTGCCCTCGAGCCGGCCGAACGTCCACAGGATGTAGAGGCTGACGGCCAGCGCGACGCCGTAGCCGGCGAGGGCGTAGCGGACGAACACGCCGGCGAACCCCTGGCCCTCCGGCCACGGCTCCTGCCCGGCGAACTCGACGCGGTAGACGAGCGCGTGCAGCAGCGCCAGCGACAGCAGCGCCAGCGCCAGCGCGTGCCAGGGCGTCGCGATGTCGGCGATGCGGGCGACCTCGTCGGTGGGCGCGACGTTGAAGGCGACGAAGACGGCACCGCCGAACATCACGAACAGCTCGCCGCCATAGGTGGCCGGCGGCGGCTCGTCCGCCTCTTCCGCATCGTCGTCGTCTTCCGCGGCGGCCTTCAGCTGCTTGCGCGCCAGCACCGCGCCGATGCCCGCCGGCACGGTCTGGATGGCGATCATGCCGGCCGCCTCGATCGCCGTCGTCTCGAGGTTGATGACGCCGAAGACGATCAGCATCAGCGCCGAGACGATGGCACCGACGCCGAAGGACGACAGCGCGTCGAGCACGTCGTGCAGGCGCGTGCGGCCGGCGTGGAAGCCGACGCGGCTGGCGAGGCCGACGAGGAGGACGAGGCCGACCACCAGGAACAGCGCCAGCCGGCCACCGTCGATGGAAAAGCCGAACCACCACATCTCCATGGTCATCAGCAGCGGAAAGGCGAACAGCAGCGCCCCGCCCGCGGAGCGGGCGAGTTCGCCGAGATAGGTCGCTTCGGCACCTTCGCTTTCCGACATGCATCCCCCGCGTCGCCGCTGCGTCCGCGATGACCGCGGACCGCCGAGAGCGCGCCCCGGCCGCACAACCCGCGAGACGGGCCCGCGTTCCCGCGTCTGAGGCCGGACGGCCGCCGCCGCGGGAACGGCAGGGCCCCCGGCGCCGTTTCCGACGGCGGCAAAGGGACGGACGCCGATGGCGATCACCACGGGAAGCGACCACGATACCACCCTCGCGCAGGCGGGGCTCAGGCTGGGGGCGGTCTCCTCGCTCACCATCGCGCGTCGGCGCCAGGGGCGCGGCTTCGTCTATCTCGACCGCAAGGGGAGCCGGATCGTCGAGCCGAAGGTGCTCGACCGCATCGCCGCGCTCGCCGTGCCGCCCGCCTACAAGGACGTGCGCATCGCCGCCGACCCGAAGGCCCATTTGCAGGCGGTGGGTCGCGACGAGGCGGGGCGGCTGCAGTACCGCTACCATCCCGGCTGGGAGGCGGTGCGCGAGGCGCAGAAGCTCGAGCGGCTGGCCGCGACGCTGTCGGTGCTGCCGCGGCTGCGCAAGCAAGTGCGCGCCGACCTCGCCCGGCGCACGCTGACGCGGGAGAAGGCGCTCGCCTGCGCCGTCGCCATCATGGACGGCGCCCACATCCGCGTCGGCTGCGAGGATTATCTCAAGCTCTCCGGCAGCCGCGGCGCCGCGACCCTGATGAAGGACGACGTCGAGATCGGCTCGCGCCGCATCGAGCTCGCCTTCCGTGCCAAGGGCGGCAAGGACGCGTCGTGCACCATCGAGGATGCGGCGCTCGCCCGCGCGCTCAGTCGGCTCGCCGAGCTGCCGGGCAAGCGCCTCGTCAAATATGTCGACGGCGATGGCACGCGGCCGATCACGGCGCGCGACGTCAACATCTACCTCGGCCAGGCGACCGGCCGGCCGATCACCGCCAAGGACCTGCGCCAGCGCGCCGGCTGCGCGCTCGCCTGCGAGCGCTTCCTCGAGATGGAGCCCGGGACGTCCGAGACAGCGCGCAAGCGCCAGGTCGCCGGGGTGATGAAGGCGGTGTCGGACATCCTCGGCAATACGCCGGCGGTGGCCCGCAAGAGCTACGTCGCCGGGATCGTCGTCGAGGCCTTTCTCGACGGGCGGCTCAAGGCGGCGCACCGGCGGACGCGCGGCGGCGGCGGTCGCAACCGCATCGAGGAGACGCTGCGCCGGCTGGTGGAGGACGCCAAGGCGGTGGTGTGACGGCGCCGCCGCCGCCGTCTGGACGCTGTCGCAAAACTCTGCGACCCCTTGCGCCGGGGCTGAAGGTCCGACCGGACTGTCGCTTCCGACCAGAGACCACAGCGCCGGCCCCGGGCCGGGCACCGAGGAGGGCCGATGCCGATTTCACCGCTCGCCGGCAAGCCGGCGCCGAAGGACATGCTGATCGATCCGGCGGCGCTGGAGCGCGACTATCACACCCGCCGGCCGGACATGGACGATCCCGGACAGCGCGTCGCCTTCGGCACCAGCGGTCACCGCGGCACCTCCGGCAAGGCCTCGTTCACCGAGGCGCACATCCTGGCGATCACCCAGGCGATCTGCGAGTACCGCGCCGCCCAGGGCACCGACGGCCCGCTGTTCATGGGCAAGGACACCCACGCGCTGTCGGACGCGGCCCAGCGCACGGCGCTCGAGGTGCTGGCGGCGAACGGCGTCGAGACCGTCATCGAGCAGGACGACGGCTTCACGCCGACGCCGGTGATCTCGCGTGCCATCCTCGTCCACAACCGCGGGCTCGCCTCGCGCCTCGCCGACGGCATCGTCATCACCCCCTCGCACAACCCGCCCCAGGACGGCGGCTTCAAGTACAACCCGACCAACGGCGGCCCGGCCGACACCGACGTGACGAAGTGGATCGAGGGGCGCGCCAACGCGCTGCTCTCCGACGGCAACGCCGACGTGAGGCGGATGACCTACGAGCGGGCAATCGTCGCGGCCACCACCCACGCCCAGGACCTGATGCGACCCTATGTGGAGGATCTGCGCAGCGTCATCGACATGGCGACGATCCGCGACGCCGGCCTGAAGCTCGGCGTCGATCCGCTCGGCGGCGCCGCGGTCCACTACTGGGACGCGATCAACGAGATCTACGGCCTCGACATCGAGGTGGTGAACCGGGCGGTCGACCCGACCTTCTCGTTCATGCGCGTCGACCACGATGGCGCCATCCGCATGGATTGTTCCAGCCCCTATGCGATGGCGGGCCTCGTCGACCTGAAGGACCGCTTCCGCGTCGCCTTCGCCAACGACCCGGACTCCGACCGCCACGGCATCGTCTGCCCGGGGTCCGGCCTGATGAACCCAAACCACTACCTGGCGGTGGCGATCCTCTATCTCCTGACGCACCGGCCCGACTGGCCGGCGAGCGCCTCCGTCGGCAAGACGCTGGTGTCGAGCAGCATGATCGACAAGGTGGTCGGCAAGCTCGGCCGCCGCCTGAACGAGGTGCCGGTCGGCTTCAAGTGGTTCGCGCCGGGCCTGTTCGACGGCACCGTCTGCTTCGGCGGCGAGGAGAGCGCGGGGGCGAGCTTCCTGCGCCGCGACGGCCGGGTGTGGACCACCGACAAGGACGGCCCGATCATGAACCTGCTCGCCGCCGAGATCACGGCGCGCACCGGCAAGGACCCCGGCGAGCACTATGCCGACCTGACCGCCGCGTTCGGCGAGAGCTTCTACACCCGCATCGACGCGCCGGCGACGCTCGAGCAGAAGGCGCGGCTCGCCAAGCTGTCGCCGGACGACGTCACGGCCACGGCGGTGGCGGGCGATCCGATCCTCGCCAAGCTGACGCGCGCCCCCGGCAACGACGCGCCGATCGGCGGGCTGAAGGTCGTGACGGCGAACGGCTGGTTCGCGGCGCGCCCCTCGGGCACGGAAGCCGTGTCGAAGGTCTATGCGGAGAGCTTCGTCTCCGCCGAGCACCTGTCGCACATCGTTCGCGACGCCCAGGCGATCCTCGGCGGCAGCTGAGCCGCCGCCGCAAGACGGGCGGCATCGCGTGCCGCCCGCGCGCTTCCGAAAGGCTCTCAGCCCGCCGGCGGGCGGGTCGCGGCCATCGACGGGCGCTCGCCGAAGCGGGCGTACCAGTCGGCGAGCTTCGGCCGCGACGGCCGCCAGCCGAGGTCGGCGAAGCGGAAGTCGAGATAGCCGAGCCCGCAGCCGACCGAGATGGTGCCGATGTCGACGACGCCGTCGATCGCCGCGATGGTCGCCTCGAAGTGGTCGAGGGTGCGGGTGATCTTGCGCATCTGGCCGTCGGTCCACGCCGCCCAGCGGTGCTCGGCCGGCCGCACCGCGCCCTCGTAGCGGGCGAGCAGGGCGGCATCGAGCAGGCCGTCGGCCTCCGACTGGCGCACCAGCGCCGGCCAGCGCGCCGCCCCGGCGGGGAACAGGGCGCCACCGCCCAGCACGTCGAGATACTCGCAGATGACGCGGCTGTCGTAGAGGGCGTGGCCGTCGTCGGTGAGGAAGGTCGGCACCTGGCCGAGCGGATTGTCGCCGGCGATCGTCTTGTCGGTGTCGACCGGGTGCGCGGCGCTCGGCAGGTTCTCGATCCTGTCGGCGAGGCCGAGCTCGTGGGCGCAGACCAGCACCTTGCGGACGAACGGCGAGGACTGGGAGAAGTAGAGGCGCATGGGGATCTCCGGGGAAGGGGTCAGGCGGCGGCGTCCACCGCGTCCGCGTCGGCGATGGTGCGGCCGGCAATGTAGCCGAAGGTGAGCGCCGGGCCGAGGGTGATGCCGGCCGCCGGATAGGTGCCGGCCATGATCGAGTTCATATCGTTGCCGCAGGCATAGAGGCCGTCGATCGGCCGGCCGTCGGCGCCGAGTACCCGGGCGGCCGTGTCGACCTTCAGCCCCGCCGCCGTGCCGATGTCGCCCGGCCAGACGGCCACCGCATAGAACGGCGGCGTCTCAATCGGGCCGAGGCAGGGGTTCGGTCCGTGCGTCGGATCGCCGAGATAGCGGTCATAGGCGGAGCGGCCGCGCTGGAAGAGCGGGTCCTCGCCGGCCGCCGCGGCGGCGTTCATCTGCGCCACCGTCTGGACAAGGGCATCCGCCGGCACGCCGATCTTCGTCGCCAGCGCCGCGATGGTCGGCGCCTCGATGAGGTAGCCGGCCTTGCGGTAGCGGCCGATCGGATAGGGCGCGGGCCGCACCGCGCCGAGGCCGTAGCGGCGCAGGAACCGGTGGTCGACGACGAGGAAGGCCGGGATGCACGGCACCGCCTCGTGGGCGCGGTGCATGGCGGCGACGAACTCATGGTAGGACGTCGCCTCGTTGACGAAGCGCCGGCCGGCCGAGTTGACGGCGACGAGGCCCGGCTTCTGGCGGTCCATGATGAGGTGCGGGAAGACCGTCTCGCGGCCGTTCTCCCTGAGCACCGACACCGGCGCCCACAGGGCCGGGCCGAGGTTCTCCGTCTCCAGCGCCGCGCCGACCGACAGGGCGAGCGACAGGCCGTCGCCGGTGTTGCCGGCGGGCGCCATCGAGCGGTGGACGCTGGCGTGCGGCAGCATCTCGGCGCGGCGGGTGGCGCTCTGCGGGAAGCCGCCGGTGGCGAGCACCACCGCCCGGCGGGCGGCGACGGTGCGCGGCTGCGAGCCGCCGAGACGGACGCCGGTGATCCGCCCGGTCGGACCGCGCAGCAGCGCCTCCACCGGCGTGCCGCGGCGCAGGTCGATGCCGGCGTCCACCGCCGATTTCAGCAGCATGGCGGCGAGCGCATTGCCCATCAGCAGCCGCGTGCCGCGCGACCAGCCGGTCAGGCGGTCACGGACGTAGCGGGCGAGGAGGCCGCCGGCGTGGCGCGCCTTGGCGCGGTCCTTCGCCACGCCGAGCAGGGCGTCGATGTCCTTGCGGTTCACCATCATGCCGCCGGCGGCGAGGAACTGCGGGATCGGCCGGCGCAGCGTGTCGAACCAGCGGCCGAGCCGGCGGCCGTCGAACTCGACGGGGTCGAGGGTGCGGCCGCCGAAGGAGGCGCCCTCGAGCTCCGGCTTGTAGTCGGGCGAGTAGGCGCGGGCGGCGAGCTTCACCGCCGTGTTCGTCTCGAGGAAGCGCACCATCTCCGGGCCGCGGTCGAGAAAGGCGGTCATCAGGTCGGTGCGGGCGCGGTTGCCGACGGCACGCGCGAGGTAGGTGGTGACCGCCTCGCGGCTGTCGGTGTGGCCGACGCCGGCCATGTGCGGGTTGTCGGGAATCCAGACGGCGCCACCGGAGACGGCGGTGGAGCCGCCGAAGACGTCGGTCTTCTCGACCACCAGCACCGACAGCCCGGCGGCCCGCGCCGTCAGCGCCGCCGCCATGCCGCCGGCGCCGGAGCCGACGACGACGACGTCGTAGCTCTCCTCGAAGCCCTGCTGCTCGCTCATCGCCGTCAGATCCCGAGCCCGCCGCCGAGCGACTTGCCGCCGTCGACGAGCAGCACCTGGCCGGTGATGAAGTCGGTCGCCGGCGACGCGAGGAAGGCGACGGCGTTGGCGATGTCTTCCGGCCGGCCGGCGGCGCCGGTCGGCTGCAGGGAGAGCTGCTTCTCGAGGCGCTCCGGGGTGAGGGCGCGCAGAAGCGGCGTGTCGATCAGGCCGGGGGCGACGGCGTTGACGAGGATGCCGGAGGGCGCGAGTTCCATCGCCATCGCCCGCGTCAGCCCGACGACGGCGGCCTTGGCGGCGACGTAGTGGGCGTGGTTGCGGGCGCCGAGGAAGGCGCGCGAGGCGATGTGGACGATCTTGCCGCCGCGCGGCAGCCGCGGGATCGCCGCCTTCGACAGCGTAAACAGCGGGATCAGGTTGACCTCGTAGTGGCGGCGGAAGTCGTCGGCCGTGAGGTCCATCAGCGCCCGCTCGTCGAAGATGCCGGCGTTGTTGACGACGGCGTCGAGGCGGGGAAGGCGGGCGACGAGGGCAGCGAGCGCCGCCTCGTCGCGGAGGTCGAGCACCGCCGCCTCCGCCGAGCCGCCGGCGGCGGTGACGAGGCCGACGGTCTCATCGGCCCGCTCGGCGCCGAGGTCGGCGACGACGACGTGGAAGCCGTCGGCGGCGAGCCTGAGCGCGATGGCGCGGCCGATGCCGCTGCCGGAGCCGGTGACGATGGCGACGGGTGTGCTCACGAACGGGTCTCCGGGGGACGGTTCTTCAGGGCGAAGTGGGCGCCCTCGAGGTGGGTCAGGAAGCCGGCGGTGAGGCCGCCGTCGAGTTCCAGCACGGCGCCGGTGACGTAGGCGGCGCGCGGCGACAGCAGGTAGGCGATGGCGTCGGCGATTTCCTCGGCGGTGGCGAAGCGGCCGAGCGGCGTGCGGTCGAGCATGACCGCGAGGAAGTCGGCCGGCACGCCGTCGCGCAGCATCGGCGTGTCGACGCCGTTCGGCGCCACCGCATTGACGCGGATGCCGTGGCGGCCCCACTCGACGGCGAGCGTCTTCGTCAGGCCGACGAGGCCCCACTTCGAGGCGGCGTAGTTGGCGCGGCCCGGCTGGCCGCCCTTGGCGGTGATCGAGGCGAGGGTGACGATGGCACCGCCGCCCGTCCGCATCATCGCCCGGCCGGCGGCGCGGCAGGTGTAGAAGACGCCGGTGAGGTTGACGCCGAGGACGAGCTCCCACGCCTCGTCGGTCATCTCGTCGGCAGGGGCCGAGCGGGTGAGACCGGCGGCCGGGACGGCGCCGATGAGCGGCCCGAGCTCCGCCTCGGCGCGGGCGACGAAGGCGTCGACGGCGGCGGCGTCGCGGGTGTCGAGGCCGGCGGCGATCGCCCGGCCGCCGCCGGTGACGATCTCGGCGGCGACCGCCTCGGCCCCGGCACCGTCGAGGTCGGCGGCGGCGATGGCAGCGCCCTCGGCGGCGAGGCGCCGGCAGACGGCGGCGCCGATGCCGCGCGCGGCGCCGGTGACGAGGACGACGGGGGTGGCGGGGCTGTCACTCATGCTCGACCGTTTGCTCGAGTTCACGGGACGCGCCTCGAGGCGGGGCGCGCCGGGCGGCGGTCAGGCGGTTGCCGGATCGGGGAGGTATTTCGCCGAGGTCCAGCCGCCGTCGACCGGCAAGACGACGCCGGTGACGAAGCCGGCGGCGGGGCTCGCCAGGAACACCGCGGCGGCGGCGACGTCCTGCGGCGTGCCGGGCCGGCCGAGCGGGCAGCCCTCGATCATCATGCGGCGGAACCACGGGTTTTCGGTCAAGCGGTCGTGGGTGAGCGGCGTCGCGATCAGGCCGGGGGCGATGGCGTTGACGCGGATGCCGTCGCGTCCGTACTCGGCGGCGAGCTGCCGGGTGAGACCCGCCACGGCCGCCTTGGTGGCCGAATAGGGCGCGCTGCGGGCGGCGCCGACGAGGGCGAACACCGAGGCGATGTTGACGATGGCGCCACCGCCGCTCTCCCGCATCGCCCTGACGGCGGCGCGCGACAGCCGGAACAGCGCCGTCTGGTTGACGGCGACGTAGCGGTCGTAGGCGTCGTCGTCGGTCTCGTGGATCGGCGCGGCGTTGCCGATGCCGGCATTGTTGACGAGCACGTCGAGGCGACCGCCGGGGAGGGCTTCGATCACCTGCTCGGCGGCACCGGGCTCGGTCAGGTCGAGTGTCAGGCCGGTGAAGCCCGGCCGGTCCGCCAGCGCGGTCGGAGCGGCGGTGCGGTCGACGCCGAGCACGGTCGCGCCGGCGTCGAGAAAGGCGGAGGCGACGGCGAGGCCGATGCCGGACGAGGCGCCGGTGACGACGGTCGAGAGGGTGTCGAGACGGAACATGGCGCCCGCAAGGTCGGAGAGGCGGTGGCTCCGGGGCGGGTCGCCCCGGAGCGGTCGTGATTTGGCGGTCGTGACGGCGCGATCAGTCGACGCCGAAGCTGTTCGGGTCGAGCTTGTCGTAGACCTCCTTCTGGAGGAGCGCCGTCAGGGCCGCCTCGTCGGTGCGGTCGACGCTGGCGAGCAGGCCCTGCCACTTCTCCATCAGGGCGGAGAGCTCGGCGAGGCTCTGGTCGACGTTCTCGACGCCGGCCTTCTGGCCGATCTCGGCGAGGCCGCCCATGCCGCCGGAGACGAAGTCGTCATAGGCCTTCTGCAGGTCGGCCGACGGCTCGTTCAGCTGCTTGCCGGCCTGCTTTGCCGCCTCGAGGTTGGCATCCACCGCGGCGTCGTAGGCCATCTGCAGGCGCACCACCGAGCGGGCGGACTCCTCGAAAATCACCTTGCGCTGCTCCGGCGTCAGGCCGTTCCAGAAGTCCTTGTTGTAGATCCACGTCGCGCCGGCGAAGAACGGCCCCATCTTCAACAGGTTGATCGACTTGACGACGCCCATCAGTGTCGCGCCGGCGGTGAGGTGCGTCACGTCCGAGGCGGTGCAGTCGACGGTGCCGCGCTCGAAGGCGGTGTAGATCTCCGAGGACGGCACGTTGACCGAGACGGTGCCGATCGATTCGCCGAAGCGCGCCCAGGCGCCGCCCGGCATGCGCACGCGCTTGCCCTTCAGGTCGGCGAGCGTCTTCACCTCGTCGCGGCAGATGAAGTGGTAGATCGGCGTCGAGTAGCCGCCGAGATAGACGACGCCGTTCTTCGCCCAGTCGCCGTGGCCGGCGGGGTTGAGGACGCCGAACTCGGTGGCGGCGAAGGCGGCGACCATCGCGTCCGGATACTTGAAGGAGAGGTCGCCGATGACGTTCCACAGCGGCAGCTCGGAGGGCGTGTAGGTGGCGGTGTGGAAGCCGCCCTGGGCGACGCCGTCGGCAACGCCCTGCATCGTGCCCTTCGCCGGGAGCAGCGCGCCGGCCATGTAGATCTCGAAGTCGATGTCGCCGTTGGTACGCGCCTTCACCGCCTCGGCCCACGGGATGTGGGCATTGAGGGTGATCGGGTGGTTCGGCTCGAGCCAGGTCGAGAAGCTGAATTCCTCGGCGCTCGCCGGCAGCGCGGCGACGCTCATGGCGCCGGCGAACAGCGCGGCGGCGAGACGGCGGTGGGTCTTGGGGGTCATCTCGGTCTCCTCCGTGTGGGTCTGCTTGTTGCGCGCAGCCGCCTTCGGCCCGCGGGTCGAACGGGTCACCGCACCATCAGGCTCGGCAGGAACAGGGACAGGATCGGGAACGCCACCAGGATCACCAGCATCACGATGTCGGTGGCGATGAACCAGGCGCAGCCGCGGAAGATCGTCGTCAGGTCGACGAGGTTCCCGAGCGATGTCTTGATGACGTAGACGTTGAGCCCGACCGGTGGCGTCACCAGCCCGATCTCCAGCAACTTGATCGTGATGATGCCGAACCAGACCATGTTGATGTCGAGCTCGGTCAGGAGCGGCATCAGGATCGGCAACGTCAGAAGGATGATGCCGATCGAGTCGATGAACATCCCGAGGAACAGGTAGATCAGCGAGATGATCAGGATGACGACGTACTTGTTGTCGCTGAGGGTCAGCACCTGGTCGGCGATGAAGGCCGGCACCTGGCTGAGGCCCATCAGCCGGGTGAACATCGCGGCACCCATGGCGATGATGAACATCACCGAGGTGGCGACGGCGGCGTCGATGATCGCCTCCCACAGCATCGGCAGGGTGAGCGAACGCCGCATCGCCGCGACCAGGATCGCCAGCACGGCGCCGACGGCGCCGGCTTCGGTCGGCGTGAACACCCCGGCGAAGATGCCGCCGAGGACGCCGAGGACGAGGGTCGGCAGCGGCCAGACGTCCTTCAGCGCGGCGCGCTTCTCCGCTGCCGTGAAGACGACGTCGGTGCGCGGTGCGAGCGACGGCTTCAGCTTCACGCGGATGGTGATCATCGTGATGAAGGCGATGGCGCTGAGAATGCCGGGGATGAAGCCCGCCATGAACAGCTCGCCGATCGGCGTGCCGGTGAAGACGCCGTAGATCACCATCAGGATCGACGGCGGAATCAGCGAGCCGAGCGTGCCGGCGACCGCCACGGTGCCGGTGGCGAGACCCTTCTCGTAGCCGGCCTTCAGCATTTCCGGCACGGCGATGCGCGACAGCGCCGCCGAGGTGGCGACGGAGGAGCCGGAGGCGGCGGCAAACAGCGCGCTCGCCGCCACCGAGGCCGAGGCGAGGCTGCCGGGCACCCGGGCGAACATGATCCGCATGCCCTGGAACAGGCCGGCGGTGACGCCGCTGCGGGCGGCGATGTAGCCCATCAGCAGGAACATCGGCACCGCCGAGAATTCCCAGGTGGCGATGAAGTTGTAGGGAATGGCGCTGACGATGCCCCACGCCGCCTTCGGCGTCGTCAGGATGCCGATGCCGACGAAGGAGACGCCGGCGAGCGCGATGCCGATCGGCATGCGGATGGCGATGAGCAGCAGGGTGACGGCGAGCGAGACGAGGCCGATGTCGACGCGATCCACGGGCCTTACTCCACGCCGGAGGAATCGAGGGCGCGGAGCCAGGACTCGCGGTCCCAGCCGATCACCACGCCGGCGAGGTGCCAGAGCGCGATCAGGCCGGCGAGGCCGAAGCCGAGCGGCAGCACGAAGCGGGACGGCCAGATCACCGTCTGCGCCGGGCCCATGGCGATCTCGTTGCGCGTGAAAGCGCGTACGGCGTCGTTCCAGGTCTGCCAGGCGAAGGCGCCGTAGAGGGCGGCCATCACGGCCAGCACCACCACCACGCAGCCGAGCTTCATCCAGCGCGGCATCTGCATGAACACGACGTCGACCAGGATCGCCTGCCGGCGCCACTCGACCAGCGGCAGCGGCAGGAAGACGGCGAGCACCATGTAGTAGCTCGAGACGATCTCGAGCGTGCCCTGCAGCGGCGCGTTGAAGACGTATTTCATGAACACGTCGGCGGTGATGTGGACCATCATCAGGAGCAGCACGATGCCGCCGATGGTCGACAGCGCCATGAGCAGGCGCTCGAACGCCGGTCTTGAAACTCGCTCGGGCCGAGTCATGCCGTCCTCCCTGCGGTGCGTTCGGCGCGGGACGCGCCGTCGCCCCGTCCGTTACTGCATCCGGTAGCCGCCGTTGACGTCGATGGTGACGCCGGTGAGGTAGCCGGCGGCTGGCGAGACGAGGAAGCGCACGGCCGCCGCCACGTCGGCCGGCAGGCCGAGGCGGTTCAGCGGAATGTTGGCGGCGGCGCTGGCGTCGTCGGCGGGATCGAGCGACAGGCGCAGCATCGGCGCGTCGATCAGGCCCGGAGCGACGGAGTTGACGGTGATGCGGCGCTCGGCGAGCTCGCGGCCGAGCGCCTTGGTCAGGCCGATGACGGCGGCCTTCGAGGCGATGTAGGCGGCGCTCGAGCGGTAGCCGCCGAGCTGGGCGGCGACCGAGGAGATCGTCACGACGCGGCCAAGCGGGTCGTCCTTCGGGGCGCGGCGGGCATATTCGCGGCAGCACAGAAAGCAGCCGGTGGCGTTGACCGTCATCGTCCGCTGCCAGTGGTCGAGATCGGTCTCGACGACGAGCGGGCGGTCGCCGTCGGGCTTGAAGAGGAGGATGCCGGCGGAGGTGATGAGCACCGAGGGGCGGCCGAGGTCGGCCTCGACGGCGTCGAAGAGGGCTGTGACCGAGGCTTCGCCGGTGACGTCGACCGCGTAGGCGCGGTGGGGGGCGCCGAGAGCGTCGGCCGTCGCCCGGGCGGCGGCGACGTCGAGATCGGCGACGGCGACGGCCAGGCCGTCTTCGGCGAGCGCCCCGGCGATGGCGGCGCCGATGCCTCGGGCGCCTCCGGTGACGATCGCGACGCGGTGCTGACTCACGCGGTGCCTCCCCGGCAGCGGGCTCGGCCCGCGTTTTTTTATCCAATGCGCGCAGCCGGTCGTGGTACCGGCCGAAAGGCAGAGGAATTTGTGTCCTGCCGGGCGTTGTCCGGCATGCTTTGGATAAAATCTATCGGTAGATGCGGCTTGTCAACCGTGTGCAGGCCGCTCAGAATGGCCCAGTGAGTGGATTGGATAAAATCGTGCATCCAAGCACGATGCCTGGAGGGCGGTGATGCAGGCGGGTCGACCGACGAGCGCGGGCGAGGTGGCGCAGCTCCTGCGCGAGCGCATCCTCTCGGGCGAGATCCCGCCGGGAGAACGGCTGCAGCAGGTGCCGCTGTCGGAGGAACTCGGCGTGTCGCGGACGCCGCTGCGCGAGGCGCTGGCGCTGCTCGCCCGCGACGGCCTGCTCGATTACGAGCCGAACCGCGGCTATGCCGTGCGCGCCTTCCGCCTCTCCGACGTCGAGCAGGCCTTCGAGGCGCGCGGCCGGCTGGAATCGCTCGCCGCCCGGCTGTGCGCCCAGAACGGCGTGTCGGCGGCGGTGCTCGAGCGGCTGCGCGAGTGCGTCGCCGGTGGCGACCGCATCCTGGCGAAGGGCGTGCTCGATCCCGACGACCTGCCGCCCTACCGGGCGATCAACGTCTGCTTCCACGAGACCATCTTGGAGACCGCCGGCAACCGCTGGGTGATCGACTTCGTCCGCCAGTGCCACAACGTCCCGCTCGCCTCTGACCGGGTGTTCATCTGGCAGGACTACGACCTCATCAAGCGGTCCCACGACGACCACCACCGCATCCTCTGGGCGATCGAGGCGCGCGACGCGGAGCGCGCCGACCACCTGATGCGCGAGCACATCTTCTTCGCCGGCCACACCCTGCGGCAGGCGGTGGAGGGCTCGTCGCGCTGGTGGCTGAGCGAGGAGACGTCGCGGACGATCGCCCTGACGCGGCGCTGACGGGGTGGTGGCTTCCAGGCGCCCGATGGCGGCAGTATGTCGAAGGTCGGCCGCCTCGGTGCGGCCGCCGATCGCTGGCCCGCCTCGGAGAGGGAATGGATTTCGTCGTCGCGCGGGGGTTCCCGCTGCCGCTCGCCTCGGTCTTCGACGCGACCACGTGGGCGCTCGGCGCGGCGCCGACGCTGCTCTGGGGGCAGCCGTCCGGCGATGGGCCGTCCGGTGACGGGACGCTCGCTGATCGAGGGCCCGCGGACGAACGGTCGTGGAGCGGCCGCGTCGCCGTCGCCACCTCGCACACCCCCGTGCGGGTGGGGCAGACGATGCTCGCCTTCGACGGGCACGCCTTCGACCACGACCTCTTCCTTCATCACGCCGTCGCCCGTCCCGAGGACGTCGCCGGCCTGTTGCGGCGCGACCTCGATGACCTCGGCGGTGCCTTCTGCCTGCTGACGGTGTCGGGGGAGCCGCAGGCACCGACGATCACCGTCGCCACCGACCCGCTCGGGATGTATCCGATCTATCTCCACCGGCGGTCGGCCGAGGCCTACATCGTCTCGAACAGCGCCCATGCCGTGGCGGCGGTGCTGGCTCACGCCGGCGCGGCACCGCGGCGATCGTTCCGTCCCTGCCTGACCAACCTCACCTTCAACGGCCCGGCCGGCGGCTCCTTCCTCTACGAGGGCGTGGAGCGGCTGCCGCACGGCCACCGCGTGTCGGTGGAGGCCGGCAGGCTGTCGGTGGTGCGCGCGCAGACGTTCGAGTACCGGCCGGACGAGGACAGCTATCGCGGCTGCATCGAGGCTGCGTGCGCGCAGATGCAGGGGGCAGCGACCCGTCTCTTCGCGCAGCGACCCTACGACACCATCGTGACGGACCTCACGGGCGGTGCGGACAGCCGCGCGATCCTCGCACTGATGCTGGCGATGGGGCTCCGAGGGCAGATCGGCGTCCGCAACATCATGCACCGGCCCCATCCGGATGCGCACGTCGCCGCCTACCTCACCGAGCGCTACGAGCTCGCGGTGGCGGAAACCGTCGTCCCGCAGCCCGGTCCGCCGATGGCGGCGGCGTTCGAGGCCTTCGGCGTCGACGCCTTCCTGCACGGCGGCGCGCGCGACGGCGGCGCGGCCTACCCGTCGAACCACTACATCGACGACTACATTCACCTGACCGGCTTCTATGGCGGCGGGCTCGGCGGCAAGACCGGGGCGGCGATGACGCTGCGGGGCCCCGTGCTGCGGATGTCGGTGCCGGATCGCGTCGACCACCTGCTGGCGCGCCGCCGCCGCATCGGGCAGCTCGACTTCGTCAGCGACGAGGGGGTCGAGACGGTCCGCCAGGGGATCATCGGCTTCTACGAGGGCCTGCTCGCACAGGGCGCGACCCCGGAGCATCTGGAGGCGGAGGCCTATCTCGCCGGCCGCTGCCGGACCCACTTCGGCCTCGCCACCGTCCACAACAACCGGCTCCGCATCCAGCCGGATCTGCTCGGCAACCCTTGGCTGGTGCGCGCCCGCCGCGCCCTGCCGGCGAGCCTCGCGGCGCACAACAAGGTCGTCTTCGACATCATCCGACGGTTCGCAGGCGCGGACCTCGCCTTCGCCCCGATGGCGGAGAAGCGCTGGGATCGCAGCCTCGTCGACGCGGCGGACCTGCCGCTGTGGGAGGAGATGATCGCGATCAGGCGCGACACGCCGTCGATCAGCGCCCGGAGGGAGCGCCTCTTGAAGCCGCGGTTCCTGCCGCGCACGGCGCCGACGGGCCGCCGGGTGCCGGACCTCACGGTCGCCCCGCCCGGCGACATCGTCTACCCGGCCGACCGCACCCGGCGCTTCAGCGCGGCGGCGGTCGGCTGGGCGATCGACACCGGCGCGCGCGCGCACGTTGGCCACCTGATCGACCTC
>Ga0209902_100675_pt1 | contig 29916 bp, 32 predicted proteins | sample FECB27metaG_FD_188304 | JGI IMG/M metagenome (GOLD analysis project Ga0209902, IMG submission 188304) | Cyanobacterial communities from the Joint Genome Institute, California, USA - FECB-27 (SPAdes) (version 2) | ecosystem: Environmental > Aquatic > Thermal springs > Hot (42-90C) > Microbial mats...
ACATGGCACGACGACGAAAGAAAAAGAGCCCTATGACGGCAGCAACTCTTGCGCACCTGCCTTTGCAGGTCGGCAGCGTCGCTATGGCCCACGCGGGTCGCGCGGCGCTCTGGGTCATTGCGCGCTACATGCGCTCCCCCCTCACCAATTCCGCTATCGCCGCTCTGGTGGTGACGTCGGCCATGGCCGGCTCGAACGCGCTCTATGGCCAGCGCCATGAGCATCCGTCACCGCTGTTCGATGCGGGGATCGAATCGGCCGCGCGGATCGCCGACGTCGAACTGGTGATTCCCAAAACCCGGCCCAAGAGCTTCGTGCTGAGCGCGCCCGCCAAGGTGCAGCGCCAGGTGGTCGCGGCTGCCGCCCCGCTCGACACGCAGGGCGGACCGATCGGCAACAAGGAAGTGTTCGAAGTGCAGCGCAAGCTTGAGCGGCTGCAGCTCTTCACCGGCACGGTCGATGGCTATTACGGGCCGCAGACCGCCCGGGCGCTGAAGAAGTTCGAGGAGCAGCGCGGGCTGAAGCCGACCGGCGAGCTGACGCGCGACATCATCGAGCTGGTGCTGGCCGCGCCGCTGTCGACGCCTGCGCCGCAGCCGGTGGCCCCGGCGCCTGCGCCTGCAGTCGAGCAGAAGCCCGCGGCGGCGGTGACCCTGCCCAAGGTCGAGATCGCACCAGTCGCAGCCGAGCTGCCCAAGGCTGAACAGCTCAGGGCGGAGCAGCCCAAGCCTGAACAACAGAGGACCGACGCGGTGAAGCCGCAGTCGCTGGCGGTGATGGAGCAGCCCAAGCCGCTCGTTGCCGATATTGAGACCGGCTCGATCGCGCCGGCAAAGCAGGCGACCGGCAGCACGCTTTTGGGCCGGCCCGTGCCGAAATCACCTGAGGCAGCGCTCGAGATGGCTGCCGAAACCGCCGGCGACGCCATCAGCACCATCGTCAACGGCGTGCAGTCGATGAGCATGACGACGGCGCCCAAGGTGCTGCCCAGAAAGCCAGTGGCGCAGCAGCAGTTCGCCGCGGAGTCCAACACGCTGAGCACTGCCGAGGCGGCCCCCACCGTGGCCCTCGTGCCCAAGGCAGCGGCGGCGCGAACCGAACTCGCTGCCCTGCCGGACAAGCCGCAGGTCGGCGTGCCCTTGAAGATCGAAGAACCCGCGCCGCCGGCGCCGGGCGAGACGATCGCGGTGCTCGACACCGAAGCGACGCCCGAACAGCTGATGGCGCCGTTCTCGGTGACCGACCCGGTGATCGTCGCCAAGGTGCAGCGCGGGCTGGGGAGCCTCGGGTTCCTCCATGGCCCGGCCGATGGCGTTGCCGGCGAGGCGACCGCCAAGGCGATCCGCAACTTCGAGGTCTACTTCAACTACAAGGTGACCGGCCGGATCTCCCCCGAGCTGCTCGACCTCCTGGTCGACAACGGCGCGGCGATCTAGCACCCCATTGCGCCAGCCGGCCGCTCGCGGTCGGATGGCGTATGGATGGAGGGGTGATTCACACCGAGATCAGGCGACGCTGGCGACCGGGCGAGCGGCTCATGCTGCTCGGGCCAGGGGGCGTCGGCAAGTCGACGCTGGGCCGGGCGCTGGCTGCAACCCTCGGTTGGCCGCTGATCGATCTCGATCTCGAGTTCTGCGAACGGATCGAGGTGATCGGCCCGTTCATCGCCGCGCAGGGCTATGAGCGCTACCGGGCCGAAAATCTCGCGCTGGCCGAGCGGCTGGCGCGGGAGGCAACCCCATCGACCGTCTTCGTCACATCGTCGGGTTTCCTCGCGGCGGCGTCGGGCACCGAGGATCGCCGCCGTGCCGACCGGCTGGTGGCCACCGGTTATGGCGTCACGCTCCTGCCTTCGCTAGAGGTCAACCTCGCGACCTCGGTCGTGGTGGAGCGGCAGCTGACGCGCGGCTTTGGCTTTGAGCGGCAGAGCGAGGACAGGAAGTTCCGCCAGCGTTTCGCGATCTACCGCGAGACCGGAGACATGCTGATCGCGGCCACGGCCTCGCCGGAACGGATCGCTGCAGCGGTCATCGACGGCTTGGGCCTCACGGCAGCAGCCTAGCCAGGCGCCGGGTTTTCCGGCACAGGTGGCGGATGTTTCGCACTGACCTCTGGGTTTCGGCGTTCGTGCGCCGGCATAACGATATCGGCCACCTCTGCGTGGTGTCGCGCCGCGGCGATCCGATCGCCGGGCAGATCTTCGTCGAGGTCGATCACCTCAACGGCGAGGTGTCGCTCTATACCCCGGCGCCGGCGACCAGCCTTGGCGACAACCCCGAGGACCGGGTGTTCCAGCTGCGCTTCGACCATGTCGAACCGGACAAGGTGCGCGAGCGGATCGAGAGGGAACACGATTTCGACCCCGACCTGTGGGTGGTGTCGCTGGAGCTGCGGAAGGGTGAATTGGGGCTGGAGGTGGCGGGGTAGGGTGCAGTGTCGTCCCTGGGCTATCCCGGAGGCACGGTGTCATCCCCGCGAAAGCGGGGATCTCCGTTTGGTAGCCATCGCAAAACGGAGGTTCCCGCTTTCGCGGAAATGACCCGGTGCGAGTGGCTGCAGCAACTCCGCCGACAGGACTTAGCTCGCTCGCGCCCCGATCCGGGCCAGCGCCTCGATCGCCTGGTCGACCACCGGGTTGCGCTCGCGGGTCTGCGGCGGCGGGATGCGGCGGCGTTCGATCTCGAACGGCTTATATTCCGGCTTGGTCATGTCGAGCAGGTTTACCTCGCCGCGCCAGGCGCTCATCAGGAACGCCGTGGCGTCGACGCTGACCGTTTCGAACAGCTTTGAAAACTGCGCCAGCGCCTTGGACCGATCCTCGTCGTGCGAGGTGGCGTGGATCAGCACCTTGAGCCCGTCCTGCGCATCGCAGCCGAAGGCGCGCAGCACCACGAACAGCGCCGCCCCGGAGGTGTCGTGGGCGATCTGCCCGCAACGGACCTCGTCGAGCCCGGTGATCTGATGCAGCAGCTTGGTGACTTCCGGCCGGCGGTTCTCGGAGAACAGCTTCATCAGCGCCCGGGTGAGCTCGCCGGTGGCGACCGACAACTGCTCGAGCGTGCGCTTGATCGGCGCGGCGGGGGTCTGGCGCTGGGAAAAGGCGTTGATCACTTTCACCCGATCGGTCTCGCCCAGATCGAAGAAGGCGGGCGCCAGCAAAGCCGCGTCGAAATCCTCGCGCGCAGCAAGCGACCAGGCGACCTGGTGATCCATCTGCGCCGAGCGGGCGAGGGCGCTGAGATAGGGGCCGCGCGGCACGATCGCCGTATTAGTGGCGATGGCGCGATAGACCTTGCGGCTGTTCATCTGGAACAGCCGGCCCAGCACACCGTTGGAGAGATCTGCCCGGCGGGCGAGGGCAGCGCCGAGGGTGACGTCATTCGACGAGATCACCTTGAGCATGGTGCTCTCGGACAGCCTGGGCGCCGAAACCAGGAAATCCGGCAGGTCGTCACCGAGGTGGCGCACCACCAGTTGCTCGAGCTCGGGAGACAGGTCCTCGGAGCGGCCGAGCGTCGCCGCGGCCTTGGCGCGAGCGGCGGGGGCCGCAGCCGGGAACAGGCGCTGGGCGAGCGCCGCAAACTGTTCCATTTCGGCACCGGTCGGCCGCCCGCGACGCGCAAAGGCATCGCATGCCGCGCACAGCAGCGTGTTCGTTCGATCGACGCCGCCCGTCTCGATGAGGAGCTGGAACGTCTCGTAAGGCTGGAAACCGATCATATTTTGCCCTGAAAGGCCCCAGGATTCGGGCCTCAACCACAGGTCTGACTATTTCAGGGAAATCGTTAGCGAACTGTTAACCTTGACGAACTCTTAATGGCTTTCATCGGGTCCCTGCGTCGTTCCCGATTTGCCGCTGGAAATGGGTCCCCGGCAAATATCGCCCGCCCGCCCGGAGGCAAGGTTGGGAAAGCTGGTTCAACTACCAAAGCGTGGACGCACGAGAACGCGCGCCCAATCGGCGGGCACGGGCGAAGTCCTGCTGTTCACCGGGGTCCGTTATGAGCGGGGCGGGGGCTCCTCTCCAATGCCGGACAAGCCGGTGGGAACAGCCTCGGGCGGCAAGCGCCGCCGTGGCTGATATGGGTATGGTTCGGGCGCTGGGGCTGGCGCTGCTGCTCTGCGCCTCGCCCGCGGGCGCGCATGAGCTCGGCGATTTCGGCCGGGTGAAACCCGGCGTGCTCAATGACAAGATCATTCCCGAAACCGACCGGCTGATGCGGCGGCTGGGCAACCAGCCGGTATCGGATTTCAACATCACCGACCAGGAACGCGAGATGCACGACCGGGTGTACCGGTTCCTCATCGCGCGCCATGCCAGGGATTGGGCCTTCGACTACGAGCAGGTGATCTTCGTTGCCGGCGTGTTCAGCGCGCGACCGGACAAGTTCGACCTCTACTACCGCTGGCTCACCCACGAGCCCTACGCCTCGTCGCGCGTGCGCTTCAACACTATTGCCGACGATGTCGGGGCGGACCTCCTGACCCTGCCGACCACCTTCAAGGCGATCTGCGCGGTGATCGAGATCGACCGGCAGCGCGCCGTCGCAGCTGCCGAACTCGATGACATCGAGCCGGCGATGCTCAAGCAGATGCGGCTGCGCAAGGCCGAGAACGACCTCTACATCGGCCGCTTCATTGCGGCGCTCGGCTACCGCTACGGCTCCTACAGCTACGCGCTCGACCACTTCCTCGTCGAAACGCCGCATGGCGAAGCCGTCGAAGTCGACGAGCGGCTGAGCCGCCTCGCCATCTGGGTCGACCGCGCCGAGGCGCTGGATTTCTGCGGCGATGGCTGGAACGACGGCAACGGTGGCGACGGCGCCATCCCCGGTCGCGTGCTGATGGACGCTCCCAGTGAGGGCGAATACCGGAAGTAGGGGGCGCCCATCGAGCTCATCCGCGAAGCGCTAGATCACATCACAGATGAATTGAACCACTACCGTTGCCCCACCCACGATGTCATCCCAGCGAAAGCTGGGACCCATCTATCCGCTGGCTCGGGCTGCGAGTTGGGTCCCAGCTTTCGCTGGGATGACAGCCGGTGGGAGACAACAATCAAGCCCCATCAGCTTCTGCAATGCAGTCCAACCGAAAAGCTCTCTACGTGGCGATGGTGCCGCACTTGAGGCCGGCGAGCGCCTTCTCGTAGCGGGCTCGCATTTCCGGGTGCGGCGGGGCGAGGCGGACGACGACGAACAGGTCGTCTTCCTTGGCCTCGACGATCAAGAGGCCCTCCGCGATATCGAGCTTCTGCTCTGCGAGGAGCCGTGTCTGCCCCGGGTTAAAGATGCCGAGGTCGAGCGCGGTGCCGATGCCGTCGCGGTTGGTGGTCGAATAGACCACCGTGCCGGCGCGGCTGTAGACGGCGACCGACCAGAACGATTGCGGCAGCGTACCGGTGACCGAGGCGGGGCCGTTACGCAGATCGATGCGGCACACTGCATAGGCGAGTTCGGGGTCGAGCCGCAGCGGGTTGGGCTGGCTCGCCGTGGCGGCCGACAGCACGGTGGGGCCCGGGCCGGCGCCGGCGGCAGCGACATGGTCCCAGGCGGACGTGGCTGAGAGTGCCGGCAGGCTGAGGATCACCGCGATGTGGATGATGCCGCCCAGCACCACGCCGCCAAGCAGCCAGAGCAGGGTGCGGATCATGCGCAGGCCTCGCGGATGATCGAGGGCAGGGCGGCGACATCGGCGCCCACGCCCGACAGGCTCGAGGTGTCGTAGAGCGTCAGCACCAGGTCGAAGGCGCCGTCGCCGGTGATTTCGAGCCAGTTCTGCGGGGCCAGGGTTTTCGACACATAGAGCTCGACCGAGCCGTCGCCGGCCCGGCTGAGCCGCGCACTGTGGAAATCTGTGGGGCCATCGGCGCGGGTGATCGGAGCCCCATCGCCGGGGGCCACCGGCACCAGGGTCCAGAAGCGGGCGGCGGGTGTCGTGCCGTCGATGCGATAGCGGCAGGCGCGGTCGAGGCGGCGGTTGTCGCTGTCGGTAGTGGCGATGAACTGGATGCCCTCGCTGGCGCCGAGCTCGAGCGCACCCGAACGGGCGATGAAGGCGCGGGTATAGGGGTCGGGCGCCGGCACGCCGACATCACGCCACGCCGACCACGGGCCGATCTCGATGGCGCCGAACAGCCGGCCATCGCTCAGCGCGTACCAGCTGAGGCCGAAGCCGACCAGCAGTGCAACCAGCAGCATGCTGCCGAGGTGAACGAGAAAGCGCAAGGGTTACAGCGCCTTGGCCGGAGCGGGGGAAGTAATGGTGAGCGCCGCCTGGTTGCTGGCGCCGCCCAGCGCGTTGCGCAGGCGCTCGGCAACCTCCAGCAGCTTGTCCGCCGCGCCGGGCTTCAATCCCGGAGGGCGCTCGACGGTCGGGGCGACCGGCTGGCCTTCCTCGGCATTGGCGATGACGAACGGCGCCGGCGCGAAATCCACGCCCTCCACGGGTTTGATCTCGATATTGGTGTGGGCGTAGGCCATGAACTTTTGCCAGGCGGTGGTGGGCAGGGTGCCTCCGGTCAGGTTCTTGGTCGGCCGGTAGTCGTCATTGCCGAACCACACCGCGGCGACATAATTGCCGGTGAAGCCGCAGAACCACGCGTCGCGATATGATGACGTGGTGCCGGTCTTGCCGACCGAGGGTACGCCTTCGATCAGCGCGCGGCGGCCGGTGCCGCTCTCGACCACGGCGCGCATCATCCGGTTCATGTATTTGACCGTCTGCTCGCTGACCACGCGCTCCTGCTGCGGCTCGGAATCCGCGTCATAGATCGGATCGCCCGACAGCGTCGTGATGCGGGTGATGCCATAGGCCGGGGTCTTGTAGCCGTGGTTGGCGAACACTGCATAGGACGAGGCCATGTCGATGACGCTGACCGAGGCGGCGCCCAGCGCCAGCGAGCGGGTCACCGGGAAATCGTTCTGCAGCCCGATCTTGTGGGCGAAGTCGGCGATCGGCTGGCGGCCGGTCTTGATCGACAGGTTCACCGGCACGGTGTTGATCGACTGCTGAAACGCCGAGATCAGGCTGATGCGGCCGACCGAATTGCCCGAATAGTTGCGCGGGCACCAGTTGCCGATGCACTGGGTGGCGCCCGAGACCACGGTGTCCGGGTCATATTCCGGGATCAGCTCGAAGGCGGTGGCATAGTCGAACAGCTTGAACGCCGAGCCGGGCTGCCGGTTGGGGACGATCGATCGGTTGAACTGGCTCTTGCCGTAATCCATGCCGCCGACCATGGCGCGGATCGGTCCTGTCGGCTCCAGCACCACCATGGCGGCCTGGCTGACATTGAACGCCTCGCCCTGCTCGCGCACCACCGAGGTGACGGCATCCTCGGCATAGGACTGCAGCACCGGATCGATGGTCGAGCGCACGACGAAAGTGTTCGAGGTGCTGCCCGAGGTCTCGATGATCTTCTTGGCTTCCTCGAAGGCGTAATCGAGGAAGTAGTTCGGTGAGTTGGCCTCGGCCGAGCGATCGATCGGCACGGCCGGGTTACGGCGCGCCGCGGTCACCTGCCCCTCGGTGAGGAAACCGGCATCGACGAGGTTCGACAGCACCAGGTTGGCGCGGCCGCGCGCCGCCGCCAGATCGACATGCGGCGCGTACTTGGTCGGCGCCTTGAACAGCCCGGCCAGCATCGCCGCTTCGGCGAGGTTCACATCGGTGACCTTCTTGCCGAAATAGAACTCGGCTGCCGCCGCAGCGCCGAAATTGCCGCCGCCCATATAGGCGCGGTCGAAATAGAGCTTGAGGATCTCGTCCTTCGTATAGTGCCACTCGAGCCAAACCGACAGGAACGCTTCCTTGATCTTGCGCTCGAGGGTGCGCTCGGACGAGAGGAACAGGTTCTTGGCCAGCTGCTGGGTGATCGAGGAGCCGCCCTGCGTCGAGTTCTCGCCCTGCGCGTTCGACACCAGCGCGCGCAACGTGCCGACCACGTCGATGCCCCAGTGCTCGTAGAAGCGCCGGTCCTCGGTGGCGAGCGTCGCCTTGATCAGGTAGTCGGGCAGCTTGTCGAGCGGGTAGGAATCGTCGGACCGGATGCCGCGCCGGCCGATCTCGTTGCCGTAGCGATCGAGGAAGGTGACGGCGAAATCCTCGGCCTTGTTGAAGCGGCCGGTGACCGTGGCATCGAACGCCGGCAATGCCAGCGCGGTGACCAGCACCATGCCGATGGCAAGGAAGCTGAAGCCGTCCGAGAGGATCTCGACGAACAAGCGCTTGATGCCGGAAACGCGGAAACGCGAGAAGAAATCCTCGACCCGGGTGTAGCCGCGCCCCAGCGATTGGCCGAACTCATAGAGCGCCGAGTCGAGCCAGGCGTCGGCCGCCAGCATGCGGGTTTTCTTGCGCCGCTTCTCTTTGTGGTAGAACGGATCTTGCACCGAACACTCCGCGGCGTGCCAACAGCGCCCCTATGGTCTTGAATCTCCCCAATTTGGGGCGCATTGGCAAGGCAGTCGCTCGAATATGATCAGCGGACAGTTTGCGCAAGCGCAGTTGCTTTGCGTAGCGGGACCCAAACGGAAGAGTCCACGGCTTTTCCCGGGTCCCGTTCAGCCGTCACAGGAACCTGAATGGCCTTCTGGGAAGAAAAGACGCTCGAGGAAATGACTGACGTGGAGTGGGAATCGCTCTGCGACGGCTGCGGGCGCTGCTGCCTGATGAAGCTCGAGGACGAGGATACCGGCGACATCTACGTCTCCGATGTGCGCTGCCAGCTGCTCGACGGCGAAAGCTGCAAATGCTCGGACTATCCCAACCGGCTGAAGAAGGTGCCCGACTGCATCAAGCTGACGCCGGAGAACGTCCGCACCATCGAGTGGATCCCGAGGACCTGTGCCTATCGCCGCATCGCCGAAGGCAAGGGCCTCGCCTGGTGGCACCCACTGGTCTCGGGTGACCCCGAAACCGTCATGGCGGTCGGCGTCTCGGTCCGCGGCCGCACCGTGCCCGAGCAATCGGTAAAGCCCGGAGAGTGGGAAGAGCATGTGGCGGATTGGCCGAACTGGGAGCCGCCGGAGGAGATCTAAATGATCTCACGATTGGGCTGCACCGGCGAAACTGATGGGCTCGGCCTTTGAGCCCCGGCTGTCATCCCGGCGAAAGCTCACGTGCGCTAAGTTACCGGATTTCCCGCCCTGATGCGGGGCCATCGCCGAACCTGTCACCAGACGGCGCCCCAAACTCATGGTCTGCTCGATTTCGGCGCGTCCCGACTCTCCACCGGCCGGGATTCGCAGCACTGGCTCCGCAGGTAGCTCAACTCATCTGTGAAGAGACCTAAAGCTGCTTGGTCAGCCACAGCAGCAACTCATCGTCGATCGGGACCAATGCGCCCGGCGTGACTGGAGTGTGGCGGTAAGTGACGCCGTGGCCATCCGGCCTGTAGCCGAGGCGGGTATAGAGCCGTTGCGCCGGGCCGTAGTCGGCATAAAGGCCAACGCCGAGACCGGTCACTTGGTGGCCGCGCTGGCGGGCGATGTCCTCGAGCGCGGCGATCAGGCTGGTGGCGACACCCTTGCCGCGGTGCCGCGCCCGCGTTGCGAGGTCGTGGACTTCGGGAATGTTGGCGGCGGCGAAACCTGGGTAGCCCGAGCGCCACAGCAGGCTGCCATAGCCAACCACCTGCGCGCCGAGCACCGCCACCAGTGTGGTGCGCTGCCCCGTCTCGATCTGGGCGAGCACGCCCAGCCAGTGCTCCTCGCGCCGGTTCCAGCCGTTGCCGCCGTCCTGAGCGATGATCGATGCCGCGCGGGTCGGTGTAAGGGGGACGATGTTCATGGTGTGCCGAAGCTAGCCGATGATGGGGTCGCTCGAAAGCGCCGGGGTTCGCCCGTCCTGGCACACGCCCATACGCGCTAAGCTAGGGTGGCGCCCCACCCACCGGGTCATTCCCGCGAAAGCGGGAACCTCTGTTTTAGTGCCTGCCGCACGATCGCAAACGGAGGTCCCGCTTTCGTGGGGATGACGCCGGGGTTGGGGGAGCCTCGGTTCGCATACCCACTGTCACCCCATTGCCGGCTAAGGCGGCGTGCATCAGGGCATCCGAATCCCCAACTTAGCGGCCATGCGCACACACTCCCAATCATGCCGCGGCGGATCGAGACTTGGTGGGATGTCGTTCCCTGGCGCTCCCAACTGGCCGTTGCTTCACCAGCCGAAGCTTTCGTTGCAAATGTGCGGCGGGTGCAGCGTCGTCGCAAAGCTTTCTTAATTATGACAGTGCTTTAGCTCGAAAGCTGTGCTTGTCTAAGCTTCGGGCTCGCGGCAGTTTGAGTCGACACTTTACGTCATATCTTATGGATTTTGAGGGCGGCATGTCTGTTGGGGCAACCGGGCGCGGCTACGCTGATCGCGGCTGGAACCTTGGCAGGGCGAGGCTGCTATCGGGCGTTGGCTTGGCAGCGCTGGCGCTGGCGGCCCTGTGGGCGGGTCCCGCGGCGGCCCAGAGCTGGACGGGAACCACCAGCGACGACTGGACGGTCGGGAGCAACTGGTCCGGAGGAACGGTGCCGGTTGCCGGCACTGTCAACATTGATCCGACTTCGCCAAGCCCGACTGTCCTCGGTAAGAACGGTCCCGCTGTCGGCACGACGGGTTCCCTGACGGTCGGCAATACGCCAGGCAGGTTCGGCAATCTGACAATCCAGAACGGCAGCACGCTGACAAGCACTGGCGCCGAGCACCACATCGCCGACGGCAATGGGACCAATGGCACAATCACGGTCACCGGAGCCGGATCGCAGTGGATCGTGTCCGGTGCCCAGATTGAAGTCGGCGCCGGCGGCGAGGGTGTTCTCAACATTGAGAACGGCGGTAAGGTCGTCGCTCAATCGGGAGTCACTTTCGGGAGCTTTACGAATGGCGACGGCACGATCAACATCAGTGGCGGGAGCACGCTCGAGACCAATAGACTTTCACGTGCCTCTTCCGGCACCGGTCAGGTCAATTTCGACAACGGCATTCTGCGAGCACGGGCCGACAACAACTTCTTCATCTCCGGATTTTCGCCAGGCACGCTCAATATTGCGGCAGGCGGCCTGACCGTCGACACCCAGGCCTTTGAGGTGCGTGCGGGCTCCGGTTTTTCCGGCATCGGCGGGCTAACCAAGACCGGTGCGGGCATCCTCGATGTCCGGGCCGTCAATAGCTATGCCGGGGAGACCGTGCTCCAGGCAGGCACGCTCGAACTGGTGGGCAATGGCTCGATCGCCGCCTCAAGTCGGGTGGTGGTGAACGGAATTTTTGACATTTCCGGTGTCAGTGCGGCCGGTACCAGCATCCAGAGCCTCGCCGGCAGCGGCGTCGTCACGCGCAACGCCAAGAGCCTGACGATCACAGATGCGAAGAACGATGTGTTCTCCGGCATCATCTCGGGCAGCGGCACACTGACCCTCACTGGCGGCACGCAGACGCTGTCGGGCGCCAATACCTATACCGGCGCTACCAGCGTGAACGGCGGCACGCTGCGGGCCGGGGCCGCCAACATCTTCGGCACGACATCGGCCTTCAACGTCGCCTCCGGCGGCACGTTCGACCTTGCCGGCTTCAACCAGACCCTCGTTTCGCTCAACAATGCCGGGATCGTTCGCCTGGGCGGTGCTGGTCCTGGCACCAAACTCACGGTGACCGGCAACTATGTCGGCAACGACGGTACCGTCTATCTCAATACGGCGCTTGGCTACGACAATACCTCGGCCACGGATCAGCTCATCGTCAACGGCTCCACCTCGGGCAGCTCGTCGCTGGTCATCACCAATGTCGGCGGCGCCGGCGCACAGACGGGCAATGCGGGCATCAAGGTGATAGATGTTGTCGGCGCATCGAACGGCACCTTCTCGCTGCTTGGCGACTATGTGTTCGAAGGCGACCAGGCGGTGGTCGGCGGGGCCTATGCCTATCGGCTGTACAAGGGCACCAAGGACGTGCTCGACGGCGATTGGTACCTGCGCTCCGAAATCATCGACGCCGGCCCGCTCTATGCGCCGACCGTGCCGCTCTACGAGAACTATGCCAACGCGCTGCAGGCGTTCAACGAACTGGGCACCCTGCAGCAGCGCGTCGGTGGCCGGCAATGGCTGAATGGCGGGGAGGGCAGCACCGATGGCGCGCTGGCGCCCAACGCCATCTGGGCCCGCATGGATGCCTCGCAGGGGCATTTCGAGCCCGGTGTCTCGACCACCGGCGCCAGCTATGACGTGACCACCTGGCGGCTGCAGGCTGGGCTCGATGGCGTGCTGCACCAGGGTGAGGCCGGCACGCTGGTCGCCGGGATGAACGCGCAGTTTGGCACCGTCAGCTCGGATATCACCTCGATCTATGGCACGGGCTCGGTCAACGCCCTGGGTTTTGGCGTCGGCGGCACACTCACCTGGTACGGCGCGGGCGGGCTCTATGTCGACGGCCAGGCGCAACTGATCGGTTACTCGGCCGATATCGTCTCCGACGACACCGGCGCCACGCTGGTCGAGGGCAACGATGCCTTCGGCTACGGTCTCAGCCTCGAGGCCGGCCAGAAGATCGGGCTCAACGACAACTGGTCGCTGACGCCGCAGGCCCAGCTTAGCTATTCGGCCGTGCGCTTCAGCGATTTCACCGACCAGTATGACGGCACGGTCTCGCTCGACGATGGCGGCGACACCCTGGTCGGCCGCCTCGGGCTTTCCGCCGACTACGAGAGCGAATGGCAGGACGCGGCCGGCGAGACCAAGCAGACCCACCTCTACGGTATCGGCAATCTCTACTACGACTTCCTCGACGGCTCGACGGTCGATGTCTCCGGCACCAAATTCGCCTCGCAGAACCAGGGGCTGTGGGGCGGTGTCGGTGTCGGCGGTTCGCTGAGCTGGGCCGACGAGCAGTACAGCGTCTTCGGCGAAGCGCTGGTGCGCGGCAGCCTCGACGATTTCGGCAATAACAACGCGATCGGCGCCAAGGTCGGGTTCAACGGCAGGTGGTAAGGGCGCTCAACGGCGCCCACCCACCTCATTCGCGATCCGGCTCCCGGCACAGCGCTTCGAACCGCCCCGCAGCGGCAGAGAGGCGGCGTTCGCGGTGGCGGAGGATCGAGAACTGCCGGGGTGGCAGCTCGATATCGAGCACCTGCAATTCGCCGCTTCTGACGAACGGGGCGACCACCATCTCGGAGAGAGCGGCGGCGCAGCTGCCCGAGCGGACAGCGCTGAGCACGGCCTCGTTGGTGGGCAGCACCAGGGCAACCTGCAGTTCGGCCGGATCGTAGCCGGCGGCGCGCAGCCCGGCTTCGAACACTGCCCGCGTGCCTGAGCCGCGCTCTCGCATGATCCAACTGAGGTCGCTGAGTGTCGTGCGAGCACCTGCTGTCGCAACCACCACCAGCCGGTCGCGCACCACCGGCGTGCTGGCCAGCACCGGCTCGTCGATACTGCCTTCGACGAGGCCGAGTTCCGCTCGGCCGTCGACCACGGCCGCAGCGACGGCGCTGGTATTGCCGACCTCGAAATTGATTGTGACGCCGGGGTATTGCCGCTGGAAGGCCAAGAGGCGCGGCGGCAGCCAGTAGTTGGCGACGGTCTGGCTGGCCTGCACGTCGAGGATACCAGTCCTGAGGCTTCCCAGTTCGCTGAGCACGGATTCGGTGTTGCGCACTTGCGCCAGGGTGAGCCGCGCTTCGGCCAGCAGCACGCGCCCCTCGCGGGTGAGCTCGATCCGCCGCCCGACGCGATCGAACAGGCGCACATCGTAATAGGCCTCGAGCGACTTGATCGCCGCGCTTGCCGCCGACGGCGAGAGGCCGACGGCATTGGCGCCCTGCGTCAGGTGCTCGCGTTCGGCGACGGCGATGAATATCGAGAGCTGCTCCAGCGTCATTGTGCGATCCAGCAGAATGAAACATGCATTTCTATGTCATTATCCAGAATGATCGCAATGCCTATGCTGTCCGCGACTTGGTCTGGAGCATGCTGTGCTAGCGAGGCGGAAAATCGTGGCTGTCCTGCCTGGGCTGGGACTGGCCCTTGGCGTGACGGCAGTGGCCCTGGGCGCGGAGGCGCTGCAGGAGCGGTTGCTGGGCGGGCGCTGCGTTGATGGCCTGGTCATCGCCATCCTCGCCGGCACGCTGATCCATACACTGATGGGCCTCGCGCCACGCTTCGTCGCCGGCGTACAGTTTGCCTCGAAGACCATCCTGGAAATCGCCGTCGTACTGCTGGGTGGCACGATCAGCGCAGCTGCCCTGGCGCAGTCGGGCATTGAACTGATCGCCGCGGTGGCGGTGGTGGTGCTGCTGGCGCTGACCGCCAGCTACCTCGTTGGCCGTTGGCTCGGGCTAGACGAGCGGCTGGCGACGCTGGTCGCCTGTGGTAATTCGATCTGCGGCAACTCGGCGATCATGGCGACGGCGCCGGTGATCGAGGCGCCGGCCGAGGACGTCGCCGCCTCTATCGCCTTCACCGCGGCGCTGGGTATCGTGGTGGTGCTGCTGCTGCCGCTGGCATTCGGCGCGCTCGGGCTGACGCAGTGGCAATACGGCGTGGTTGCCGGCCTCAGCGTCTACGCGGTGCCGCAGGTGCTCGCTGCGACCGGGCCGGTGGGCGTGATGAGCACGCAGGTCGGCACCCTGGTGAAGCTCATGCGGGTGCTGATGCTGGGGCCGGTAGTGCTGTTCGTCGGGTTGCGCCACGGGCGGAAGGAGGCGGTGCGACCGTCCTTCTCACTGCTGCTGCCCTGGTTCATCGTCGGCTTCCTGCTGATGATGGCGGCCCGCTCGCTCGGGCTTTTGCCGGAGGCGACGTTGCAGCCGCTGCAGGCGGCCTCGTCGCAGCTGACTTTGGTCTCCATGGCAGCCCTCGGCCTGTCGGTCGACCTGCGCAGCGTGCTGTCGTCGGGCGGCCGGGTGCTGGCCGCCGGCTTCATCTCGATCCTGGTGCTGTTGGGCCTCGCGCTGGCCACAGCGTTGATGCTGCAGGCCGGCTAGCCGGCCGGGGGACTCGATTGGCACGACCGACGCAATCTCCCGCCGGCACACCCATCAGCAGGCGCGGCGTCATTGCAGCACACATCAGGTTCATATACGGGCTACCAGCAGAGCCGCCGGCGCCCCAGGCGAAGATTACTGTCCGTCTGGCAAAGGACAATCGAATGGCAATGTCTTGGGCCCCAAACGGCAATATCTACCTCTCTCCGCATCATGACGACATTGCCTTCTCGCTTGGCGCGCGGATTGCGGCGGAGCCTGGTGGCCGGCTGGTGAACCTCTTCACACGCAGCGGTTATGTCGCCGGCGCGCCGCTCGCCTTGCCCCCGGATGTCGCGACGATCGAGCGGGTCACCACGCTGCGGGTCGCCGAGGACATGGCGTTTGCCGAGCGCTTTCGGTTGGAGCGGATCGATCTGGGCCTGGAGGATGCGCCAGTGCACGGCCGTTCGCCGTGGGATCTGGATGGACTGGCTGACGACATCGTGCAGGTGCGGGCGCCGCTGGCCGAGCTGTTGCGGGAGACTGAAGGCGCCCGGGTGTTCTGCCCCGCGGCGATCGGCGGGCATGTGAACCACCTGGCCGTACGGGCGGTGGTGATCGAGCTGCTGCCGGAGCTGGAGCGGCGTGCCGAGGTGCTGTTCTATGAGGACCTGCCTTATGCCAGCTCGAGCCGGGCGCGGCGGCATTGGCTGCCGGATTTCAGGGCAGCATTGGGCGTCCGGCGACTGCGGCGACGCACCTCGGCAGCGGGACCCGAGAAGCTGGCGGCGGTGAACCTCTACCCTAGCCAGCATACCAGCACGGTGATCTCGTTGCGGCAGTTCTCGCCGAGGACACTGTGGCCGATCGGGCCGCATGAGGCGGTCTGGCGGGCGTTCACGACTTCGTGATCGGAACTTTATCCCCGCCTTGCCGTTCCGCCAAGGCGAGATTGTGGCAGCGCGGCTGCTCGCAGACTCCTGACGCGTAAAGCAAGTCAGCATCGCTGCCATTTCAGGGCCCGTGCCTCGCCGCAAAGATGAACGGCAGATGAACGGAGCCTTTATTCAAGATTCAGCCAAAGTTCCCCTTTATCCGGCCAACCAACCGAACCGACCCGAAATTTTCCGGAGACGCATGACCATGCACCTCGCGACCAAACTTGCCGCCGCCGTGTTCGCCACCCTCTGTGCCGCGGCCCCCGTATACGCTATCGCTGCCGATCCGACCGGCACCTGGCAGGCCGATGACGGCAAGAGCCGTTACAAGATCACCGAGTGCGGCAGCGGCGCCCTGTGCGCGCGCCTGATCTGGCTGCGCGACAAGGATGATGTGAACCGGCAATACCTGAACCAGGTCATCGTGCAGGGCACTCAGTCCTCCGACAACAAATGGACCGGCACGGTCAAGAACGCCGGCGACGTCTATTCCGGCACGATGATCATGACCGGCAGTGACAGCCTGAAGGTCAATGGCTGCCAGGGCGTCTTCTGCCAGACCGTCAGACTTAGCCGCGTTTGAGGCGCTGCTTGAAATAGGCAGCCTTCAAGAACTGCCGTACTTGAAACCCGCGCCTCCGCCGGCGCGGGTTTTTTGTTAGCCCTCGGCGATCATCGCGATCGAGATCTTGAGCCCGGGCACCCGGACCGGCAACTTGGCGCCCTGCCGCGCCGGCGGATCGACGGGAAACCACTTGAGCCATTCCTCGTTCATCCCGGCGAAGTCGTCCTCCTCGGCGAGGATGACGGTCGCGCTCACCGCCTTGTCGAGGCTCGTGCCCGCGGCCGCGAGGATGGCGCTGATGTTGCGCAGCGCCTGGGCGGTCTGTTCCCCGATGGTTTCGCCCACGATCTTGCCGGTCTCAGGCGAATAGGGGGCAGTGCCGGAAACGAACACCAGCCCGGCGCTCTTTACCGCATGGCTGAAATAGGGGGATGGCTTGGGCAGGTGTTCAGAAGAAACGATGGTGCGCGGCATCCGCTTGGCCTCCAGCCGTGATCTCGGACGCGGATAGCGAGCGCGCCGTGAACCGTGGCTGAACGGCTGAGGAGCAGCCCGCCGAACCGTGTCGGCGGGCTGTCGTGCTTCGGGTTAGAGCTTACCCCTGATCCCGGCGGTAACGCCGAGGCTGTAGCTGTCGCCGGGGTGGTTGAGGCTGGTACCGAGATTGGCCTCGCCATAGAGCGACAGCGCGCCGCCGGCCCAGTCGATCGAGCCGCCCAGCCCGATGCCGGCCCAAAGCGGGTCGGCCTTGCTGCTCAACGTGTCGCCGCCGACGCTGGTCGACGTGCCCTGAAGGAACTCGTAGGTGAGGTTGGCGATGCCGTAGAGCCGGGTGCTCCCGGTCTCGCCGGCCGCGTCCTGCCACTCGCTTTGGTGGTCGACCGAGAGGCCGAGGCGGCCGAGCAGGCTGTCGCCGCTCTCAAGCGCAACGGTCGAGCCGTAGGAAACGAACTCGTCGAAATCGACCGCCGAATAGGCGAGTTGCGCCTGCGGCGTCACCGACCAGTTGTCGCCGAGCGCGACTTCCTGGCCGGCCTCGAGGCTGAGTGCATAGCCGAACCCGGCATTACCCGAAACGATGGTCGTGCCCAGCGTCTCCGAGTCCAGCCTGCTGTCGAACCAGGTGAGCTTGCCCTGCGCATCGAGATAGAAGCCCTCGTCCCCGTACCAGGTCAGTGTGGCGCCGAGGCCATAGCCGTTGCTCGCGACGCTGCCGCGGCCCGAAGCGGAGCTGATATCGGCGGAGATGACGCCGAACTGCGCGTTGACGCCTGCGACCAGCGAGCCGGCATCGGACCGGTTGAGCACGCCATCGAAGCCTGCCTGCAGTTGCCACGTGGTGACATCGTAGCCGGCGCCAGTGCTCGAATCCGGAGCGATGGAGACGCGAGCGGCTTCGATTCGTCCCCAGAGCCCGTTGCCCTCGCCAGACCAGGAGCGGTTGCCGATGCGCTGCGCGAGACTTTCGGTGGTGTTGAAGGCCTGCAGTGCTGCGCCAACATAGGCTTCGATCACGGGGGCGGCCGGCTGGAACACCGGCTCGTCGTCGATGATGTTGCGAAGGTACCAGTCGCCATCGCCAACGTCCTGGTAAAGGCCATAGAGATAGGCGCCGCCGATCACTGCTTCCTCGCCGTTGTGCACGGTGTCGCCCAGCAGGCTGAAGGTGCCAGCCGAGGTGCCGCCGACCTCGATGATCCTGATGCCGGTCGCGGTCACGCCGCCGAGCCCGCCGACATTGACGACCGAGACGTTGGCCGGGCCGCCAGTTGTGTTGCCGGTGATGCTGAGCAGGCCGGTGATGGAACTGTCGTCGCCGAGCGCGGTCTCGATCTGCAAGGTCTTGCCGGTCGCGTCGTAGTCGCCGTCGATTTCCAGCGTGCTGTCGAGCCCGATGCGGGTTGCGCCGGCATAGGTGCTGGCCCCGGTAAGGGTAAGCTTGCCTCCGCCGATGACGCTCAGCCCGCCTACCCCACTGAAGCCCACGGCGCCGATATCGAAGGTGTTAGTGTCGACGGTCACGCCGCCAGCAGCAATGGTGAGCTGATTAACTGTGAACCCGTCGGTGAAGTCGGCTTTGGTTCCCAGCGCACGAAGCGTAGCGTTGTCGAACGTAACTGGTGCGCTCGATGCCCCTTTAGTGAGGCCGGTTGTCTCCAGTATGCCACCACCACTCACGTTGAGCGTTCCGGTAGAGATGCCGCTCAAGCGCAGGCCGCCCAGCGCCCTCACGAGAGCCCCATCTAGAATATTGAGCGTTCCTGTGCCGCTGGCCCCGACGTTCAACGCGCCGCCGACGATCCACTGTGATCCGGCGCCGGTTACTGTCACGATGCCGGTATGCCCCGCGCCCGAACCGACGCCGGCCACCCCAGCAGTGTCAAGTGTGCTGCCATTTCTGATGGTGAGCGACGTCGAGTTTCCGTTGAGCAGGATGCCGTTTGTCTGACCAGTCGCCGGACCGCTGAAGCCGAGAATGACCGGATTGCTTGAGGTGATCACGACCCCGATTGAACCAGCGGGAGGAGCCCCGCCGCTCCAGTTGGCGCCGTTCATCCAGTCGGCGCTGACGCTGCCGTTCCATGTCTGGGCCGAGGCCGGTCCCGCAAAGAGGGCGAAGGCAACTACTGCGACGCCTGCCAAAACGCGCCCAACACCTACACCCCTGCGACCTCCGCGCTGGCGCAAGGAATCAACTGCTCGCCCGATCCGGGCGCTCACTATCGTAGTCATATTATCTCTCTAGTTGGCGAGTGGCCTCGCCGGTGGTCCGCCCTATGCATCCGCAAGATCAGATGCGTCTCAATCGCTCAATCCAGACAATGACTTATTCGCAACGTCGGCGACGTTAGCTGACGAGGCGTGTCTTGGAAATGACACCATTGATCACAATTTGGTCGACTTTCGGCTAAGCTTGCCGAAGCTGGACTAGAGGGCCAAACATGGCTGCCATAAGTATCGTCCCGTTCACCGATCTCACCCCGGCGCAGCGGGAGGCCGCCGCCGAGATCCTGGTCGCCGCGCTCGCGCACGTACCGGCCGCGTGGAAGACGCTGGACGAGGCGCGCGGGGAGATCGAGAAGCTGATTGCTGACCCGGAATGGGCTGGCCTTGCCGCGGTGGCGGGAGATATCGTCTGCGGCTGGGTGGGTGCGATCGCGAGCTATTCCCACGCCTGGGAGCTTCATCCGCTGGTCGTCGCGACGGATCGGCAGGGGCAGGGGATCGGCAGCCAACTGGTTGGCGCGATCGAAGACCAAGTCCGCGCCGGCGGGGCGCTGACGCTATATCTCGGCAGCGACGACGATTTCGGCGGGACCACGGCGTACGGCGCCGATCTCTATGCCGATACACCTGCCATGCTGCGCGAGCTGGCCGCCACACCGGGCGGCAAGCACCCGCTCGAGTTCTACCGAAAATGCGGGTTTCGGGTGATTGGGTTTATCCCGGACGCCAACGGCCTCGGAAAGCCCGACATCTGGCTGGGGAAGCGCCTGTAGGACCGGACTCGTCATCGTGAGGCGGTCCCCTCACCTCGGTTGCAGCGACGCCAGATAGAACTCCAGCATCACTGCAAGCGGCGCAGGGTTACGTTTCAGGCGGCTGCGCAGAGCCGCGCCTTCCCAGCAGTTGACCAGCAGCTCGGCGAGCTCGCGCGTGTCGCTGTCGGGAGCAATGCTGCCATCGGCCCTGGCGGCGTCGAGGCAGAGCTGCAGGCGATCGGCGATCGAGGAGAAGCACCACTCGATCTTCTGCCGGAAGGTGTCGCTGACTCCGGAGAGCTCCTGACCAAGGCCGCCCATCAGGCAACCGAGATAGCCCTCGCGCTCGTAGGAATTCTCGACGTTGCGGAAGAACGTCCGTATGCGGTCGAGCGGCGCGAGCGCCGCGTCGTGGACACAGATGTCGAGCACGGCATGCACATCGGCGACATAGGCATCCACGACCTGGAGGGCGAAATCCTCCTTGTCGGCGAAGTGGTGATAGAATGACCCCTTGGGCACGGAGGCGGCATCGAGCACCGCCTGAATACCGAGGCTGCTGTAGCCCTGCTGCAGCAACTGCTGCAGCCCGACATCGATCATCCTTCGCTTGGTGGAATGCATGATCTGCGATGACCGCGTTCGATTCACGCGGTCACCCTGCGCGCTCGCCTGCCAATATCCAAGTGCTCTCAGCCCGAGGTCCGGGCGATCATGTGGTCGATCACCTGACTATGCTCGTGCTCGGGGCTGAACATGATGATGCTGGCGTCGCAATCGACCCTCACATTATGGCCGGGCGGCCAATAGAACAGGTCATTCTCTTCGACGGTCTCCTCGTTGCCGGCGGCATCGGTAGTGGTGAGCCGGCCGCGCAGCACATAACCCCAGTGCGGGCACTGGCAGAGATTGCCGTCGAGTCCCTCGAACAGTGGTGCAGTGTCGACCCCGGCGCTGAGCGTGAAATGCTCGCCGCTGATCCGGCCATAGCCGCTGACATCGCCGAAGCCGCGCCGCTGCCGGATGATCGCGCCCGGCAGTTCCAGCCGGATTTCGACGTCGCCTTTCGAAACGTGCATTCTCTCCTCCGTTAGACCGATTGGTCTAGACTGACTGGTCTAATTGTGAGGTCCCACGGAGTCAATCGGCTGGAGTGGCGAGGCCGAAAATGTGATCGGGGAGGCGTTGATGCCTCCCCGATGGTCCTTATTCCGCCGCCTGCGGTACGGCGCTGGGGACGCGGCTGGTCGCCGACCTCGGCCCAACCGCGGCGATCAACGTCGTCACCACTGCCAGCGCCGCAACGAACGCTCCACCGGCAATGTAGGGCTCCCAGCTGAAGCCCGGCGCTGCCGTGAAGATGGCGGAGACCGCCGCGAGGACAATGCCGCCGCCGATCTGGAACGAGGCGAACAAGAGCCCCGAGGCAAGGCCCGACTTGTCGTCTTCGACATCGGCGAGGGCCGCGACCTGCACCGAGGGGTAGGTGGCGGCGTAGCCGAGGCCGAGGAACAGCTGGGTGATGATGACCAGGGCGATCGGATCGAACCGCCCGATGGCCAGCACCCAGAAGACGTAGCCCACCGCCTGCAGCGCCACGCCGATGGCCATCACCTTGGTCGTGCCGTTGCGTTGTGCCACGCCGGCGAGGCGCGGGGCGAGGAACATCACGCAGGCGCCGCCGAGCGCGAAGCTGAAGCCGGTAGCGAAGGCCGACCAGCCATAGACATGCTGGTAGTAGAGCGTCGCGAGGAACTGGAAGCCGACATAGACCCCCTGGAACAGCGCGGCGACGATGTTGGCGTGGCTGAGCTTAAGCCGCTTGAAGATCGACAGCGGCACCATCGGATCGTGGTGGCGGGCCTCGACGACAAGGAAGATGACGATCAGCGCGATGGACGCGGCCAGCGGCCCCCAGGTGAGCGGCGCGGTAAAGCCGGCGGCCGAGGCGTTGGTGACGCCGAACACGAACAGCAACAGGCCCGGCGTGATGGTGATGGCGCCGGCCCAGTCGAACGAGGCGCGCGACCGGCCGCGGTCCCTGTCGGGCGGCAAGACGAACGGCGCGATGAGCAGGACGAGGATGGCGACCGGCGCCGCCATCACCAGCGTGGCGCGCCAGGTGAAGACGGTGACCGCACCGCCCAGCACCATGCCGAGCACGAACCCGGCCGCACCGGTCGAGGCGAAGAGCCCGAGCGCCTTGGCCCGGGCCTGGCCCTCACCGAACACGCTGAGCAGCAGCGCCAGGGCGGCCGGCGCGGTGAAGGCGGCGGCGATGCCCTTGATCAGCCGGGCGGCGATCAGCGTCGGCCCCGAATCGACGAAGGCGCCGGCGATCGAGGCGGCGGCGAAGATGCCGAGCGCCCAGAGGAAGACGCGGCGGTGGCCGAAGATATCGGCAACCCGGCCGCCGAGCAGCAGGAAGCCGCCGTAACCCAGCACATAGGCGCTCACCGCCCATTGCAGCACATTGGGCTCGAGCCCGAGTTCGGCCTGGATGGCGGGCAGGGCGACGCCGATGGTGGAAACGTCCATGGCGTCGAGGAAGTTGGCGGCGCAGAGCAGGAACAGGGCCAGCCCGGCGACACCTCCGATCTTGGTAGAGGTCATCGAAATTATCCCTTTCGCAATGCCGCCGTCGCGTGAGGGAGGAGCGCCGGCCGGCAGAGGGAGCGGAAACTGACGAGCTGCCATCCATATTGCAAATTGATAGTGATCATGCGAGGTATCACTGGCAATGATGAATGATACCGCCCTCCGCAAGATCGATCTTAACCTGCTGCTGGCCTTTTCGGTGCTGATGCAGGAGCGCAATGTCAGCCGCGCCGCCGAGCGGCTGCTACTGGGTCAGCCCGGCCTCTCGGCGGCGCTGAAGCGGCTGCGCGAGGCGCTCGACGACGAGCTGTTCGTGCGGGTGGGGCGCGGCTTGCAGCCGACCCCGCGGGCCCTCGATATCGCGCCGGCGATCGAGGACGCGCTGGGCTCGATCGAGCGGGCCATCCGCATGCCGGATGCGTTCGACCCGCTCAGCTATGAGGGCACTTTCCGCATCGGCATGTGCGACAACCTCGAAACCGCGTTCTTCGGGCCGCTGGCGGCGCGGATCCGCCGCGAGGCGCCCAGGGCGAAGCTGGTTTCGGTGGCTTCTCACACCCACCACCCGGGCCAGCAACTCGATGATGGCGATTTCGATCTCTCGGTCTCGGTGCACCCCGAGCCGGCCTCGTGGCATGTGCGCCAGCCTCTGTTCCACCAGAGTTCGGTTTCCATCTATGACCCCGATCAATTGAAGCTGACGGCACCCCTCACCTTGGCCGATTTCACCCGCGAGGCGCATATCGCGGTCTCCTTCGAGGGCGACATGGCGGGCGATGTCGACGCGGCGTTGAAGAAGGTTGGGCGGACCCGCTCGGTGGTGGCGACAGTGCCACGGTTTTCGGCCCTGCCGACGGCGCTCAGCGCCATGCCGGCGATCGCCACCATCCCCGAATCGATCGCCCGCTGCATGGCCTCGCTGCACGGCCTAGCCATCTCAAAACCGCCAGTGGAGCTCGAGGCCTCGCCGGTGTCGCTGCTCTATCGCCGGGTCGACCGGGCCGACGGCCGCGCCCAGTGGTTCCGCCGCGTGTTCGTCGAGGTGGCGCGCGAAGCGCTGAAAACCAGCGGCTGCAGCTGCGATATTGCGGTAGCGGCATGAGCAAGAGCCGGAACGGCTCGGGACTTACTGGAGGAACTACATGACCAACACCGTCCGTGAACTGCGCCTGGTGATCACCGTCGACGATTTCGAAGAGGCGGTGGCGTTCTGGCGGGACAGCATGGGGCTGAAGGAACAGATCTCGGTCGGTGACGATGACGGGCATGTGGCGATCCTCGGCGCCGGGATCGCTACGCTCGAGATCAGCGACAGGAAGCATGCCGAGTTTATCGACAAGATCGAGGTCGGCCGGACCGTCGGCGGGCAGTTCCGCGTGGCGCTGCGCTTCGACGACGTGCCGGCGGCGACCGACCGGCTGGAGGCAGCGGGCGCCAAGGTATTGGGGACGCCCCGGCCGACGCCCTTCCGCTCCACCAACTCGCGGCTCGAGGCGCCCGAGGGCGTGCAACTGACCTTGTTCGATGCGGAGTGAAGCGTGAGCGACTACCAACTGATTGAGCGGATCCCGACCATTGAGGAATATCGCGAGCTGCGCCGGCTGTCGGGGCTGAGCGGCAAATCCGAGGAGGCAGCGGCACGAGGCCTGCCCAACACCATCCATGCGGTGGTGATCGAACACGCCGGCCAGACCATCGGCATGGGCCGGGTGATCGGCGATGGCGGCACGGCGTTTCAGGTGACCGACATCGCCGTGCTCGAAGCGCATCGCGGCAAGGGGCTGGGCAAGCAGATCGTCGCGGCTTTGGTCGATTGGCTCAAGGCCAACGCGCCGCCGACCGCCTATGTCAGCCTAATCGCCGACGGCCCGGCCAAGGCGCTCTACGCCCAATACGGCTTCGCCGAAACGGCGCCAAAGTCCGTCGGCATGTACCTGTGGGTGAAGTGAAGCGGTCGCGGTCCTCGCACCTCAGCGGGCGGCGACATGCGGCTGCAGCCTGAGGCGCGGCTCCGCCCGGTCCGATTGGGTGAACGGATAGCTGTCGCGGATATGGGCGTTGAAATACCGCCCCTTCGATGGCGAGTGCCGGAGTGCGTCGTACTCGACCGCGGGGACTTCGAAATAGTCGTAACGGCGGCCCGAGGGGCGGAACCAGACCGAGAGCGTCTGGGTCTCCGGGTCGTAAGCCATGTCGGCGATCACGGTGGATGGCATGTGGAATCCCTCCATGCCCCTCACAACGCGCCGCACGACCGTCCGTTGCCGGGTTGGCGGGGGCTATTCCAGCTCCGCCACCGAAATATCGACATCGAGGTCGGGCCAGCGCAGGCCCGTGCCGCCCTCGGTGAAGCGCCAGTTGAGGCGGGCGGCGGGCGGACCGTCGCGGAGGCGGGGATAGCGGGTGAGCGGAGCGATCAGCTCGCGCCCGTCCTCGAGTTTGACTTCAAGCGTAGCGGTGCCGAAGCGGACGTCGATGGCCCGGGAGCCGGTCTTGGTCGTCGTGCTCATTGGTCCTCCTCCTCAGAGCATCCAAGGCGCTGTCCGGCAGGATTGGAGCCTCCCGCCTTGAAAGCGCAACAGATCAAGGCCAGCCTAGCTGCGTTCCGGCGAGTGGAGAAGGTGCGAACTGCGGCTGTCCCGTCCATCGCCAGCGCCATGTCGGCGCCATCGTGATTCCATTCCGGTCCCTGTTCATCCCACATTCAGCCATCTTCCCGCATAACCCTCCGATGAAACAGAAACTGACATTGGTGGCGGCCGGCGTATTGACGCTGGGGCTGGTGTTCGGTGTTGCCGCTCCCGCGGTGGCGCAGGAGTGCCTGAGTAAGCGCGAGATCCAGCAGATGATCGACAATGGCGAGCTGGTGCAGCTGTCGCAGGCGATTGCGCAGTCGGGCGTCGACGGCAAGATCATCAGTTCGCAGGCCCGCGTCTGCATGGTTGGCGGCCAGTGGGAATGGCAGGTCAACGTGATGGACGAATATGGCGAAAGCAAACCTGTGAGCTTGCCGGCTCAGTGAAGCCTCACATAAAATCAACGTCGGACACTTCTCGCGCGTAGGGCCGGCCGTTGCCGGGCGCGGGAGTTGTCGTGGCGGCAATAGGGGACTTTTCGATGCGCATTCTCGTCGTTGAAGACGACACTAATCTCAACCGGCAGCTGAAGGATGCGCTGACGGAAGGCGGCTACGTCGTCGACGTGGCGTTCGACGGCGAGGAAGGCCATTTCCTCGGCGACACCGAACCATATGACGCCGTGGTACTCGATATCGGCCTGCCGCAGATGGACGGCCTCTCGGTGCTGGAGGAATGGCGTCGCGCCGGCAAGAAGATGCCGGTGCTGCTGCTGACCGCCCGCGACCGCTGGAGCGACAAGGTGCAGGGCATCGACGCCGGCGCCGATGATTACGTCGCCAAGCCCTTCCACATGGAAGAAGTGCTGGCCCGCGTGCGCGCGCTGGTGCGCCGGGCCGCCGGGCAGGCCTCCAACGAGATCAGCGCCGGTTCGGTGCGGCTCGACGTCAAGGCCGGCAAGGTGACGGTGGATGGGCACTCGGTGAAGCTGACCAGCCACGAACTGCGGCTCCTCAGCTACCTGATGCACCACAAGGGCAAGGTGATCTCGCGCACTGAGCTGACCGAGCACCTCTATGACCAGGACTTCGACCGCGATTCCAACACCATCGAGGTGTTCGTCGGGCGGCTGCGCAAGAAATTGCCTGACGATTGCATCCAGACGGTGCGCGGGCTGGGCTACCAGATCGCCGAGGACTGAGGGTATTCGGACGTGGACCCATCACCGAGTTTTCGGTCGATCGCCTTCTCCCCTTGTGGTCGGCGGACGAGGGCGTTTGCCCTCGCCGCGAGGTGGCCGACAGGCCGGATGAGGGGTATCTCTCCGCGCACTGGATCGCTCCTCGCTTCGCTCGGATCGCGCTACACTTCGTTGCGCGGACCCCTCATCCGGCCTTCGGCCACCTTCTCCCACAAGGGGAGAAGGCACTCGCCGATGGTTCAGGTGGTGGGCCGTGGCTGATACCTCGGTGCAGCCCGTATCGCAGCGCAAGGGGTCGATTGCCGCCTCGCTGTTCCTGTTGTCGGCCGGCTGGCTGATCGTAGCCTTGGTGGCGACGGCGTTCCTGCTCACCGAGCTCTATTCGCGGGCGCTCGATAACAGCCTGGTCGAGACGCTGGAGTTCCACGTCGAGACGCTGACCGACCTCAGCCTCCTCTCCGACACGCCGAAATCGGACCAGATCAAGGTCGCCGATCCGCGCTTCGACCGCACCGGCTCCGGCTGGTACTGGGCGATCCGCGACGAGACGGGCGAACTGCTCAACTTCTCCAACTCCTATGTCGGCATGGTGCTGGGGCCGCTGCCGGGGCCGTTCGACGCGACCAACTCGAAGTCGGCGGTGCTGACCGACCCGTTCAACATCAAGATCCGGGTGATCGAGCGGGCGGTGACGGTGAACGGCATGCCGCTCCACATCATGGTCACCGGCTCGCTCGACGAAATCCTGTCGCTGGTCGACGAATTCCGCGGTCAGACGCTGATCGTGCTCGGCGCGGTGGCCATCATGCTGGCGGTGATGTCGACGATCGTCGCGCGGCTGGCGCTGCGGCCGATCGGGCGGCTGCGTCGTGAGGTGGAGCAGGTGCGCGAGGGCGATGCGGCCTCGCTCACCGGCGCCTATCCGGCCGAACTGGCGCCGCTCTCCGAAGAAATCAACGAACTGCTGCGCTCCAACGCGCAGATCGTCGAGCGGGCCCGCAACCAGGTGGGCAACCTGGCGCACGGGCTGAAGACGCCGATCGCCGTGCTGCGCAACGAGGCCAACGCCGACAAGAAGAACGGCCTCGCCAAGGTGGTAGCGACCGAAACCGAGAAGATGAGCCAGCTGGTCAGCACTTATCTCGATCGCGCCCGGCTGGCGGCGCGCTCGACCGTGGTGGGCAAGAAAGCCGACGCGACGCATGTCATGCTGCGGCTGACCCGGGTGATGCAGAAACTCAACCCGCAGGTGACCATCGCCATGGTGCGCCCCGACGCCTCGCTGCCCTGGTTCCGCGGCGATGAGGGCGATCTCGAGGAGATGGCCGGCAACCTGCTCGACAATGCCTGCAAATGGGCAAAGTCCTCGATCGGCGTCACCGTGGTGGCCGAGCGCAGCGGCGGCGCGGCGAACCTCCTGATCAAGATCGACGACGACGGACCGGGGCTGACTGAGGAGGAAGCAACCAAAGTGTTGCGCCGCGGTGTCAGGCTGGACGAGAAGACCCCAGGCTCGGGGCTGGGCTTGGATATCGTCAAGGAACTGGTTGACGTCTACGGCGGCTCCCTGCAATTGAAGCGCTCAGTGCTGGGGGGCCTCCTGGCAGAATTGCGGCTTCCGGCCGCAAAGGTTGCGGGTTTCCGCACTTTTGCCTCAATACGTAAGGAATAAGGGCCCCGGCCACCCCTCGAGACCGACATGCAGCAGATCGTCCGCGCCCTTCCCGTTTTTGCCATGCTTCTGCTTGCCGGTTGCAGCATGGGCCCCTCGACGTCCGACGTCGCCCTGGGGCCGACGCTGCCGCAGCCGAACTCGACGCTGGGGACGCAGCCGACCATTACGCCGGCTTCGCTGCCGGCGCCGGGCGCGATTCAGTCCGCCAACACCACGATGAACGACGTGAGCGCTTTCCTCGACCCCTCGGTGCTTGGCCAGCTCTCGGCCAAGGACAAGTCGGAAGCCGCGAGCGCCCAGTTCAACGCCCTGACCTTTGGTCGCCCCGGCGCGCCGCGCGCCTGGACCGGCGACAAGGGCACATCCGGCAACGTGACCGTCGGGCCCTATGTCCGTGTCAACAACATCGACTGCCGCGATTTCACCCACACCGTGACCATCGGTGGCGCGCCGCACGCCCGCAAGGGCACGGCCTGCCGCGAGGTCGACGGCACCTGGAGCGTCGCCGGCTGAGGTCGGCGCGGTCGCTGCATGCATCGTCGCCTGACAGCGATGTGATCGGCAGCGGGCTTTCGGATAGTCTTTTGTTTACCGTCGCGCGCTAGGTTCGAGGACTATCCTCGGACCCTGATGCCCGCCGGTTTTCATGCCCAATACTGCCACTCGTCTTTCATCGTCTGAGACTGCTCGGTCGCAGCGGGCTGTGCGGCCGTTCTTCGGGCTGATCGATGCGGTGATCGTTCCCGGTACGGCCGGTTTCGATTTCGACGGCGGCATCGCCGAAGCGCATGCGCAGGGCATCTGGACCTGGATGGTGCGCGATGTGGCGCCCGACCTGATTGACCCCAATGCGGCCGATGACGACCAGGCGGCGCGCCAGGCGCTCGATCTCCTCGTGCCCGAACTGCTGCAACGCGCCCGCGCTGCCATCTCGGCGGTCGGCACCCCTGACGCGGAGCGCCGGATCCAGCTGCAGATGGGCGGCGATGACGCCTTTCGCCGCGTCGGCGTGGTGCTCAATGCGCTGAAATGCCGAAGCCTGCTCGACAAGGCCCAGGCCTTTGGCCGGGCCGCCAACGGCATGACCGACGAGATGGCGCTGGGCGTGGCGCTGCAGTCGATGCCGCTCAACGATCATGCCGTCTCGGCGCTGCTGTTCCAGGCGGCGATGGGGCAGGTGAGCCACCCCGGCCGGATGATGGCGGCGGCGATTCGGCTGGCCGGCTCCGCCACCGAGGCATCGATGCAGCGCGCCGGCTTCGCGCCGCTGATCGAGGCGATGCTGTCGCATGCGCAGGCCCAGATCCCGGCGCTCGACCAGCACGGCGCCTTTGCCGATATCGATCTGACCTGCCGCGCCATCGACCGCTTCCATCGCTTGATGCGAGCGGTGACCGGCTATGTCGAACTCGGTCGGCTGACCCGCTGGTCGACGGCGGTCGCCGCATTGACCAAAACCGTGTCGGAGCTGGTCGAACCGAAGCTGCGCGACGTGTCGCCGAACGTGAACCTGGCGCTGCGCCGCCATTCCGGCCAGGACCGGCTCGATGGCGACCAGGTGCTGGCGGCGCTCAATGGCTGCTACGTGCTGGCGACGATCCGCGATTGCCGCGATTCGCTGGCGCTCAACGCCATGTTCGACCAGACCTGGACCCAGGTGGGTCAGGCGCTGGAAATGCATGTGCAGCGCAACCTCGAGCTGTTCCGGCAGAACCCCGGTGACCGGGTGATCGGCGCCCGGCTCGATGCCGCCATCAAGATGGCCGAACTGCGCTTCAACCCCGACTATGCCGACGTACTGCGCCGGGCGCGGGAAACGGCTGAGAAGCGGGCGAGCTGAGGCAAGCGGAAGCTAGCGCCGCCGGTGCGCGCTGACCCCCACCCCTGTCCCCTCCCCGCAAGGGGGAGGGAGACCAAAACACCAGCATCGCAGT
>Ga0209902_100677_pt1 | contig 29867 bp, 28 predicted proteins | sample FECB27metaG_FD_188304 | JGI IMG/M metagenome (GOLD analysis project Ga0209902, IMG submission 188304) | Cyanobacterial communities from the Joint Genome Institute, California, USA - FECB-27 (SPAdes) (version 2) | ecosystem: Environmental > Aquatic > Thermal springs > Hot (42-90C) > Microbial mats...
GCTCGGGCACCAAGGTCGAAGACGTCAACAAGCTGATGAAGCAGCACCGCCAGATGGCGGACATGATGAAGAAGGTGTCGAAGGGCGGCATGGGCTCGCTCGCCGGCATGTTCGGCGGCAAGATGGGTGGGATGATGCCGGGTCTCGGCAACATGCCGGACCCCTCGACCATGGACCCCAAGGAACTCGAGCAGCTGGCGCGGCGCATGGGGATTGACCCGGCCTCGATGCCGCAGCAGGCCGAACCACCAAAGCAACTCACTCAGAACAAGCTGCCGACCGATGTCGGCCAGCTGCTCAAATCCGGCTCGGGGCTTCCCGGGCTTGGCGGCGCGTCGCGCTTCCCCGGCCTTCCGGGCCTCGGCGGCGGCTTCGTGCCGAAGAAGAAATAACCCTGAACCTAACGACTGATCATACGAAGGACTGAAGAATGTCGCTGAAACTCCGCCTTGCCCGCGCCGGCACCAAGAAGCGCCCCTACTACCACGTCGTCGTCGCCGACGCCCGTTCGCCGCGTGACGGCCGCTTCATCGAGAAGATCGGCAACTATGACCCCAAGCTCGCCGACAAGGACAAGCGCGTCACCCTCGTCGCCGAGCGCGTGCAGCATTGGCTGAGCGTCGGCGCCCAGCCGACCGACCGCGTGGCGCGCTTCTTCGACGCCGCCGGCCTGTTGAAGCGCGAAGCGCGCAACAACCCCGAAAAGGCCGTGCCGGGCAAGAAGGCGACCGAGCGCGCCGAAGCCAAGGCCAAGGCGATCGCCGACAAGGCCGCTGCTGACGCCGCGCCGGCTCCGGCCGCTGAAGCCGCTTCCGAGTAAGCCGTGGCGCAAGCGGGCGACAACAAGCTCCTCATGGGCCGCATCGGCGCGGCCCATGGGATCAAGGGCGAAGTGCGCATCCAGTCCTTCACCGAGGACCCGCTGGCGCTGGCTTCCTATGGCCCCTTGTCGACCAACAAGCCGGGCCTGACGATCAGGATCCTCGCGGCCCGCACCACCACCAACGTCCTGGTGGCGCGGCTCGAGGGGGTCAACGACCGCAACGCCGCCGAGAAGCTGAACGGGGTCGAGCTCTATGTCGACCGCGCGCTGCTGCCGGATCCTGAGGACGACGACTTCTACCATGCCGACCTGATCGGGCTGAAAGCCCGGCTGGCCGATGGTTCGGAGATCGGCGAGGTGATGGCAGTGCCGAACTTCGGCGCCGGCGACCTGCTGGAAATCCGCGACCCCCGCTCGGGCGATACCTATCTCTATCCGTTCTCGAAGGCCGTGGTGCCGGAGGTGCGGATCGCCGACGGGTACCTGCTGATCGATCCGCCGATCGAGGCGGAGCCGGGCGAAGAAGAACCCGATTGAGCTTTTCGGCTTCGATCATCACGCTGTTTCCGGATCTGTTTCCAGGGCCGCTCGGCGCCTCGGTGATCGGTCGCGGCATGGCGGATGGGCTATGGCAGCTCGAAACCACCCAGCTCAGGGATTTCGCCACCGACCGGCACAGGACGGTGGACGATACGCCGTCGGGCGGTGGCGCCGGCATGGTGCTGAAGCCCGACATTCTGGCGAAAGCCATCGACGCCGTTTCACCGGAGGGTGATACGCGGCCGCGGCTGCTGATGTCGCCACGCGGCAAGCCGCTGACCCAGGCGCGGGTGCGCGAGCTGGCTGCCGGACCCGGAGCGGTGATCGTCTGCGGCCGGTTCGAGGGGATCGACCAGCGGGTGATCGAAGCCCGCGAGCTCGAGGAAGTCTCGATCGGCGATTACGTGCTGGCCGGCGGTGAAGTCGCGGCCATGGTGCTGCTCGAGGCGGTGGTTCGGTTGATCCCCGGGGTGCTGGGGGCGGCCGAAAGCCATGCCGACGAGAGCTTTGAGAACGGGCTGCTGGAGTATCCGCAATATACCCGGCCGCAGCTGTTCGAAGGCCGCGAGATCCCTCCGGTGCTGACCTCGGGCGATCACGGCAAGGTGGAGAAGTGGCGGCGCGCCGAGAGCGAAAAGCTCACGCGGGCGCGCCGGCCGGATCTGCTCGCGTGATCAGGCGGATTTGCCGAGCAGCTTTCTGATCTTGGCGACGGCGGTCGCCGGATCCTCCTGATAGGCAATCGTCCCCTCGAAGCCGCCTTGCGCGTTGACGAGGAAGACCGAGGCAGTGTGGTTCATGGTGTAATCCGAACCCTGGCCCGGCACCTTCTCGTAGAAGGCCCGCCAGGCCTTGACCATCTTGGCGATCTCCTCGGGCTTGCCGGTGACGCCGGTAACGCGGTCCGACACCCAGCTGACATAGCCATCGAGGATCTCGGGGGTGTCGCGTTCGGGATCGACGGAGACGAAGAAGGCCTTGAGGTTCTTCGCCTCGTCGCCAAGCTCGCCGTACCACGCCGCCATCTCGCCCATGGTGGTGGGGCAGACGTCTGGGCAGTGGGTGTAGCCGAAGAACAGCAGTGACGGCTGGCCGACCAGCATGGACTGGTCGACCGGCGTGCCGCGCTGATCGACAAGGCTGTAGCTGCCGCCGCCGATGCCGCCGCTGTCGGGCCCGGGCCGGGTGACGAAGAACAGCAGCGTTGCCGCCACGGCCGCGAGCGCGACCAGGGCCCAGAGCGCGAGACGCAGTCGCGAGGTAAAGGCGCTCATCTCAACCGCCATGGCCCGAGTGGTCTGCGGCCGGGCCCTTGGCCGCCGGGCTCTCGACGCTGAGCTCGATCTCGACGCTGCCGGCCTTTTCGAAGATCAGGGTCAGCGGGATCTTCGTTCCTTCGACCAGCGGCTCCTTGAGCTGCATGAACATGATGTGGAGGCCGCCTGGCTTGAGAGTGACGGTTGCGCCGGCAGGGATCTCGACCCCATCGGGCAGCTCGTTCATCTTCATCAGGTCGCCTTCCATCTTCATCTCATGGATCTGGCTGACGCCAGCCACCGGCGAGGCTGCGGCAATAAGGCGATCAGCTGCGGCGCCGTTATTGGTGATGGTGACATAACCACCGCCCACCGGTGCGTTTGGCAGGGTGGCGCGGGTGAAACCGCTGCTGATGCGGAGGTCACCCACGCTGACCTCGGCCGCGCTGGTAACAGTTGCGTGCGTCGCCGCGACGAGGCCGCCGCCCAGCAGGGCAAGGGTTACGAGGGCGGTGCGGAAGGTCTTCATCTTCAGTCCTCTCAAATAGGCCGGAGACCGGCGGTTTGGATGGGTGGTCATGGGGCAAGCTCGATCTCGCCGGTGAGCTTCACGAGGGTGAAGTCGTCGACACGGATGTCGAGTTCGATGGTCCAGGCGCCACCGGCCGGCAGCGTCAGCGGTACACGCCAGAAGCCGTCGGGGTCGTGCGTGGCTGGGCGTGCGAGGCGTTCGACGCCGAGGGCGGGATTGGAAAGCGCGACACGCAGCGCTTGCGGCTCAAGCGGCCCGAACTCGTCATCAGAGAGCCAGATGCTCAGCGTCGAGGCGCCGGCGCGGCCGGGGGTGACGGCAATGTCGGCCATTGCGGCATCGGTATGGATATGGGTGCGGGCCGGCTGGGCGGCGAGCTCGGCGACAACCCGCGGTGGCGGGGTGAAGCGCCAGCCGGCGACGACGCCGAACACCAGCAGCACCAGCAGCAGCTCGATGCCGATGCTGCGGCGGAGGTGGCGGCGGGCCGCCTCGACTCCGGCCAAAGTCGGCCGGGTGAGGGCAGCGCGGTTCCACAGCGCCAGGCCGAACAGTGGCAGCAGCAGCGCCAGCTTCGCCGCCAGCAGCGCCACATAGGGCGATTGCCAGGCCGGGCCAGGCGGGCCGAGTTGCAGCAGGGCGAGCAAGAAGCCGCTGAGGATCACGGGGACGACGGCCCAAGGGATCAGCCGCGAGAAGCGCTGCAGCGCGGCGAGCGCCGGCGCATCACCGCTCTGCAACAGCCAGCCGAGCGGCAGCAGCGCGCCGATCCAGAACAGCAGGCCGGCAATGTGGACGAAGACGGCGGGCTTGCTGAGCCAGGTCGGCGGGGCGGTACCGGCATGGCCGCTGAGCATCGGCGTCAAGGCAGCGGCCACCGCGGCCAACAGGGCGAGCGCCAACCCCCAATGCCGCTTGCCGAGCCGGGACAGCAGCGCGGCAAGCAAGGCAACCAGCGCCGCGGCAACCGTTGCGGCATAACTGGTGCCGAGCGCCGCGGCCCAGGGGGCGGGGGAGAACAGGCGGGCAAACCCGGCATCGAGGGCGTCGAGCCCCTGCAGGCCAAGCGCCAGCGGCGCCAGCAACAGCCCGGCGGTGCAGAACAGCTGCGACAGCCGGTCGAGCGTCGGGGGCAGCGGGCCGACGAGCCGGCCGAACAGCGTGGTGCCGACACCGAGGAACAGCAGGGCATAGAGCGTGGCCCGGGCAAGCCAGATGGTGCCGGCCAGCAGCGGATCGGTGCCGGCGATGAGGCTGGGGCGGGTGCCGGCCTCGCCGATGGAGAAGGCCAGGGCGCCGGCAATCGGATGGCCATCGGCAGAAGTGACGCGCCAGCTGACGAGATGGGTGCCACGCGGCAGACCGGGGGGCAGCGACAGTCGGATGCTGAGGTTCTCGGGGACTGCGCCGGTGAGGTCGCGGCGTTCGCCGTCGGAGGTGACGAGGGTGAAGAGCAGCGGCGATACCGGTTCGGTGAAGGTGAGCGTCAGCGCCGTGGGGGCGGACGGCAGCACACTGCCATCCACGGGGTCAGCGGCGACGAGGCCGGCATGCGCCAGAGCTGCCGACAGCATCAGCAGGCTGGCGACGAGGGTCGCAAGCAGCAGGATGGCAAGCGAGTGGAGCGCGCGCATGGTCGGGCCGGGTGGCTGTGGGGCGCCGAGCTGGCGCCCCTTGCCGCTCAGTGCGTCGCGTCGAGCAGCTTCAGGCCGGGCGCCGGCAACTCGGGCTCGGGCTGGCCCTCGGCAGGAATCTCGATCCAGGCCTCTTCGCCGCTGGCGCAGGTCTGGATCACCGGGAAGTAGAGGGTGGTCCCCGCCGCGAGCGTGCCGGCAAGGCTGCCGCGGAAGACGAACTCGTCATAGAACGCATCGGGGAGGTTGCCGCCGGACCAGGTGATCTCGGTGACACCCTCGGTGACCTTGCTGCCGTACAGCTCGTAGGTGTTCTGATAAGCGCCCTTGACGGTGGTGAGCTCCCAGCCGGCCTTGGGCATCGGCTTGACGCTGATCATACCCTCAGGAATGCGGACGCGAACCTGGGTGGTCGCATCGCCGTCGCAGCCATGCGGCACGCGCAGCACCGCCTTGTAGGTGGACCCCACCGGGGCCTCGCCTGTTTCCAGCGTGACATGGGCGAAAGCCGGGGTGATAGACAGCAGCAAAGCGCCGGCCGCGGCCGCGCGAACGAAAGAACGGATCATCTTGATCTCCAAAAGCGTCGATATGGTCAAAACCTGCCGGACGGGCCGGCAGCAGTGGACTCAGATCAGTGCTGGAGGGGCCCGTGGCCGGGCCGAGATGTGCGTCGAGGTGACCGCCTCGACGGCGACCGGACGGAAGTAGCTGACCACGCACGGCGCTATGCTCGCCTTGATCGCCACGCTGGGTGGGGGCGGCAGGTCGATGCCGCCGACGCGGCAGGCGTGGCACGGCGCGTGGGCCTTGCCGTCGCCATCCGGCAGGTCGCCACAATAGCTGGCAGCGATGCTGGCGGTGAAGCCGGCGCCGGACTGCGCGGCGGCAACCGGGGCGTGTGCGAAGGTGAGAAAGACCAGCGCCAGCACGACCAGCGCGCGGGCGGTATCGGATCCCATCTGGCGCAGGTGGTGCAGCAAAGGCTGGAAATCTCCCCAACTGCTGCTGCGTGTAGCGCAAGCGGGGGGAAGCCGTCACGTGGCAAATGTGACGCAGTTCGATTGATCTCATGGATGAGACCTGACAGAGATAGCTCGGACGGTGCGCGGCATTTCCATTGGAACCGCCCGCGTGAAACGGGAAGCCGGTAGCCCTCGGGCGATGCCGGCGCCGCCCCCGCGACTGTAACGGGCTTAACTCTCCTCAGCGCGCCACTGGTTTGCGACTGGGAAGGCGAGGAGAGCGCCCGGAGCCAGGAGACCGGCCGTCCGGTGGTGACCCAAACCGGGACCATCGAACATGAACGCTGCGGGACGGTGGGTCCCGAGATGGAGATATTTATGCGCGCGCTTCTGGCCCTTCTGCTCATTGCGGTTCCGACCGCAGCTTTTGCCCATACCGGGCATGGCGATACCTCGGGCTTCCTGCATGGCTTCATGCACCCGGTCGGCGGGATCGACCACATCCTCGCCATGGTGGCGGTGGGCGTGTTCGCCTATGTGCTGGGCGGTCGTGCCCTGTGGCTGGTGCCGCTGAGCTTCGTTGCCATGATGGCGGTCGGGTTCCTGCTCGGCGTCGGGCAGATCGATGTGCCGTTCGTTGAACTGGGCATTGCGCTATCGAGCGTGGTGATCGGCGGCGCCGCAGCGCTCGGCCGGCCGATGCCGGTGCTGGCGGCCTCGGCGCTGGTCGGGGTGTTTGCGATCTTCCACGGCCATGCGCATGGCGCCGAAATGCCGGTCGATGCCTCGGGCTTCGAGTATGCGGCCGGCTTCATCGTGGCGACGGCGCTGCTGCACCTCGCAGGCATTGCCGCGGCGATGGGCGTCGCAAAACTTGTCGGCAAATACGGCAAGACCGTTGCGCAGGTGGCGGGCGGCGTGTTCGCGCTGGGCGGCATCGGCGTCCTGGCCGGCTGGCTGTAAAGGCTGCAACATCCGACGACGGGGCCTACCCCCACCCAGCGGCGCCAGTTCGCTTCGCTCACAAGCTTGCTACCCTCCCCACAAGGGGAGGGAGGCGCAAGAACCGAGAACGTGCAGCTATCGTCTCCCTCCCCCTTGTGGGGAGGGATCAAGGGTGGGGGTGCCCCCACGCTCCGGCCGGTCGGCATCGCGCCGACATAGAGTCGGGCAGAAACCCTAGACTCCTCGGCATTCTTCATTTATAGCCCCGCTCGCCTGAGCTTCGGCTCGGCCAATAATGCATAAAAATCCGTGCAACCAAGACCGGGCGGTCGGCGAAAGCCGGCGAAACGCTCCTTTGAAAAAGACGAACGGAACATCAGATGTCCAAGATCATCGAACAGCTCAATCAGGAGCAGCACGACAAGCTGCTCGCCAAGGGAGCCCATCCGGAATTTACCCATGGCGATACCGTCAAGGTGTGGGTGAAGATCCGCGAAGGCGACAAGGAACGCCTGCAGGCCTATGAGGGCGTGGTTATCGCCCGCTCCGGCACCGGCATCATGGAAAGCTTCACCGTGCGCAAGATTTCGTACGGCGAAGGCGTGGAACGCGTGTTCCCCGTGCTCTCCCCCAATATCGACCGCGTCGAAGTGATCAAGCGCGGTAAGGTCCGCCGCGCCAAGCTGTATTACCTGCGCGACCGTCGCGGCAAGGCAGCCCGTATTTTCGAGAACGTCGGCGCCCGCACCAAGAAGATCGAAGCCGGCGAACGCGTTGCAGCGCTTGACGCCAAGAACGCCCGCGAGGCCGAGAAGATCGCTGCCGCCGAGGCTCTGGCCAAGGAGCTCGCCGAGAAGGACGCCGCCGAGGCCGCCGCTGCTGCTGCTGCCGCCGAGGCTGCTGCCGCGACCGAGCCCAAGGCCGAGTAAGGCTGGACCGAGTAATCGGTTGATGAAGCCTGCCGTGCCACAGTTTGGGCACGAGCGCGACTAGAGTTCAGCCCGGCTTACGAGCCGGGCTTTTGATTCCGGGGTTGGGATGCCCCGTATTCCGGTCTTTCTGCACGCGAGATCGAAGATCTCGCTATGGGGTGTTTGGAATGGACGCAGCTCTTCAGGACGCGGAAGAGAGGCGGCACGTCGCCGCGGAACTCAGGGCGGAAGCCCGTACGGTGCTGGTCGAAACCGGCCTGCTCGAACTGCTCAATGCCCGCTTCGGCGAGGCGGTGGTGACCGGCAGCGCCGGCTACGACCTGATGGTATGGCGCGACATCGACATCCACATGCCGTGCGAGGCCGAACGCTGGGCCGAATGGGCGGGGCTCGCCGCCGACATCGCCATCCAGTTCGACCGCGCCGGGTTGCAACTGCATAAGGCGAGCTTTCTCAACGACTATGTCGAGCCACATCCGCTCGGCGCCGGCCTCTACTGGGGCATCGAGTTCAAGGACTATGCAGGCAACCCCTGGAAGTGCGACATCTGGGGCTGGGAGCCGTTCGACTTCGCCGTGCGCCAGGCGCGCGACGCCAATCTTCGCGCCGATCTGTCGGCTTGCGACCGCGACCTGATCCTTCGGCTCAAGCACGAAGCGCGCGAGCGGCCGGGCTATTACGGCGTGATGGTGGGCAGCTTCGACATCTACCAGTTCGCACTGGCCGGGGCCGGCGAGACGCTGGACGAGCTGGAGCAGTGGAAGGGGCTGGTGGCTTAGAAACAGTCGCTACCAGTCGGATGCCAAGCCGCTTCGACTCCGCTATCAATCTTTCCGGCAGCACCACAACGACCGGAGAGTTCCGATGCAATCCTTTATCTGCGTCACCTGTGGCGTGGGGCACGCGCCGTCCGCGGTGCCGCCAGAGCGCTGCGCCATCTGCGATGACGAGCGGCAATATGTGACGGCGGCGGGGCAGCGGTGGACGACGCTGGCCGAGTTGCAGACCACCCACAGCATCGAGTTCAAGGAGCAGGAGCCGGGCCTCGTGGGGATCGGGGCGACGCCACAGATTGCCATCGGGCAGCGCATGCTGCTGATCCGGCAGCCGGGTGGCGGAATCCTGTGGGATTGTACGCCGCTGGTGACCGATGCGGCGGTCAACCGGATCAAGGAACTCGGCGGGGTGCGGGCGATGGCGATCTCGCATCCGCACTTCTATTCCTCGATGGTCGACTGGTCGGAGGCGCTGGGTGGGGTGCCCATCCACATCCACGAGGCCAACCGCCAATACGTGATGCGGCCGTCGGAGCGGGTGAACTACTGGAGCGGCGAGACACTGGACCTCGAGCAGGGGGTGACGTTGGTGCGCTGCGGCGGGCACTTTGTCGGCTCAACCGCGCTGCACTGGCGCGGCGAGGACGGCAGGGGCGTGCTGATGACCGGCGACACCATCATGGTGGTACCGGATACGCGCTGGGTGAGCTTCATGTACTCGTATCCCAACCTCATTCCGCTGCCGGCGCGCGAAGTGGAGCGGATCGTCGGATGCGTCGAGGGGTTCGGGTATGATCGAATCTACTCGGCGTGGTGGGATCGGGTGATGACGCAGGATGCCAAGGCGCGCGTGCGGGCCTCGGCGGACCGGTACGTGAAGGCGATTGCCGGATAGTTTGGCCGCCCCCCTCCACCAGCTTGGCTGGTCCCCCTCCCCCGCCCCCGCGGGGGAGGATAAGCGGCAGCATTGCTGACTAAGATATATCTTGAGAGCTATCTTGAAGCCTCGATGACCGAAGCATATCTCTCGGCTATCGTAAGATATATCTTGGAGATGTGATATGCATGATCACGACCACAGGTGGGACCGGAACTGGCGGCGCATGGAAGCCATGGCGCGACGCGGGTTCCGCAAATTTGGGAACTTTGAAGCCAACATCAATCCCGGTGAGTGGGGCGGCTTCGGCGGCAATTTCCGCATCGGGCGGATGCTGGCCTCGGGCGACCTCCGGCTCGTGGCGCTGTTCCTGATCGAACAGCAGCCGCGGCATGGCTATGACCTGATCAAGGCGATCGAGGAGCATTCGAAAGGCTTCTATTCGCCGAGCCCGGGCATCGTCTATCCGGCGCTGACCTATCTCGAAGAGGCGGGGTATGTGACCTCGGCGGCGGAAGGCAACAAGAAGCTCTACACCATCACCGAGGAAGGCCGGACGCACCTCAACGACAATCGCGAGGCGATTCAGTCGACGCTCGATTTCCTCGCCAAGGCAGGCTCGGGCATGGAGCATTTGAGGGAGCGCATGGCGAGCCAGGACTTTCCCTTCACGCCAGGGGAGGCGGAGCAGTTCCGCGAGCGATTTCGCGGTATGGGGCGGGAGTTTGGCCGGCATGGCTGGTTCGGCGATCGCGGCGGCCCTCCGCCGCACCCGGGTCATCCCGAACGCCCCGAGCGACCGGAGCGGCCAGACCACCACGGTCGACCCGATCGTGATCTCGACGACGTGGCGCCGGAAGTGAACGATGCGCGCAAGGCGCTGAAGAAGGCGATCAAGGAAGCGATCCGCCGCGACCCGGAAGAGGATCGCCGGGTGGCGGAGATCCTGCGCCGCGCGGCGCAGGAAATCCGCGAGGGCTATGAAGAAGATGCGACCGAGGTCGATCTCGGCTGATCTCCCTGCCGTCGGGCAGCCGGGTGATGACCCGGCTGTTCGGCGCTCTACACGACCAATGCCTGACTACCGCCCCGCTGCGAATGTCTCTAACATGCCAGCCAAACATCTTGCCCGGCCGCGGGGTTTCCCGCTCCGGGCCTAAAGGGCGGATAGTGACGTGAACGAGATGGCCCCGATCGGGGTGGACCGGGCTGCGGCGACCAACGGTGTGGTGGCGCGGCTCAAGGATCTGATCCGCAAGGACCGGATCATGACCGACCCGGTGATGACCTATGCTTATTCGGGCGATGCCAGCTCCTACCGGTTGATCCCGGCGGTGGTGGTGATCGTCAACACCGAGGATGAGGTGCGCGCGGTCATCGCGGCGGCGCGCGCTGAAAAGCTGCCATTGACGTTCCGGGCGGCGGGCACTTCGCTGAGCGGCCAGGCGATCACCGACGGGGTGCTCGCGGTGCTCGGCGATGGCTGGAAAAAGCTCGAGATCCACGAGGCCGGCCAGCGGGTGACGCTGGGGCCGGCGGTGATCGTCGCCAATGCCAACAAGGCGCTGAAGCCGTTTGGCGCCAAGCTTGGGCCGGATCCGGCGAGCCAGGCGACCTGCAAGATCGGCGGGGTGGTGAACAACAACTCGTCGGGCATGTGCTGCGGCGTCGCCTACAACACCTACCACACAATGCACCGGCTACGCGTCATGCTGGTCGACGGCACCGTGCTCGATTCCGGCGACCCGGCCTCAGTCGCGACCTTCCGCGTGTCGCATGCGCATCTGCTCGCCGAGCTCCTGGCGCTGCACCAAAAGGTCAAGGCCGACCCGGCGCTGGTCGAACTGATCCGCAAGAAGTACCGGATCAAGAACACCGTCGGCTATTCGATCAATGCCCTGCTCGATTTCCACGATCCGATCGACATCCTGATCCACCTGATCGTCGGTTCGGAAGGCACCCTCGGGTTCGTTTCCGAGGTGACCTACAACACCATCCCGGAGCACCCGTTCAAGGTGACCGGGCTGATCCCGTTCCCCGACCCCTATTCCTGCGCACGCGCCATCTCGAAGCTGGCCAATGGCGGGGTGCAGGTGACGACCGGCGTCACCGCTGCCGAGTATATCGAGCGGCGGGCGCTGGCGACGGTCGAGCATCTGCCGGCGATCCAGCCCTACGTGAAGTTCTTCACCGAGACCTCGCCGGTGATCCTGATCGACGTGACGGCGCCCGACCAGGCGACGCTCGAGCTGGAGACCGCCAAGGCTTCGGCGATCCTTGCCTCGGAAGGGGCGACGGACATCACGTTTTCGGCCGACGAGCATGTCTCGCACGGGCTGTGGGATGTGCGGAAAGGCTTCTTCGCCACCGGTGGCGCGGCACGGCCGAAGGGCACCTCGATGCTGACCGAGGACGTGGCGGCACCGATCGACCGGCTGGCCGATTTCGTCATCGACATGCGCAAGCTCCTCGACGATTGCGGCTACGAGGATGCGATCATTTTCGGGCACGCGCTGGCCGGCAACCTGCATTTCCAGATGAGCGACAGCTTCATGGACCCGCAGGCGGCGGTGAAGTTCGATCACTTCTCCAAGGAACTGTCGGAGCTGGTGTCGGTCCGCTATGGCGGCTCGCTGAAGGCCGAGCACGGCACCGGGCGGGCCATTGCGCCGTTCGTCGAGGCGGAATGGGGCACCAAGGCCTATCTCATCATGCATGAGATCAAGCGCCTGTTCGACCCGGAGGGGCTGCTCAATCCGGGCGTGCTGCTCAATCCCGATCCCGACATCCACATCAAAAACCTGAAGCTGATGCCGCTGGCCGACGAGATCGTCGACCTCTGCATCGAATGCGGCTTCTGCGAGCCGGCGTGCCCGAGCCACCACATGACGCTCAGCCCGCGCCAGCGCATCGCGGTGACGCGCGAGCGGGCGCGGCTGCGGGAAACCGGAGAGGACCCGGAACGGCTCAAGGCCATGGACGAGGGCTTCCAGTATGTAGGGCTCGATACCTGCGCCGCCTGCAACCTCTGTTCGCTGCGCTGCCCGGTGGGGATCGAAACCGGCACCATGGTGATCGGTGAACGCGGCCGGCGGCGGTCGGATGGCGATCGCGGCGTGGCGCACTGGGTGGGCGGACATACCGCGGCGCTCGAGACCGGCATGAAGCTCGGGGTCGGGGCGCAGGCGCTGGGCCGCAGGATCGTCGGCAATGGCGTGGTCGATGCGGTGGCCGGCGCCATGCATGCGCTGGCACCCAAGGCGGTGCCGCGGGTATCGCCGGCGCTGCGGCTGGGGCCGGGAGCGCCCAAGCCGGTGCCGCAGACCAACGCGCCCAACGGCCAGGTGGTGTATTTCCCGTCCTGCGCGACACGCATGTTCGGCGCGCCGACGCGCGAGAACGGGTTGCTACCGACCACCGATGCGATGATCGAACTGATGCGGCGCGCCGGGTTCGATCCCGTCGTCCCGGAAAAGCTCGAGGGGCAGTGCTGCGGCCAGCCGTTCCTGTCGAAGGGCTTTCCGGAGGAAGCCGAACGGGTCGGCGGCTCGACCCGGCGCGAGCTCGACGGGCTCAGTAACTCAGGGGCGCTGCCGGTGGTCACCGATGCCTCGACCTGCGCCAAGCATATGCGCGAGCATCCGGGCGAAGCGGGGGTGATGGATTCGGCAGAGTTTCTGCTCAAGGAAATCCTGCCACGGCTGACCATCACCAGGCCGCTGCCGGCAGTAGCGGTGCACCACAACTGCTCGGCGCAGCGGCTCAAGGAGCAGGGCGCCATCGAGGCGCTGGCGGCGGTGATCGCCAACAAGGTGGTGGTGCTCGATGCCATCACCTGCTGCGGTTATGCCGGGGACAAGGGGCTCTATGTCCCCGAGCTCAACGCCCACGCGACGCGCTTCGCAAAAGCGCAGATCCCTGAGGGATGCGAGATCGGGCTGTCGACGGTTTCGACCTGCGCCACCGGCCTCAGCGAGCGGATGGGCATTCCGTTCGTGTCGATCGCCAGCCTGCTGGAGATGGTCAGCCAGCCGGTCAGCTGAACGCGTCGATCGGATGGGGTGGCGCGGCAAGCGCCCCCCAACTCCCCGCCAGCGCCAGCTGGGCGAAACGTTCGCCAATCACCTGATGGGTGGCGGCATCGGGGTGCAGTCGATCCGGCAATGGCAGGCTGGCTTCGTCGGCCTCACCGTAGAGCTGTCGGCCATCGAGATAGTAGAGGTTCGGATCGGCCACCGCGCGCTGCGCGACGATCGACGCCAGGGTGCTGCGGATGACGGCGAGGGTCAGTTTGCCGGCGGCGATTTCGGCCGGATCGCCCGCAGCGCGATAGCGCATGCGCCCGTCGGAGAGGTCGGGCGCCGTGGGGCCCGGCGTCTCCTCATGGATGGGGCAGAGGATCGGCGAGACGACCAGCAGCGGCGTCGTCGGATGGCCCTCGCGCACCGTGTCGAGGAAGCCATGTACCGCAGGGCCGAACGCCCGCAGCCGCATCAGGTCGGTGTTGACGACGTTGATGCCGAGCTTGAGGCTGATCAGATCGGCCGACGCATCGCGGATGGCGCGGGCGGTGAACGGATCGAGCAGCGCGCTGCCGCCGAAACCCAGATTGATCAGGCTGACGCCCGCTCGGCGCGCGGCGACGACCGGCCAGATGCCGGTGGGATTGCGGGCGTCGGAGCCATGGCTGATGGAGCTGCCATGGTGCAGCCAGACCGGGCGCGTGCAGGTTTCCGGAGCGATCGGTGCGTCGCTGCGCAGCGCCAGCAGTTCGGTTGTCTCGTTATGCGGCAGCCAGATCTCGATCTGCTTCATGCCCTCGGGCAGGTCGCCGAAGCGGAGCGTGCCCGGCGCGCCGGGTTCCAGTGTCGACTGGCCGGTCGCGAGGTCGATGCGCATGACATTGCCGGCGGTGAGGCTGGCCTGCCGGGTCAATCGACCATCGATCACGAGCTCATAGATGCCGTCAGGTCGTGCCGGGAAGCCGGGGTAGACCCGCTTGGTGGGGAGCGTGTCGAGTTCGATGATGCTCGCTTCGGTGCGGAAGGCGAGGCGAATGCCGCTCGGCTGGCTCTCCGTCATGGCGAGTTGCGGATCGGGCCACTGCGCGCGGGCTGAGGCCGGAAGCCGATGCGGACGAAGACCGGTGGCGGTGGTCTCGAGTTCGATGAGGCCGTGCAGCAGTGCGCGGTCGATGGGGCTGGAGAGCATGGAGAAGGTCCGGATTTCAGGCGGATGCCGCTGGCCAGTGGCGCAGCATGGCGTCGAGCGCATCGAGGGCGGCGCGCCACGACGCATGAGGCTCGGGGGCGCTGTGGGAAAAGCTGCCCCCGAGCTCGAGCAGGGTGAAGCCGAGAAAGACGCTGCCGATCAGCCGCACGGCGTGCGTTTGCTCGGGCTCGGGCAGTTGGTAGCCGCGCAGCACAGCGCGCATCAGCTGGGCCAGCCTGGCGCCGCCGCTGTCCGCAGCAACGGCGCCGGCAACTGGGTAGCGGGTCGCCGCAAAACGACCCGGATGCTCGATGGCGAAATTACGATGGACCTCGGCGAGGGCGACCAGCGCGTCCTTGCCGGCGCGACCGGCCATCGCCTCGGCGGCGCGGTCGGCGAGTTGGTCAAGGGCGAACAGCGCAACGAGGGTCTTCAGTTCGCCGGCGCTTTTCACATGTGAGTAAAGGCTCGCGACCTGCACGTCGAACTGCCTCGCCAGGGCCGAGGGGGTCACGGCGTCGAAACCAGCGGCGTCGGCCAGCTCGGCGCCGGCGCGTACGAGCCGGTCGACGGTCAATCCTGCGCGAACCATGATACTCATCTTCCAACAACACAATGGCAATTACCTAAGATAGTTAGGTTTGTCAATCGAGGCTGCCTTGGGCCTTACTGATGGGGTCAAAGGCTGCTAGAGGGCGGTAATGACCGAACTCATCATCCAGTCCCTGGGACAGCACGGCGACGGCATCGGCGAGATCGGCGGCGAGCGGGTATTCGTGCCGTTCACGCTGCCGGGCGAGCGGGTGGAGATCGCCCGCGACGGCGAGCGCAGCACGCTATTGCGCATCATCGAACCCAGCGCCGAGCGGGCCGAGCCGATCAGCCCGTATTTTGGCGCCTGTGGCGGCTGCTCGCTGCAGCATATGAACCGGGCGACTTACGCAGAGTTCAAGCGGAACCTCGTGGTAACAGCACTGGCGCATGCCGGGGTCGAGGCCAAGGTGGCGCCGCTGGTCGATGCGACGGGGGCAGGGCGGCGACGGGCGACGCTGCATGTCCGCAAGGCTGGCGCGGGCTATATGCGGGCGAAAAGCCATGAGGTGCTCGATATCGACGCCTGCCCGATCCTGGTGCCGACGCTGTCCAAACATGCGCCGCGGATCGCCCGAGCCTTGCAGCCGCTGGCCGGCGACAGTGATGTGAGCTTTACGCTGAGCGATACCGGCATCGATCTCAGCGTGAAGTCGGAGCGGAAGCTGAAGCCGGCGCAACTGGCCGAGTTCGCGCGAGCGCAGAAGCTGGCGCGGCTGACCTTCAATGGCGACCCGGTCTACATGGCGCGTCCGCCGGCGATCAAGATGGGCAAGGCAATGGTGGAGATTCCACCGGCGAGCTTCCTCCAGGCTACGGCGGCAGCCGAAGAGATGCTGGCGCGTCTGGTGCAAGAGGGCGTCGGCAAGGTGAAGGCGGTGGCCGATCTGTTCTCGGGCGTCGGGCCGTTCGCTTTGCGACTGGCCGAGGGAGCGCGGGTATTCGCGGCGGACAGCGATCGGGCGGGGATCGCGGCGCTGGTCAAGGCCGTAAACCACGTGCAAGGTTTGAAGCCGGTCGAAGCCAAGGTCCGCGACCTGTTCCGCGATCCGCTGGCGCCGATCGAACTGAACCCGTTCGACGCGGTGGTGTTCGACCCGCCACGCGCCGGGGCCGAAGCGCAGGCGCGCGAGCTGGCACGCTCGAAAGTCAAAACCGTGGTGGCGGTGTCGTGTGAGCCGAAGACGTTTGCCCGCGACGCGGCGATCCTGATCGAGGGCGGATACCGACTCGAAAGCGTGGTGCCGGTGGATCAGTTCGCCTGGTCGACGCATGTCGAGGTGGTGGGGGTGTTCCGGCGGTGAGCCTGACAAGCTTAAGTGCGGGGGGTGCCCCCCTCCCAACCTCTCCCGTCGAGGGGGGAGGTGCTGGCCGGTGGCTGTGGCTTGATCGTGCCTCGAACTGGATGCGGCACCCGCCCCCTTGCGGGGAGGGTCGGGAAGGGGAGCGCAGCGGGCCATGACCCATCCGTTCAAACCTCGCACCACCCATGCCGAACTCGGCGAGGGGTATTTCGACAAGGTTCGGGCGGCGCAGTTCCCTGAGCACATCCTGCGCTATCGCAACCAGCGGGCGGCGGCGTCGGTAGGGCTTGATGGGCTCAGCGACGAAGCGTGGGTCAGCTATTTCGGCAGGTTCGAACCATTGCCCGGCTCGTTCCCCGAGCCGCTGGCGCTGCGCTATCACGGCCACCAGTTCCAGACCTACAACCCGGATCTCGGCGATGGGCGGGGCTTTCTCTATGCCCAGCTCGAGGACCTGAACGACGGCCGGCTGCTGGACCTGGGCACCAAGGGATCGGGGCGGACGCCGTGGTCGCGGGCCGGGGATGGGCGGCTGACGCTGAAGGGTGGGGTGCGCGAGGTGCTGGCGACGGCCATGCTCGAGGCGCTGCAGGTGAATACCTCGAAGTCGCTGTCGCTGATCGAGACCGGCGAGGAGCTGCAGCGCGGCGACGAGCCGTCGCCGACCCGCTCGTCGGTGCTGGTGCGGTTGAGCCACGGGCATACACGGATCGGCACCTTCCAGCGGCTGAGCTACCTCAAGGAAGAGGAGCGACTGCGGGCGCTGCTCGACCACTCGGTCCGCGCCTATTACCCCGAGCTGTGGGTCGAGGGCGATAATGGCCGGGCGGCGAAGTTTCTCCAGGCGGCGAGCGAACATGTCGCCGAGACCGGGGCGCGGTGGATCGCGGCGGGGTTCGTGCACGGGGTGCTCAACACCGACAACATCAATGTCACCGGCGAGAGCTTTGACTACGGGCCGTGGCGGTTCCTGCCGACCTACGACCCGAGCTTCACCGCGGCCTATTTCGACGAGTGGGGGCTCTATGCGTTTGGCAAGCAGCCCGACACGCTGGCCTGGAACCTGACGCGGCTGGCCGAGGTGCTGCTGCCGCTGGGCGAGCACCAAGAGATGGAAGCCGCGCTGAACCAGTTCTGGCCGGCATTCCAGCGCTCGATCTGGCAGGCGGTGCTGGAGCGGCTGGGGCTCGAAACGCTCGGGGTCGAGGCGGACGCGCTGCTGGTGCAGGAGGTGTTCAACTTCCTGCGTGAAACGCAGATGCCGTTCGAGCAGTTCTTCTTCGACTGGCGCGGCGCCGATGGCGCGCGGGCCATGCGGAGCCCGGCGTCGGACCACTATCGCGGCCCCGCCTTCGAGACGCTGGCGCAATTGCTCACCGCGCACCCGGCAGCGGCCGATGCCAATCTCGACCACCCGTACTTCAAGCGCGACGTGCCGCGGACCATGCTGATCGATGAGATGGAAGCACTGTGGGCGCCGATCGCCGAGGCCGACAACTGGCGACCACTCTATGAGGCGCTGGGCGAGATCGAAGAGATGCGCGAGGCCTATGCGGGGGAGTAAGCCGAAGGCGCTCGTGCCTCAGCTGTCGGACCGGGCATTCTTTTGGAGATGACCACGGGGAAATGGCCGCTGGTCAGGCAGCCGGAGTGATCGGCACCGCCGTTTCGGTGGAGACAAAATCCATGCTGCGGCCAGGGAGCAGGTCATAGAACTTCTTGAGCCCAGGCTCGAGCTTCATGGCAAGCGCCTGGCACTCGGCGATGGCGCCGCGAGTGTCGCGGCCGCTGCGCAGCGCTTCGAGCGCTTCGGCGTGGGTGGCCTTCAGGAGGCTGAAGGCACCTGACTTCGCGAGGTCGGAGTCGCCGACCAAGAGGTAGATGACGACGCGCTCGGCCTTACCCTTCAGAGCCAGCGCGCCGGCTTCGAGAAAGGCGAAATCGGCGACGATGACCCGCACCGGATCGGCGACGAGGATGTCGTAGCCGACCTCCTTGCAGGCGCTTTCGACGCGGCTGGCGACGTTCACGGTGTCGCCGAGGGCGGAATAGTCGAAGCGGGTCTCGAGGCCCATATTGCCGACCAGCGCCTCGCCGGTGGAAATGCCGATACCGATGCCCAGTTCCGACACCGCCGCCTTATCGGCCTTGAGTTGGAAGGCGTCGTGCTGATTGAGTTCGGCAAGCTTCTGGCGCATGCCGAGCGCAGCGCGCAAAGCCTTCCGTTCATGGTCGGGCACATCCACCGGAGCGTTCCAGAACGCCATGATGGCGTCGCCGATGAACTTGTCGATGGTCCCCATGCGCCCGATGATCTCATGGCCGAGCGCGCCGAACAGGGTGTTGAGGATGGCGAGGATGCGGCGCGGCTCGAGCTTTTCGCTGAGCGAGGTGAAGCCGCGCATATCGGAGAACAGCACGGTGATGCGGCGCACCTCGCCACCAAGCTTCAGCCGGTCGCCGTTCTTTTCGATCTCGCTGAGCAGCGAGGGCGCGACGTAGTAGCCGAAGGCGCGGCGGATCTGCTTTTTGGCGCGTTCGGTGGTGAGGAAGCGGAAGAACACCAGGGCCAGGTAGAGCAGGGTCAACCCGACCAGCGGATAGCTCGGATCGAGCATGGCGCCCTGGCTGATGAACATCCACCACGAAACGCCGATAGCGGCGGCCAGCGACAAGGCGCCGGCGGCGATGCCGACCAGCGGGCCGAGCAGCAGCACGACCACGACCATGAAGGTGCCGAGCAGCAGGAAGCTGACGATCTCGAGCCCGGCCACCCAGTCCGGACGGCTGAGATAGGTGCCTGAGAGGATCTGTTCGATGGCCTGGGCATGGATGGTGACACCGGCGACATTGTCGCCCAGCGTGGTGTTGTGGAGGTCGAGCAGGCCCGAGGCGGAGGTGCCGACGAGGACGATGTTGCCGGCGATGCGATCGGCTAGCTGCCGATAGTTGGGGCCGAGCAGATCGGCGGCGGAAACCAGCAAGTCGGGGTCGGGGCGGCTGTAGTAGAGCCAGAGATCGCCCTCGGAGGTCAGCGGCACGGTGAAATCGCCCAGCCGGATGCTGTCGACATAGCCCTCGGCGGCGGTATCGCCGAACACCACCACAGTGCTGATGCCCATGGCGAGGCGGAGCGCCTCGACAGAGAGCGTGGGGAACATCTGGCTGCCATTGGTCCACAGCATCGGGATGCGGCGGACGGCGCCGGCCGAGAGTTCCGAGTTGAGGCTGAGGGCGGCAAGGCCGGGCGCCGCATCGCGGAGGATGGGGATGGGCGAAGCGGTGCCGGTGAGGAAGGGGATGCGTTCGGTCGGGTCGGGCCCGGAGATGGCGAAGCCGCCCTTGGGGGTGCCGGTGAGCGGCTTGCCCGACGGGGTGCGCGAGAACCCGAGGATCGACGGCGAGCGCGACAGCGCAGCGGCGAAGATGGCGTCGTAGTCGGGGAGCGTTGCGGCATCGACGCCGGGCAGGCCCGCCGCGATGCGGCTCGGCGACATGCGATCGGCCTCGGGGAACAGCACGTCGAAGCCGATGGCTGCGGCGCCGAGTTCGGTCAGCCGGTCGGTGACGGTGGCGAGGCGATCGCGTGGCCATGGCCACTGGCCGAACTCGGAGAGCGCCGCCTCGTCGATATCGATGACCCGCACCGGCAGCTCCGTCGCGGGACGGGGGTGCAGCCGCTGGTAGAAATCGAAGGCGATCTCACGCAGCACCTGTACCGGGAACGGGTCGGCGATGCGCAGCAGGGTCAGCAGGACGACAATGACGAGGCCGGCAAAGATGGGCAGCAGGCGTCGGAGCATCGGGGCGAACGGGTCCTGAGGTGGTTAGTTGGGGCCCGTCTGCAGGCCGTTGTTGCCGCCGGGGGACGTCCGCTGTGGCCGCTGCGGTACTTGCGGATCGCTGTCCGGGTTGCCGGCGCCGGCGTCGGTCTGGTTGGGAATCACGGCGCGGTTGAGGCACTGGCGGGCCTGCGCCACCCAGAACGGGCTGAGCAGGTCGCTTTCCGAGACGGCCCAGGGGAACATGCCGCGCATCGAGGTGCGCTCGGCGCCGACGAAATCGTCGGTGTTGCCGAGCAGCCGCGCGTCGGTCAGGTCGGCCATGCCGACATCGCAGAAATCATCGACGGTGATGCACTTATTGGCCTTGTTGCACATCACCACGGCGCCGTGGAACAGCAGCAGCGAATAATGGTCGTCGTGCACATTGAGGTCGAAGGCGGTGCCGCGCACCCCGACGGTGCCGGTGGGGGTGGTGATCAGGTAGCGATCCTTCGGCGCGCCGCCGGTGACGAAGCGGAATGTCCCCGACAACGCATTGATGGCGAACTTGCCGCCCGAGCCGTCCTCGCGCAGCAGATAATCCTCGATCACCAGCGCCGAGCGCGGGCCGACCACCAGCTTGGTCTTGTCGGAAAACAGCAGCTGGACCAGTCCCTTGGCATCGGTGACGACGCGATCGCCGATGAACACGTCAGTGCCGACCACCAGTGTCTTGGTGCCGGATTTGTCTTCGAGCCGGGCGGCGGGATCGACGCCCATCGCCTTGCCGGATGCGGCAAGCGCCGGTTGGGCGACCAGGAGCAGCAGAACGATCGAGGTGAGCAGCCGCAGCATCGGAACCTCCAGGACAGACGTCCGGCGCGGACCACCTGCCACGCCGCCCATGAACGCCGGCTGAACGGCGCTGACGGGAACCTAGCACAGGAGTAAACTCTGCGCTTGCCTCAGACAACTGGAGGTTGCAAGCATCGGCTTTCGGGATGGGCCGTGGGGGCGTCACCCCGCAAGGACAAGACCGAATGGTCGCATTGTTTTTTCTGCTGTTCATCGGACTGGAGCTCAAGCACTACATCGCCGACTATTTCCTGCAGCCGGGATGGATGCTGGGCGGCAAGGGCGATTTCCGCCAGCCGGGCGGTTATGCGCATGCGGCCGTGCATGCCGCGCTGACGGCGCTGGTGCTGCTGCTCGCGGGAACGCCGCTCAACTGGCTCGCCGGGATCGTTGTGGCCGAGTTCGTGGTGCACTACCTGCTCGACTACTCCAAAATCCACTATTCGCGCGGCGTGCATGTCGACACGCAGCCGCGCCGGTTCTGGAGCCTGCACGGGCTCGACCAGATCACCCACCAGCTGACCTATGCGGCGATCATCTATCTGGTGCTGTTGAGCAAGGGACTGGTGTAGGTCCGGCCCCGAACGTCATTCAGGGCGGTGGGGGGCCACGCGCTGAGGTCGCCCCGAGTAACGGCCTACTTCCGCGAGCGCTTGGCGTGCTTGGCTTCGTCGGGCTTTTCGATCAGCTGGGCGAGTATCTTGTCGACGAGGTCGAGGTCCTCGCGCTTGCCTTCGGACTGCTGCTGCAGATCGACGAGGTATGAGGTGGTGTAGTAGAGCCGGCGGGCCAGCAGGGTCGCGACATAGAGGGCGATCTCGGGGTTGCCGCCCAGAAAGCTGATGGCGTCGTCGATGGCATAGGCCTTTACGGTGGAAAGCGCCTTCACCGTAGCGCTCGACGGCATGTCGAGCAGCACCGCCATCTCGCCGAAGATCGAGCCGGGCTCGTCGATGTAGCTGACCTGGGTATCCTTGCGCAAAACCTCGACCTGGCCGTCGATCAGCACGAAGAGCTGGCCCTCCTGGCCGCCTTCGCGGATCAGCACCTGGCCGGGCTTGAAGCTCTGCGCCTCCCGCCCTTTGCAATAGTCCAGAATATCAGACATCGAGCCCTCACCCGCCTGCAGCGCCCGCGATAGTGCGCTGACCGTCACTTGTTCGTCAAACATTGCGGCGGCTTGTTGGCCCATCTCAACGGCCGGCGCAAGAAGAAAGGGGCCAATGTTGATTGGCCCCTTCAGAATTTGCTTAGTGGTTGTCGCGGGGTAGCCCGGCGGTCTGGGCCAGGCGCTGGTAGTTGACGGCGTTCTTCAACACACCGCCGGCGCCAAGCTGGTCGACGATACCGCGCTGGATTTCCTGCCAGGGGGTCTGGTGCGCCGGATACTTGTAGCCGCCGGCGGCATGCAGTTCGGCCCGCCGCTGCTCGATCTCCTCAGCGGAGATGAGGATGTCGGCTTCGCCCTTGTTGAGGTCGATGCGGACGCGGTCGCCGGTCTTCAGGATGGCGAGGTTGCCGCCAGCCGCCGCTTCCGGCGAAGCATTGAGGATGGAAGGCGAGCCCGAGGTGCCGGACTGGCGGCCATCGCCGATACAGGCGAGCGAGGTGATGCCCTTCTTGATCAGGTAATCAGGCGGCCGCATGTTCACCACTTCGGCGGCACCCGGGTAGCCGATCGGGCCGGCGCCGCGCATGAACAGCAACGTGTGCTCGTCGATATCGAGCGAGGGGTCGTCGATGCGGTGGTGGTAATCCTCCGGACCGTCGAACACCACCGCCTTGCCCTCGAAGGCGCCCATGTCACTGGGGTTGTTGAGGTAGCGCAGGCGGAATTCCTCGGAGATCACCGAGGTCTTCATGATGGCGTTGTCGAACAGGTTGCCGCGCAGCACCAGGAAGCCGGCTTCGGCCTTCATCGGGTTGGAGAACGGCCGGATGACCTTGTCGTCCTGGATGGTGGTGGTGCGGCAGTTCTCGCCGATGGTCTTGCCGTTGACGGTCGGGGCGTTCTCGCGGATGAGGCCCTGCTTCATCAACTCGTTGACCACCGCCGGCACGCCGCCGGCATGGTAGTAGTCCTCGCCCAGATATTCGCCGGCCGGCTGCATGTTGACCAGCAGCGGCACCTTGTGGCCGTGCGTCTGCCAGTCATCGATGTTCAGCTCGACGCCGATGTGGCGGGCGATCGCGTTGATATGGATGGGGGCGTTGGTCGAGCCGCCGATCGCCGAGTTGACGACGATGGTGTTGATGAAATTGTCCTTGGTCAGGATGTCCGAGGGTTTCAGGTCCTCGTGCACCATCTCGACGATGCGCTTGCCGGTGCGCCAGGCCATCTCCTGCCGGTCGCGGTAGGGCGCTGGGATGGCGGCCGAACCAGGCAGCTGCATGCCGAGCGACTCGGCAAGCGAGTTCATGGTCGAGGCGGTGCCCATGGTGTTGCAGTAGCCGGTCGAAGGGGCGGAAGACGCCACCAGTTCGATGAACTGCTCGTAGCCGATTTCGCCGGCGGCCATCATCTGGCGCGCCTTCCACACGATGGTGCCCGAGCCGGTGCGTTCGCCGCGGAACCAGCCATTGAGCATCGGGCCCACCGACAGCGCGATCGCCGGGATGTTGACGGTGGCGGCGCCCATCAGCATGGCCGGGGTGGTCTTGTCGCAGCCGATGGTCAGCACCACGCCGTCGAGCGGGTAGCCGTACAGCACTTCGACGAGGCTGAGATAGGCGAGGTTGCGGTCGAGGCCGGCGGTCGGGCGCTTGCCGGTTTCCTGGATCGGGTGAACCGGGAACTCCATGACGATGCCGCCGGCATCGCGGATGCCTTCGCGGACGCGCTTGGCCAGCTCGAGGTGATGGCGGTTGCAGGGCGAGATGTCGGAACCGGTCTGGGCGATGCCGATGATCGGCTTGCCGGACTGCAGTTCTTCGCGCGAAATGCCGTAGTTGAGATAGCGCTCGAGATAGAGCGCCGTCATGTCCGGGTTCTCCGGATTATCGAACCAGGCGCGCGACCGGAGCTTCTTGCCCTGCGCGGTCTCGCCTTTACCCGAACTCATAGTGATCTCCTCAAATCAACAGGCTGTCCCGACGATCCATAGCCCAATCGCGACCGACTGGGCAGGCATTCCTTCGATTGAGGGAGGATCGTACCGGAGCCGATGATAGAGATCGGCATGTCGGGTTGCAATGGGCGGGATCGTGGTGATGCGGCTTTGGCTGCCCCCTCCACCACGCTCCGCGGGGGAGGGTTAGCGACGGGTGCTGTCGCGGGCCTCGAGACTGATCGGTTGCAGCACGATCGGATCGGCGATGCTTTCGCCGTTGAGCCGTTTGACCAGCATGCGGCCGGCCTCGCGGCCCATCTCGTAGCTCGAGACCTGCAGCGAGGTCAGCGAAGGCCGGACATGCTGGGTGAATTCGAGATCGCCATATCCGGCGATGGCAACCTGGCCGGGTACGGCGATCTTGCGGTCGAGCGCCCGGGTCATGGCGCCGGCGGCGAGTACGTCGGTGCCGAAGAAGATGGCGTCGCACCCCGGCAGCTGTTCGAGGATGGTGTCGAATGCCTGCATGCCGTCGGCGAAGTTGCGGTTGCCGTCCATCGGGTGGATCAGCTCGAGTTCCAGCCCATGCTTGGCGAGGCCGTGGCGGAAACCTTCGATGCGCTGGACAGTGCGGTCGATGGTGTGACCGCTATAGGCGACGCGGCGGAAGCCCCGCTCGCCGAAATGTTCGCCCATCAGGCGACCGGCATCGAAGCTGGACGAGCCGACCAGCATGTCGATCGGATCGGGGCGGTTGCCCCACATCTCCATCACCGGAATGCCAAGCTTCTGCAGCGCCAGGCGGGTCTTGTCGGCGCGGACCACGCCGGTGAAGACCACGCCGGCAGGCCGGAACGGCAACACCGACTCGACTACGTCGATTTCCAGCATTTCGGAATAGCCGGTCTGGGCAAACATCAGGTGGTAGCCGCTACCCTCGACCGAATCGACGATGCCCTGCACCGAGGTGGCGAAATGCGGGTTGAGCAGGCTCGAGACGAAAACCGTGATGACGTTGGAGCGGCCTGAGCGCAGCGAAGAGGCGAAGCGGTTGACGACGTAGCCGGTCTGCGCGACGGCCTCGAGAATGCGGGCGCGGGTGTCTTCCTTGACCTTGTCGGGGTAGGACAGGGCGCGCGACACCGTTATCGGCGACACCCCGGCGACGCGTGCTACATCTTCAACGCGAACCGGCCGGCCCGCGCCATTGCGTCTGTCTTCGTCCCCCAACCGAATCCCCCAAACTGCCCCTGCATTCGACTACAGCCGTGGAATGGCGAAGCGCCAGTAGTGCGGCGCTACGTAGTAACCCTCTATGCGGATCACTTCATTCCACTTCGCAGTCCGTTCCGACCGCGTCATCGAGCCGACCTTGATCTGGTCGGACATCAAACCCACGGCCAGATGACTGAGCGTCACGTCTTCGCTTTCGCCCGAACGGCCGGACTGGATGGTATTCCAGCCAACGGCGCGAGCACGCGTGCTTGCCGCAATCAATTCCGTCAGGGTGCCGCACTGGTTCGATTTGAGCAACACCGAATTACAGCATCCCTGTTCTGCGGAAAGGGCAACACGGGACTCTGAGCTGGTCAAGTAATCGTCGCCGACGATCTGGATGGACTTTCCGAGCCGTCGTGTGATCTCGGCAAAGCCTGCGTCATCATCCTCGGCAAGCGGGTCTTCGAGGGAGACGATCGGGTAGGCGGCGACCCAGGATTGCAGCAGCTCGATCATCCCGAGGGTAGAAAGCGCCTTGCCGTCGAGCGCCAGGCGGTAGGCGCCGTCGGCATAGAACGAAGTGGCGGCGACATCGAGGGCGATGCCGATATCTGTGCCGGGGCGGAGACCGGCATTCTCGATGGCGCGCGTCAGCAGTTCGAGCCCGTCTTCGTTGGCGGTGAAATCGGGCCAGACGCCGCCCTCGTCGGCGACGCCGTTGAGTTTGCCCTGCTGCACCATGGCCTTGCTGGCGGCCATATAGACCTCGGCGATCTGCTCGGTCGCCTCGGTGAAGCTGTTTGCGCCAACGGCGAGAATGAGGAAATCCTGGATGTCGATGCGGTTGCCGGCGTGGCGGCCGCCGCCGAAGATCTGGATCATCGGGGCCGGGATGTGCTGCGCCTCGGGATCGAGGTTACTGAGCCGGCGCAGGTGTTGCCAGAGCGGTATCCGCTGCTCGGCCGCCGCCGCCCAGGCAATGGCGGAGGAGGTGGCGACGATGGCGTTGCCGCCCAGCCTGGTCTTTTGCGGCGTGCCGTCGAGTTCGATCATGGCGCGATCGGCGGCAGCCTGGTCGAGGGCCTCGAGGCCGACAAGCCGGCCCCGGATTTCGCCGTTGACCGCGGCCAGCGCGGCGTTGACGCCGTAGCCGCCCAGCCGCCTGCCGCCATCGCGCTTGTCGAGCGCTTCGCGGCTGCCGGTGGAGGCGCCGGAGGGGGCGATGGCGCGACCCGTGGCGCCGCTCTCGAGAGTGACCTCGACTTCGACGGTGGGGCGGCCACGTGAGTCCCACACCTGGCGGCCGAGAACGGTCTTGATGGCTGACATAACTAGTTATCGATCCCTGGTGAACGGAGATGGTCGAGCAGCTCGGCGATGGCGGTTGGGGCGTGCCGAATATGCGGAACAGCCAGATCGCGGACCACCTGGCGATTGGCCTCGCTGAGATACTCGACCGGCGACTTGCCATCGACCCGCGCCAACATCAGGCATGGCAGCAGAGCAGCGACGCGCCTCTCGGTGTCGGCACGCAGCGCCGCCGGAAAGTGCCTGAGCCACGCGGCGGCGAAGGCAGCGGCCTGATCGAGCAGGGCGCCGCGCAGTGCCGGCAGGTGGATGGATTTCAGCACCAGGTGGTTGAGGCAGAAGGCGGCATCGAAGGCGGGATCGCCGTACCAGGCGCATTCGGCATCGAGCAGCACCGGATGGCCGTCGGCCTTGTTGACCAGGATGTTCTTGGGGCTGACATCGCCGTGGACCAGCGCCAATTTGGTGCCGGCCGTGGTCGCCAGCACAGCCAGGATGCGGTCGCTCAGCTCCGGATGGCGGCCAGCGGTGAAGCGCAGATAGGGGTCGAGGCGCAGCGCGTCGATCAGGTGGTCGGTCGGAAACTCCGCGGCGGCGGTGGGATCGTTGAGCGTCGCCGCATGGATCCGGCCGAGGGCGTCGGCGACGGCGACCGGCACCTGCGGGTCGGCGCGGCCGGCCAGCAGCTCGGCCTTCCACAGCACATAGTCATCGGCCGGCAGATATTCGAGCACCGCGATGCCGTGCGCGCGGTCTTCGCCGATTACTTCCGGCGCGGCGCCGGGGATGATGGCGTTGGCGCGGCGCAGCCAGGCGACTTCGTACTGGTTGCGTTCGAGCGGCGCCTGCCAGTCGGTGGCGACCTTGAGCTTGGAAAGCGCGCGCTTGGCGCAGTATTGCCGGCCATCGGGCAGCCGGATGCGGACAATATCGGACGAAACGCCGCCGGTGAGCGGCGCGATCTCCAGTGTTCCACTGGCATCGATGCCGGCAGACGCAAAGATCGGGGGAAGCAATGCTTCCCAGGTCAAGTCATCCATAGTGCGGGTCCCCTCGCTGGCCCTGGTATGGTACCACACGGGCGGAATGGGACAACGACCGGGCTGTACCGCTTTGGTCGGGCAAGCAACTGGACGGAAAGGGAGAAAATGGGACGGCTCGAGGGGAAGACCATCTTCATGACCGCGGCGGCGGCCGGTATTGGCGGGGCGGCGGCCACAGCTTTTGCGCGTGAGGGCGCGCGGGTGATCGCCACCGACCGCGATGCGGCGGGGATCGCGCGGAAGGGCGAGGAGCTCAGGGCGATTTCGGCCGGGCACGAGACCTATGCACTCGATGTCACCGACCACCTGGCGCTGCGCGAAGCGGCCGCCCGGCACCATGGGGTAAACGTGCTCTACAACGGCGCCGGCTGGGTGCATCAGGGCATGCTGGGGACGACGACGCTGGAGGAATGGCAGCTCAGCTTCGATATCAACGTAACGCCGATGTTTGTGCTGACCCAGGCGTTCCTGCCGGCGTTCATCGCGCAGGGCGGGGCCAATATAATCAATGTCGCCTCGGTCGCCTCGTCGATGAAGGGCGTGCCGAACCGGGTGGGCTACATGTCGTCGAAGGCTGCGGTGATCGGTTTCACCAAGTCGGTGGCGTTCGACTACATGAAGAACAATATCCGGGCCAACACCATCTGCCCCGGCAGCGTCGACTCGCCTTCGCTGCACGAGCGGGCGCACGCGCTGGGCGACCATGACGAGGTGTGGAAGACCTTCGTCGCCCGCCAGCCGATGGGCCGCATGGCGCAGCCGGAAGAGATGGCGCATTTGCTGGTGTATCTGGCCAGCGACGAGAGCGCCTATGCGACGGGCTCCAACTTCGTGGTCGATGGCGGGATCACCATGTAGCGCGGCCGGGAGCGGCGGACCTTACGGACTGTAAGCAGTTCGACAGCCCATTGTGAGCCACGCAGGCAATGGTCGGCGGGCGGACGAGGTCCGCCTGAACCGTTCCGGAGTCTTCGATGAAGAACCTGCTGTTTGTCCTCGCAATTGCCATTGCCCCGGTTGCGGGCCAAGCTCGACAAGCCGTTCGAACGCCGGTCTCAACGGCCGTGGAAAGCCGCCAGGGCCACCGACACGCGTTCCTCCAGCGGCGGGGCGGGCGGCGGCGGCTCGAAGGCGCGCCCGGTGATCCGCTGGTACGCCTCGACATAGGTCAGCGCGGTTTTCCAGATCAGCTCCGCGGGAATCTCCGGAACCTCGTCGCGGTAGGGATCACATCTGGCTGCGACCCACTCGCGGATCACGTCCTTGTCGAAGCTGTGCGGACGCAGCCCGGCGGCGAGACGCTCGGGGTAGGTGTCGGCGCGCCAGTAGCGGCTGGAATCGGGGGTGTGGATCTCGTCGGCGAGGCGGACGGTTCCTTCGGCGTCGAGCCCGAACTCGTATTTGGTGTCGGCGAGGATCAGGCCGCGCTCAGCGGCCAGCGCCTGGCCACGGGCGAACAGGGCCAGCGCGGTTTCGCTCACCCTTTGCCACTGCGCCTCGTTGAGCAGGCCACGTGCCAGGATTTCGGCTGCGGTCAATGGTTCGTCGTGCGCACCATCTGCGGCCTTGCTGGTTGGGGTGATGATCGGCGTGGCGAGCGCCTGGTTGTCGGCGAGGCCGTCGGGCAGGGTCTGGCCGTACATCTCACGGCGACCGGCGCGGTACATGGTGAGGATCGAGGTGCTGGTGGTGCCGGCGAGGTAGCCGCGCACCACGATCTCCACCGGCAGGATGTCGAGGCGCCGGCCGACGACAATGTTCGGGTCGGGCGTATCGAGCACGTGGTTGGGACAGAGGTCGGCGGTGTGCTCGAAGGCCCAGCGGGCGATGCCGTTGAGCACCTGGCCCTTGAACGGAACGCAGCACAGCACCCGATCGAAGGCCGACAGGCGATCCGAGGTGACGAGAATGCGCCGGCCGTCGGGGAGATCGTAGTTGTCGCGCACCTTGCCGCGATAGAGGCCGGGCAGGCGCGGGTCGATCGCCTCGCGCAACACCTGATGGCGGCTCTGTGCCAGCCTTGCTTCGTCGATCATGGACATGTGGCCTCCCTGACGCGGTCGCGCGGTGCCGCTCCCATCGCAGAGTCGTTGGCAAGCTGGAAGGCACTGGCGGGCGTCTTTGTCACTTCTGGCCCCGACAATGTCAGTTGCGGCAATCGTCGCCGCTCCGGGTGGAGCTTAGGGTCATCACATCGCGGCGGACAAGGGTTCGCCCAACCAAGGAGACCCAAAATGACCAAG
>Ga0209902_100678_pt1 | contig 29796 bp, 24 predicted proteins | sample FECB27metaG_FD_188304 | JGI IMG/M metagenome (GOLD analysis project Ga0209902, IMG submission 188304) | Cyanobacterial communities from the Joint Genome Institute, California, USA - FECB-27 (SPAdes) (version 2) | ecosystem: Environmental > Aquatic > Thermal springs > Hot (42-90C) > Microbial mats...
GGCCGCCTCCCGCCGCGCCCGGCCCGCGCCCACGCTGTCGGCCTACGGCCGCCGCATCGCCGCGATGGCGCCACCAGCGGCTGCACCGAGCGAGCCGGCGCGCATCGACTTCCTCTATGGCGCGGTCGCCTCGCGCGACTTCCCCGCGCTGGTCTGGCGGCGTGCCTACCACGCCGAGCTGCTGCGCCAGCAGCGCAGCCTGAGCTACGCGCCGCCCGAAGGCGACGAAGGCTTGAGACGCGCGCTGCAGGGCTATCTGCGGCGCGCGCGCGGGCTGGTCTGCGACGCCGGGCAGATCGTCGTGGTGCAGGGCTCGCAGCAGGGCATCGACCTGTGCGCGCGGCTGCTGCTCGATCCGGCCGATGCCTTCGTGTTCGAGAACCCCGGCTACCTGATGGCGCGGCGCTGCTTCGAGGCCACGGGGGCGGCGCTGCTGCCGGTGCCCGTCGATGCGCAGGGCCTGGACACGGCCGCGCTGCCGCGCGACGGCCGCGCGCGCCTGGCCTATGTCACGCCCTCGCACCAGTTCCCGCTCGGCGGCGTGCTCGCCATCGGCCGGCGCCTCGAACTGCTGCAATGGGCGCGGCAGCAGCGCGCCTGGATCGTGGAAGACGACTACGACGGCGAGTTCCGCTACGGCCAGCGCCCGATCGACGCGCTGCGCGCGGTCGATGCCGACGGGCGCGTGCTCTATGTGGGCACCTTCTCGAAAGCGCTGTCACCGCAGATGCGGCTCGGCTACCTGGTGCTGCCGCCCGAGCTGGTGCCGGTGTTCCGCCAGGCCAAGCGCATGGCCGACCGCCATGCGCCGCTGCTCGAGCAGCGGGTGCTGGCGGCCCTGATCGACAGCGGCGCCTACGAGCGTCACGTGCGGCGCGTGCGGCGCGAGAACGAGCGCCGCCGCACGGCGCTGCTCGAGGCGATCGCGCGCCATCTGCCGGCCGAGGCGCAGGTCGCGGGCACGGCGGCCGGGCTGCACGTGGTGCTGTGGTTGCCGTGGCTGCGGCCGCGCGACGAAGCCGCGCTGGTCGCCGCGGCGCGGCTGCGTGGCGTGGGTGTCTATCCGCTGTCGCCGCTCTACGCGGGCAAGGCCACCGGCAGTCGTTGTGGCGGCCTGATCCTCGGCTATGCGAGCCTCACGGTCGAGCAGATCGCGCAGGGCGTGCGGCTGCTGGCCGCTGTGCTTCAGGTGTAGCGCTGCTCCAGCGCGTCCCACTCGGGCTTGCCCACGAGCCGCTGGCGCTCGGCGAAGGGGGTGACCAGGCCGCTGGATTCGCGCACTTCCTTCTCGTCGCGCAGCACCGTCAGCGCCTTCTGCATGCCGGCCACCGCGCCCTGCAGCGCGGCATTGGCGTAGAGCACGATGCCGTAGCCGAGCTCGCCGAGTTCGGTCGCGTTGAAGATCGGCGTCTTGCCGCCGATCACCATGTTCATGAGCTGCGGCCGGTCCAACCGCTTCGGCAGCGCGCGAACCTCCTCGGCGCTGGTCACGGCCTCGACGAACAGGATGTCGGCGCCGGCCTCGGCGAAGCGCTGCGCGCGCTCGACCGCGGCCTCGAAGCCATGGATCGCGGCCGCGTCGGTGCGCGCCATGATCAGCAGGTCGGGATCGCGACGCGCATCGACGGCCGCCTTGATCTTGCTCACGGCCTCCTCGGTGGAGATCACCTCCTTGCCCGAGAAATGACCGCAGCGCTTGGGCGCGACCTGGTCCTCGAACTGGATGCAGTCGGCGCCCGCGCGCTCGAGCGTGCGCACGGTGTGGCGCACGTTGAGCGCGTTGCCGAAGCCGGTGTCGGCATCGACGATCAGCGGCACCGACACCGCATCGCGGATGCGCGCCGTGTGGTCGGCGATCTCCGACAGGCCCATGAAGCCCTGGTCGGGCATGCCGAACCACATGTTGGTGACGCCGGCGCCGGTGACGTAGATGGCCTGGAAGCCGAGGTCCTCGACGACGCGAGCGGAGAGCGCATTGAAGGCGCCCGGAACGATCAGGCCGCGGCGGGCCTCGGCGAGGGACTTGAGTTGCTTGCGGGTGGACATGAGGGGATCCGTTTTCAGAAACTGTCGCCGGGCACGCGCACCCAGCCTTCCATCAATACGCGCGCGCTGCGGCTCATCAGGGCCTTGGTCACGGCCCATTGGCCATCGACCGCGCGCGCCTCGGCGCCGACGCGCAAGCTGCCCGAGGGATGGCCGAAGCGCACCGCCTGGCGTTCGCCGCCGCCGGCCGCGAGGTTCACCAGCGTGCCGGGGATCGCGGCCGCGGTGCCGATCGCGACCGCGGCCGTGCCCATCATGGCGTGGTGCAGCTTGCCCATCGACAGGGCACGCACCAGCAGGTCGACGTCGGCGGCCCGCACGGGCTTGCCGCTGGACGCGACGTAGTCCTTCGGCGGCGCGACGAACGCGACCTTGGGCGTGTGCTGGCGCTTCGCGGCCTCGGCGATGTCCTGGATCAGGCCCATCTTCACGGCGCCATGCGCGCGGATGGTCTCGAACATCGCGAGCGCCTGGGGGTCGCCGTTGATCGCGTCCTGCAGCTCGGTGCCGCTGTAGCCGATGTCGGCGGCGTTGATGAAGATGGTGGGGATGCCGGCGTTGATCAGCGTGGCCTTGAAGGTGCCGACACCGGGCACCTCGAGGTCGTCGACCAGCCTGCCCGTGGGGAACATCGCGCCGCCGCCATCGCCCTCCCCTTCGTCGGCCGGATCGATGAACTCCAGCGGCACCTCGGCCGCAGCGAAGGTCACGCCGTCGAGCTCGAAGTCGCCGGTCTCCTGCACCTGGCCGTCCGAGATCGGCACATGGGCCACGATGGTCTTGCCGATGTTGGCCTGCCAGATGCGCACGGTGCACACGCCGTCGGCCGGCACGCGGGCCGGATCGATCAGGCCCTGCGCGATCGCGAACGGACCCACGGCGGCCGACAGGTTGCCGCAGTTGCCCGACCAGTCGACGAAAGCGCTGTCGATGGAGACCTGGCCGAACAGGTAGTCGACGTCGTGATCGGGCCGCGTGGAGCGCGAGAGGATCACGGTCTTCGAGGTCGACGAGGTGGCGCCGCCCATGCCGTCGATCTGCTTGGCGTAGGGGTCGGGGCTGCCGATCACGCGCAGCAGCAGCGCGTCGCGCGCCGGGCCCGGCTGTTGCGCGGCCTGTGGCAGGTCCTGCAGGCGGAAGAACACGCCCTTGCTGGTGCCGCCGCGCATGTAGACGGCGGGAATCTTGATCTGGGGAATGGATGCCATGGTGATGGGTTCTCAAGCGGCCGCGGTGTTCGCGGCCAGGAAGTCTTGCGCAAAACGCTGCAGCACGCCGCCGGCCTCGTAGATGGACACTTCCTCGGCAGTGTCGAGGCGGCAGGTCACCGGTACGCGCAGCACTTCGCCATCGCGCCGATGCACGATCAGCGCGAGGTCGGCGCGCGGGGCCGGTTCGCCGGCCACGTCGTAGGTCTCGGTGCCGTCCAGCCCCAGCGTGAGCCGCGTGGTGCCGGACTTGAACTCGAGCGGCAGCACGCCCATGCCGAGCAGGTTGGTGCGGTGGATGCGCTCGAAGCCCTCGGCCACCACGGTCTCGACGCCGGCCAGGCGCACGCCCTTGGCGGCCCAGTCGCGCGAGGAGCCCTGGCCATAGTCGGCACCGGCCACGATGATCAGCGGCTGGCGGCGGTTCAGGTAGGTCTCGATCGCCTCCCACATGCGCACCACGCGGCCTTCGGGTTCGATGCGCGCGAGCGAGCCCTTCTTCTGCACGCCGTCGACCACCGCCATCTCGTTCACGAGCTGCGGATTGGCGAAGGTGGCGCGCATCGCCGTCAGGTGGTCGCCGCGGTGCGTGGCGTAGGAATTGAAGTCCTCCTCCGGCAGGCCCATCTTCGCGAGGTACTCGCCGGCGGCGCTGTCGCGCAGGATCGCGTTCGACGGCGACAGGTGGTCGGTCGTGATGTTGTCGGGCAACAGCGCCAGCGGCCGCATGCCGCGCAGGGTGCGCGGGTTGGCCGCGAGCGCGCCGACGCCTTCGCTGTCCCAGTAGGGCGGACGGCGGATGTAGGTGGACTGCGGACGCCAGTCGTACTGCGGGCTGGCCTTCTCGCCGTGGTCGGCATGGATCGCGAACATCGGCTCATAGACCTGGCGGAACATCTCGGGCCGCACCGAGGCGGCGACGATCGCGTCGATCTCCTCGTCGGCGGGCCAGAGGTCGGCCAGGCGGATCTCCTTGCCGTCGACCACGTCGAGGATGTCGCGCTCGATGTCGAAGCGCATGGTGCCCGCGATCGCATAGGCCACCACCAGCGGCGGCGAGGCCAGGAAGGCCTGCTTGGCGTAGGGATGGATGCGGCCGTCGAAGTTGCGGTTGCCCGAGAGCACGGCGGTGGCGTAGAGGTCGCGCTCGACGATCTCCTGCTGGATCTTCGGATCGAGCGCGCCCGACATGCCGTTGCAGGTGGTGCAGGCGAAGGCGACGATGCCGAAGCCCAGCTGCTCGAGCTCGGCCAGCAGGCCGGCGTCGCGCAGGTAGAGCTCGACGGCCTTCGAGCCCGGTGCCAGCGAGGACTTGACCCAGGGCTTGCGCACCAGGCCCAGCCGGTTGGCGTTGCGCGCCAGCAGCCCGGCGGCGATCACGTTGCGCGGGTTCGAGGTGTTGGTGCACGAGGTGATGGCCGCGATGATCACGGCGCCGTCGGGCATCAGGCCCGCGGCCTCCTGCTGGCGCGCCTCGTGCAGGCCGATGGCGATCTCGCGCTCGGCCAGCTGCGAGGTCGGCAGGCGGCGGTGCGGGTTCGACGGGCCCGCCATGTTGCGCACCACGCTGGAGAGGTCGAACTTCAGCACGCGCTCGTAGGTGGCGGATGCCAGCGCGTCGGCCCAGAAGCCCGCGGTCTTCGCATAGGTCTCGACCAGCGCGACCTGCGCGTCCTCGCGGCCGGTGAGCCGCAGGTAGGCCAGCGTCTGTTCGTCGATGTGGAACAGCGCGGCGGTGGCGCCGTACTCGGGGCACATGTTGGAGATGGTCGCGCGGTCGCCGATGGTGAGGCTGCGCGCGCCCTCGCCGTAGAACTCGAGGTAGGCGCCGACCACCTTTTCCTTGCGCAGGAACTCGGTCAGCGCCAGCACGATGTCGGTGGCGGTGATGCCCGGCTGGCGGCGGCCCGTGAGCTCCACGCCGACGATCTCGGGCAGCCGCATCCACGAGGCGCGGCCGAGCATCACGTTCTCGGCCTCGAGCCCGCCCACGCCGACCGCGATCACGCCCAGCGCGTCGACGTGCGGCGTGTGGCTGTCGGTGCCCACGCAGGTGTCGGGAAAGGCCAGGCCGTCCTGCACGTAGACCACGGGCGACATCTTCTCGAGGTTGATCTGATGCATGATCCCGTTCCCCGCGGGGATCACCTCCATGTTGGCGAAGGCGCGCTTGGTCCACTCGATGAAATGGAAGCGGTCCTCGTTGCGCCGGTCCTCAATCTCGCGGTTCTTCTCGAAGGCCCGCGGGTCGAAGCCGCCGCACTCCACGGCCAGCGAGTGATCGACGATCAACTGCACCGGCACCACCGGATTCACCTGCGCCGGATCGCCGCCCTCGGCCGCGATCGCATCGCGCAGGCCCGCGAGGTCGACCAGCGCGGTCTGGCCCAGGATGTCGTGGCAGACCACGCGCACCGGGAACCACGGAAAGTCGCGATCGCGCCGGCGCTCGGCGATCTGCAGCAGGCATTCGTCGAGGATCGCGGGATCGCAGCGGCGCACGAGGTTCTCGGCATGCACGCGCGCGGTGTAGGACAGCGTGTCCCAGGCACCGGGGCGCAGCGCTTCGATGGCGGCGCGCGCGTCGATGTAGTCGAGCGCGGTGCCGGGGAGTTTTTTTCTGTGGCTTGAAGTCATCGTGGGAAGCGGGCAGGAAAGCGATGCGGCCCCGCTGCGAGGGGCCGCGCGGGGTTCATTCGGAGCGGATGTCGTTGTCCTTCACGACCTTGGCGTAGCGCGGGATCTCGGTGCCGATCAGCGCGCCGAACTGCTCCGCGCTGCCGCCGGCCGGCGACACGCCGGTGGGATCGAGCTTCGCGACCAGTTCGGGCGCCTTGAGGCCGGCATCGAGCGCGCCATTGAGCTTGGCGAGCACGGACGGCGGCACGCCACGCGGCGCGATCAGGCCGTGCCAGGCCACCACGTCATACGCGGGCAGGCCGCCGCTCTCGGCGATCGAGGGGATGTCGGGATAGGCCTGCAGCCGCTTCGCCGTGGTGACGGCGAAGGCGCGCAGCCGGCCCGACTGCACGTGCGGCATCAGGGCTTCGGTGCCCGCGATCAGCATGTCGACGTTGCCCGCCACCAGGTCGGTGACGGCCGGCCCGGTGCCGCGGTACGGCACGTGCGTGGCCTTGACCTTCGCCATGCCGAACAGGTACTCGCTCACGATGTGCAGGTGGCTGCCGTTGCCGGCCGAGGCGAAGGTGAGCTTGCCGGGGTTCTGGCGCGCGAAGGCCAGCAGTTCCTGCAGGTTCTTCGCGGGCACCTTCGACGGGTTGACGCACAGCACGTAGGCGCCCTTCGAGAGCTGGATCACCGGCGTCATCTCGGCCACCGGATCGAAGCGCAGCTTGTAGAGCGAGGGATTGACCGTGTAGCTGCCCGCGATCAGCAGCAGCGTGTAGCCGTCGGGCGGCGTGTGCAGCGCGTACTCGGTGCCGATGGTGCCGCCGGCGCCGGGCCGGTTGTCCACCACCACCGACTGGCCCAGCTGCTGGGTCAGCACGTTGGCCGCCACGCGGGCGATGAAGTCGGAGCCGCCGCCCGGTGCGAAGGGGCAGACGATGCGCAGCGGCTTGTTCGGGAAGGCCTCCTGGGCGCGGCTCAGGGTGGCGGCGGGCAGCGTCAGTCCCGCCAGGGCGGCGGCCGAGAAGGCGCGGCGATTCAGCGTCATGGTCTTGTCTCCAGTGTTGTGCTTCGGTGTGGGAGCGCCGCCCCGGGGAGCGGCACCGGGGAGTGTGCTCCGAGCGACATCGACCTGGAAGGACTTCACCGCGCCGCTGCCCCCGCTCAGGCGCGCTCCTCGATCGGCACGAACGCCAGGTCCTCGGGACCGGTGTAGTTCGCGCTCGGGCGGATGATCTTGTTGTCCACGCGCTGCTCGACCACGTGCGCGGCCCAGCCGCTGGTGCGCGCGATCACGAACAGCGGCGTGAACATGGCGGTGGGCACGCCCATCATGTGGTAGCTCACGGCGCTGAACCAGTCGAGGTTGGGGAACATCTTCTTGACCTCCCACATCACCGACTCGAGCCGCTCGGCGATGTCGTACATCTTGGTCGAGCCGGCCTCTTCCGACAGCCTGCGGGCCACGCCCTTGATCACCACGTTGCGCGGATCGCTCACGGTGTAGACCGGGTGGCCGAAGCCGATCACGACTTCCTTGGCCTCCACGCGGCGGCGGATGTCGGCCTCGGCCTCGGCCGGGCTGTCGTAGCGCTTCTGGATCTCGAAGGCCACCTCGTTGGCGCCGCCGTGCTTGGGACCACGCAGCGCGCCGATCGCGCCGGCGATGGCCGAGTGCATGTCGCTGCCGGTGCCGGCGATGACGCGCGCGGTGAAGGTGCTGGCGTTGAACTCGTGCTCGGCGTAGAGATTGAGCGAGGTGTGCATCGCGCGCACCCAGGCCTCGGAGGGCTTCTGGCCATGCAGCAGGTGCAGGAAGTGGCCGCCGATCGAGTCGTCGTCGGTCTCCACGTCGATGCGTTTTCCCTGGCTGCTCCAGTGGTACCAGTACAGCAGCATCGAGCCCAGCGAGGCCATCAGGCGGTCGGCGATGTCGCGCGCGCCCGGCAGGTTGTGGTCGTCCTTCTCGGGCAGCACGCAGCCCAGCGCCGAGACGCCGGTGCGCATCACGTCCATCGGATGGGCGCCGGCCGGCAGGCTCTCCAGCGCCTCCTTCACGCTCGCGGGCAGGCCGCGCAGCGCCTTGAGCCGTGCCTTGTAGGCCTTGAGCTCGGCGCGCGTGGGCAGCTTGCCGTGCACCAGCAGGTGGGCGATCTCCTCGAACTCGCAGACCTCGGCGATGTCGAGGATGTCGTAGCCGCGGTAGTGCAGGTCGTTGCCGGTGCGGCCCACGGTGCACAGCGCGGTGTTGCCCGCGGTCACGCCCGAGAGGGCGACGGATTTCTTGGGGCGGAAGCCCGCGGGTGCGGTGGTTTCGGTCATGGGGTTCATGCGGTTTCTTCGTTGAGGTAGGCGCGATCGATGGCGGCGGGACGACCGGCGGCGTCGACCGCCACCATCTCGAACACGCCCTTGAGGACTTCTTCGGCCGGCGCGCCCGGCACGTCGGCCAGGCCGGTCACGCACACGGTCATCGAGCTGCGGCCGATGCGGCTGACCCAGCCGCGCAGCAGCAGCTGGTGGCCCACCGGCACCGGCGCGAGGAAGTCGACGCCGGTCACGCCGGCCATCACCACCTCGCGCTGCGCCAGGCCGCGCGCGGCCAGGAAGGCGGCCTTGGTCATCAGTTGCAGGCCCTGCCCGGCGAACAGCGTGCCGCGGTGGTTGGCATGCACCGGCAGCACCAGTTCGCGCAGTTCGGTCGTTCCAGCGGGTGTTGTCATGCTTCGCAATCTACGCAGAGAATGCGGTTTGCAGAAGGACTGAAAAGGCAAATTCTTGCGAACCCCAATCCTCCAATTTGCAAATTTTGCGAATTTCCCCGCATTCGCAGCGAAGGCGAAACGATGAAGAAGACATTCATGGGCGTGCGCCTGCGCAGCCTGCGCGCGGAGCGCGGCCTGTCGCAGGTGGCGCTGGCCAATGCGCTGGAGCTGTCGCCCAGCTACCTCAACCAGCTCGAGCAGAACCAGCGGCCGCTGACGGTGGCGGTGCTGCTCAAGATCAGCCGCGCGCTCGGCGTCGACATCCAGCAGTTCTCCGAGGACGAGGAGGCGCGGCTGGTGGCCGGCATGCGCGAGGCGCTGGCCGACGCCGCCGAACCGGTGGCGCTGCCCGAGCTGCAGGAAGTGGCGGCGCAGATGCCCGCGCTGGGCCGCGCGCTGCTGGCGCTGCACCGGCGCAACATCGAGGCGATGGAGCAGCTCGAGACCATGGCGCTGCGCCTGGGCGACGAGCGCTCGGGCCTGGCCGCGCCGCGCGCCATGCCCTTCGAGGTGGTGCGCGACTTCTTCTTCGCGCACCAGAACCACTTCGACACGCTCGACCGCGCGGCCGAGGCGCTGGCGCGGGAAGCGCAGCAGGCGCAGGCCGCGCCGGGCGAGCGCGAGCACGGCGGCCATCTCGCCGAATGGCTGGTCGAGCGGCTGCGCCAGCGCCACGGCGTGCGCGTGCTGCTGACCGACGACACCGAGGTCAGCAAGCGCCGCTACGACGCCGCGCAGCGCAGCCTGCGGCTGTCGCCCGCGCTCGAGCCGGGCCAGCAGGCCTTCCAGCTCGGCACCCAGCTCGCGCTGCTCGAGCTCGGCGCGGCGATCGACGCGCTGGTCGACGCGCCGCCCTTCACCGAGGACCCGGCCTCGCGCAAGCTCGCCCGCATCGGCCTTGCCAACTACTTCGCGGGCGCCCTGCTGCTGCCCTACGGCGCCTTCCTCGAGGCCGCGGAATCGCTGCGCTACGACATCGACCTGCTCGGCCAGCGCTTCGGCGTCGGCTTCGAGACCGTGTGCCACCGGCTCAGCACGCTGCAGCGGGTGGGCGCGCCCGGCGTGCCCTTCTTCTTCGTGCGCGTGGACAAGGCCGGCAACATCTCCAAGCGCCAGTCGGCCACGCACTTCCACTTCAGCCGCACCGGCGGCACCTGCCCGCTGTGGAACGTGTACGAGGCCTTCGCGCAGCCCGAGCGCATCCTGCCGCAGCTCGCGCGCATGCCCGACGGGCGGCGCTACCTGTGGATCGCGCGCTCGGTCTCGCGCGGGCAGCGCGGCTATGGTTCGCCGCGCAAGACCTTTTCGATCGGACTGGGCTGCGACATCCGCCATGCGCCGCGGCTGGTGTATGCGAAGGGGCTCGACCTGCAGGACCCCGAGGCCGCCACGCCGATCGGCATGGGCTGCAAGGTCTGCGAGCGCGAACGCTGCCCGCAGCGCGCCTTTCCGTTCATCGGCGAGGCGCTGGACGTGGACGAGAACCAGAGCCGGTTCGCGCCCTATGGGTTCGAGCGCTAGCGACGATCGCGAGCGCCGCGATCGTCGTAACCCGGGTCACTTGTCGAAATAGCCGGCCTTGATGGTCGAGCCGATGAGGTTCACGATCAGACGACCGGCCGTCACCAGGGTCAGCTTGCTTGCGTTGTCCTTGGAGGGCTGGATCTCCACGATGTCCATGCCCACGACGCGACCCTTCCTGACCAGGCCATGTATCAACTTTCGCGCCTGCAGGAAGTCCATGCCCCCAGGGGCCGGTCCGTCGACGGCGGGCATGATCGTCGGGTCCATGCCATCGGCGTCGATCGACAGGTAGTAGTTGCCGCCATCGGGAATCCGCGCCAGCACGGCGTCGATGCCGATGTCGTGCAATTCGTAGGCGCTGATGAGCTCGGCCCCGTAGCGGCGCGCGGTCTCGTAGTCCTCGGGGCGACCGCTGCCTTGCGCGCGCAATCCGATCTGCACGATGCGCACCACGTGCTTCATTTCCGATGCCCGGCGGATCGGGCTGGACAACCCGTCCTTGACGCCGTTGACGTCGTCGCGCCAGTCCAGGTGCGCATCCACGTGCACCAGCGTGATCGGCCCGCTCTCGCTGTAGGCGCGAAGCACCGGCGTGGTGATGCCGTGGTCGCCGCCGAGCACGATCGGAAGGCCTCCGCCCTTGAGGATCTGGCGCACCGCCAGTTCCACGCGCCGATAGTGGTCACCGGGCTTGCCGAGGTCGGGGATCACGTCGCCGCAGTCCACGAAGCGGATGTCGGAGCGTCCTTGCAGCAAGGGCCCGTCGATGTCGAAGTCGAAGTGGCCAGGCGCGCGAACGATGCGGTCGGTGACGTCGCGAATGGCCTGAGGTGCATTCGTCTGGTCGTTGGTGAAGGACCGCGCGCCATAGGCCGAGCCGAAGGGCATGCCGATCACGGCGATGTCGGCCTTCAGGTTGTCCAGGTCCGTCACCAGCTCGGAATAGAGCAGGGTCGCATGCCCGGTGCGCGGGGGAACGGTCAGTTTTTCCATCAGTATCTCCAGGGTGAGTCGGTGTGTTGTTGCAGTTCGGGACTGCGTGTCAGCGATGGCTCCAGCGGCGCACTCGCGTTTCCATCGCATGGCCGAGCGTCTCCATGAGGACGCTGCAGCCCCAATAGATCAGCGCCGTGGTACCGAGCACTTCCAGGTACGCGAAGGTGTCGGCGGTCTTCAGGTTGCTTTGGTAGGTCAGCTCCGGAAGACTCATCACCGAGAAGACGGCGGAGTCCTTGAACATCATGATCGTGAGGCTCACCGTCGGCGGAAGCAGGAAGCCGAAGATCTGCGGCACCACGATGAGCCGCTGTACATGCCAGGTGCTCATGCCCAGCGCTTTCGCCGCGCGAAGCTGCCCCGCCGGAACACTGCGCAAAGCGGCCCGAAGGATTTCGCAGAAATAGCCGCCGGTGTAGAAGGCCGTCGTTCCGATCGCGATGTAGAAGGCGGAGGCCAGCAAGCCGAGCTTCGGAAGTCCGAAGAACGACAGGTACACCAGGATCAGAAACGGGATGTTGCGCACCAGCTCGACGTAGCCGAGTGCCACGGCGCGCAGCGCTCGGTGGCCCGAATCCGCCATGTAGGCGGCAACGACACCCAGTGCGATGCCCAGCGGGATGCCGGCGCCGCTGACCTGGGCCGTCACCTTCAACCCCTGCCAAAGAGCGGGAGCCGATTCTCGAACGATGCCGAAGTCAATGGACATTGGGAAGCATCCTGGCGAAGCGCCGCTCGATGCCGCGAGACAACGATGAGGCACACAGCAGCATGAGGAAATAGACCACCGCGGTCGCGGCGAACACCTGCAGCGGCAGGTCGCTTTGCAAGGTGGCGTTGCGCGCGACGGTCGCCAGGTCGTTGACCGCGATGATCGAGAGTAGCGAGGACGCCTTGAGCAGCACAGTGAACTCGTTCGTCAGTGGCGGGATCGAGCGATGCAGCATCTGCGGCAGCAAGACCTGCACCCAGACATGCCAGGGCTGCATGCCCAGGGCCTTGGCCGCGGCGGTCTGGCCGCGTGGAATGGTCGACAGGGCGGCCCGCATGATCTCGCTGCCATACGCGGCCGTGTTCAACGCCAAGGCCAGGATGCCGGCCGCGATCGGCGAGATGGTCACGTCGAGCAGGCCCGGAATGACGTAGTAGGCGATGAGCAGCTGAATCAGCAGCGGCGTGCCGCGGATGGCGCTCACGTAGGTTGCCACCGCCCATCGGGCGACGGCGCCTCCCCCGACACGGAGCACGAGCAGCGCAAGGCCGATGGCGACGCCTGCGGCAAAAGCGAGGGGGCTGCAGAGAAGCGTGACGCCCGCGCCCTGGAGCACGCCGTCATAGAGCGGGCGCAGCGCCCCGCCCGCGGTCAGCCAGTCGATCATCGAGCGGCTCGCTTACAGCGCGCCCTTGGGCAGGTAGTCGGACGTCGGCAGCGTCAAGGTTTCTCCGAACCACTTCTTCTGCAGCTCGCCGAGCTTTCCGTTCGCGCGCATCTCTTCCAGCGTGGTGTTGATGAAGCTGCGGATCTCCTCGTCCTTGGGGTTGGCGACCCAGGCCAGCAACCGGGGCGAGCCGATTTCACCGACCGACCTGAAGGCGTTCGGCTGGCGGCGCATCTGCACGCCGAGGACGTTCGAGGGCAAAACGCCTACGTCGAGCGTGCCGTTGCTGAGTGCGACGCTGACGTCGGGATACGCCTGAAGCAGCTTCAGCTCGGCATAGCCCTTGCCATGCTTCTCCTTGAGCTGTCGATCGAATTCCTGGGCCACCGGTTGTGCCTGCGATCCCATCTGCGTGCCGACGATCTTTCCTGCCAGGTCTTCCGGGCGATTCACGCCCTTGCTGGTGTTGCTCACCACGAGCATCGAACGGACGATGCCGATCGGACGGCTGAAGGCGAAGCGCTTCGCACGCTCTTCCGTGATGCCTACGCTCGTCGCGACGAAGTCGAAGCGGCGCGACATCAAGCCCGGCAGCAGTCCCTGAAACGGCAGATTGAGCTGAACCAGCTTGACGCCCAACTTGGCCGCCATGTAGTCCAGCACATCGCGGCCATAGCCCACCACGACGCCGTTCTCGACGAATTCATACGGTTCGTACGCCGCTTCAGTTCCGACCGTCAGTTGGCCGCGTGCCTTGATTTCGGCGAGGCTTCCGCCTTCGGCCAGCGCGGCTGTGGACATGCAGGCCAGCACCGTGGCCACGGCCAGGGTCTTCAAAGAATTTCTTCGAATCGAATCGATCATGGTGCCAGCTCCAGGTGGGGTGATTGGGTCTGGAGCGGAATCTATCGATCGTTCAGTGCGATGAAAAATGATTCTTTTGATATCAAGGTTTCGAGAATCGATACCTTCAGTTGGTGAACGGGCTCGATCCGCTGGATCGAATCGGACCTTCGATGGCCGGTTCAGGCGTCCGTGGCTCCGGCATGGAGTCCCCTCAACACCTCGAGAAACAGCTTCGCGCGTTGTGTGAGTGGACGAGAGGCTTCGGTGATCGCGCAGATCGTGTTCTCGAAGACGGGCCCCGACGTCAATGCGACGAGCGAATGTCGCTTCGCTACCAGCTTCGCGTAGTGTTCGGGAAGCAACCCGGCATAGTTGCCCGTTGCCACCAACACGCCGATAGCCTCCAGTCCACCGACGTCGGGCCCGCGCTCGAAGCCATGCTCCGCGATGGCCTGCTCCACGAAGGGATGAGGGCGGTACACGAGCGGGAGCAGGCGCCTGCGTCCCCGTGCGCCTTCCTTGCTGACGTAGACGCGGTGCACTTCGACAAAAAGCTTCTGGTAGTCGAACACCCGGTCCTTCTTGTACATGCCCCGGATCGCCACTTCGACCCGCCGCTCTCGCAAGGCATCGTTCAACTGGGCGAAGTTCATCACCGTCAGCTCCGGCTGGACGCCCGACGCGCGTCGTCGCAGCGTGGCCAGTGCTTCGGGGATGCGGCAGTGATCGTGAGTGATGACGTGCTCGGTCATTCCGATCGACAAAGTACCTGACAGCACGCCCCTCACCGCGTCGATCTCGGGGCGGATGCGCTCCAGCGACTTGAGCGCATTGGAGGCGAGATCCACCGCCACGATCCCGGCTGCGCTGAGTTTGAAGCCGCCTGGCCCGCGCTCGCAAAGCCGCACGCCCAAGCGCTCCTCGACCTCGCGAACGTGACGACTGATCGAGGCCTTCGACAGATTCAGCCGGTGTTCGGCGGCAGCAAAGCCGCCTGCCTCCGCCACGGCGCAAAAGATGCGCAGCGAGCGCAGATCTCGTTCATTGAAGTCAAGGTGGGGCATTCAGAAAGTATCACTTTCTGGAACCATCACGTCAAAAGAATCGTTTTTCTAACGACAGGCCGATGACTAGAGTCCCGCCCATTCCCACCTCGCCTGAGGCAAAAACCATGATGAACACCTGTAGACGCACCGAGAGGGAAACCTCGTTCGCGGCATCCATTGCCGCTTGCTTGCCGAGCCTTGCACGGGCCCGCGTGATGCGTCGGCCGGCATCGAGTATCGGGAACGACTTCGATCATGGCCGCTGATTCCTCGCCGCGGATCGGTTCGACCGCCAAGCCGCTCATTCGCTTCGAAGGCGTGGAGAAGCGATACGGGACGTCGGTGGTACTGGACGACCTGAATCTGGACGTTCACGAGGGCGAGAAGCTGTCGCTGATCGGCCCCAGCGGTTCGGGCAAGACGACGATCCTGCGCATCTTGATGACGCTGGAGAAGATCGAAGGCGGCCATGTCTGGATCGACGGCGCGCCGCTGTGGCACATGCCGAGGAACGGCCAGCTCGTCCCTGCCGATGAGCGGCACCTCGGGCGCATGCGCGCTTCGATCGGGATGGTCTTTCAGCACTTCAACCTGTTTCCGCACATGACCGCGGGACAGAACGTCTCCCGGCCTCAACAGATTGTGAAAGGCCTGGACAAGACGACCGCGGATCGAGTGGCTCGGGAGTTTCTCGATCGGGTGGGCCTCGCAGCCAAGGCCGACAGCTATCCGTCCATGCTCTCGGGCGGTCAAAAGCAGCGGGTCGCGATCGCGCGCGCACTCGCCATGGAGCCGCGAATCATGCTGTTCGACGAGGTGACGTCGGCACTCGACCCAGAGGTGGTGGACGAAGTCCTGCAGGTGCTCCGGAACATTTCATTGGAAAGCCGCATGACGATGCTCATGGTGACCCATGAAATGAACTTCGCGCGGGAGTTCTCCGACCGCGTCCTCTTTCTCGATGGCGGAAGGATCGTTGAGCAGGGTCCTCCGGACCAACTCTTCCACGCGCCTCGCGAACCCCGTACCAAGTCCTTTCTCAAGAAGATCGCAGCCGCCGGACAGCGTGTCGACTAATTTTCATGGAGTTGCTCAAATGCTGAAGTTCATTGCTCTTGCGCTCACGGCGCTCGTCTCTTTCTCGCCGTCGTGGGTGACGGCACAGGCACAGCCCAAGGTGAAGGAAAAGATCGTCGTGGGCCTTGCCCACGAGCCGCCATACACCAACTTTCAAGCCGGCGGAGCACTCAGTGGCGCAGCACCTGATCTCCTCTTTCGAATCATGAAAGATTTCGGCGTGAAGGAGCTCGACCCGAAGGTCCTGGAATTCGGCGCGATGATTCCGAGTCTGCAGGCCGGCCGCGTGGACGTCATCTCCACTGGCTTGTACATCAATCCAATGCGATGCAAGGCGGTGTTGTTCTCCGAGCCTGATCTTTGCACGGCCGAGGGATTCATCGTGCCGAAGGGAAATCCGAAGTCTCTCAACTCGTTTTCGGATGTGGCGGTCAACGACAACATTCGCTATGGAGTCTGCGGAGGCTGCTCCGCCGAGAAGCGCGCCACCGAACTTGGCGTTCCGAGAAGCCGGATCACGATCGCGCCCGATCATCAAAGCGGAATCAAGATGCTCCTGGACGGTCGGATCGATGTCTACGCTGCGCCTGACCTGGCACTGCGTTCCGCTGCCGAGGCCATGGGCGTGACAGACCGATTCGAGGTCCGCCCGGTTGCAGGCGAACCGGCCAAGTGCTCGGGCATCGCGTTCAGAAATGATCAGCGAGAACTGCGTGATCTGGTGGATAGGAAGCTGGAGGCGCTCAAGCAGTCTGGCGAGTACGACAAGATCGTTTCGAAGTACGGGTTCGATCCGAAGCTGGCCAGGACGGCCAAGCGCGCGGACCTGTGTGGCGGGGCCAACTAGGGAGCTGGCGGCATGGAGCCACAAAGCGCTATCGATATCGTTGGGAAGTTTGCGCAAGCGACCTTCGTGACTGTCCAGATCACCTTGGGCGCCGGCCTTGTTGCATGGCTGGTGGCGTTCGCCGCAGGGTTGTGCAAGCTCTCGGAATCTCGCCTCGTCAATTGGCCGGTCACAGCCATCGTGGAAGCGGTTCGTGGCACCTCGTGCTATGTACAACTGTTCTGGCTGTATTTCGTCTTGCCCTTCATGGGAGTGGAGATCAGCGCGATGACCGTCGCCATACTGGCCATCGGCTTGAACGTTGGCTGCTATGGTTCCGAGGTGGTGAGGAGTTCCATCCTGGCCGTGCCCCGCGGGCTGCGGGAGGCGGCGCGGGCGCTGAACATGAGCCACACGCAGACGATGGTGAACGTCGTTCTGCCCGACGCGTTTCCGCGAATGCTTCCTCCCATGTGCAACCTCATGGTCGATCTCTTGAAGATCACGCCGCTGGTTTCGCTTGTGACCATCGCCGACCTCACCTTCCTGGGACAGATCTACCGGCAGGAAACCGGAAGCCCGCTCCAGGCCTTCGGCATTCTCCTGGTCATCTACTTCTTGCTGTCGTCCTTGATCATCCACGGCTTCAGGCGCGCCGAGATCTGGGCCAGCAAGGGCTTCGAAGGGACGCGCGGATGATGCTCTGGGATCCACAAACCGCCACCGAGGTGGTGCCGAGGCTTCTGCGGGGTCTTGCCGTTACGGGACAGGTGACCTTGCTTGCCACGATCCTGGCGCTGTGCGTGGGCCTTGCCTTGGCGGTTGCCTCGCGCATGCCTTCTTTTCTCGTGCGCAAACTCGCTCATGGATTCATGGAAGCCACGCGACGTACGCCCCTGTTGATCCAACTCTTCTTTGCGTTCTATGTACTGCCTGAAGTCGGACTCCGCCTCGATGCAGTCGTTTGCGGCGTGCTCGTTCTCGGCCTGCACGTCGGCTGCTACATGGCAGAGGTCTACCGGGCTGGAATCGACGGGGTGAGCCGTGGGCAATGGGAGGCGGCCAGGGCTCTCAACTACCCGATGTACCGGCAGTGGACGGAAGTGGTCTTGCCGCAAGCCATACCGCCGATGATTCCCGCCTTGGGAAATTATCTGATCCTGATGTTCAAGGAAAGCGCCTTGCTCTCGGCAATCGCCGTGCTCGATCTGATGGGGGAGGCACGTGTCTTCTCGAACGAGAGTTATCGCTACGTCGAACCGATGACATTGGTCGGCGTCTTCTATCTCGCGATCAGCATCTCGAGCGCGATTGCGATTCGGTACCTCGAGTACAGGATATCCCGGTCAAGAAAACTCTCCTGACAAGGAGCGACTCATGTTTGATTCCTACAGCCACGCCCATGAACTCCTGGCGCACGCGGGCGTCGTCGAGACCCACTACCATGTCGGCCCCGAGCTTGTCGCCCGTCGTTACGACGTCCAATCGCTTGCGGAGGCTGCTCGTCCGTTCGGCGCCGTACTGGTACTGAAGAATCACACCTTCTCCACCACACCACTGGCGTCACTCGCACGCGCTCGCCATGGAGTGAGGTTCTACGGTGGCGTTGTTCTCAACAGCTACGTCGGAGGGCTCAACCCGGCAGCCATATCAGGGGCGGTTTCAGGCAACAAGGCGGAGGTCCAGAACGCGCAGCCGGACAACGCACCGATCGTCGTGTGGATGCCGACCGTGGACTCCGTCTCCCACGTCAAGACCCATGGTTTCGGATTCGATCCGAATTGGTCGGGCTGCTGCGGGTCACAGCCCTCCGCGCTCTCGGCGGATGATCTTGGCGGGCGTGAACTCGTCGTTGCGTTCACCGAAGACCTGCGTCCCACGCCCGGGCTCCTGGAGGTGCTGGGCACCATTGCCCGGCACGGCTGCGTGCTGGCGACGGGTCATCTTTGCGCGGCGGAGATCATGGAGCTGGTGCCGCTGGCAATTTCATTGGGTGTCGGAAAGATCATCGTCACGCACCCGCACTATCCGGCCGTCGGTCTGACCGACGAGCAACTTTGCTCGCTCGTTCAGTACGACGGGGTCTACGTGGAGCATTGTTTTGCCATCCACACACAGGACGGGGTGGACCTGAACAGGTTTGCCGATTCAATCCGGGCCACCGGTCCAGGCAGGGTGCTGCTTTCCACGGATTTCGGCCAGGTCAACAGCGACGCATTTCCGGCCGGAACCGTGATCTACGCCTTGGAGCTTGGAAAGCTCTTGCGCGATTCCATGAGCCTTTCGGATTTCATGTCGATGTTCTCCTCCAACGGTCACGCTGCATTGGGCATTTCCCCTTTCGCCCGTTGACGATCGAAGAGCCCCGGACCGAGCTCTCCGGCCGTCATCAGGTGGACGCCAGATGTCCAGACGTTCACGCGCGGACGCCGTCCGACGGCTTTTCGGGGCGTGCGCCTGCGCCGTTGCATGTCCCCGGAACCTGCTTGGCGTTCCGGAAAAAAAGCGCCCCGCGTTACGTAACGCGCGGCGAAAAGCGGTGTTACGCATGTTCCCGCCACGTGTTACCCCAATTGCGAAAAGCCTTTTGAATCAACGAGATAAGTCGATCACGGTGCCGTAACAAAGGCCTGCCATGGCGGCAGCGCGAAGGCGGCACGCATGTTGCCCCTGTAGGCCATATCTTTGTCACAGAGGCCGCCATGACTACAACAGAATCATCGACTCCGACGACCCCGGCCACCACCGCAAACGGTGGGGCGCCCGTGGTCCTCGCTCAAGCCACCGCCTCGCCGATCGCCCCGATGGGCGCGACCGCGGCAGTGCCCTCCTCGGCACCCGCGGCCGCCGCACCCGCCAGCATCGGCTCGCTATCGAATGCGACGCCCGGCACGACCATCGTGCGCGACGGCGTGAGCATCCCGGTGGACGGCAACCAGTCGCTGATCGCCGGCGACCGCGTGATCGTTCCCGACGGCGGCCAGGCCAACGTGCTGTTCCCCGGCTCGGCCACCAACAAGGCGCCGCTGGCCGGCGTCTTCGCGGGCGGCACCGATGCCACCGTCACGTCGACCAAGCTGCCGGGCGGCCTCGAGCAGGTGAACGTCGACGTGGCCTCGGGCGACCTCGCCGTCACCCCGCCCGATGCCGACGCCGATGCGGCGGCGCTGGCCGTTACCAAGAAGCTCGCCACCGGCGGTGGCCTCGGCGTCGGCGAGTTCGCGCTCGGCGCGCTGGGCGGCATCGCGCTGGCCGCGGCCCTGGGCGGCGGCGGCAGCGATTCGAGCGTTCCCTTCTTCATTCCCGGTGTCGGCGATTCCGATGCGGATGCCGATGCGGACGCGGATGCCGACGCCGATGCGGACGGCGATGCCGACGCAGACGCAGACGCAGACGCGGATGCCGATGCGGACGCCGATGCCGACGCGGATGCAGACGCCGATGCGGATGCCGACGCAGATGCGGATGCCGACGCTGACGCAGATGCGGACGCCGACGCCGACGCCGACGCGGATGCCGACCACCTGCTGGATCCGGGCGACGGCACCGTCGGCCACGTGATCGATGCGGTGGACAACACCCTCGGCCTGGGCGGCGCGCTCCAGACCGTGAAGCCCATCGTCGACAGCGTCACCGACGTGATCGACGACGTGCTCGCGCCGATCGCCGGCAGCGACTTCACGCCCAACGATCCCAACGAGTTCGATCCCGTGGACAACGTGGTCGACCATGTCACCACCAACCTCGGCGGCGTGCTGTCCCCCGTGGTCGACGGCCTGCTGGGCGGCGGCACCACCGGCGCGATCATCGACACGCTCAATGGCCAGGTCGACTACCTGACCGATGCGCTGAACAACATCCTCGAGAACGTGCTGGGCAGCGACGGCCTGCTGGGCGGCGTGACCACCGGCCTGGGCATCGACGGCCTCGTCGACGGCCTGCTGGGCGACGACGGCGTGGTCGGCCAGGTGCTCGACGGCTTGCTCGGCGAGCACAGCCTGCTCGGTGGCCTGCTGGGCGAAGACGGCCTCGTGGGCGGCCTGCTCGGCGACGACGGCCTGCTCGGTGGCCTGATCGGCGAAGGCACCGCGGTCGGCAGCCTGCTCGACACCCTGCTGGCTGACGGTGGCCTGCTCGGCGGCCTGGGCGGCGAAGACGGATTGCTCGGCGGCCTGCTGGGCCCGGCACTCGGCGAAGGCGGCCTGCTCGGTGGCCTGCTGGGCGACGACGGTGCCCTCGGCGGCCTGCTCGGCGAAGACGGCCTCGTGGGCAGCCTGCTCGGCGACGACGGCCTGCTCAGCGGCCTGCTCGGCAGCGAAGGCCTGAGCGGCGGCCTGCTCGGACCGGACGGTCTGGTCGGCAGTCTGCTGGGACCGGATGGCGTGGTCGGCAGCCTGCTGGCCGACGGCCCGCTCGGTGGCCTGCTCGGCGGTGAAGACGGATTGCTCGGCGGCCTGCTGGGTGACGACGGCCTGCTGGGCGGTCTGCTCGGCGACGACGGCCTGCTCGGTGGCGTGCTCGGCGAAGACGGCATCCTCGGCGCCGGTGGCCCGCTCGGCGGCCTGCTGGGCGACGACGGCCTGCTCGGCGGTCTGCTGGCCGATGACGGTTTGCTCGGTGGCCTGCTGGGTGACGACGGCCTGCTCGGCGGCGTGCTGGCCGACGACGGTCTGCTCGGTGGCCTGATCGGCGGCGATGGCCTGCTGGGCGGTCTGCTCGGCGACGAAGGCCTGGTCGGTGGCCTGCTGGGCGACGACGGCCTGCTGGGTGGCCTGCTCGGCGAAGGCGGCATCCTCGGCGGCGTGCTGGGTGAAGACGGCCTGGTGCCGAGCCTGCTCGGCGACGACGGCTTGGTCGGCGGCCTGCTGGGCAGCGACGGCCTCGTGGGCGGCCTGCTCGGTGAAGACGGTCTGCTCGGTGGCTTGCTGGGCGGCGTGCTCGGCGGCATCGGCGGTGGCGGTGGCGGCACCGGTGCCCAACTGCTCGACCCGACCGACAGCATCGTCGGTGGCCTGGTCGACGGTCTCAACGACGGCCTGCTCGGCGAGCTCGGCCTGGGCGACGTGCTCGCCCCGGTGGTCGGCCTGACCGACAGCCTGACCGATACCGTGAGCGGCCTGCTGGGCCCGCTGCTCGGCGATACCTTCACGCCGAACGACCCGAACGTGCTGGATCCGGTGGACGACCTCGTGGGCCAGGTCACCGACGGCCTGGGCGGCCTGCTGAGCCCGCTGACCGACCAGCTGCTGGGCGCCGGCACCACCGACGCACTGCTGGGCGCGGTGGGCACGCAGGTCGACTTCCTGACCGATGGCGTGGCAAATCTGATCGGCGGCGATGGGCTGCTGGGTGGCGTGCTGGGCGACGACGGCCTGCTGGGCGGCTTGCTCGGCGGTGACGGTGGTCTGCTCGGCGGCATCCTGGGTGATGACGGTCTGCTGGGCGGCTTGCTCGGCGGCGACGGTGGTCTGCTGGGTGGCGTGCTGGGCGACGACGGCCTGCTGGGCGGTCTGCTCGGCGGCGACGGTGGCCTGCTCGGCGGCATCCTGGGTGACGACGGCCTGCTGGGCGGCTTGCTCGGCGGCGACGGCGGTCTGCTGGGTGGCGTCCTGGGCGACGACGGCTTGCTGGGCGGTCTGCTCGGCGGCGACGGTGGCCTGCTGGGTGGTGTCCTGGGTGATGACGGTCTGCTGGGCGGCTTGCTCGGCGGCGACGGTGGCCTGCTGGGTGGCGTCCTGGGTGACGACGGCTTGCTGGGCGGTCTGCTCGGCGGTGACGGTGGTCTGCTCGGCGGCATCCTGGGTGATGACGGTCTGCTGGGCGGCCTGCTCGGCGGTGACGGCGGCCTGCTGGGTGGTGTCCTGGGCGATGACGGTCTGCTGGGCGGCCTGCTCGGTGGCGACGGTGGTCTCCTGGGTGGCGTCCTCGGCGACGATGGCCTGCTCGGTGGCATCCTGGGTGACGATGGTCTGCTCGGCGGCGTGCTCGGTGGCGACGGTGGCCTGCTCGGCGGCATCCTCGGCGATGACGGCCTTCTCGGCGGTCTGCTGGGTGGCCTGCTCGGCGGTGGTGCCGATGCCAGCGCCTCGGCCAGCCTGATGGTCGCGGCCGATGCGCCCGCCGACGGTGGCCTGCTCGGCGGTCTGCTGGGTGGTGAAGGCGGCTTGCTCGGCGGCATCCTCGGTGACGATGGCCTGCTGGGCGGTCTGCTCGGCGGTGACGGTGGCCTCCTCGGCAGCATCCTCGGCGACGACGGCCTGCTGGGCGGCGTGCTCGGTGGCGACGGCGGCCTGCTCGGCGGCGTCCTGGGCGACGGTGGCCTGCTGGGCGGCGTGCTCGGTGGCGAAGGTGGCTTGCTCGGCGGCATCCTCGGCGACGACGGCCTGCTGGGCGGCGTGCTCGGTGGCGACGGCGGTCTGCTCGGCGGCATCCTGGGTGACGACGGCCTGCTGGGCGGCGTGCTCGGCGGTGACGGCGGCCTGCTCGGCGGCATCCTCGGCGACGACGGCCTGCTGGGCGGCGTGCTCGGCGGTGACGGCGGCCTGCTCGGCGGCATCCTCGGCGATGACGGCCTGCTGGGTGGCGTGCTCGGCGGCGACGGCGGCCTGCTCGGCGGCATCCTCGGTGACGACGGCCTGCTGGGCGGCGTGCTCGGTGGCGACGGTGGTCTGCTCGGCGGTGTGCTGGGCGATGGCGGTCTGTTGGGCGGCGTGCTCGGTGGCGACGGCGGCCTGCTCGGCGGCGTCCTCGGCGACGACGGCCTGGTCGGCGGTCTGCTCGGCAACGATGGCTTGGTGGGCAACCTGCTGGGCAGCGACGGTCTGGTCGGTGGCCTGGTGGGTGGCCTGCTCGGCAACGACGGCCTCGTCGGCAGCCTGCTCGGCGCGCTGGGCGGCGACGGCCCGGTGGCCAACATCCTGCAGCCGGTGACCGAGATCGCCAGCGGCCTGAGCGACACCCTCGCTCCGGTGGTCGATACGCTGACCAGCGCCGGCTCCGGTGCCCTGGCTCCGGTGACCGACATCCTGGCCGGCGCGACCGCGGCGGCGGCCCCAGTGGTCGCGACCGTGTCCAACGTGGTCGAGAACGTCGATCACGCGGTGGGCTCGGTGGTCAGCGACGTGGTGACCCCGATCACCAGCCAGGTCGAGCACACGGTGGGCAATGTGGTGACCCCGGTCGCCAACATCCTGCACGGCCTGCTGGGCTGATCGCGGACCGCGGCGCGCGCCGCGGACTCGACGAAGAAGAGCGGGCCGGCGACGGCCCGCTTTTTTTCATGGGGGCCGGCGCCGCTCAGCGCAGCGACCGATCGTCCCTCACGGCCTCGAAGCCGCCCCTCAGGAACTTGGCGAGCCGTTCGATGATGTAGTGCGTATCCGGGCTGTCGGGCCGCTCCTTCGCGAGGGTGCGGATGCGCCCCGTCGGCGAGATCGCGGCGACCATCGAGCCGACCGCGAACAGGTAGCACCACGCGAGCGTGTGGGGATCCATCTCGGGCAGCACGGTCGCGAGCACCCGGATCGTCTGCCGCGCGATCGGGTCCGCGTACTCGCGCGACGCCTGCCGCGCATGGGGCTGCGGGTCGTTGATGATCTGCCCGATCAGCTGCGCGTACTGGGGACCGCCGCGCGCCGTGTCCCGCGAGAACAGCACCGTCGGTTCGACGAAGGCACGCAGCACGTCCTCGAGCGAGGGCTTCGCCGCGCCGGACTCCGGATGCTCGAGCCGATCGAGCCGCGCGAGCCGCTCGTGATTGATCACCGAGATGCGCCGGCCGAGCACGGCGCCGAACAGGTCTTCCTTCGTCTTGTAGTGGTACTGCACCAGCGAGACCACGATGCCCGCGGCATCGGCGATCTGCCGCAGGGAGACGCCGTGGTAGCCCTTGGCGGCGAACAGTTCCTCCGCCGCGTTGAGGATCTTCTCGGGCGCGTCACTGCGGCTCATCGGCTCGTCTCCAGGGTGTTTCGGGCATCCGTCCTACTTTATCCGACGCGGCGACGGGCCCTCGCCATCTGCACAAGGGTTTGCCCCATGCGTGCCGCTCTTCCTGAATTAGTACAGTTGACCAATTCAGGAAGGACCATGCACGACATCAACGAAACGCATCGCGCCGATCTGCGCAGCTGGGTGGCGCGATCGGCGCCCGGCGACACCGACTTTCCCCTGCAGAACCTGCCGTTCGGCTGCTTCTCGACGGTCGACGACGAGCGTCCCCGCCTGGGCGTGGCCATCGGGGAGCAGGTGCTCGATCTAAGACAGCTGTCCAACTCCGGACTGCTCGACGGACTCGGGCCGCAGTTGGCCGAGGCCTGCCGCGCCGACTCGCTCCTTGCCCTGATGGCCGCGCCGGCGGCCGATGCGTCAGCGCTCCGGCTTGCGTTGTCCAGGCTGCTGCGGGAAGGCGCGCCGGACACCGCGCGGACCGCGGCCTGCCTGGTGGCGGCATCGTCCGCCCGGATGCGGCTGCCGGTTCGGGTGCGGAATTTCTCCGACTTCTTCACCTCGATCCACCACGCGACGAACACGGGACGCATGAGCCGCCCACTCGAGCCGCTGCTGTCCAACTTCCATTCGCTGCCCGTTGCCTACCATGGCCGCGCATCGAGCCTGGCGATCAGCGAAACCCCGTTTCCCAGGCCGATGGGCCAGCAGGTCCCGCCGGGACAGGCGCTGCCCATCCACGCGCCATCGGGCAAGGTCGACTTCGAGTGCGAGATCGGCGCCTATGTCGGCCAAGGCAACGCACTGGGCCGCCCGCTCTCGATCGACCGGGCCGCGGACGCCCTCTTCGGCCTGAGCCTGCTCAACGACTGGTCCGCGCGCGACCTGCAGGCCTGGGAGTCGCGGCCGCTGGGGCCGTTTCTCGCGAAGAGCACGCTGAGCACCCTGTCGCCCTGGGTCGTGAGCCTCGAGGCGCTGGCGCCGTTCCGCACGCCGGCCGCGCCGCGCGCCTGCGACGCGGGTCCCGTGCTGCCCTATCTGCTGTCGGAGCGCGACCAGCTGCGAGGCGGCCTCGACATCCGCATGCAGGTGCTGCTCTCGACGCGGCGGATGCGCGAAGACGGGCAGGCGCCGGTGCTCGTCTCCTCGCCATGCTTTCGCGACCAGTACTGGACGCTCGCGCAGATGCTGACCCATCAGACCAGCAATGGCTGCGTGGCGGAGACCGGCGACCTGATCGGATCGGGCACCGTGTCGGGCCCCCGTCCCGGAGAGCTGGGCTGCCTGCTCGAGATCACGCAGGGCGGAACGCAACCGCTGGCCCTGCCCAATGGCGAAAGCCGCCGCTACCTCGAGGACGGCGACGAGGTCGTCCTGCGCGCGCGATGCGTGGCCGAAGGCGCGGTGCCGATCGGGTTCGGCGACTGCGCTGGCAGGGTGGTGACGCCGGGCTGAACGCCGGTGTCGCTCTTCGCGCTGCACTTTACGAGGTCATCACGCATGAAATCCGGACGTTCCACCACCTTGCTGGCGCTCCTGTGCACCCTGCCGTGGGCCCCCGCCGGGGCCCAGTCGCCGAACTTCCCTTCCCGCGCGATCGAGGTGATCGTGCCCTATGCCGCCGGCGGCGCCGTCGATGTCATGGCGCGGGCCTTCGCGACCGAGGCCGCCCGGGACACCTCGCAGCCCTGGGTCGTCGGCACGCGCGAGGGCGCGGGCGGCGTCGTCGGCTTCGCCTACCTGTCGCGGGCGAACCCCGATGGCTACACCGTCGCCTTCTCCCCCGCCTCGCCGATGACCAACTCGCCCTTCCTCAACGCGAAGATGCCCTTCAGGAACAGCCAGGTCGAACCGGTCTGCCAAGTGTTCGAGAACGTCTTCGCCATCGCGGTCCCGAAGAACTCGCCCATCCGGTCCTTTGCCGAGCTGGCCGACGCGGCGCGCGCCAGGCCCGGTGGCCTGTCCTATGGCCACGCGGGCCTGGGCAGCGTGCCGCACCTGTCGATGGCCGCGGTCGAGCGCTCGCTCGGCCTTCGCTTCAATGCCGTGGCCTACCGGGGCGACGCTCCGCTGCTGAACGACGCGCTCGCGGGCACGGTGGATTTCAGCGCGCCCGCGATCGCTTCGCTGGCCGGCAAGAACCTGCGCGTGCTGGCCGTGCTCTCCGACCGACGGCATCCGGCCTATCCCGAGGTTCCGGCGATCCCGGAGCTGGGCGGGCCGGCCATCACGCCCGGGCTCAACGGCCTGTTCGTGCCGAGCGGCACGCCCGCGCCCGTGATCGCGCGGCTGCAGCGCCTGTGCGAGCAGGTCGCCGGCTCGGCCGGATTCGTCGGCAGCGCGAGGATGCTGTCCCAGGTGCCCCGTTACCTGGGCGCATCGGCCTTCAAGGCGCGCATCGAAGAGACCTACAGGGCCAATGCTGCCCTGGTTCCCGAACTGAAGATTGAGAAGAACTGAACCGCCCATGTCACACGCTTCACCACCGATCCGCCGCATCGTCACGGGCTTCGATCCGCAGGAACGGTCCGTCATCGTCGCCGATGGTGCGTCGCCGGCGCAGAAGACCGTGCCGGAGCGCCCCGGCTACCGGGTCACCAACCTCTGGCGAACGATGCCGGGCGATGATTTCGGCGTTCCCGATTCGATCGCCGGCCACCAGGGAGTGCTTCCGCCGCCCGGAGGCACCGTGTTCCGGATCATCGAATGGCCGGCCGAGCCGCAGGACCCGGCCGAACTGCGCCGCCTCATGGACGCCACCTTCCGCTCGATGTACCCCGATGCCCATCGCGACGTGCAGCAGGGACAGCATCCCGGCATGCACCAGACCGACACGGTCGACTACGCCCTGGTGCTCGAGGGCGAGGTTGTCGCGATCATGGAACAAGGCGAAACCGTGATGCGGCAGGGCGACGTGCTGATCCAGCGCGGCACCGCGCATTCCTGGGCCAACCGCTCGGGCAAGCCGGCCAAGGTGGCCTTCGTGCTGGTGGATGCGGCTCCAAGCCCGCGCTAGCCACCGCCTCCCGTTCAGGCGCTCCCGCGCTCGATCAGCTCGAAACCCAGGTCGCGCTTGCGCGCCGCCGGCGTCTCGCTGCGCAGCCGCTGCACCAGCATGCGCGCGGCCTCCTCGCCCATGCGCACGGTCGGCACCGCGATGGTCGTGAGGCCGGGGTTGAGCTCGCGCGCGATCTCGTAGTCGCCGAAGCCCATGATCGCGAGCTGCTTCGGCACCGCGATGCCCAGCCGCTGGCAGGCCAGCAGCGCGCCCGAGGCCAGCAGGTCGCTCGAGAACAGCAGCAGGTCGCTGTCGGGGAAACGCGCGCGCGCGGCCTCGAGCAGGGTGCTGCCGCTGCCCATGGTGTAGGGCAGGTTCTCCACCACCAGGCTGCGCGGCGCCTGGCCGGGATAGTGGCGCGCCATGCCGGTGGTGTAGCCGTCCAGGCGCTCGCGCGCGCGGTCGTCGCCGGGGCGCGCGGCGCCCACGAAGGTGGGATGGCGGTAGCCGCGGCGCTGCGCATAGGCAACGGCCGCGGCCAGCGCCTCCTGGTTCGAGAAGCCCACGAGCTGGTCGATCGGCTTGCGCGTCCAGGCCCAGCTCTCGACCACGGGAATGGCGGCGCGCGCGAGCATCTCGCGCACCGCGTCGGTGTGACGCGTGCCGACGAGGAAGAAGGCGTCGGGGCGGCGGCCCAGCAGGCTGCGCACCACGGCCTCCTCGCGCTCGTGGCTGTAGTCGGTGTGGCCGATGATCACCTGGTAGCCGGCCTGCAGCAGTACGTTCGACAGGCCCTGCAGCGTCTCGGCGAACACCGAGGCCGCGATCTGCGGGATCACGGCGGCCACCGTCATGCTGCGGTTCGAGGCCAGGTGGCTGGCCGCGAGGTTCTGCACGTAGCGGGTGCTGCGGATCGCCGCCTCCACGCGCTCGCGCGTCTGCGGCGTGCAGCCCTCGGGGTCGCGCAGCACGCGCGACACGGTCTGTGCCGACACGCCCGCCACCTGGGCCACGTCGGCCATGGTGACGGAGTTGGTGCCGAAGCGGCGGCGGCCCTGTCTTTTTTCGGGTTCTGTCATGGGTGGCCCGGATTCTGCCGCCAAGCGCGCCTGGCCACCGCCGCGCTCAAAGCCGCCCGCGCGCGGCGAGGTTGCGCATCAGCGCGCCGATGCCGAAGGTCCACGGCGGAATGCGGTCGCTGCGCCCGACCCGGTTGAACAGCGTGCCCAGCCGCTCGGCGCGGATCGCCACGCGGTCGCCCTCGTGGTGGGTGAAGCCGGCGCCCGGCGCGTCGCGGTCCTGGATCGGCGCGAACATGGTGCCGCAGAACAGCAGGATGCCGTCGGGGTACTGGTGGTGCGCGCCCATGGCGTGGCGCACCAGCTCGAGCGGATCGCGGCTGATCCGCGCCATCGAGCTCGAGCCCTCGAGCACGAAGCCGTCCTCGCCTTCCACGCGCAGCTCGACCACGGTGGCGCGCAGGTCGTCGATGCCGTAGTGGGCATCGAACAGGCGGATGAACGGGCCGATGGCGCACGAGGCGTTGTTGTCCTTGGCCTTGCCCAGCAGCAGCGCGCTGCGGCCCTCGAAGTCGCGCAGGTTGACGTCGTTGCCGAGCGCGGCGCCGACGGTCCGGCCGCGGCTGTCGACGGCGAGCACGACCTCGGGCTCGGGGTTGTTCCAGGTCGAGCCCGGATGCAGGCCCACCTGCACGCCGGTGCCCACCGAGGCCAGCGGCGCGGCCTTGGTGAAGACCTCGGCGTCGGGCCCGATGCCGACCTCGAGGTACTGCGACCACAGGCCCTGCGCGAGCAGCACCTGCTTGAGCTGCATCGCCTCCGGCGAGCCCGGCACGATGCCCGAGAGGTCGTCGCCGACCACGGCCACCACCTGGCGGCGCACCGCCTCGGCGCGGCTCGCATCGCCGCGCGCCTGCTCCTCGATCACGCGCTCGACCATGCTGGCCGCGAAGGTCACGCCGGCCGCCTTCACCACCTGCAGGTCGTTGGGCGCGAGCAGGTGGCGCTGCGCGGGATCGGGACCGTGCGCGGCGGTGCTCGCGAGCCAGTCGGCCAGCGCGCCGAGCGGCACGCCCTCGGCATCGCGCACCGCGGCGGCCGCGTCCTCGCGCTCGAGCAGCGCCGAGACCGTGGGCGCGAGCGTGCCGATGTCGATCAGCTGGCCTGCGCGCACCGTCACCAGCGTCGGGCCGCCGAGCTCGCCGTTCCCGCCCGGCAGCCAGGCGCGGCCCACGAGCAGCGCTTTCTCCGCATCCATGGGCAGCGTGGCCGCGGCATCGACCATGTCGGGGATCGCCTGCATCTCAGCGCCCCTCGAACACGGCGGGCCGGCGCGCCTTGAAGGCCGCGCGGCCTTCCTTCGCGTCCTCGGTCGCGAAGCACACGGTCTGCAGGTCGCGCTCGTACTGGATCGCGGTCTCCAGCGGCATCGCATAGGCGGCGCGCAGGTTGGCCTTGGCGGTCTCGACCGCGATCGGCGGGCGGCTCGCG
>Ga0209902_100679_pt1 | contig 29686 bp, 10 predicted proteins | sample FECB27metaG_FD_188304 | JGI IMG/M metagenome (GOLD analysis project Ga0209902, IMG submission 188304) | Cyanobacterial communities from the Joint Genome Institute, California, USA - FECB-27 (SPAdes) (version 2) | ecosystem: Environmental > Aquatic > Thermal springs > Hot (42-90C) > Microbial mats...
GCCGGGCGTCGTCACGCCGGGCGGCGGGGGTGGCGGAGGAGGTGGGGGTGGGGGCGGCGGCGTCGTTCCACCGCCGACCCAGCGGACTTCGACCACGCGGTCGTCGGGATTGTCGAGCCGCTGGGGTGAGGCATCGCGCGCGCGGCGATGGCCGTGCCAGGTCGCGCTCTGCACGGTGGCGCGGCCCTGGATACAGGCGCGCGCGACGTCGATGCGGCGCTGCGACAGCTTGAAATCATAATCCTCGCGCCCCCCCGGCCGGCTCGCCATCGGATCGGGATCGACGATCTCGAAGCTGGCATGGCCGTCGAGCGTGATCAGCCGGGGCGATGGCAAGGCGTCGAGCCAGGCGCGAAACCGGTCGCCGCCGCGTGGCGCTGCCGACGATGGCGGCTGCCCGGCCGGCCCGCTCGCATCCAGGAAGCGCGCATCGCCCGCCCCCGTCGCCGAATAGTCGCGGGCATTGGGATGGGTCGCGCCATAGCCCGGCAGTTCGTCGGGCTTGGCCTTGGTGAAATAGAGGTTGAACGCGGCCACGACCGGCGGCTGCGTCACGACCGGCGGAGTGGTCGTGGTGGTCGAAGTCGCGGTGCCGGGCGCGGTGGTCGACGGCCAGGTGACCGTCACGGTCTGCGCCGCCGCACCACCCGCGACGGTCAGCACGATGCGACCGTCCTGGACCGTTGCGGGGGTGCTGCCGACCGTGGCGCGCCAGCCCGCCGGCCCATCGACCGCGATCCGTTCCTGATCGGTCGTCGAACCGGGTTCGAGCCGCAGATTATGGCCGGCCGGCGGCGGCTGTGGCGTGACCGTCAGCGTCGCCGGCTGGCGACCGCCCGGCTGGGGCTGCGTGCCGCCCGGCGGGGTCGTCGCGCCCGGCGTCGGCGTCGGGGTCGGATTCATCGCCCGCGCGCGCGCCATCACGGCATCCAGTCCCTCGGGCTTGGCGATGCGGCTCTCGACATCGGCGGGCGTGATCGACGGCTCGAACCATTTGGACAGCAGGTTATCCTTGAAGAAGTCGAGCGCCCATTGCTCCTTGTCCTCGCGGTCCTCGGCGCTGCTGAAATCGATCACCTCGATCTTGATCGCACCATCGGCGACCAGCTTTTCGAAACCGGCATCGATCCCGGCCTTCACCCAATAGACCTGCGCTTCCAGGCCCGCCGAGAAATGGGTGTAGATGTCTTCGTAATTTGCGGTGATCACCACCTGAAGCGCGGGGCGCAGGATGGTGTAGGTCAGGTTGTAGATCACCCCGACGGGCGTCGTCCCCTGCGTGAATGCCTGTTCCAGGATGATCGCGCCTTCCTGGCTCAGCGTCAGCGAAAAGGCCGCGACATTGTCGCCCGACAGGCTGGGCACGGTCGCGCCGCTGATCGCCTCCACCGCGCGGAAGGTGCCCGGCGGCGCGGTTGCCGGACGCGCGGTTCCGCCCGCCCCTTCCAGGTCGAGCGCGATGCATTTGACCGTGCCTTCGTCGAACGGCACCGCCGACAGCTTCAGATCGTCGCCCGCGCCCGTGCGGCGAAGCTGCGACTTGATCGAGCGCTCGGTATCCTCGGGCAGCTTCAGATTCGCCTCGAGCATCGCGAAGCCGCCGCCCTTGGCGCCGCCCTCGACCGCGGCAGGTCGCCATTTGATGAAGGTGAAGGCCGGGCTTCCGTCCGCACGCTTGGCCAGCGCCACCGGTGAGGGGAGATACCAGAACTGGGTGGGGTCGGCGTGATCGGAAAAGACCGTCACCCCGTCGACCGTGATCGTCGCTGCGCCAAGCTGCTGCATCGTCTGCGTCCTTTCCGGCGGGTCGCCTCAGCGGCTGTCGGTGAAGCCCTGGAGGAACATCTCCTCCATGCGGTTATGTTGACCGATCAGTTGCGGCGTCTGTTTGGTGCCGGCCGGGAAATGCGCGCTGAGATAGCCCGACGTCTTCGTGATCAGTTCCGCGCACAGCGATCGATGATCGATCTCGAAATTGGACTGGTTGACGAGTTCGAGGATGGCCGCGGTCAGCAGGCTGTTCTTGATCGGGCCGGAGCCGATATAGCTGAGCTCGTCCGATCGGCAGCCGGCGATCAGCGTCGTCTTCGCCTTGTCGATCGTTGTGAAGTTCGGATCGACGTCCAGGTCGATCTTGCCATTGTCCAGCCGGACATTGCTGACATTGTCGACACAGGCCTGGCGGTCGGCCGGCGAGAGCAGCACGCCGCACGGGATGAGCGACGTCATCGTCTGGATCATCCGCTGGAGCAAGGTCTCCTCCACCGGCGGGCTCTTGGCCTGCGCCTCGCTGCTCATCCCGCCCGAATGGCAACTGTCGAACACGCAGGTGAAATTGACATGGCTGGGCTGGAGGCCGTCGGCGATCAGGAACAGGTCGTGATCCGAGATCCACTGGCCCTGGGCGGGAATGATCGTCTCGTAGAACTGGCCCGCGATCTTCGGGTGCGGCAACCGCGCGCCATGGCCGGAATAATAGAAGCACAGCACGTCGCCGGGCTCCGACCGTGCGACGCACGACCGCAATGCATGGAGGATCGTCGCGCTGTCCGCGGCCAGATCCAGATAGGTCAGGATGTTCTCCGGCTCGAACAGGAACGCGTCTATCAGCAGATGGTAAAAGGCGCGCGCATCCCGCACGCACATCGACAGCGATCCGACGCCCTGGACCGAATAATCGTCCACGCCGACAATAACCGCGCGTTTCGTCATCTCGTCTCTCCCCTGTGGTCAGTCGGCAACCGCGATCAGCGTCTCGGTCGCGTCGATGAAACTGCCCGGCACCATCGCGCCGGCATTGGGCACGACCGTCACGCGGTAGCGAAAAGCCTTGCTCGCCCCGGCGGGCAGGCCCACGCGGACCTCGCGGTCGACATCGGTCGGCACCATCCGGAACCGCTCGCTGCGCTTGAAGCCGGAGGCGGCGTCGGCATATTCGAAGTCGACGAACGCCATCCGCGTCCGCGCCGCATCCAGGATCGGGATCAGCTGCAGCGCCAGCCCTTCGGGGAACGGATCGTCGATCAGGATCGTCGGTGCGAAGCTGGTGCCCGGCACGCCCGGACGGGTCGTCCGGTCCTTCATCACGAAGGTCGGGCTATAGGCGATCTCGCGCGCCGCCGGATCGTCGAGGCGGATCTTCCACGCCGTTTCGCGCGCGGCCTCGGTCAGCGTCACCGTCTTGCTGAGCCCGCCAGCCGACAACGCCACCTCGATCCGCTCGATCTGACCCCAGTCGACCTTGTTCGCGACGACCGCGGCGGTCAGGAAACCGATCTTCTCGTGCGGGTTCAGCACCAGCGTGCGGTCGCCGGTCTCGACGGGGCCGAATTCGTAGCTCAGCCTGGCGCCTTCGAACCCGGCGGCGGTGTCGAAGTGATATTGGACGGTGTAAAGATAACGCTGTTCGTCGCCATCGTTCTGGAAGACCTTCCAGTCCTGCTCGGCGGAATCCTGGCCCTTGAACTCCATGTCCCGCGTCTTGATGCCGCCCGGGTCGTCGGGCTTGCCATAGGAGAGCGACACCTGGACAGATCGCAGGCCGATCGCCGCCATGTCGGCGATGGTCGACACGCGTATGTCCATCGCGCGAAAGAACGGATCGTCCAGATCGACTTCGATGAAGTGGCTTGCGCGATCGAGATCGGATGTCAGCAGCCCGAAAAAGCCCTGCGGCGCATAGGTGCGCTGCGCGGCCTCCGACCGGTTATATTCGAACTTCAGCGTCTTGCGCTCTTCCTGGCGGATGCCGCGGAACTTGAACGACACCACTGCCTGCGCACCGTTCTCCGCTGCGGGCGTGGCCGCACCTCCCGCACCGGCGGGTGCGCCGGGCGCACGCCCGGCGGCCAGCGCGGGGGAAAGCCCGGCGGCCGCAGCAGAGCCCAGCGCCGCGCCGCCCGCGGCATTGGCCGCATGGCCGGTATGCGCGGTGGGGCTCTCCACCCCCTCAGCCGCTGCCGGCGGATTGGCGACGACGCCGTTCGGCTGTCCGCCCTTTCCGGTCCCGGTCGTCGGGTTCTCCGCCGGGTCGGGCGCGGCCGGCGGCGGAGCGACCGGTTCGTCGGGGGTCGGACGGGTGGGCGCCGGGGTCGGCGGCGGACGAAGCGCGATCGCGCGCTGCATCACCGCGTCCAGCCCCTCCGGCTGCGGCATTCCGCCGGCGAGCTGCCCGACGGTCAACGAGGGCGTGAAATATTGCTGGAGCAGATGATCCTTGAAGAAATCGAGCGCCCAGCTTTCCTTGGTCTCGCGATCGGTCGCGCCGACGAAATCGCGCACCTCGATACGGATGGCGCCGTCCTGCACCAGCTTTTCGAAACCGGCGTCGATACCGCCCCGCACGAACATCACCTGACCCTCGGCAGAGCCCGCGAACTGTTCGAACACGCGGCTCATATCGGCGGTGATCGTGACCTCCAGCGCGGGGCGCATGCCGGTATATTTCAGGTCGTAGATCACGCCGACCGGCGATCCGCCCTTGGCGAACGCCTCTTCGATGATCGTCGCCCCCTCCTGCGTCAGCGAGAGCGAAAAGCTCGCGCGATTGGCGGCGTCGAGCGACGGCACCGTCGCCCCCAGCGCACGTTCGACCGCGCGGAACGCGCCGGCCGGCACCGGCGCCGGGGTGGTGCCCGCCGCCGCGCCGCTGTCGAGATCCAGCGCGATGACCCGCACCGTCCCTTCGTCGAACGGCGCCGCCGACAGCTTGGGCGTGCCCCGTGCGATCGGGCGCAGCTTTGCGAGCACGCGGCGTTCGAGTTCGGGATCGAGTTGCAGATCGACCGTGAAGGTCAGGAATCCGCCGCCCTTCTTCTCGGGATCGGCCGCATCGGCGGCGCGCACCTTGATGAAAGTCAGCTCGGCGCGTCCGTCCTCGCGACGCCGCGCCAGCTTCACCGGGCCGGGCAGATACCAGAATTGTTTGGGATCGGCGTGATCGGCGAAGACCTGCAGGCCCTCGATCGTCCAGCCCTGGCTATTGAGCATCAGCATCGCGGCGTCTCCCCTCAGTTCGGCACGGCGACGGTCAAAGCGCCGCCATCGGCCTCAACCCATTGGCTTTCCTGTGTCATTCCGTTTTCGAAGACATATTTCGCGCGCCATTCGAACGCCTCGCGCACCGGGTCGACATAGTCGAACTCGAAGGATTTGGGCCCGGCGCCCCGATCGAACACGGCCCGATCCTCCACCTTGATGCCGTTGGCGTCGTCGACGTAGCGAAGCTCGACCTCGACCCGGTCCAGCTTGGCGCGCACCAAGTCCGGCGGCGCGATCGAGACGATGCGATGGCCGCGCATGTCGGGCCGGATCATGATGCGCGGCGCGGTCGTGAACGACTGCGGCACTTCGGTCACCACCCCGCCCTTGAAGATCGTCGTGACCCGGAACGACACCAGCTTGTGCGTGCGGTCGACGCGGTCGATCACGAACTGCTTGGGCGCCTTGTCCTCGGCGGTGAAGGTCAGCGCGGCGCTTTCGTGCACGTCGTTGGCGGCGTCGACATATTCCAGGTCGACGAAGATCTGCTCCAGATCCTCCCAGCGCCCGACGACCGGCACCACATCCACCGCCAGGCGCAGCGCGCCGAACGGATCGCGGACGTCGACCAGATCGCCGTCGATGGGCATCCAGCCGCTGTCGACATCCTCGTTGTCCGCGGCCGAATGGAGCATGCGGACCTGAAAGTCGCGCTTCGCCTTGTCGATCGCGACGAAAGTCCAGCTTTGCGGCGGCGAATCCTTCTTGAGGATGATCGTGTCGTCGGTCCTGATGCCGTGCGCGGCGTCCTCGTAGCGCAGCCGTACCTGCACCTGCGGATATTTTTCCCATGGATAGGCGGGCGATGCGATCACCGGGATGGTGACCCGCGAATAGAGTTCGGCCGGCTGGATCTCCAGAACATCTGCGGTCAGCGTTTGCGGTTCGGAGGTGACGCTCAGCGGCCGTTCGCCGCCGGCGTCCGGCTTGAACGACACCGTATATTCGAACTCGACCGGCCGGCTGACCGCGCCGGCATCGTCGAGCTGCGACAGCCATTCCAGCGTCTGCTCGGCTGCAGTCTCCGCCAGCATCGCGCTCTCGACGGCGCCGCCATAGGTCAAGGTCGCACTGACCGAGACCAGTTCGTCGCGCGCCATCTCGCCGCGGTTGATCACGCGCACCCGGCGCTTTTCGAAGAAGGGATCGTCGGCATCGACCGACAGGATGAAGCGGCCGATGTCCAGCCCCGCCTCCAGCTCGCGGAACAGCCCGCTGACCGTGCCTTGCGGATGGATGGTGCGCACCACCGCCGATCGTTCGGAGAATTCGACGTCCAGCTTGCGCTTGTCGATCCGCTGATAGGTCGTCTTCTTGTAGCTGAACTTGCCGATCAGCGCGGAGATGCCGCCGGTCGTGCCGATCGCCGCCAGATTGTTGATCATGCCCGTCGCCTTGTCCCAGCCGTCGGGGCGTTCCTCGTCCGGCTGCAGGCTCGCTTCGAAGAAGCTGTCGGTGATCATCTCCTGCACGCGCATCCGCGCGCTTTCGAACCGGTCGGCCACCGCCTTTCCGGTATCGTCCGCATCGGGGACGAAATTGTCCGCCTCCATCAGGATCGCGCGGTTCTCTATGAGCTTGTCGACCTCGTCGCCGATCTCGATCGAGGTGAAGACGCTTTCATGCCCGAAGCTTTCGTCGAGCGCGGTCTGCACGCGATCCCAGTCGATCGTCAGCCGCACCGAATAGGCCGGCCGCAGCGCGGCATAATCCAGGCTGTAGACCACGACGATCGGCGAGATCTCGCCCTGCATCGCCTTTTCCATGATCGCGGTGCCCTGCTCGTCGAGCTCGACCGAAAAGGCGGCGCCATTGTCGCCGAACAGCGCGGGCTTCGCGAAATGCTGCATCTGCAGCACGAAGCGTTTCTCCGCCGGCGGCGGCGGCGCGCCGGGGCGCGCGGGCGGCGGTGTCGCCCCGCTATCCTGTCCGAAGATCAGCAGGCGGACCGAACCGTCGATCGGCTGGATCGGCGCCACCCGCGGCAATCCGGGCAGCCGCGCGAGCCGGCGGATCTCCGACGCGATATCGTCCACTTCCTTTTCGGACAGGCCGATATGCACGTCGAAGGTCAGGAACCCGCCGGCGCCCGCGGTCAGCGAGCGGTACTTGATCAGTTGCAGACGGGGGACCTCGACACCGTTCGCATCCGGCTGCGTGCGCAGCCGCGGCTGCGACGGCATATAGTAATATTGCAGCGGATCAGCATGGTCGCGGAACACCGTGACCCCGTTGATGAAGAAATAAGGCGCTTCGAGATAAAGCATGGCCGGTCCCTCCGTCGCATTGTGCTCAATTGGGCGGGGCCCTCAGGCGGGCAGTTCCAGCACCAGCACCTCGTCGGTCGCTTCGAAGGCGGTGGGCTCCTTCTTCGTCCCGTCGGCCATGAAGAAGCGCGGCGCGACGGTGTAGCTCTTACGCGCCCTGTCCTTGATGTTGACGGTCCAGGTCTGAGGCGCGGCGTCCTTGCGCAGCGTGAAAGTGTCGGTTTCCTCGACGCCATTGGCGGGATCGGAATAGCCGAGCGTGACCGTCACCAGCTTCATCAGGTTCCAGTCGAGCAGGTCGGGGATCAGCTCCACCGCCAGCTTCAGCACATCCTCGCCCTCGAGCACGGTGTTCGAGGTGACGGTCTTCTCCGCAATCACGGTGGGGGTGCGGCCGTCCTTGTAGACGATGTTGCCGGTATAGGTCAGCGTGCCCGACTTGTCGGAGATCACCGGGAACGACCAGTCCTCGAAACGCTTGCCGGCGGCCGAGAAGGCGAACGACTTCTCCTGGCGATAGTCGTTGGCGTCGTCGACATAGACGAAGTCGAGGAACAGCGTGTCGATCACCGTTTCGAAATCGCCCTTGGTGCGGATCGATACGTTGCGCGTCGCCGAGAAGGGATCGTTGACGTAGAGCTGCTCGCCATCGGCGCTGGTGGCCGGCACGACGATCTCGCGACCGCCCTTCAGGAAATATTTCGCCTCATAGGTCCAGGCATTGTTGCGCGGCTTGAAGATGACTTCGCGCACCTGATGCTGCCGCGCATCGGCGGTGACGGTGAACTGCTTCTCGGCATGGATGTCGCCATCGTCGTAGCGCAGCTTCAGCTGGACCTGTTCGACCTGCTCGAAATTGACGTCGCCCACATCGATGTCGACCTTCCAGATGCCGAGGTCGCCGACGTTGATCGACACGTCCGACTTCGACTTGAGCGGCGGCGATTTGTAGGTGTTGCTCTCACCCTTGTAGTTGACGACATAGCTGTAATCGAACTCGCCGGTGCCGCCGTCGAGGAACGCCTCGAACCGTTCCTGATCGTCGGGCTTGCGGAAAGTGTAGGTTTCCGAACGGCCGGTGCCGGTGGCGCCCTTGTAAGACACCTGCACGATCACGCTGGCGAGCGGCAGGTCCTCGAAATCGGCATTGACCAGGAAATTGGCGGCAAGCTGTTTGAAGAACGGATCGTCGCCATCGACGGTGATCGCATAATCCTCCCATTTCTGGGCCTTGCCGTCGACCATGATCGATTTGAACGCGGGCAGCGGCGCGTTCGGATTGGCCGGCATCTCGATGACCTTGGCGGCCTTGTATTCGACGCGGACGTCAGCCAGCCGCTCGACGTTCACCGTGCGCTTGATGTCGTCGAAGCCCTTGTCCTGCAGCTTGGTGACGTCGCGACTTTCCTGCGGGATCGCCTCGAGCACATTGCGCTTGATGCCTTCGTCGAGCTGCTTGCGGATCGAATCCTCGATCATCTCGACCATCTTCTGCTGGGCGGACGCCTCCATCCCCGCGACCGAGGGCGAGGTCAGCCATTCGATCTTCTGCGTCTCGCTCTTCTTGATGAATTCGCTGATCTTCTCTTCGTAATCATCCTCTGCGTACCAGCGCGTATCCTCGTCGATCTCCTGGCTGAACTCCATCAGCGACGAGGCTTCCCAGGTGCCGACGATATGCGCCTTGGGCAGCTTCGCCTGATAGCCGAGCTCATAGCCGACGATGACCATGCTCGCGCCCTCGCCCTTCATCGCCGCCTCGAAGATCGGGGCGCCGAGTTCGGACAGCTCGATGCCGATCGACACCGAATTGTTGCCGAACAAGGATGGCGGCGTCGGCACGCTGATCCGCTGCACCAGCGAATTCGCGTCGCCGCCGGCGTCGCCGGTCGACCGGTCGAGCACGCTGATCGTCGCCTTGCCGCGCGTGATCAGCGGGCGGCCGATCTTGATCTGGTCGGGATTGATATTCTCGCGCGTGACGCTGGAGCTGCGCTCGACCGAGCCGTCGGGACGCGTGATCATGCGCGACGTGGTGCGGACGATTCCGCGCTCGGAGATGCGCCGGCGGATCTCCTCCTCATCCTTCTTGGGAATGGCCAGCTCGGCCTGCATCACCACGAAGCCGCCGGCCTTCACGCCGCCGGGCCGATCGATCGGAGAGCGGTATTTCACATATTTGAACACCGGCTTGCCGTTGCGGACGGCCAGGGTCGGTTCGCCCGGCAGCGCATAATATTGCAGCGGATTGGTGTCGTCCGCCCAATAGGCGGTCTGGCCGACAACGTCCTGGCTTTCGAGCAGCAGCATCTTGTTTTCCTCCTATGCGATCGTGTCAGAGCCAGTCGGCCACGTTTGCCGCCACCCGGACCGAGCGCGGGGATGGCTCGGTCCGGGTGGCGAACGCGTCGATGGCGGCAGTGTTGGTTTCGGTCGTGGCGCCCGGTCCCGGCGGGTCTGTTTCGGGGCAATCGCCGAACGGAGCGGCCTGGGCCACGGCCGGCTCGGGCATCTGGCGCAGTATGCGGGCAACATCGTCGATCACGCTGGCGCGCGCATCGGCCATCAAAGCCTCCGACACGCCGGGATCGGCCTCGAACGTCAGCGTCAGATCGCCGTTCTTCAGCGCCGCCTCGACATCCTCGACGCCTGCCGGATCGCCGGCGATGCGCGCTGTGACGGACCGGTTCGTCGCGAGATCGAGATCATAGGCGACCTCGAGCCTGCCCGTCCCGTCCTTCATCGCGGCATTCGCCTGCTTCGCCTGATCGCCGCGCAGCATCGCCGAGAATGCGGCGCTATAGGGCGCGAGCGGCGAGGGGTTGGCGCGCGCGAGTTCGACCGGCGCTTTACCGTCGAGCACCAGCGTCAGCGTGGCGCCGCGCGGCGTGGCATTGGCCGCGCGCAGCCGGACCGGCGGCGCCCCCGGATCGGCGCCTGCCGCGATCGCGGCCTGCACCTGCGCAAGATCGGCTTCGCTGGCGACCAGATTGGTGCCCAGCGTCAGCATCAGCATGTCCGCCGCCTCGACCGCGGTCAGTTGCACGCGTCCATCGGGGCCGCGCTGCGGCGAGGGGGCGACGGGCAGATAGGACCAGCCGTCGCCGTCGGGCCATGCATGGAGCGCGCCGAAGCGCTTGCCGGGGATCGGATCGGTCATGCTGGCAGCACCTCCGCGACAAGGTCCATCCGGGGCGCCACCACCGGCGCCGAAAATTCGCCCTGCCCGCGCCACCGCCAGCGCAGACCGGGCCGGAACGGATCGCGGCACAGCCAGCGATGGGTGCGCGTCCGCGTCGCGGACGTGAAGGCATAGGTTTCGGGCTCGGCATCCGACGGGGCGTCCTCCGCCAGCACGTCCACCGCGGCCAGCGGCACGCCGTCCGGCAGCGTCACCGCCAGCTCCATCGTCCGCGCGCCATAGCCGGGCACGTCGGCAAGCTCGAACCGCCGGTCGATCGCCGGACAGGCGGGCAGGTCGATGCGGCCGCAGCCATCGCGCGCCGCCAGCGTTCCCGAAAGCATCGGCGATCCGACATCGATGGGCAGCGCCAATGTCGCGCGCGGCATGTCTGCCGTCAGCGTCGTCGCAGTCCGTGCGGGCGTGCCGTCCTGCCTGTCGCCCGACACCGCCACCTCGACGCTGGCGATCGCGAGCAGCGTGGGTCCGCTCTCGACATCGACGAAGATCAGCGGGAACGCATCCGGACGCAGCAGGGCGCGCGTGCCGGCGCCTTCGACCGCCGCGCCGTCCAGCCGCTGCGCGCCACGCCCGTCCGCGGTCGGCCAGAATGCGAAGCCCGACAGCGTCCAGGCCAATGGTTCGCCGGGGGCCAGCCGGACCTGGCGGGCCACGCCATCGCCGGAGGCCGGCAGCTCGAAATCCTCGATCACCGCGTGCATGCGCGCCGGCGGACGCGGAGGAAAGCCAAGCGTCGCGCCCAGCGCCAGCGGGCCGACGCATGGACGGGACACGCTGGCATCGACGATCACCTCATGCCGCCCGGTCGGCAGCATGCCGCTCTGGCCGCGCGTGATCAGCGCAGGGATCCCGCCCATGGCTTCACCCAGCGTGCGCGCCGAGGCGAAGGGATCCAGCGCGACGGAGATGCTGCGCGTCGCGACGATCGGAGACGACAGGTCCAGCGTCGCGGTGCCGGTCGCGATCCCGCCATCGACGGGGAACAGCGCCAGCCCGTTCTCACCCGCGGGCATCAGCGGCCCTTCGCACAGTCGCGCCCGGATATGGTCCGCAACGGCGGCGGCCATTTCCCGCACGTCATGGTCGTCCGACGCCCCTTCGATCGTGACGCCGACCTTGCCGGGATCGATTGCCAGCGCCTCGGTCAGCCGGCCCGGCGTCATCGCACCGTCGTTCAGCGCGGCGCGCAGGCGCGCGAGATCGACGATCGCGCGTAAGGGCAGCCGCGGCGCGATGCCCGCCACCTCGAACTCGACATGCGCCAATATGGGAGTCGTGCCGTCTTCGAGCGCGGCTTCGATCATGGCGACGCCTTCGGCGGCCAGCGGCAACGTCAGCCGCGCCAGGCCCAGGCCCGAGCAATCGAGTTCGACCGGCGCATCCAGCGTGTCGGGCAGGTCGAGCATTTCGGAGCGCAGCCACAGCCAGCCGCGCAGCGGCGGCGCGGCGCGCACGGCGCCGTCATCGGTCGCGGCGGCGCTGTCGAGCCGCAATTCCATATCGAGCCGGCCATGCCCCCGACGCCCCGGCATCGGCACGAGCGGCCGGATCGCGGTCAGCCTGAAACTGGGATGCCCGGCGCCGTCGCTCGCGATGGTCAGCGTATCCGGCAGCGCGATCAGCACGCCGTCCTGCTCATAGGCCGCGAACAGCCTGGCGCCGTCGCGATCAACGGGTCTTCCCCAATCGGGCAGCCCGCGCATCTCAGCCTTCCGGCAACAGGGGAATGAGCAGGTCGGCGCTGTCGTTGCGCCATTCGGCGTCGATCGGCCGGCTGCTACGGCGGATGATCTGCGTCTTGTAGCGATAGCCACCCGCCGTCGCGCGCTTGAGCACGATGTCGCCGATCGGCGACGACAGCCTGGCCTCGCCCTCGGGCTTGTCGGGCGTCAGCTCGACGCTGGGTCCGCCTTCGAACTGGACGATCACCGCCATGGCCCGGTCGGCCGCATCGCCGGAGGGCGCATCGAACATGCCGGCGAACAGCTTCACCCGGATCGTGCGCTGCGCCTCGACCGCGGTGTCGGCGTCGAGAATCGCGTTCCAGATCGCTTCGCTGTCCGGCGCCACCCTGACCCCGGCAAAGTCGAGCAGCGGTTCCACCGTCATCCCCTGCGGCAGGGGTGTCGGCAGCGCCTTTTTGGGCTCGACCGTCATGGTCAGCGCCTCGCCGGGCGCCAGCCGCTGCGGCAGCGGCGTCGCAAAACCGGCGGTGGCATCCGCTTCGACCCCACGGGCAAGCAGCGACGCCTTGATCGCGGTCACCTCGACCGGGCTTTCGATCAGGTTGGTGAGGACGATGGTGAAACCGCCGGACTGGTCGCCCGGCGCGATCGTCGCGTCCATCAGCTCTCCGTTCATCCGGTCGAAGCGGCCGTCGAACGGCAGGCGCTCGAATGCACCGGGGCGCAGCTCGACGCGCACCTCGCCCTTCATGATCGCCACCGCACCGCCGATCAGCGCGTCGTAGACCGCCTGGAAATCGGCCATGGACAGCGTCTCGGACACGATCACCGCGGTGCGGACGTCGATCTGCGCGGCGGGCCGCTCGACCAGGCCGCCGCCGCCGGCGCCGGGCAGCGCCAGCCAGAAGGACGCTTTTTCCACGGGCAACGGCTCCATCCGGATCAATGCCGCGCGCTCGTCATCGGCATTGACCCCGAGCAGATCGCCGATCACGTCGCCCAGCACCGCACCCAGAAGCCCCCCCAGTCCGCCGGCCGGCGCCGGCGCCGGGGCCTCCGTTTCGCGCGGCGGCTTGGGCAGCGCCTTCGCGAATTCGCGCCGCGCGGCCTCCAGGCGACTGGCATCGACCCACGGGGTCGCGACGAATTCGAACGCCATCAGCGGCTCGGCATCGGGCGTCGCGCCCTGGACCGGACGCACCGTCATCAGCGGCGTGAACGGCCCCGGCTTCTCGCGCCGCGCCAGGCGGAACGCATCGGGCAGATAATAGACATGCGCCGGATCGGTCGCATCGACCCAATAGCTGTGGAACCGCCCGCCATGCTGGAGCTGCCGGGTCTCCAGCCCATGGCCGCCGCCGGCGCCGACCGGCCGCGCGCCATCGTGCAGATAGGGGTGGAGCGCCGGGTTGAGGAACAGCGGATCGGGCTCGACCGCCTGGCGCAGCCCGCGCGTCACTGGCCGGAAACGGCCGGGCGATCCCGCGATCGGCGCGGCAACCCGGACCGAGCGCGTGGCGATCAGGCCGCATCCGGCGCCGCTGGTCGTGATCGCGGCCAAAGCCTGGTCGCGCTCGGCCGGGCTGGCGAAGCGCAGCCGCGCCACCACCGCCGATCCGTCCTCGGTCTCGCCCACCTCGGTGAAATCGAGCGTCTTGGTGATGGCGGTGCCGTCGGACGTGGTCAGCCGATAGACCAGTTGCAGCAGCAATTCGTGATCGAGCTCGAGCGTGCCGTCCGGAATGCCGTCGGGGCGGACACGGTCGAGCGTGACCTCCAGCGTCCACACGCCATCCTCGCCGGCCGCCATGCGAATGCGATATTGTTCGAATCCGGAAACGACGCGGCGCGCGAGGCGATAGCGCCCCAGATAATAGCGTTCCGGCCCGGTCGCGGCCTCGAACACGCCGGTGTCCTCGACCGGATCGCTCGACGCGACCGGCAGCGCCAGTTCCTCGCGCGATGCGCCGACCGGCCCGCCCGCATAGCCGAGCGACTGGCATTTGGCGCACCAGCGCCAATTGGGCTGGCCCTCCGCCTCGGGCAGGTTCGCCGCCAGCGCATAATCCGCGCTGCCGGTATAATCGTGCCCGCCGCCCGCCGGACAGGCGCCGGCGGCGCCGCCATAGGCCAGGCCGTCGCACTTGCGGCACCAGCGCCAGCCGGTCTGGTGCCCCGCCGGCGCCACGTCATGCTGCAGCACATAATCGGCGCTCTGGCTGAAATCATGGGTACCGCCCTTGACGCAGACGCCGCCGGCATGGCCACCGAACGCCAGCCCCTGGCATTTCCGGCACCAGCGCCAATTGGCCTGCCCTTGCGCGCCGGCGCGATTGAACGGGAGCGTATAGTTACCGCTCGGCCCCTGATCGTGCTCGCCGCCGGCCGGGCAGCCGGGCTTGACGATCAGCAGCGGCAGGACCCGCATCGGACGTAGTTTTTCGAACAATCCGGGGTTTACGATGCGCGCCTCGTCCAGGCGCGGCCGGGCGAAGATGCGGGCATCGCGGGAGATTGCGCGACGGACCGCGACGGCATCTCCGACCGCGCGCGTGGGCGTGGGGATGATCGAGACGGCCGGTTCGACCACAGCGGCGTCGACCGCGATCGGCTGTGCCAAGTTGGCAGTACGCGCAACGGAGTCAATTCGGCGAATTGCTCCGATACGAGAGAGCATTGCCCCACCCGTCATCCACTCGCCCCCTGTTTCGCGGAGTCAAAGTTAATTCTGGATCAGGGGTATCGGGCTATTGTTGTTTTGCAACGTATAAGATTTCAGCTACATAGCCTGGATAATTTGAGTTTAACTATCTAGATTGCTATTAACCAATACTATTATCCAATGTTTCGAAAGTAGATCGAAAAATTCTATCGAGAATTTCTCGACGACTTGCATTGATTGAGCGGTGGACCGAGCGCCGCACAATCGGCACCTCCGGCGCCGTCTGAACCACAATGATCAGAGCCATCTCGACCGGCGTCGCCAGTCAAGTGACTTTTATCCTGCTGAGAATATTACGACTCTCCGGAAGAAGACGTCAGAAACGCACCTTCAATCCCGCATTGGCGCCCTGCCCACTCGAATCCGATCCGAATTCACCTGAGACGCCCAGGATCAGCATGGCAGATGGAGAGATCGCCGCATCTAGCCCCGCCGCCAAAGTGGCTTGCGTACGGTCGCGCTGAGCGCCGCGCACCGTGAGACTTCGGGTGACACCGGAAAAAGCGCCGGTCGCGAGCATAACCGCATCGGAAAGCTGTCGACGCACGCCACCCGACAGCCAGGGCTGGAATTTTGCCTCGGCACCGGCTCTCAACGTCAGCGCCGCATCGACGAACGTCACCTTCGTAGTGCGTCCGTCAACGACCAGCGCGAAGGGTGATCCGCCGGTCTCGGTCGCGCCATGGCGCTTGCTTGCAATGTGCGTAAGGCCGATTTCCGGACGAAGCTGCCAGCCATGCCCGATATCGGCTGCATATCCGATACGTGCGTCGATCGTCCATCCGCGCATATCATAGCCGCTCGTCGCGCTGCCGCCCGACGGCAACGCACGGCGCGTATTTGCCTTGCTGCCATCCCAGACGGCAATCGCCGCCATGTCGAAACCGCCCAGCCGGGCCCGTCCGATCGCACCCGCGATCAGACCGTCACTATCGGTGGCTGCGCCGATCCCGCCGATCCGCTGTTTCGCGTCGATATACCCCAGGAAAGCGCCGATCGAGGCTTTGGACGACCCCGCGCCGATGCCGCCGAGCAGGCCACGTGTCGAGAGGTTGGCGCGGGAAGTCCCCCGAGCGGCGCTGCCGGGCAGGTTGCGCCAATTGCCGAAGACCTGCCCAAAGCTGAAGACGCCCGACCGATCGTGCCCCTCTGCCAGCCTGAGCCCTCGCGCAGCGGATGCGATCGCCAGTCCGTTTTCGGTTCCGATCTGCGCGGCAGACGCATAGGCCTCCGGCGTGAGGCGCCCAAACTTCGCCATATCGGCATAGCCCTGGCCATCGACCAGCGTTGGCGCCGCGGCCAGCAAGCCCGCGGTGGCCGTGCCGTCGACCAGCAGCGCGTTCAGATAGGCGATGGCACGACCGGCCTGCGGGGCGTCGGGCACTTGCGGATTAAGCATGAACAGGCCGAACAGGTCGATGCTGTCGGCGTCCTGCCGGATGAAGCCGGCAACGTCTGCGGCCTGATTGATCGTCGTATAGCTGCCGGTGATGCCGCCACTGGTGGTGACGAGACTATAGGCGAGTCCAGGGGTGAGCGGACGATTACCCGTCACCGTCAGCGTCGCATTCGGCGCGATGGCGAGCGCGCCGTTGATCACCAGCCTGTCGCTGACCGTCGGCGTCATTTCGAAAAGCGTGACGGAGCCGGCGGCAAGCGATACCGAGCCGTTGACCGTCATCGTGCCGGGCGATGCACCAGGTGCGAACGTGCCCGAGACCGAGATATTGCCGTTGACCGTGCCGGCGCTGCCAAAGGCGGCGCCCGACGAAACGGTAATCGCGGGGGCAGTGATCACCGATCCCGCGAGGCCGAACAGCCCGCCGCTGAAAACGGTGATCCGATCGAAACCCGCAGGGCCCGCCAGCGTGCCGAAACCGTCGGCAAAGGTGGCGGATTCGATGTTTGTGAAGCGCGACAGATCAAGCCGATCCGGTACGGTGGCCGATCCGGCCATGCGCATCACCAGCCGGTCGTTGCCGGCCCCGCCATCCACCGCACCTGTGGCGCGCGCGCTACCGCGAAACTCCAGATTGTCGTCGCCATTCCCCGCGCGGATCGATCCGTCCACCAGCGCGCCGTTGGTCAGCAGCACGATATCGGCACCGCCGCCAAACAACAGATCTCCCGAAAGCAAGCCGGAGGCAGCGTAGGAACTGCCATAGCGATCACCTGCTCGCAGATCGACCGTGCCGGAGATCGTGCCGGCATTCTCAATCTCGAACGCGCCGCAGAGATCACAGGGATTGAGCAGCCGGATCGCGGTGGCGCCCTGGATGAGTCCGCCGGCGGCATTGCGGATCACGGCCCGCGTACCGAGCGGCGTGGAGGCGAGGCTGATCGCCGCGGCACCGCTCGTTCTGATCGTACCGCTATTCTCAAGAACCGAGCCCGGCTGGATGACGACGGCGTCGCCAGCCGAGGTGACGTCGATCAGGCCCTGGTTGAACAGCTTCGGCGCGGTTGCCGAAATGCTGCTTTGCCCGGTGATCCGCGCCTGGTTCGAAAGGGTGACGGTGCCGGTCCCGATGGTCTCGATCCGGACATCGCTCACCGCGCCTTCAACACGCAGCGACGCATCGGCGGCAAAGGCGCCCAGTTCGATCAGTTCGAAGCCGGATAAATTGGGGAAGTGTGCGGTGCCCGTCTCGACCGTTTGGTAGCGCAGCCTGTCATTGCCCGCACCGCCGCTCATCCCGCCCAGCGCGACCAGATTGGTGGCGCCGGACTTCACTTCCACCATAACCTCGTCGTCGCCGTCGCCGAACCGGATCGCGCCCGTCACGAGCCCATCGGCCAGTGCCGTATAGCTACTACCTGCCGGATTGAAGATATTGGGTAGGGTCATGTCGATCGCCCCGTCGATCAGGCCGCTATTGATCACGAAAACCCGTCCCGACGAGGCCTGCGTACGCGCTATTGCTGCCCCGCCACCACCGGAAATTACGCCGCCTGCCTCATTGAGGATCATTGCATAACCATCGACAAGTATCGCCGGACCGGCGGCGGAGGTGATCGTACCGCTATTGTTGATCGCAACGTCCGAAGCCAGACCTGCACCGGGACCGGCGATGATAGCCACGGCGTCGCCGGAGATCGTACCGCTATTGTCCAGCCTGCTGTACGGGCCGGTCAGCGTGACGCCGACGCCACCCGTGCCAGTGATCGTACCGCTGTTGATGATGCGACTGGAATGCCCATCGCGCACCGCGCTGCCGCCCACCGCCGAGATCGTTCCCGAATTTTCAAGTCGCGATATGGGTCCGAGCAGGATCGTCGCCTCGCCTGCCGACAGACCGATGGCAGCGACCATACCGCCGTTCCTGAGCGTCGTCTGCCCCATCGACGATTCGATGAGGGGGCCGGTGCCCGTGAGCGTCGTCCGGATGTCGATCGTGCCGGTGCCGGCAGCGATGAAGGCGGATGGCCCCTGATAGCCCGGGCCCAGCGTGATCACCTGATCGTTGGCGGCCGCGATCTGCAACTGTTCGAATCCGGTCGGCAGAATGACGCGGCCGACCGAGCTGTTGCCGTCGAATCCCAGGCCGAACACATCGTTCCCTGCGCCGCCATCGATGATGCCCGTGACACCGATAAGCAGTCCCGTCAGCGGATCGACCCGCGCTCCGGTCAGATAATCATTCCCGGCGCCCAGCAGTACGGATCCGTTGATCGTGCCGGCAGCAAGCGTGTCGAGGCTGTGAAGCGTGACGAAGTCCTCGTCCGCGCTGCCGATCACGTCACCGGTGATTGTACCACCATTGGTGAGGCTCAACCGACCGGCCGAGGTGATCGCGGCGCCGCTCGCACTCTCGATAAGCCCATCCTCCAGATTGCTTATGAAGACTGTACGCTGCGCCGATATCGCGGTGCCGCTGCCGCTGTTGCGGATGGTGCCGCCGTTGACCAGCAAATCGAGATTTCCACCATTGGTGCGAACGGTGGGCGCGGCGGAGGTGGAACTGATAAGCCCGAAATTGAAGATCGAGGCACCACCGGAGATCGGGTCGCTACCCGTGGCGGTTGCCGCGGTAACACCACCGCCTTCGATGGTACCGTCATTATTGATCCGTTGGGCGGAGACCGGCCCCCTCACTTCACCGGGCGGAACGTAGATATCCTGCGCCATCGCGCGTTCGGTGCAAATGAGGGCAAGAATCCCAACAGTTCCGAGTGCTGTCAGCCGGGACGCACTCGTTCTGGATGTACCGGTCGTTGCCACATCACTCTCCCGCAACTCTTACTGAATACATAGCGGCCGGATCGATCAGCGTGCGCGCAGGATCGAGCCGCGACCGGAGATTAACGCGATGGGATGGCGACGTATATTAGGTTTGTCTCCATAATGGGGGATCGGATAATATTGCTATGCCTGCTGCACGACTAGCCGGCGCAAATTCGCATGTGAAGTGCAGCCTCCGAACGATTATCGAGTGTATCGCAAGTTGGGATTGACATCACCTAGAATGCCTTGCCCACCTTGACCTGCAGCGTCGTGGCGTTTTCGCCCTGCCCGGTGCGCAGGCCAGCTTCCAGATCGAACAGCCAGCGCCCCTTCAATATGTCGAACCGGGTGCCGAGACTGAGCTGGAACTGCTCGCGCCTCCAGCCATTGCCCTGCAGCGCATAGGCCGAGAGGCCGGGGATATCGGCATAATCGAGCCACTGCGCGTCGACATCGGCGAACTCGTGGTTCCATTCCGCGCGCAGCCGCGGCGTGATCGCGCCGAAGCCCGCTTTGCGGCGATACTGGATGGTCCCGCCGATCGTGCCGGTGAGCGATTCCACGCTGCGCGCGTCGAAGCGCAGATTGTAGCGGCCGGCCCCGGTTTCCGAATAGGCGTCGAGATCGGCGCCCATATATTCGCCGCGCCCGTAGAGCGACCACATCAGCGCCCCATCGGTCCGGTCGATGCCGAGCGCCAGTGCCGCAACATCATAGTCGCCGCTCCGCTTGCCCAGCGCCGTGGCGTTCGCCCCGGCGGCGAAGCGTCGCGTGCTGAAATCGAGCTGACCGCGCCCGATCATGCCGTCGATGAACGCATTATCGATCGGCTGGAGGCTGGCATAGGCGGCATAGACAGCGCTCTTGCCGCGCACCTGCGCGCCCGTGGGCGTGCGGCTGACGTCGTTGCCATAGCCGCCGCCCACGCCGACCAGTACGCCTTCGCCAAGCTTGATGTCGGCGCCGCCGCTCAGGCCCGACGTGGTCGCGCTGACCCTGGAGCGATCGGTGGTCGCATCGCGGGTGCCGATATCGATCGCGCCACCCAGCCAGGTCGCGACCGAGCCGATACGGCGCTTGCCATCGTCATCGCCGCCATCGGGCGCGGCACGATATGTGCGCGAAGCATCGGCGGATGCGGTGCCCTTGCCCGGCATGCCGCCCGGCGCCGACCAGGACTGCGACTTGCCCATATGGCGGTCCATCGCCGAATCCGTATCGTCGCCGCGCATCCGCTCGGTGAGCGAGAGCCCTCGATTCCGGTCGTCCCGACGCTGGAGCCCGCCGGTCGCATCGCGTGAGGCGAGCGTGAGCCCCATCGCCATGCCCGCGCGGCCGCCGCCATGATGGAGCTGCTCGTTACGGCGCATGAAGTTCGACACCTGCGCGCGGGCGAAACGCCGCGCCGCTTCCGACTGGGCATCGCTGATCGCGCCGACATCGGGGTCGGTCCGCGGATCGGGGCGAGCCTCGACGGTGAGCGTCACGGTCGAAGGCTGCGAGGCACCGAAGATGTTGCTCAGCGTATAGGTGACGACGATCGTCCCGCCGAAGCGGTCGTTCGGTGTCACGTCCAGACGATAATCCGCACCGTTCGCGACGATCGCGGCGGTGGCGGACGCCGCCGGCGTGACGCCGACCACGGTCGCGCCGGTGAACGGGCCGCCGACTGCCCCCTCGGTGAGCATGATCGAGACGCGCTGGCCGTCGCCCGTCCTGGCGATCTTGGCCGCAGCCACGGGCACCTGCCCCGCGACGGCGATCGTCACGGTTCCCGGCGCCGAGGTGCCGCCCGGGCCCGTCGCGGTGAAGGTGAAGCTGTCGGTGCCGGCAAAGCCGATGGCGGGCGTGTAGGTCGCGATATAGGCCGCAACACCGGTCATCCGGGCTCGCGCGCCGGCCGCCGCAGCGCCGCCACCCAGGGTGACCGTGCCGTGCGCCGGCTGCGTGCCGATCTGGACCGTGTCGTACACGCCGGTCACCAGCGTCGACAGGTCGATGCTGACGCTCGTGCCCGCGGTAGTGCTGCTGCCATGGACCGAACCCGTGCCCGATGCCGCGACCGGCGCCGCGGGTGTCGCGACGGTGAGGGTGACGCTGGCGGGCGCCGACGATCCGCCAGGTCCGATTGCCACCCAGGTGAAGCTGTCTGCGCCATAATAGCCCGCCGCAGGCGTGTAGGTGATCACATTGCCGGCAACGACCGCGGTGCCGTGCGCCGGCGCGGTGCCGATCGCGATGGCCGAATGCACGCCGGTGATCGCATCGGACAGGTCGATCGCGGTGCCGGTGCCGGCATAGGGCACTGCCACGCCGCGCCTGTCGGCGACGACCGGCACGGGCGGAGCCGCGACGGTCAAGGCCACCGTCGCAGGCGCGGAGGCGCCGCCGGGGCCGGTTGCGATCCAGGTGAAACTGTCCGCGCCATGATAGGTGGCGGACGGCGTATAGGTCACAATGTCGCCCGCGATGACGACCGTACCATGCGTCGGCGCGCTATCGATCGAGATCGAACCATGCGGCCCGCCGGTGATCGCGCCCGACAGGTCGATCGCCGTGCCGGTGCTGGCATAGGCCACCGCCACGCCGTTCCTGTCTGCGGCGATCGGCGCGGGCGGAAGCGCGACGCTCAGCGTCACCGTCGCGGGTGCGGAGGTGCCGCCAGGGCCGGTCGCGATCCAGGTGAAGCTGTCCGCGCCATGGTAAGTGGCGGACGGCGTGTAAGTGACCACGTTTCCGGCAATCGCCACGGTGCCGTGCGCCGACGCGGTGACGATCGAAATGCTCGAATGCACGCCGGTGATCGCGTCCGACAGGTCGATCGCAGTGCCGGCGCCCGCATAGGGCACCGCAACGCCGTTCCGGTCGGCAACGACCGGCGCCGGCGGAAGCGCGACGTTCAGCGTCACCGTCGCGGGTGCGGAGGTGCCGCCGGGGCCGGTCGCGACATAAGTGAAGCTGTCGGCGCCATGATAGGTGGCGGCGGGCGTATAGGTGACCACATCGCCCGCGACGGTTACGGTGCCATGCGCCGGCGCGGTGCCGATCGAAATGCCCGAATGCACGCCGGTGATCGCGCCCGACAGGTCGATCGCCGTGCCGCTGCCGGCATAGGGCACCGCAACGCCGTTTCGGTCGGCAGCGATCGGCGCGGATGGCGTTGCGACGTTCAGCGTCACCGTCGCAGGTGCCGAGGTGCCGCCGGGGCCGGTCGCGACATAGGTGAAGCTGTCGGCGCCATGATAGGTGGCCGCGGGCGTATAGGTGACCACATCGCCCGCGACGACCACGCTCCCATGCGCCGGCGGGGTGCCGATCGCGATCGCCGAATGCACGCCGGTGATCGCGCCCGACATGTCGATCGGAACGCCCGCACTGCCATAGGGCACCGCAACGCCGCTCTTGTCCGCGACGATCGGCGCGGACGGCGCCACGACGTTCAGCGTCACGGTCGCGGGCGCGGAGGTGCCGCCGGGGCCGGTCGCGACCCAGGTGAAGCTGTCCGCGCCATGATAGGTGGGCGCAGGCGTATAGGTGATCACGTCGCCGACGATGGTCACGGCGCCATGCGCCGGCGCGGTGCCGATCGCGATGCCGGAATGCACGCCGGTGATCGCGCCCGACATGTCGATCGCCGTGCCGGTGCCGCCATAGGGCACCACGATGCCGGTCCTGTCGCTGGCAGTCGGCGCAGGTGGAAGCGCGACGTTCAGCGTCACCGTCGCGGGCGCGGAGGTGCCGCCGGGGCCGTTCGCGACAAAGCTGAAACTGTCCGCACCATAATAGCCTGGCGTCGGCGTGTAGGTGACCACGTTGCCCGCGACGGCCACGGTGCCATGCGCCGGGGCTGTGCCGATCGCGATGCCGCTATGGATACCGGTGATCGCATCGGACAGGTCGATCGCGGTGCCGGTGCCGCCATAGGGCACGGCCACGCCGCCCTTGTCGGCGACGACCGGCGCGGACGGAGCCGCGACGTTCACCGTCACCATCGCGGGCGCGGAGGTGCCGCCGGGGCCGGCCGCGACATAAGTGAAGCTGTCCGGGCCGTAATGGGTGGCGGACGGGGTATAGGTGACGACATCGCCCGAGACGACCGCGACGCCGTATTTCGGCGCAGCGCCGATCGCGATGCCCGTATGGATGCCGGCGATCGCGTCCGACAGGTCGATCGCGGTGCCGGCGCTGCCATAGGGCACCGCCACGCCGCCCTTGTCGGCGACGGTCGGCGCGGACGAAACGACGACGTTCAGCGTCACCGTCGCGGGCGCGGAGGTGCCGCCGGGGCCGGTCGCGACAAAGGTGAAGCTGTCGGCGCCGTAATAGGTGGCGGACGGCGTGTAAGTGATCACATCGCCCGCAATGGCGACGGTGCCGTGCGCCGGCGCGGTGCCGATCGCGATCGCCGAATGCACGCCGGTGATCGCGTCGGACAGGTCGATCGCGGTGCCGGCACTGGCATAGGGGACCGACACGCCGCCCTTGTCGGCAGCGACCGGCGCGGATGGAAGCGCGACGTTCAGCGTCACCGTCGCGGGTGCCGAGGTGCCGCCGGGGCCGTTCGCGACCCAGGCGAAGCTGTCCGCGCCATAATGTGTGGCGGCGGGCGTATAGGTGATCACGTTGCCGGCAATGGCGACCGTGCCATGCGTCGGCGCGGTACCGATCGAAATATCCGAATGCACGCCGGTGATGGCGTCCGACAGATCGATCGCGGTACCGGCGCCGCCATAGGGCACCGCCACCCCGCTCCTGTCGGCGGCGACCGGTGCGGATGGCGCCACGACATTCAGCGTCACCGTCGCGGGGGTCGAGGTGCCGCCGGGTCCGGTCGCGGTATAGGTGAAGCTGTCTGCGCCATAATATGTGGCGGACGGAATATAGGTCACGACGTCGCCCGCTATGGAGACCGTGCCGTGCGCCGGCGCGGTGCCGATCTCGATCGAAGCATGCGGCCCGCCCGTGATCGATCCCGACAGGTCGATCGCAGTGCCGGCGCTGCCATAGGGCACCGCCACGCCTGCCTTGTCGGCGACGATCGGCTTGTTGATGAACGTAAAGGTCGGCCCATCCGCGCTGGTCTCGTCGTTGACCGTCACGCCGACGGCAGTGACGCCCGATCCGGTGGCGGGCGTGATGACGGTGAGAGAGGTTGCGCTCGCCGCCTGCACGACACCGACCGCCGAACCGAAGCTGACCACATTGTCGCCGGGCGTGGCGCTGAAGCCGGTCCCGGAGATCGTCACCACCTGACCGCCCGGGCCCGTATTGGGCGAAATGCCCGTCAGGGTCGGCAGCACGCGGAAGCCGGAGGTGCCGGTCGCCACGCTTTGCGAATAGCCGCCGGGCGTGGACACGGAGAGCGTGAAGCCCGGGGTCGAGCCTGGCACGGTACCGATATAGTCGAGCGTGATCGTGCAACCGCCCACCGGCACCACGACATCGGCGAACTGGACGATGGACAGGATGGGAGTCGTCATCGTGTCCGTCGTACAGGTGCCGCCAGCCCCTCCGTTCACGCGCGTCACGAGCGCAGGCACGTTGAGCACCGCGGTCACCGGCTTGCTGCTCATCGCATTGGGATTGCCGAAGGCGATCGTCATCCTGCCCGTCGCACCGGCGGCCAGCGAATCCGGTCCGAAGTCCGCCGATGCGGTGATCGCGCCCGCCGTGTCGATGGCGAAGCTTTGCTGGATCTGCACTGCGGGGTTCCAGTTGGAATCGCCAGCCTGGTCGGCATTGATCCGGCAGGTGCCCCTGTCGGTGAAAGTCACGTTGCCGCCGGAGAGCGTGCAGCCGGTGCTGGCGCCGTCGAGCAACAGGGTCACCGGCAGGCCCGATGTCGCGGCGGCGGTCACTATATAGGGCGCACCGCTCACCGACGCGTTCGGCGCGTCCGATGTGAAGCCGACCGTCTGATCGCCCCTGGCGATCGTGACGCCGACATTGCTGGCTATGGAGACGGCCGGAGTCTGGCTGTCGGATGCGACGACCGCGTAGCTGAACGAACCGGCCGTCGTCGGCGTGCCCGAAACCGTACCGGTCGCAGGATCGAGCACAGTGCCGGGCGGAAGCGAGCCGGGAACGGCGAGCGCGTAGGAATAGGGTGCGATGCCGCCCGAAGCGGTATTGGCCTGGCTATAGATCGCGCCCACCTTCGCCCCCGAAACGGGGCCGGTGGCGATCACCAGGATTTCGGGAGTCACGGTGAAGCTGCGCGACACGGTCGGCGCCACGGCCCAGCTTCCGCCGCCGGCCTGAGTCGCATCGATGGTGCAGATCCCGGTCCGGAGCAGCGTCAACGCGGTGCCCGTCACGGAACAGATCTGGGTCGTGGCGGACGTGAAGCTCACCGCCAGGCCCGAACTCGCCGTTGCCGCCAGCGTCAGCGGCGAGTCGGAGAGCGACGCATTTGCGAGCGGGTCGAAGATGATGGTCTGTTCGACCGGCTTCACGGTCAGGCTCACGGTCGCCGGCGGCGAACTGCCGCCGATCCCGATCGCCCTGTAGGCGAAGCTGTCGGCGCCCGCGAAGTCGGCATTGGGGGTGTAGGTCACCTGGTCGCCCGCGACGTCGGCCGTGCCGTGCGCCGGCGGGGTCGTGATCTCGATGCTGGTGTGATGGCCGCCGGTGATCATGTCGGACAGGCCGATCGGGGTCGGCACCTCCGCCGGAACCTCGAGCGCGAAGCCCGCCGCGATCGGCCGCGCGACATAGGTGAATTTGCTCGCTGCGCTGGTCAGGCTGGTGCCGCCGATGTCCCTGAAGACGGTCACATCGACCGTGCCTGCGCTACCGGGCGGCGAAATGGCGGTGATCTGACCGAGAGTGTCCATCGTGAAGCTGGCATCGACCGTGCCGAATTTCACGCTAGTCGCGCCCATGAAGCCGCCGCCGGTGATGACCACCTGCGTACCGCCGCTCGTCGGCCCCGCGCTGGGCGAGATCGCGTTGACGACCGGCGGCCCGAAATAGCTGAACCCGTCCGCCCAAGGATCGCTGGTGCCATAAGGCGTTCTGATCGCCAGGCTGAAATTGCCCGCCGCGTGCGCCGGAGCCAAGAAACTCACCGTGGTCGGGGTCACCGAATTGATGTTACCGGTCGGCACGGCGACGCCATCGATCAGCACTTCGGTGCTGCCGGGGACGAACCAGGTGCCCGTCATGGTCACGTTCGCCCCGCCCGCCAGGGCATCACGGTTGGGGCTGACGCTGCCGATGGTCGGCACGCCGAAATAGGTGAAACCGCCGGGCACCGCGCTGCTCGTCCCGCCAGGGGCCGTGACCGTCACCGCGACATTGCCCGCCGCGTGCGCCGGCGTATTGAAGGTCAGCGAGGTGGCGCTGTTTACGGTGACGCTGGCGGCCGGAACCGTGGCGCTACCGATCGTCACGCTGGTGCTGCCGACGACAAAATTGGTGCCCGTCACCGTCACTGCCGTACCGCCCGCCATCGGCCCGGCGCCCGGCGTCATCCCGCTTGCCGTGGGGACGGCGGCGTAGGTGAAGCCACCGGGCACATTGGCGCTCGTTCCCGCGGGATTGGTGACCGTCACCGCGACATTGCCCGCCGCACGGGCGGGCGTGCTGAAAGTCAGCGACGTTTCGCTGGCGACCGTCACGCTGGCGGCCGGGATGACGGTGCCGCCGATCGTCACGCTGGTCTTGCCCGCGACGAAACCGGTTCCGGTCACCGTCACGGCCGTGCCGCCCGCAATGGGTCCGCCGTTGGGCGACAGCGCGGTTGCCGTCGGCACATCGGCATAGGTGAAGCCGGCGCCGACCGGCGCCGTCGTGCCGCCGGGTGTCGAGATGGTCAGGGCGACACTGCCCGCCGCATGGGCAGGCGTGTTGAACCTGAGCGAGGTGGTGCCGCTGACGGTCACGCTGCCTGCCGGAACCAGGATGCCGCCGATCGTCACGCTGGTCTGACCGGCGAAGAAGCCGCTTCCCGCCACGAATAGCGACGTGCCGCCCGCGGTCGGCCCGAAAACCGGCGTCAGCGCCAGCCCTGTCGGGACGGCGAGATAGGTGAACCCGCCCGGCACCGGATCGGTTATCCCGTCCGGCATCGTGGCCGTCACGATCACGTTGCCCGCCACATGTTGGGGCGTATCGAAGCTCAGCGACGTGGGGCTTTCGACCGTCACGCTCGCAGCCGGAACGACGATGCCGCCGATCGTTATGCTGGTGTTTCCCACAACGAAGCCGGTTCCCGTCGCCGTCACCCTGGTTCCGCCCGCGGCAGGTCCGGCATTCGCCGACAGCGAGGTTATCTTCGCCCCCGACGACGCGATATAGGTGAAGGCGTTGCTCAGCGTGGCGGTGGTCCCGCCGGCGTTCGTGATCTGCACGTTGACGACGCCTGCGGCATGGGGAGGCGTGACGAAGCTGAGCGACGTCTTGCTGATGACGGTCACATTGCTCGCGGCGGTGCCGTCGACCAATACGGTGGCGCCGCTGACGAAATCGTCGCCCGTCACCGTGACCGTCGTCCCGCCCGAAGCCGATCCGGAGGTGGTGTTCAGCGAAGTGATCGTCGGGATCGGAATGCAGGTAAGGGTAAAACTGACCGAGCCGCCCTGGCCGTTATTGCCATAGGAAATGTCATAATTGGCGGCGGTGGGCTTGAAGCTTCCCGATCCACTCCCGGATCCGGTGACACGGCCGGAAACATAGGTGATATTCTGCGCCCAGAAATAGGGGTAGGCGCTGTTCCTCGACGTCCAGTTATACTTGATGACGTCTCCGACTTTTCCGTTCAATATGCCGGCGAGGGTGGTGCTCCCGCTCGCGAAGTTTCCGCTGTAATTCCCGGCATTGAACGCGTTGCACGCGGCGGACGCCCAGGCAGCGCCGGGCGCGAGCGCGGCGCAGAGCAGGAAGGCGCCCAGAACGGCGCGGCGGGCCCGACAGGCCACGACGACGATGCTTCGCAGCAACCCGATCGCAAGCAGCAGCATGGCCGCCCGCGCCCCCGATTGCGGCACGCGATCGCGTGCCTGCGTGACGATGCCTGCGGCGAATGCCGCGATTCCCCCGATCCTTGCCATGCCGAGCTTGAGCCCGAAACGACCCGTTCGGCGCAATGCTACAGATTGACCGGCGGCGCGCCGGACCGGTCAATATTGACTGCCGACAAGACGATTATCGCCGATTAAGGTGCCTGCATCGCCATTCCGTCCGCCATCGACAGCAAGCGCGTCCATGGCTTTCCCTCAATGCCTGGCCCCGGCCAGCGAAGCCGGTGCACCGAAGATGCCCTTCACGGTCGTTTCCATCGACGATCACAGCCTGTTCCGCACCGGCATCGAACTGATCGTGAAGGGCGCGTTTCGCGGCGTGGCCTTCGCGTCGTTCGCCTCGCTCGGCCAGGCCCTGGAAACACTCACCACAGCGCCGGATATCATCCTGCTCGACCTGCACCTGCCCGGGGTCGGCGGCCATGACGCAATCCCGCTGCTGCGCGTGCGATGGCCGGACAGCAGGATCATCGTCGTCACGTCGGTGCAGAACGATGCGGAGATCGCGCGCGCGATCGAGGCCGGCGGCGATATCGCGATCCTGAAATCCGAGGCGCCCGAGCGGCTGATCGGCGCCATCCGCGATCTCGCGCCGCGATCGCGCGATGCCGCCCGGTCGGCATCGGAGGGAACGGCCGCCGCCGAGGCGGCATTGACCGGACGCCAGCTCGAGGTTCTCCGCCAGCTCCGCGAGGGCCATTCGAACAAGGCGATCGCAAACCGGATGGGCATTTCGGAATTCACCGTGCGCGGGCATGTCCAACTGATCCTCAAGGTCCTTCAGGTGTCGAGCCGCGCCCAGGCGGTGTTCGAGGCGCAGAAGGCGGGCATACTTTGACCGCGGCACCGGCCGCGCGTGCGATGTCCGCATCCGAGGAGTCGATCTCCGAACGCGAAGTGCTGATCGAACAGGTGCGCCTGGTCTATCGCGCCGTCGGCCGCGCCGGCTGGACGATGATGTTCCTGTCGGTCTTCGTCGCGGCGGTGCTGCACGATCAGGGGCTGCCCATCCTGATCTGGCTGGCGGTGCAGATCGCGCTCAAGCTCGCGACCTTCGCGGAAATGCGCTGGTTCTTTTCGGAAGACAGCATCGAACGGAATCCCGAAGGGATGGCGCGCCGGCTGATCCTGAGCCAGATGCCCCACGCTGCCGGCTGGGCGAGCCTGATCTGGCTGGTCGCGCCGAACGCCACGCCGGGCGAGATGCCGTTCGTGATGATCATCCTGGCCGGCGCAGTGAGCGGCGGGGTGACGACCTATGGCGCCCTGCCCCGCGTGCACGCCGCCTATATCGCGGCCTTCTCGCTGGTCCAGTTCATGACCTTCTTCTACCTGCGCGGGATCCCCGGCGACGATCCCTATGTGCGCTATGCGCCGCTGCTCAGCATCGTTTTCGGCATCGGCATCTTCATGAACACGCGGATCGCGGGCCAATCCTATCGCCAGTCGATCCTGCTGCGCTTCACCAATGCGCAGCTTGTGCGCCGGCTGGAAAAGGAAGTGCGGAGCGTCGAGGCGGCCG
>Ga0209902_100680_pt1 | contig 29632 bp, 22 predicted proteins | sample FECB27metaG_FD_188304 | JGI IMG/M metagenome (GOLD analysis project Ga0209902, IMG submission 188304) | Cyanobacterial communities from the Joint Genome Institute, California, USA - FECB-27 (SPAdes) (version 2) | ecosystem: Environmental > Aquatic > Thermal springs > Hot (42-90C) > Microbial mats...
TCAGGCAACGAATTTTTTCGTTTATTGATTACTTCAACAACGTCTTGGCGAAACCATTTCGTTGGACTTACACTGGTCGTCCTCTAGTTTTCTAAACTGTCTGATTATTTCTGTCGCACAGTACTAGCCCGATAAAACTGGTCTTCATAAGAGCGATGCGGAAGCCGCCACTTCGTGATCGCGTACTTCCCCCAGCCGATTAAAAAACACCGCTCTTTTCAGGGTATGTTTCGCCTCACCTTTATTTAGGCCCGCAGTCGCCCGTCGCCGCAATTCTGGACTCTGCAACCATTCCAAAGTAAACAAAGTCCGCTCAATCCTTCCCAACTCCCGTAAAGCTAAAGCTAAACGATTCTGGCGAGGATAGGAAGCTAATTTCCTCAACATCAAAGAAGCTGTCACCGTACCCGTCCGAATTGAACTAGCAAGGCGTAGAATCTCATCCCAAGACTCTTGAATCAATTTCACATTAATCTTGTCGCCTAACAAGGGTGCCAAAACAGAATCAGCAGGAGTAGGTTCAAAAGTATACAATTTCTTATCAGGTAAATCTCGCATTCGAGGTGCAAATCTAAACCCTAATAAATGGCACATCGCAAACACATGCTCGGTATAACCGCTTGTATCCGTATAATGCTCCTGAATCTGTAAATCACTCTCGTGATACAACAAACCATCCAAAACGTGAGTTGCATCCCTAATCGTGGCGTTAATTACTTTAACGTGAAATGGGACATACTGGTCAGAGATATGCGTGTAAAAAATCACGCTTCTATCTTTACCATACTTGGCATTAATCTCTTCATTAAAACTGCGATGTCCGCCTGCTCTAAACCGTTGACCATCAGAAGAAGATGTTGTCCCATCACCCCAATAAGCAGCAAATGGCACTTGTGTGTGGAAATTTACCACCTCTGCTAAAGCCTTGGAATAAGTTTCATCCCGAATATACCAATCTGCCACCCATGCTAAACGCTCAAAGGACATTCCTTGAATTGCGTCAGCCATCCGCGTTAAACCTAAATTAATACCATCAGCAAGCAAGGCACTTAACAAAACAACTTTATCGGATACTTGTTCTCCTAAATGTAAATGCGTAAAATGTTTAGTGAATTGCGTCCAAGAATCAACTTCTACTAACAAATCAGTCAACTTAATTCTTGGCAGTAAACTATGAACTTTTCTGCTAAATTCATCAACATTCTTCGGCACAGCATTGGTAAGAGGAGTGATAATTAACTGCTCGTTTTCTAATCTGACATCAACCAGTTTCTTCTCTGCCATTAAAGAAGAAACCAGCGATAATTGTTCAGATAATTCGAGTGTTCGTTGTTCAATATAGGTAGTAAAATCCGTCGCTACTGCCACAGGTATCGTGAGAGAAGAACGCATTGACTGCCATGCGCTATCTGCTAACAGATAATCCTCAAAATCTTGGAACTGTTTCGACCCCGCTACCCAAATATCTCCAGAACGCAAACCACTGCGTAACTCAGTTAAAGCACACATCTCATAGTAGTGACGCTCAATAGTATCGCCTTTAAATACGTGTTTTGACCAACGAGGTTTAACGAAACTAGTGTTCGCAGATTCCGGCACATTTCTCCGACCTGATATATTTAATTCTTTAATTATCTCCAAAGCTTTTAACACTGGTAAACTAGCTCTGGTAGCTTTGAATTCAAACACCTCTAACAACTTGGGTGTATAACGTCGCAACTGTGAATAACGGTTATCAAGGAGTTCAAGATAATCAAAATCTGCAGGTCTTGCTAGCTTCTCAGCTTCGGCAACACTACTGATAAATTTCTCCCAATCCAATACAGACTCAATTGCTTGATAGGCATCATTGGACTCATCTCTAGCTGCAATTAATGCCTTACCTACTTGAGCATACAATCGGACTTTCTCATTAATTGCTTTGCCATCACGTTGAAACTTATCGCCATGTTGATGCTCACTTTTATTAAATAACTTACCCATCATTTTATCGTGCATACCTATGGCATAATCGACCAATGAAGCACTCCATTCAATGAGAAAAGCAACTAAAATAGCATAGCGTCTCAATTCATCCAACCTAGATAAGTGAGCAGGTGTAGACTTCGCACCAGTTCTGGTAAATTGCAGCAGGCGATTTTGATGTACTGTTTTCAAGCATCCAGAGTCGAGATTGAGATGGCGAATAAACTCTAGTCTTTCCACCACCTTTAAAAAGTTTCTCGGATTAGCTAGACCCGGTGCTTGACGCAGCCAAATTAAATCAGTCAGCTTTTTATCAGGCTCTACAACTAATAACTTATCCAGTGCTGTCTTTTGTAATGTTGTTAAACTTTTAGTTAACTCAAGACATACTAATTTTTGAGCCCGATTTCTGACTTCCCAGGCTAAACGTTCTACCGTAGAAATAGCTGGAATAATAATTTGGCGCAAGCGCATCTCATCAATTAATACTCCCACAAGCGCCATTCCTTTATCTGATGATATGGCAAATGGTAATAACCATTTCGAGAGTTGCTTGTATGTAGATGTATTAAAAGTCCGAAATCCAAAATTATTTTGAATTTCTGCCAAATGTTCACGTCGAGTTGTATCCCTTTGGGAATATTCTGTTATTATTGCTGGGTCAAGTTTTAATTGAGATGCAATATAAAATAGTACAGATTCCGGTACTATTTCTCCTAGACTCCAAACACGGCCGGGAAAGCGTAGGTAACACAACTGTACGGCAAAACCCAGACGATTGTGTGGTCTACGACGCTCTTTTATAACTTTGAGTTCGTCATTACTAAAAGTATAGTAGCGAGCTATATCTCTTGTGGTAATAGAATCGGGAATTTCAGTAAATTGTAGTCGCTGTGCTGGAGATAAAAGTTCGCGCGTTGCCAATTAGATACCTATATATTTGATTTATCAGAAGTGGTTTGATTTTGCTTGTAGTTCGTACCGCAGTAAGGACAAAATTTAAATTTCAGCGACATAATTGGTTCATTGCAACTAACGCAACGATTCCGTAAAGCTGTACCGCAAGCAAAGCAATACTTCGACCGTAAGTCAGTCCACATTTGGTCAGGGGTAGTTCCTGGAGTCCAACATTTGGGGCAAAACTTGAGCGAAGTTATGGTTTCTGGAGAGACTTTCTTAGCTGCTGCATCCAAGTACTCTGGTGGTATCCCCAACGCCGAAGCCAAACCACCTTTAGCCTTTTGATTGAGCCTTGAAGTTTGTCCACCTTCAATTTTGCGGATGGTTTGGATATGTATTCCAGCTTTTAAACTCAACTCTTTTTGGGTTAAGGAAAGCTGACCCCGTAATCTCTGGACGTAATTAGCAAGCCCTTCTTCCCCCTTTGGAAGCGTCGAATGTTCTGTTACAACCATCAAAATATATCTGAAAATATATTTTTTAATGATAATTTAATATCAAAACTTTTATTCAAATGAATTGCAAAAAGCCCCTCTAAAGTGATGATGACTTTAGCCGCTTTAGCCACCGAGTTTTTAGAACGTCCGGGACTAGCCAAAAGTACTCTGCGTTCCTATGAGTCTACGATTATCCCCTTACTCAAGCAGTATGGTCGATGGTCAATAGAAATCATCGACCGACAAGTGTTGGTGGAATATCTCAATCAACTGACTGACCTTTCTTACACTACCCACCACCGTCATCAAGCTGTCATCACAGCTTTATTCAACTTTGCTGTTGATATGGGCTATCTTAAATCAAATCCGGTTGTGGGACTTTCAAGGCGCAAACCCAACCAAGACAAAGGAGAACATGCTACGGATGAAGCTGTGCGCTACCTTACTCACCATCAATTAAATATTCTGTATCGTGTCATTCAAAAAGATGCTCGGATGTCTGCTTTGGTGCGTTTATTACATACCAGTGGCGCTAGAATTGCGGAGATGTTGGCTCTAAATTTAGATGACATTGACCTCAAAGCCAGGAAATTTCAGGTTATTGGCAAAGGCAACAAGCAACGTTGGTGCTTTTACAGCGAAGTTGCGCTCAAGAGTCTAAATTACTACATTAAATATTACAGACACCCCAATCATCCAGCACTGTTTACTGCTCAACAGCCAAAAACATTTGAAGTCTCTCGCCTTTCGTACCGAATGGCGCATAAGTCCTGGACAAGCCTAATTGGGGAAACTCCAGAACTCCAAGAGATTCGTATTCATGACCTACGACATACTTTTGCTACAGAGCGAGTGGGACTGATGGGAATTGAAGAACTCAGAGCCCTGATGGGACATGAGAACATTCAGACAACATTACGGTATCAAAAAATAACGTCACAACGTGCTGAAGAAGTAGCACAATTGGCGTTAAAAAACCTGCCAAATTTTTCTGAATAATTTCAGTGTATAACTTCCCAAATGTGGCAGTAAAAAATACTTTTTTCCAAAAATACTATCAAGGTGCAGGGAATACATACTACTCTGCACCAACAAACTGAGGGTAAACAGTCTTCCAGTTGCTTATTATACAAGTATTAGTCAAATCACTTGTTTCCAGGTCTGAAACGATTGTAGGACAAGGGTTTCAGCCTTAGCGTACAATTTTCCCGTTTTGGCACGGTGACGCCTTCTTTTCCTCATAAATTAACACAATTTTGGTGGTAGATTCCTCCCTGTCGAGGGGAAAACCTGCACAAAACGCGCAACCCTTTTACGATTACCCGTTCTGCGTTCCACGATTAATCGTGGAGGCAGCCAAATCAAGCAGTTTATTAGAATAAATTCTTAATTAGTACTCAAAATCCTGCTTGATTTGGTGAGTCCAGCCCTGTAGGCGGGTCTCCCGCCGTAGGGGACTGGCGAACCCGAAGGGCAAGGGTTGCGCGTTTTGTGTAGATAAATGCGTCGTCTTCGTCGTTCGTCAGAAGTTAAGGCACTTTCCTTGAAATAACATCCCAGTCGGGTGAGTCCCTCGCGGTGCGGCACGGCTCTTGCACTTACTAGTAATAAAATATCCAGCCGTCGCCCAGCCTGATAGGCTGGGCACCAACACTCCTTACCGTCTTGCATACTGCATACCCGATAACGAATACGGTGAGGCAGCGCGGTCTTGGGGAGCCAGGGAAAGCAGGAGGGTTTCCCGACAAGCGGGAACTGGCGTTGGTTTCCCCCATGAGCGACTGCCGTAAGCGCAAAGCGCACACTGAACACAGAGCGTGCTGCTGCGCCTCTGTGTTGGCGCAGCGTGTCCTTTTGGACTCAGGACACACTTTGAATTTGAGCGTAAGCGCAAAGCGCAGGACCCCTCACGCGCAGCGTGTCCGTAGGGACGAGAGCGAGTGGGGTTGGGTAAAACAAGCGAAAAATCTGCACTCCGACGTAAGATGCCCTATGAAAAATTGTGATTTTTGTATCCCAGTTAACAAGCGGCGCATCTTACGTCAAGACGAGGCTTAGAACCCGTTAACTTGTAATGAGGCACCGCAGATTTTTCAGTCCTTCAATGAAACCGCAGAAGGTTTTAATGAAACAGTTGAACGATGTGTTTTAACCCATCCATCATCTGACACAATAAATTAAGTTGCCGTAACTAACATCATGGCGTACAAAATTACAATTTTTAATATGAAGGGAGGAGTTGGCAAATCTGCTACTGCAACCAATCTGGCAGATGGGATCTCCCGATTTAAGAAGAAGAAAGTTTTATTAGTGGATATTGATCCCCAGGGAACCTCTAGTGCTTCCCTTGGCATTGAAATTTGGAAACTAGAGACTCAACTGAAGGATGTTCTTCAGAGCGATTCTACCACTGAGCGAAAGCAACGCCTCAAGAGTGCGATTATGAAGGTTCGTGGCTGCCAAGTGGATATTTTGCCATCCAATATTTTGCTTGCAGTTGAGGAACTGCAAATTTCCGGATTGCCTGGACGAGAGAATTTACTGAAGCGAACGCTGGCTGAGATTGATAGTGAGTATGATTTCACCCTAATTGATTGTCCACCTAATATTGGTGTGTTCTCAATTAATGCGTTGAAGGCAAGCGATGGCGTGATTGTTCCTGTTGATATGAGCTATGTTGGGCTCTTGGGAGTTCAGGGAATTGAATACGCCTTTAATCTGGTGAAAAATTTTTTAGACCATCAAGTGAATGTTTTGGGTGTACTCGCCACTAAATTTGACGGGCGGCAGAAAATCAGCAAAGATGTATTGACATCTTTACAAGAGCATTTTCAAGAACGTAAGTTCAAAACAGTCATTCCTACAACTGTACGCATTTCAGAAGCTCCTAGTTTTGGAGTATCAATCTTTGAACACGATCCAAAAGGCACGGGAGCAAAAGCATACAAAGACCTGATGAATGAGTTGCTTAAGCGCATTTAAAATACTGAGAGTGCTGTCATCATTTTTTTCCAACAACGTTGTCAGAAAAGTCTCCAGGAGTTATGACTATGTCTAAAAGAGGTCTAGGCAACAATCCTTTCAAAGCTGACTCGACAATGAGCATTTTTAGCCCAACAGCTTTGACGGTCGCAGATGTTGAGCATTCTATAACTGTTAACATATCAAGCATTCAACTACCGGCTCAGCAACCCCGTCGCTACTTTGACCCGGAAAAATTGCAGCAGTTAGCTGAGTCAATCAAAACTCATGGAATACTGGAACCATTATTAGTTCGTCCACTATCGGACAAGTACTACGAGTTAGTAGCTGGAGAACGCCGTTATCGGGCAGCAAAGGAAATAGGACTGAGTGAGATTCCTGTAGTCGTTCGGGAAATGACAGATGTGCAGGCGATTGAACTGGGACTTATTGAAAATTTGCAGCGAGAAGATCTCAATCCAGTGGAAGAAACAGAAGGAATTATCACGCTTTTGGCTAATAAGTTGAATGTTCCTTCTGGGGAAATTTCTCAGCTACTACATCGTTTAGCTAAACAGCGTGGCAACAATGTTGTTGGAAATGAATCAACACTTCTTTTAGTCGAGTCCGTCTTTCGCTTAGTTGGCAAAATGAGTTGGGAATCTTTTGCTAGTCATCGCTTACCTTTACTCAACCTGCCAAACCCGATTCTATCAGCACTTCGAGCCGGAAAAATTGAGTATACAAAGGCTCGAGCCTTGGCACGAATTAAAGACCCTGTTTTGCTGGAGCAGCTTTTGAACCGGGCAATTGTAGAAAAATGGTCACTCAGTCAAATTCGTGCAGCCATTCAAGAGAATACCCAATCAATTCAACCAGAAGAAATCTCTCTGAAACAACAATTTGCTCAAATCTCTAAAAGATTGAAATCATCCGCAGTTTGGTCAGAGCCTGACAAACGTCAGCGACTACAGCAATTGCTCGACGAACTTCAACAACTAGCAAACATATTGTACTGAAAATCAGGGGTTGGGTAAATCCTGCTCAAAATTGCCGACAGTGCAAAATCGGGCGCTTGAGGAGGGTTTACTGCCAAAATTATCAAGAAGCGCCCGATTTGCTCTCGGAACGTGGATTCAAAATATAGTCATTTATAAACGGCTGGGCAATTTTGAGTAAGTTTAGTGAAGGAGGAGAAGTAGTGGCTCATATGCGTACGGGCAAAACATCACGCTTCTTAAATATCGACCATCTAGGATTGGTGGCTGAAATAATTGATGATCTCGGTTTAGTGGAACAGATAAATGAATTCTCCCGGTTCGCCCATTTTTTGATGAGTTAGGAAAAATAGGAGTAAATAAACATAGTGAACGATATATTCCTCAATCGACTAAAACAGCATAAAATAACCAAGTTCCCCAAATCTGTAGCTGAATACCGTTAAGAGAACCTGTCCATAGATAACTTAATCCCAAGAGATGTTTGACAGTATTAAAAGCATCTTCAATTCTCCAACGTCTTCGATATAAATCAGCCACTACATAGGGTGGTAAAATAGTGGGGTCTAGCACGCTAGTTAAATAAGAGTGCCAAGTTTTTGCTGAATGAATTTCGATGAGACGTAAGGTTATAAATGGAGTCTTCTTCGTGCCAGAACCCAGCCTTATTATGCGGTCTCGCAGAGAATAGCTGTCTGTAAATACCTGCTCAACTTTAATTGAGTGTTCACGACCTATTTAGGATTGCTGTATGCACCACTACCGAGTTTTTTACCTCCATGGTGAATACTGTATCGGCGATCTAAATATTTGAATTAGGAGCCACAGGTTGTGCAGCCGGCTGACCTTCATTGTTAATTTTAGGGATTACAGTTTCGGGTATTGAAACAGGTTTTTCAATAACCGTAATTGAAAAGATTTTATTATCCAAAAGTTCGCCAGATTTATCAGTCACAGTCAGTTCAATTTTGGGTTCTAAGGCTTTATTTGCCTTAATATTTTCTACTTTGCCTGAAACCCCTACCTTTCCCTGGATTGAAAGTTTAACGTTAATTTCTTCATCACCCTCAACTTTCCACTCCAAAATCAGAGGTTGACCGTTTTCCAGTTTCCGTGTTGGTTCGTCACTTCTATTAAGTCTGAAATAAACAATCTTCGTAGGCTTGATTTTGAGTTCAATCATTCCTTCAATAGATTTAGAATTAGGTTGTTCGCAAGACTTATAACAAGCTTGTAGTTCAAAAGAGTACTTACCTGCTGTGATAGGACTCGCCACAGGAACATTTGTACAATTGAGCACTCCAATTTGTGAATTACATAGATTTTTAGATTGAGTTTTAGATGGAATTTTAGACTGACCTTTAGGTAGATTTTTAGGTTGACTGACAGGCGGGCTATTGAGTTGACTGGGAATTGCCCAATTATTACCCTGTTTGAAGGTATAAGTTATTGGTTGTCCAACGGGTGTTTGACCATCTAGTTTGGTAACGATCTTAAGTACGGAAAGCTGTTTTGGATTTTTAATTTCCCAACTTAGAAGGATTGGTTCACCTTTGGTATAAGTATTTTTATTTGGGCGAACACTAACCACCTCTGGTGCAGGTAGGGCATCAATTTCAACTTCAGACGTTTTAGCAGTCACAGATTTACCCTTACCAAGGTCTGCTGTTAACTCAAAAGAATACTTACCTGGTGTTGTTGCATCTGTTTTATATTGATTGCAGAATAGCACTTTTTGTTGTGGCTGGCATATTGGTGTATTTAATTCCTCAGGAATTCCTTTTTCAAAGTCAAAAACTTTTGGCTTGCTAGGAACTGCTCCATAAGTTTTTAATTCTAGCTTTTTCAACTGCTCAAAATTATGTATGTTCCAACTTAAGGTTATGCGATTACCCTCGCCCTCTCGATATCTAGGGGAATCAGAACTAAAATTTTCTAATCTTAAAGGCTCGGGATTTAAGAGCCGCCAAATGATAAATCCTACCCCTCCAAATAAGCCTAAAATTATCAAAATTAGCGACAATAATTGCCAAATAGGACGAGATTGCCACACCAAAGTTCCCTTTGGAAGTGTTTCTGGAACGGGTAATTTTTGTATATCTTCGATGTCAATTTGAAAGTTGATAACAAGACCTTCCCCAAAAAATGGTCGCCGCCACCATTGATTGGGCTTAACCTCTAAAGACACTGCACTACTTTTACCGGGAAACACTTTTGTTTGTGAATTTTTGTATTTATACGTACAAAAATCTTCTTCATCGCAACTTTTGGCACTCACTCTCAATTCGCGTACCAGATTGCCTTGGTTAGCGATTTTTACCTCATACTTCCCAGAAGTGCGACTGACTTTTCCCAAAAGGGTATTCAACTCTACACCCAAATAATACGTTTCTGGAACTTGTATGTATACCAAATCTAGCAGAACTAACTCTGGAGAGTTGCGAGAATATAGCCGGATTGTAGGGGAGTAACTACCAGCAAGGGTATCAGCAGGAGGATGAAATTGCAAAAAGATTTGACCAACCGAACTGGGGTTGAGTTCTAGCTTGTTTCCATCTGATAGCAATCCCTGTGCTTCCAAACCAGTTGCAGGATAACGAATCGTAATCCAATCTTCTTCAAAATCTGGACAAACTAAGCGGAAACTGTCTACCTGCAAGGAGCGATTTTCAACTGTAGCAACAATCTGTAAAGGATTGCCCTTATAAATAAGTTGGTTGTAAGGGTTTGTGGTGGGCTGGAGTGAAAAAGTCGGGTCATTTGCTCGAATCGCAGTCTGTTCTTTCAGCAGAACCCTAACTTGGCGAGCAAAATGTATCGGTGTATTTTGTGGATAATGCTCGGGGGCATCTACAACTAGAGTATAGTGATAAGTTCCCGGTTGAGCGTTAAAAGGGATTTGAAACTTAAAAGTCACCTCGTTACTTTGTTGAGGACTGAGTGCCAAACGTTCGCGAGGAGGAACAGACGACGGATCAATGTTTTGAAATCCTTCATCAAAAAAGACATCTATAATAGCACTTTGGTCACCCTGATTTATGATGACAGCATAAACCTCCAAGGTATCACCAGGCATCCCATCTTGAACGCCTGGTGGATTAATAATGACATCCAATGGGTTGGGTTTGGCTTGCATCCATCGACTCCATTACTTGATCGAGTGTAATCTTACCCGGTGATCTACACCACCACTGACGACTTTGCTTTTTGAATCCGCCGAGTCAATAGCTGAAAATCCAAAAGAATTTTGGTCAATTTCCTTACCTTTTGAGATTTTTTTGTCGAGCTTTCCTTCTGGGGTTAAGTACCAAAGCATGACGCGTCCGTCATCTCCACCACTCACAAGTTTGCCCCCATCATCTCGATTGAAGTTTACAAATGCGATACTGCGTACCGCAACACCACTACCTGCATCCCACGAATCAACTTGCTCGGCACAATTTTCCTGAGTCTGTTGTTTTGAAGCAGCGTTAGTCAAGCATTGCCTTAAATCCCATATTCTAATGAATCCAAAAGAATCAGACGTTGCTAAGAGATTGGGAGAACCCGGAACAAAGGCTATGCTGTGAATATACTTGTCTTCGTTGGTGTCTTGACCATCACGTGCTTTTTGTTCTAAAACATATGGAGATTTGGTGTTCCAGTTGGAAATTATAAAGAAACTTCTATAGCTACCAGCAGCCACTAATATTTTTTCATTGTCGGGGCTAAGAGCTAAAGCTTGTATTTGGTAACTTAGGTTAAGTTGTTTTTGTAGGTCAATAATGAGTTTATAGTTGGGAGCGAACTTACCATCGGTAGTTATTTCCCGCAACAATATCTTACCACTGCCATCCCCGCTCAGGAGCGAACGGGAGTCTTTAGTAAAGAGGAGGTCAAAAACTTGAATTTTTTTTCCGTTAGCGCCAGCTAAGTTCACTTTTTGTATTTGCTTTTGTGTACGCAAATCCCACAGTTGAATTTCCCCGTTTTCCAAACCTGCTGCCACACGGAAGCTATCTTCTGGCATGAAGCGCAAGGAATACACCGGAACATTAGTCACTCCCAACAAACCTGTGGGATTTTGAAGTTTGCCACAGGCAACAGGCGTTTTTTCAGATACACTTCGTTCTCTTTCTTCTCTTTTTGACTCTAAACTATTTGAATCAACTCTCCAACGCCGAAGCGTGCAATCGTCTGAACCACTGACAACCAATGTATGATCGCCATTAAAACGGACTACCCGGACGTTGTCAGTATGTATAACTGGTGGAATAAAGAGTCTTTGTAGTAACGCTAATACTGCTGCAAGTAGTGCTAACACTACAAGTTGCAACCACAGAGGAATTATCGGCAAAACCTGCAATTCAAGAATTTGGGTAGCAGGATCTGTACTCCCTAAACTAGGGTTAGACAATATGGATTTGGCTTCAAGAAATAGAGTTTTTCCCCATCCTATCCAAGGTCGTTTTGTTGTCACCTTTAAGAGAACTGGAGTTGTTTCTCCTATATTAAGCTCGGCGTTTTCAGGTATCACTTGGAAATGGCATTTTCGGTAGTCTCTACCCTGAACCTCCACATTGACATATTGTTGTAAATTACTAGCATTTTTAAAGAGCAGTTTAAACGTGGTTGATTTAGACTTCCAGTTAGGCAACCATCTACGCGAGTTAGGAATAATTTGTTTTTGGGGCTGTTCTACACTAAACTCTACAAAACCTACTGGTAAAACTTCCAGAATGCCTTGAGCGTTTGCTGATATATTATCCTGGCTCGTCGTCGCTTCTACTGTATATATATAGTCCTGGCTGAGGACTTTATTGGCTGATGGAGGTTGGCATTGAAAAGTTGTTTCTGCTTGACCTAATGGATCTATCATCACCCGTCGTTGTAAGGGTTTAACTATCCAAGACGGATCGAGATTGAGAACATTGAGAACAACATCAATTGGTCTTTGACCTAAGTTTCGTACCCGCACTGGTACATCAACAGAATTTTGAGGATAAACTTGGATGCGTACCACAGGGAATTCCACCCTTAAAAGGGTAGGTGTGTCACCCTGTTCAATTTTTAAACGCACAACCAGCCTAGTTTCTGTGCGTAATTGAGGCGAATAAATTCTGACTGTGAGGTTGACCGTCCCCACAAATCCAGGTACTGGAGTGTCTTGAATAAGGATACGGAATGGAGTTGTACTGCCGGGAGGTTGTGCTGAAGCGACTTCTGGTGATAACATATACCACCGATATCCCGGAGTATTGGTAGATCCAGCTGCAAGAATTTCTAGTTGAAAATCAGCAAACTGATTGCTGTCATTGTTAACAATTACATCAAACCAAGCTGGTTCGCCACCTGGTTGAAAGGTTACGCTTTGAGTTGAAACACTGGCACTGATCAAATGATTTCCCATACAGCGATTATTTTATGCTTTAACTGAAGCTGATTGCACAGATGAAACAAATTCCCAAGCTTTTTCACATTGGAAACAGAGAAATACACAAGTCTAATGTCGTGTCTTTTACTGAATGATATCCTTGTGCTGCTGCACGCTTAAAAGAATACCGAACATAGCCAGTACAATTAAGCTTAAAGCCATCCAATGCTTGGTGACATTTACCTTAAAAGTTTCCCCATAATCTTGATAAAATCTGTCGATGACTGCTTCTGCTGCTCCAATGGCAGTCTGATATTTTTGCTTCCAATCACTGTATTGATTTTGCCAGCTTTCTATCTCTCGATTGTATTTATTAACCTTCTCCTTATATTCTGATAACTTTTGCGGATCGCTTGGTGGATCACCGGGAGAAGTTGGCTTCTGTGGTTCTGGTTGAGCCACGACAGGATCGTATTTGGCTTTCAATCCAGGAAATTTACAACTTTGGAAAAGTTTTGTACCCAAACACTGGCAGCGTTGATTCTTTTCTTGGTCTGTCAATTGTTTGCGCTGGGCTTCTGATAGTCGCCAGCAGTCATCCTCAGCAACGTCGCGACCTAGTTCAGTAGTTGTGACCAATGCTTCAAAAGACCACTTTGTGAGGGTAATATGGTTAATAAGTTGACCTGGCACACCAAAACTTTTGATAGGTAGCATTCCACCACCAAAGGTGATTTGGGGAACTAAGAAAATAATTGTTAGCAAGGGTGCTATGTTTTGATTTGGTGATAAAGCTGATACTAGTAACCCCATCACCATCCCAGCAATTGTGGCAAGTACTAAGGTCACATACATATTCGCCAAAGTTTCTGCTCCACCAGGAATCTCTACGGCTAGTTTCTTAGTAAGTAAAAAAATCCCTGCTTGATACAAAGCCAGTAGCACCCCAATCCAGACTTTAGAGAGGATGTAAGGTAAAATTTGCAACCCAATTGTGCGTTCTCGCCGATAAATTTCCACTTCTTTAACAATTTCGCGCATTGTTGTCAGATTTCCCACCAGGACGGCAATTAGAACTGCCACAAAGAGCATGGTAATTGCCTGACCTGCATCTCCCTCATAGGGATCAAATAAAGTTTTTTGCCAAGTGATAAAGTCCAGTATTCCTAAAATGGGTGCGATCGCCAGCGTCAATATTAAGCTTGCGCGATCGCGCATCAAAATAGCTAGATTCCTTTGCGATAAGATGACAAATTGCTGCCAACCAGATATGTTCTTTGTTTGACTGGCTGACTGTTGCTGCTTTGGTCTTCTTACCTGCTGTGGGTCACTTTGCGGCTGTGGCAAAATACTTTGACGCTCAACAACGTATTTTTGATATTGAGGCGACTCTTTGTAGCGCTTTTGCCACTCTTCTGGTGAGAGTTCGTCCTCGACCTTGTCGTAAATTTCATCAAACTCCTGCACTCCAAAGTATTGGATTGCTTCTTGTGGCGGTCCGAGGTAAGCAACTCGACCTCCTTTAGCTAAGAAAACTACGAGGTCGCACATTGTGACATTTTTAGTCGCGTGAGTGATGAGTAAAATGGTGCGACCTTGGTCAGCCAATTTACGCAAAAGCCGCATAATTTGAGCTTCGGTTCCCGGATCTAGACCGGAAGTTGCTTCATCTAAAAAGAAGAGGCTAGGCTTAGTGAGAAGTTCCACACCTATGGAGACTCGTTTGCGTTGACCACCACTGAGACTTTTTACGGGAACATTTTGTCGGTGGGTTAACTCCAAATCGTCTAGGACTTCATTCAGGCGCTGTTGTCGTTCTGCATCAGTCGTATCAGCTGGCATTCTCAAACGGGCAGCAAAGTTAAGGGCTTGACGCACTGTCAATTCCTTGTGGATGATGTCATCTTGAGGAACATAGCCGAGTTGAGTCCGGTAAGCATTAAAATTTTTGTATAAGTCTGTACTATTAACCAATACAGAACCACTTGTGGCAGGGCGGAAGCCATTAAGAGCATCTAGCAGAGTTGATTTACCACCACCACTGACTCCTGCAATCACCACAAACTCTCGTGGCATAATTGATAACGAAATATCATTCAGTATTGTCGTGCCCTTATCCACGACTTTTCTGAGGTTGACAGCATCAAGTCGCAGATTTCCTTGTTCGTCTTCTCGTATAATTTTTTCATCCGTATGTAAGACCATGCGACTCGGTCCTATGCGGATGGTGTCTCCTGCTCTTAAAAGTCGAGCCTCATGAATTGGCTTAGCATTCACAAAAGTGCCGTTAGTCGAACTTAGGTCAGTAATGTAAAGCGAACCATCTTTTCGTTCTATATGGGCGTGGAAACGCGATACTGTAGGATGTTCAATGGCAATATCGTTTTGGCGATCGCGTCCTATGCTAAAAGAAGAGCGTCCTCGTAAATCCAGTACCGTGGTTGGTAAGGCTATGGCAGTTGAGTTTGCAGGGAGTTCAAAGACTGTAGCCTCTTGTCTGTTAACAGACATCTGCGGGAGTAGCACATTGACATCCGTCAAAAAACGCACGTCAAAAGAGCCAATGCGGATCGTGTCTCCATGAACAAGGGGGATAGGTACTTGGGGGTTAACTCTATCTTGGTTCACCCATGTACCGCAGTAACTGCTGAGGTCTGTAATAAAGTAGCGATCGCCATTCCAATTAAGTTCGGCGTGATACCGAGAGACATTGGGTTCGCTCAAAACGACAGTGTTTTCTTCTTCACGACCTATACCTACAACGTTCTGGTCGAGTAAGAATTCCTTTTGCAATTTATCGTCTTTAATAATTTCGAGTCTTGCGCGAAGTACCGACATAGACTTAATTTAGGAACAATTATATGAACAGAGACCCAATTCGTTTACCAGTAAAAATGTACTGGTAACGGTGAAGATAATTGTTAATAATTTTGTATTCAAGCGGAAAGCCATATGAACTCCTTCAGGGGAGAAAAATCGCTAATAATTTTATTTAAAGATTTATGTTTAGAGTTCGTAATATTTGGTTTGAGTTTCTCAGGATTATGCTACACAAGAAGCTTTTTCCATTCCGAAAGAGGCTTACAAACACAGTATATTATTGAAAGTTCTTCAATAATATACTGTGTCGTTCTCATAAAAATTATGCAAAAGTCTAATATCCATGGCTGTGTTAAGCTATTACGCAGCTTATGATCGCATTTTCAACAATTGTCAAAAGTAGGGGCGCAATGCCTTGCGTCCCTACAAATCGTGTGGTTAATTTACGTAGTTTGCAAGTAAATAAACTACACAGCGACACCCAACTTTTCCTACGGTATGAAGGCATTTAGGTGAAGTAAACCATAATGTTTCGGGAATGTTTGAATATTAAGTTGTTATACTATTTCACGAAATGCCTGATAGAAATGATTGGTCTCTAATTCTTTCCCCGTTGCTTTTCCTAGTGAATTATACGAAAGTCAGCAAATCTCTAAATCTTTGCCCACTCTGCAATGCTTTGTTGAGCTTCTCGATAACGGGGACTCCTCTGTGGAATTTTGCGTGCTTCTTCAATTGCTTCTTTTAACTTATTTTCATTCGCTAATTTCCGTGCGTACTCTATTCGGCAAGAATTTAGGTATTTTTGAGCTTTTGTGTAAAGGTTGGAATCTGCGGGTATGAGTTCTGATTTAAAAATACACTCCTGATAGTTCCCCTGTTGCTTCTCATCGGCAGTTTTGCGAGATTGTGAAAGAGTGTATGCTATACCACCCACCACCACAAGCCCAATCCCGACTCCAAGGACTATCGCCATCATGGGAAGTTTGCGAGCTTCTCTCTGCTGCCCTGCATTTTGTTGTATATTTGTTTCCTTAACAGCATTTCTACTGTCTGGCTTTGAGGGAGGTTGCGGCTGAAATAGAGTTGGTTCTCGATTTTGACCGTTTGGTGGTTGTGAGGGTTGTTGTTGGAAGAGAGTATCTTCGCGATTTTGAGCGCTTGGTGGTTGTGAGGGTTGTTGTTGGAAAAGAGTATCTTCGCGATTTTGAGCGCTTGGTGGTTGTGGCGGTTGTTGTTGGAAGAGAGTATCTTCACGATTTTGACCGTTTGGTGGTTGTGGCGGTTGTTGTTGGAAGAGAGTATCTTCACGATTTTGAGCGCTTGGTGGTTGTGGCGGTTGTTGTTGGAAGAGAGTATCTTCACGATTTTGACCGTTTGGTGGTTGTGGCGGTTGCTGTTGGAAGAGAGTATCTTCACGATTTTGACCGCCTGATGGTTGCTGGGCTGGAGTTTGTCCTTCATCGCCTTCACCATCTGGCTTGAGAGGTCGAGCAATTGTTTGATTATTTGACTGTTCTGTTTGTGAAGACCGAGCTGCCGTTTCACTATCAAAATCCTCTGCTTCCAAAGGTCGAGGGACTGTTAAATCATCAGAACCCTTCATTTCCAAAGGTCGAGGGACTGTTTCATCATTGGAGCCTTCTGCTTGCTGTCGCGGTTGAGGTACGATCTCGATAGGTTGAGCTCTAGTCGCATAGTTAGTAGCGGCTTGTAGCGCTCTATTCAATTCTTCTACAGTTGCAAAGCGCTCGTCGGAATTTTTTTGCAAACACCTCATTACAACTGCTTCGAGTTCTGGAGACAACTGTTCGCACCCCGGTTGCGATCGCAGTGATTTAGGCGGTTCAGAGGTGTGAGCGAAGATCCAAGATGCTTCACTTATACTGCGAGGCCTAATACTAAAGCCAAAGGGATCTGCTGCACTTAACATTTCATAAAGGATGATGCCCAAGCTGTAAATATCTGCTCGCCCATCCAAATCTCGGTCACTTTTCAATTGTTCTGGTGCTGCATACCGAAATGTCCCGAGAAACGTACTTGTCAAATTTGTTTGGTCAGAAGATTCGTTCCTGATTTTTGCAATACCAAAGTCTAGAATTTTGACCCACTCTCCAAGTTCTGTTGGGATGATAAATATATTGTCCGGCTTTAGGTCACGATGAACTACCTGGATATGCTCGCTTGTTTTTGCTCCATCCCGCCATAGAGTGACTCCTTCATGAGCCAGTTGCAAACCTTGACAGACTTGGGTCATAATGGCTACACTTCGCTCAACCGTGAGTCGCTTTTCTTTTAGCAATAATTCTCGCAACGTTTTTCCGCGCAGATACTCCATCACGTAGAATGGAAAACCTTCTTCGGTGACTCCAGCGTCTATAATTTTGACAATATGCTCGTTTGGCAGAGCGGCGCACACTGCAATCTCACGTTCAAAACGCCTTCTCATTTCTTCAGAGGCTACTAAGGTTCCTTTTAGCAGTTTCAATGCTACCTCCTGACCCACACGCATATCGATTGCTTGGTAGACATCTCCCATCCCGCCCGCTCCCAGGCGCTTCTCCAAGCGATACCGCTTATTATCACCAATTAAGCGACCAATCCATGAATCTGAGGAGTTCATCTGGCAGAACCCATCCCATATGTTGAAGATTTTGTTTTAGACACAGTGAATGCTAACACAAAAGTTGGTTTGAGCGGTTTAAGGATAGATGAGCATGGTAATTTATCCTACAAAGGTCTAAATTTTTAGTCAAAATTTTAGCATTATTATTTATTTTTCTATGAGGAATGAGTATGAGTCATACACTCTCTTTAGTAGCTGTAACAGCAGTACTGAAAGATTTGTTAGAAAATGGATTGGTCAATGACTCGATCACTGCTAGTATTGGTGATGTCATTGTCACTGCCCTACCACCCGATCGCATTTCAGTAGGAACTGACGAGCGTGCTCAACTCAATTTATTTCTCTATCAAGTAACGCAAAATCGTAATGCTGACCGCATAGCTCAAGAAATAAGAGGGAAGCGCCTGCCAACAGTTAAAGAAATACGTTCTGCAAATCCATCCCTTGCCCTTGACCTGCACTACTTATTAACAGCCTACGGAGCCAAAGATTTTCAATCCGAACTTTTACTGGGGTATGTAATGCAGTTGTTGCATGAAATGCCAGTTTTGACCTCTGATATTATAGAGACAGCATTGAAAAATGCATCGGCAGTCAATACATCGAGTGTTTTGTCTCAAGCGCTCTCTTCTGTATCTGTCTGTGATTTGGCTGAAAACATAGGGCAAATCAAAATCAGCCCAGAATTTTTTAGTATGGAAGAGACCTCCAAGCTGTGGTCTGCTTTCCAAACAAATTATCGTCCATCAGCTGCCTATTGCGTATCAATGGTAGCGATAGAAAGCCGCAACTCTAATAGATCTTCCCATACAGTACCGTTATCAAGACCAATTGTAGAGGAAGTGACAGCCCGATCAGGGGCAATGCCAGAGGTTGTAGCTGGTAGTGTTCTACTGATTCGCGGAAAACAGTTGCGTGGCGATCTAACGCGGATACGATTAAGTGTTGTGGAGTCACTGTTAGAGCCTCAAGATGTGATGCAGTCCCAGGTTAACCTGTTACTGCCACCAAATTTATCTGCTGGTATACATGGTGTCCAGGTTGTACACCTTCTGGGAGGAAGGGGTGTGCAATTCCAAGAAGTTGAATCTAACATTATGCCTTTTGTACTGCATCCAACGATTGCCGTGTCAAAGACTCACGTTCAAGAGGATGGTAATAAATTATATTTAGGAGAAATCTCTATTGAGTGCAACCCTAAAGTGGGAAAAGCGCAAAGGGTAATTTTGCTACTTTATGAGGTTTCAAGTCATGGAGCAGAGTCTTACTCGTTCCCCGCAGCCCCACGCAATGAGGATACAAAGTTGTTGGCATTTCCTGTCAATAATGTTAGGGCAGGAACTTATTTAGTACAGATACAAGTGGATGGGGCAGCAAGCCTCCTCCAAACCAATCAAGCTGGGCAGTATGATTCGCCACAGGTAATTATATGAGCAATCAGTGGTACGGCTTCCTACTCCCCACTTCAGAACGAACTGCCTTAAGTTTAGTCTACGCACTTGAAAATAGCTGTAAGTTAGTCGAGTGCTAGCCTAAGCGCGGGTTTTGTTTGGTGATGGTACACCACATTGTAAGGGCGTTCGCAGGCACGGCGTTCCGTGTACGTGAATTTTAATGAGTGAGGAGCAGCGAGAAAAATTCGACTTATGTCCAATCCCTAATAGTAAGCTTAAGTGAAAAAATAAATATAGCAATTCTAGTTGTGAACAATTCATTTGGGCAGTTAACAGTCAACAGTCTTAACTCAATATTCACGAATCCTCCACGGATTGCTATACCAATTACCATGCAACTTATATGTCGCGCTTAACAACTTAGGTTACGTAAAGAAAGTTTTAACTAGTCCAGCGCAGTATAAATAACCAGACAGTTGAAAACAACTTAAAACCCAGTCTATATATGTATTCTTCTCTCCTGACTCATGACCTTTTTTTGAATTCAAAATTCGCTCATTCATGCGTTCAAAATTTAAGAAAATTTTTTGAATTGACAGTTGGGATACAAGCCCCTGGCTTTAGCCATGGAAAACACGCCGAAAGTACATCCTTGCTTCAAGCCCCTAGCTTTAGTCATAGGGTATTATTTTTGAATTTTGAATTTTGAATTGTTTTGACTCCTATCTCTTGTCTCCTAACTTTCCGGACTAGTTAATAGAGTAAAAGCTATGAAAGTAAAAATTTTTAATTCCGCAAAAAATGTTGAAGTCGGCTTGCTAGACTTTGATGAAATATTAGCTCATAAAGACGTATGTTTAGTAGGACGTTCTCCCGACTGCGACATAGTTTTGGATAGTCCTGATATCAGTCGAGTACATGGTAATTTTTTTCGGCAGAATGGACAAATTTATTATGCTGACATTGGTAGCAAAAATGGCTCCAAAGTTAACGATAAGATGATAGAATTGAATCAAAATTACCTTTTAAATTCTGGAGATGTTATTGAGGCTGGCGAATTTGTCATTACAATTGCAGAAAGCATTGAAGTTCCTGAAGATGTCACAATTGTCAAAGCTCTGGATGTAACCGTAATTTCACCTAAGCGCATTAATGCGGAAGTTCAACCTGCTGAAAATTCTGGTGCTTTGGTTAAAGTGCCAGCGCCAAATCCTGAAGATAACGATCCAAAATACCAAACCAAGGCATTATTTGTCGCGATTAATCAACGCATCATATCAGAATTGAAAGCAGCAGGAAACTTGACACGGGAGACGTATATTAAAACAATACGTCAAGCTCGTGAAACAGTCGAGAATAAAAAGCTTATAGATCCAGAGGAACTCGAAAAAGAAGCACAGAAGTACTGGCAATCACTGTCAAAAGGGACTTCAACCCTCGGTAGCCGTTTGGGATCTGCTACTGTTAAGGGAGCTACAAATCTGGGAACTCGTCTGGGATCTGCTGCTAAAGCTGCTTTTAGTGCTGCTTGGAAAGAAATGACTGCTCCTAAATCTAATTCTGAAAAAGAACCCAGCCAGTCTCAGGCAATAAGTCATCCACCAGAAGCAATCATCTCTGAGGAAAATCCCATACAACCTTCTAATCCTGAGTTAAACGAGCCTACTGCCGAAACTAAACTACATCCCACTCGTTCTGAAGATACGAGTCATCTAAATTTGGAAAATCAGGTGAAAGATAAGCTTCCTGGAGAGCAATCAAACTGACCAAACAAGGCAAAAGCATGCCCTCGAGCGATAGCGAAGGGTTAAAAGTTAAAAGTCAAAAACCGGGTTTCTTTATTTTTTGTTGAGAAACTCGGTTTTTTCGGTCTTATTGAGAATAGTGCAATATCTGTTCTTTGAGTGCATACTTGTCTGACTAGGAAGATATCAATTGTGTTCGTCTTCCTCCTGTGGCTTACGTTTTTGTCGTTCAAACTGCTGATTAACAGTGTCTCTCACTTTTTGCTCAGCAGCGTTTGTCGCGTCATAGGTTACACGATTGATAATATTACTGAACAAGTTTCCAAAGAATCTCGTAATTTCTTGGATAATGTCTTGCATAATTTTATATCCCAAAATTATCACTTAAATTCTTAATTTTACCGTTCTAGAATGAAGGTAGCATAACTTAAATGTAGGTGACTATTAACCAAAGGTCGAGTCAATTAACAGTTAACGCTTAAGCGTTAACCGTTACCCTTAGCAAATAAGAATGCTTACATTAAACTTTTAGACTTTAGTCAATTTTTCCTACCGCTCCTCAACGATTAGTATTAGGGAATTGATTGCCTTTGCTTGCTGCTTTCAAGATGAACCCCACACCCACAACTCCTTGGTACAAAGTTAATAGTGACTATCTACATACAGCTTTGTCTGGAACTTACTTAGTACAGATACAAGTAGATCGAGGAGAAAGCCTGCTCCAAACCAATCAAATTGGGCAGTATGATTCGCTACAGGTAATCATATGAGTAATCAGTGGTACGACGCAAACCAACAGTATTTATCTGCATCTATAGCCTTGATAAGGCGTTTATTAGAGCAGTACGCCGTGAATTCGCTTAACCCTGCTGATAAATTAAGTAATAATGATAAATATGAGCAAGCTTTACAAAAAGCTGCTGAGGCTTTACCAGCCCCATCGGCGTTAGAAAGAATTTGTCAGATTTTTGGTCTCTCAACCTTTGAACGCGATGTACTTCTATTATGTGCGGCAATGGAGTTAAGCAATGACTTTGCTAGTGTATGCAGTGCAGCTCAACCAGAAGGGCAAAAAGCTTATCCTACGCTAGGTCTAGCCCTAGCGGCTTTACGGAACCCCCATTGGGATGCGATCGCCCCATATGCGTCTTTGCGTCGTTGGCGTTTGATTGAAATAGGAGAAGGTCATGCACTGACTCTCTGCCCGCTACGAATTGACGAAAGAATTTTACACTATTTATTTGGAATACAATATCTTGACGAACGGTTGTCTGGCATGATTGAGCCATTGCAATCTAGCAATGATTTAGTGCCGTCACATCAAACTGTAGCAGAGAAAGTAGCAGCCGTTTTATTGCAAACTCCTATCAAGGGGGCATTGCCAGTTATCCAATTTTATGGTATTGAATCTGCAAATAAACGTGATATTGCAGTCACGGTGTCTGAGATGTTGGGTTTGCAGCTAAACGCAATGTCTGCACAGGTAATTCCGGTGAGACCAAATGAGTTAGATAATTTTATTCGTTTGTGGAATCGGGAGATACTTTTAAGTGCGAGTGCTTTGCTGATAAACTGCGATGAATTAGATACAAGTGACGTGGCTCGTGTGAGGGCGATCGCACATGTAATTGAGCGTTTGAACGGTGTCTTAATGATTACCAGTCGAGAAAGAATGACTGTAAAACAACGCCCAGCAGTTAGCTTTGATATTCACAAACCAACTTTAGAAGAGCAAGGTGCAGTGTGGCGAGAAGCACTCAGTGATTTGGTTCCCCAATTAAACGGTTCGGTCAACATTTTGGTGAATCAGTTCAACTTGAGTGCCGTCAGCATTCAAGCCGCTTGTGCGGAAGTTGCAGGACACTTAAGCCAAAAACCGGAAAATGATGATATCAATAACATTTTATGGGATGTCTGCCGAATACAAGCACGTCCGCGTTTAGATGAACTCGCCCAGAGAATTGAACCAGCGGCTGGTTGGGAAGATTTAGTGCTACCGCCGTTGCAGAAACAGATATTGCATGAAATAGCAGCCCATGTACGCCAACGAAGCACTGTATATGGATCGTGGGGATTTGGTGGCAAAAGTGCCCGGGGATTGGGTATTACCGCCCTTTTTGCAGGTGCTAGCGGTACAGGTAAAACTTTAGCGGCGGAAGTTCTGGCGTCGGAGTTGCGTCTCGACCTTTATCGTATTGACTTGTCTTCAGTTATAAGTAAGTATATTGGCGAGACAGAGAAGAATCTCAGGCTCGTCTTTGATGCCGCAGAGGAAGGCGGGGTTATTTTATTATTTGATGAAGCTGATGCGTTATTTGGCAAGCGCAGTGAAGTTAAAGACAGCCGCGATCGCTATGCCAATATTGAAGTCGGTTACCTATTGCAACGCATGGAAGCTTACCCCGGCTTGGCAGTTTTGACAACCAATCTCAAGAGTTCGATAGATACAGCATTTCTCCGCCGGATTCGCTTTGTCCTTCAGTTTCCCTTCCCAGACACTATTCAACGGGCTGAAATTTGGCGGCGGGTTTTCCCAACGAGTACTCCTACACAAGGGTTAGACGCGATGAAGTTGGCAAAGCTGAGTGTTGCAGGGGGTAACATCCGCAATATTGCTCTCAACGCGGCTTTTCTAGCTGCTGATGCTAGGGAATCTGTGCAGATGAAACACTTGTTACGTGCAGCTCAAAGTGAGTATTCCAAATTGGAGAAACCTTTAACTGACGCAGAAGTTGGTAGTTGGACTTGATCTAAAGTTTAGACTGAGGTCGATAAAGGTAGCAGATTCAACCTCTTCATTACCTACAGCAGCTTCAGATAAATGAGGTACATCTACAGTGTAGGGGCAAACTGCCATACTCTAGGCTACGGCAAGCCGCTTCGCGTCTACGCGAACTCCTAAAGGCGAACGCCCCTACTGAATTGCAAAGCGCTGTAAGTTATTAGTCATGCGATCGCTGATCTTATTGGTTGAGTTGAGTACCGACACCAAACAATAAAATTACACCTAATTTATTTTTCCAATAAATCAAAGAAAGTTTCCTTGTCAATACCAATATCCTGAATCATGCCCATTAGAGTCCCTTGTTTTAGGTCTTTTCCCGAATGAATAGGAACAACAACCCTTTTTCCATGACTATCCTTGTAAATAGCATGACTTCCCTTTTGACGATCAAGATAAAAACCTAATTTTTCGATGACCTTGATAAATTCTTTAGCTTTGACACTAGGAAAATTACTCATGCCAAGATACTTAATGGCTTAACAATTAAATCTTCTCTAGGAATTGGCTGATTATCAGCCTTTAAACTTTCAAGATATAATTCAATAGCTTCTGTAATATTCTCGATGGCCTCTTCAAAAGAATCTCCTTGAGAATGACAACCTTTTAGGATAGGACAAAAAGCGTGATAACCTCCATCTGATTCTTTTTCCAGAAGAACTGTGTAATTGTAAATTTGTTTATTGTTGTCCATATATTTTCAACTTAACTTGCGATCTACTTACTTTTAACTTAGACTGATTCTATAGGACTCCGATTTGATTTTTGAAAAGATACTGAGACTGAAAAGCCCGTTTTAACAACGCTTTATCTGAAATCCTGTTCAGAAATCAGACAGGATTCCTATATAATAAAGGCTTTTAGGTTATGTAGGTGAAAGCAGTGCGATAGCGTGTCAGAGTGCAATCGCAAGAGAGATGGGGTGAAAATGCGATCGCCCCACATGCGCCTTTACGTTTGCAGCTAAATGCAATCTCCGCACAGGTAGTTCCGGTGATACCAAATGAATTAGATAATTTTATTTATTTGTGGAATCGGGAGATACTTTTAAGTACGAGTGCCTTATACCACAATACGGTTCAGTTAAGGTTGATGTGTAAAAAATCATGTGTGTAGAGACGCGCCATGGCGCGTCTCTACATTGTGTTCCTGATAAGGGTTCTGGTCTTATTTGAATCGTATTGCCTTATACCAGGTTCGGTTGATTACTTATCATTCCTCAAGAACCCCACCCCACCAAAGCTGCGCTTAGGCTCCCCTCCCCTTAGCAAGGGGAGGGGATAAAGGGGTGGGGTTCAGTCAACGTGGGAATTATAACTAATTAGCCGAACATGATATTACTGATAAACTGCGATAAATTAAATACAAATTGCGTGGCTCGTCTAAGGGCGATCGCTCTAGCTAATAGACCTCATTATGAGATCCTAAATCTATGAGTAATATCGCTGCTATCGCACTCGCTCAACCCTCCTACATGAGCGATTGCGCGGAGCGCAGACGCCAAGGGCGTATCGCATTCCTTTTTACACTGTCACTACAAGAGCTTAGAAGATGAGAAAATCGCACGCTCATCAACTATTATAGGTTGAGCGATTGCTTGGCTCTTAAGACTGTCGCTACAAGAACGGTACTAAAATTGAGAAATATATTGCTGTCTGTACAGATAATATGAACACTAATACCGTTAGTTTACCTGCTCCCCTCGAATTAAATATTGACTTAACTGACGAGCAATTTTTTCAGCTTTGTCAAAATAACCGTGACTTAAGATTCGAGCGTACAGCTACAGGCGAATTAATTATTATGCCACCTACGGGAAGTGAAACTGGCGAACGCAATGCCGATCTAACTTATCAGTTAAGAGCTTGGAGTCGCCAAAACAACCTAGGAAAATCGTTTGACTCTTCTTGTGGTTTCAAACTTCCCAACGGTGCAGAGCGCTCCCCAGATGCGTCTTGGGTGAAAATGGAACGGTGGAATGCTTTGACTCAAGCCGAAAAAGAAAGATTTGCTCCTTTGTGTCCCGATTTTGTGGTTGAATCAATGTCTCCCAGTGATTCTCTGGAAAAAACACGCGCCAAAATGAGGGAATATATGGATAATGGCGCAAGACTGGGAGGGTTAATTAATCGCCAACAGCAGCAGGTAGAAATTTATCGTCCCAATCGAGAAGTTGAAATTTTACCAAGTCCACAAACTTTATCGGGGGAGGATGTTTTACCAGGTTTTGTTTTGGATTTGGCAGAAATCTGGTGAATATTTTTTGTCTATCACACCTGCCAAGATTGGCGATCGCACTAGGTTCTTGTTGGGTTTCATACTTCAACCCAACCTACAATTATCCTAAATTGAATAGTCTTGAATTATACTTAAAAGTTGCTAGATATTTAGCGATTTTACGGTGTATGTGGCGATCGCTTTGTTTTGCCAAAAACCAATCAAAAAAGCGATAACTTCGTTCAGCTGCGCTAACACACTCCTCATCATACCAATTCGTAGGTTGGGTTGAGCAACTGCGAAACCCAACATCACACCATAATTTCATTCATTTCCAATCCCTTCAATGAAATGAATCTCCTCCCCTTCACCCCAATTGACATCAACCAAACCCTGACGCACATAACGATGAAAACTAGAATATTCCCAATCCAATGGCTGTCGCACTAAACCATGTTTCACAGGGTTGTAATGAATATACTTAACGTGCTGAGTAAAATCTCGTTCATCCCGGATTAGGTGTTCCCAAAATCGACGCTGCCAAATGGCTTGCTCCTGTTTTCGTCGTCTCGATGCAGAGGGCTGTTGTTGGTATTTTGGATGACAACGCGGCTAAATTCACTTTTGATTAATCGCCAACGGGTTGAAAAGTCGCAGTCATTTTCGGGTAATGTCCAGATACAGTGTAAATGCTCTGGGAGTATAACAATCGCATCAATAGTAAAGGGATGATTTGTCATGACAGAGCGAAAAATCTCTCGCAGTAAGGCAATATTATCCGGTTCGCATAAAATTTTGCGTCGTTGGTAAGTGACGACGGTAAAAAAGTAAGTTCCCCCAGGTGTTTTTGCTCGACGATATTGCATCCGATTTCGTAGGTTGGGCTTACCGTCGGGACACCCAACTTTTCCTACGGTATGAAGGCGTGTATGTTAAAGTCAACCGTAATGTTTGGGGAATGTTTGAATCTTGAGTTGTTGGGTTTCATGCTTCAACCCAACCTACAGGCGATCGCCCGTAGTGCGATCGCACTTTTCCTACGGTATGAAGGCATTTAGTTAAAGTAAACCGTAATGTCTCGGGAATGTTTGAATCTTGAGTTGTTGGGTTTCATGCTTCAACCCAACCTACAGGCGATCGGACTAAAGTTTAGACTCGCACCGGGAACTAAAGTCCAGTTAAAAATAAAAAATGCTTCAATCAATCATCCAACTCCATCGGGTCATTTGCCAACTCAAGTAGCGACAACAGATCGTTGAAGGGCAACGACAGATTCTCTGAGGACAACGACAGCAGATCGTTAAGGTTTTGATCTGAGAGCGACGAGTAGTATTTTTTCCATTCACTAGGAACTTCTTTTGTTTGCTGCGGTGATTGCTGTACGTTGTCTAGAGAACGGGGATCTCGTTCACTAGGTATTAGCGTTCCGTCTTGTTTTTTTACAGCCCAATTAGGGTACCTCCCTTTGTTTCCCATTTTGTGGAATCCCGGCGACATCACCCTCTGCCCGTATTGCTCTAAGCGAGCATCATTTGTTGTCATCTCGTTCCCTGCTGGATGCTCGTTCGGATTATACACAGTTCTCAATTCGCCCGGCGGCCCGTCGAAATTGTTCGTACTATTTATTATTAAGCCGTGGTGGACTTCATGGCAGTCTGCACAGTCATTGTACGTTCCCCCTATGCGGATTACCCTTTTTTTGTTTTCATATCCTCTTGTTTTTGCCTTTTGTTGCCTTTCCTTTAGCGTTTGTTCCCATTTGGGGTTTGTCAGGATTTCATCGAAAATGCGCATCTCCCCATGTATGTTTTTGTTTTCTGTCACCTCATATCCCTTGGCTGTGATATCGTTTTTCTCTACACGGGCCACCCACCTTAGGGCTTTTTGTGTTTTATTCTCTGCTCCTCGGTTTTCTGGAGGCTGTGTGTACCAAGTCTGATTCCTTATGGAATCCAAGACTAGATATGCAACGTCAATCAATTCAGAGTCCTGGAGTTGATGTTGTTGCGGAATTTTTGTTTGTGTTGTATTAACAGCCAGCATCATCTTTTTTCCTGTTACCATTACCGCTATATGCTCGTTTGGCCGAATTTTTTGGCGCGCAGCCAAAATTCTTTCTACTTCAACGGCCACCACATGGAGTGCCTGCATCTTTTCGTCACGCTCGGGGTTGGGCAAGCTTTCCTCTTCACCCTCGTTATTTTTAGGCACACGGAAATATCGTTCCACATATTTTCCTTTTTCCACCTCACCTTCCTTGTTTATGTTTAGGTCTGCCTCTTGGGCGAACGTTATTCTCTGTACAACCTCTTTTTTCGCCGTCCCTTTTCCGGCTTGTTGCGGCAACGCACACGGTGGCGGGGTTCCTCGCCTTTCCCTGTCAGCCATACTCCCTGCGAGTGTTCGCTTCATTTGTAAAGCTTTTGTTCCCATCACATCTGCTTCTCGCTCCAAATTCTTGTCATCATTTATCGACACGCCATTAATGTCTATCGTGGGTTTCACCTCCCCCTCCATCTGTTGTGCTGCATGCCCAAGTTCATGCGGCAGATGCTTCTCCTGCCCTGATTTCAGATGAATCTCTATCCCCTCTGTTGTCCTCTGTGTTGTCGCCAACGCATTTACCTTGTCAGGTTCCGATGAGTTGTAATTTACTTTCACATCATCCATCGGATGCCCTGTCACGATCTCCATTCCCTCCTTCAAATCGTCCGGCTCCTTGGATGCACGCTTCTGTATGATCGCAGTGGATGCACTAGAAACATTACGACTTATGTATGGGATACTGGCAAAGTTACGACCAAAGCGGGATGCGTGTTCCAGTTTTCTGTGCAACGTGCCACTCATTTTTGCCTGTAACACAGTGAGTTGTTCCTGTCCCTCTGAGGTGATAGTGCCATGCTTCGCCTGAAGCTTTAATCTCGTAGCTTCAAAATTATGCTGTTGAAATTCTTGATTCTCTGTTTCCTTCTGCAAAAGAGGCTTCTGTGATTGCGGTTGAGCTTGGGCAATAAAGGGGCGCGACTGCAACTGACTGAGTACTGGGTTTGAAGCAGACGAGTCAGCTTTTTTGTGGATGTGCGATCGTTTGTTCATTGCCAACCTCAGAACTTAACTGTGGGAAATCAAAACATTATCTCACCCACCATCGCCAGCAATCCATTAGACATTAGTCGAATATTTGTTGGCGCTCCTTCTTTACGATCGCACGCTCATCAAACTTCATACATAAGCGATCGCTTGACTTTTACAGCAATTTTCAGGTAAATAGACCACAGTGGTTGAACCAACCGAAGGTATGATCTTCGGTAATATAATTTACAGCTTCAGTCATTGCTTGGTCGAGTAATTCCAGTGTGCGCGCTTCACGCGAA